>Ga0326727_10001656_pt1 | contig 80859 bp, 66 predicted proteins | sample MB2enrmetagenome_FD_207643 | JGI IMG/M metagenome (GOLD analysis project Ga0326727, IMG submission 207643) | Lab enriched peat soil microbial communities from McLean, Ithaca, NY, United States - MB29MY | ecosystem: Environmental > Terrestrial > Soil > Wetlands > Peat | place: USA: New York... | reverse complement strand
CTCACGTTCCCCCATGGTAGCCGTGCCTTGAAGTTCAACGCGACGCAGTCCCGCGTGCGGATTCCCGGTGTGGGAACGGTCGGGGTGCGCAAGGGTCGCCCGGTTCCGGCCTTCGGCCGCGCGTTCGTCTACGAAAAGAACGGTCGCTGGTACGCACTCTTCGAGTGTACACGTGACCCTGCGCCGTTACCCCCGACCGGTCACATCATCGGCGTCGATCGAGGCGTTCACGTGCTCGCCGCGACCAGCGATGGAGAGCTGTTGGCCAATGGGAAGTACGGGGAGCGGCTACGGCGCGTGGTGCGGGGTCACCAGCGCGCGCTCGCAGCGGCGACGGAGCGGGACGAGCGAGGACGCTGCATCAATCGCTACGACCCCAAGCGGATGACGTTGGTGCGGCGTTTGGCGCGCGCGAAGGAGCGGGAGGCAAACGCGCGGCTCGATCACGCGCACAAAGCGGCGCTGCGCTTGATTCGTAGCGCCGATGTGATCGGGCTCGAAAACTTAAACGTTTCTCAGATGACGCGCAGCGCGAAAGGCACGGTGGCATCACCCGGCCGCAACGTTGCGGCCAAAGCTGGCCTCAATCGAGCGATGCTCGATGCGGGCTTCGGTTTACTTCGACGTCTGATCGGTGAGAAAGCAGCATATGCTGCTCGCCGTGTGATCGAGGTTGACCCAAAGTTTTCGTCGCAGACATGCCGGCATTGTCGGCATGTCTCGGGGAAAAGTCGCAGGAGACGGTGCTTCCAGTGTTTTGTCGCGTGTGGGTGGAGTGCCCACGCGGACGTCGCGGCAGCGCTAGAGATCTGTCGACGAGCCGAGATGCGGCTCCGAGCGTGTTAACGCGGGCGAGGACCCCGCTCTCGCCGCACGATGCGGCGGGAGGACGCGCACTTCGAAATCGAGGAAACGTCCGGCACGCGCGAGTCGCTGATTCACGCGATCATGATGACCGAGGTCGGGCTGCCGATCTTGGCGGCGCTATTTCTCGAGATCGACGCGGGCGTGCTGCTGATGATGCTCGGAAATCTCGCGGTACACGAACTCACCGCGATGTGGGACGTCGCCTACGCGTCGCCGGCGGGCGGTGGCGCCGCGCGAACAGCACACGCACAGTTTTCTCGAAGTGCTGCCGTTCGCCGCCGTCGGCTTCGCCGCGGCGCTGCATCCGCAGCAAGCGCGCGCGCTATTCGGCCGCGGCCCGGAGCGGGCGCGCTTGGGCTTCCGGCTCAAGGCCAAGCCGCTGCCGCGCCGCTACATCGCGACCTTGCTCGGCGCGATCGGCGCGTGCATCGTGCTGCCGTACGGCGAGGAGCTGGCCCGGTGCGTCCGGGTGCGGCCGTCCCTGGGGCGCGCACCCGTGCCCGAGCAGGCGCCGCTCGCGGCGGCGCAGGCTTGGGTGCGGGCGACCGGCGCGGAGGGTTTCGAAGCCTGACGTAGCGCATGGAGGCCCGATGCGCATCGCGATCGAGGCCGGCACGCTCCTGGACGGAACCGCAAACGAGCCCCGTTCCAACGTCACCCTGATCGTCGAGGACGGTCGTATCGCAAGCGTCGGGACCGCATACGCAGGTCCGGCTCCCGAGCGGCGGTTGCGTGCGGCCTGCGTCGTGCCGGGCCTCATCAACGCGCACGTGCATCTGGAGGCCACGGGCCAACCCGATACGGCCTCGATCTTCGTGCTCGAGACGCCGCTCGAGCGCACGCTCGACGCGGTGCGCAACGCGCGCCTCTCGGTCGAAGCGGGCGTGACGACGGTCCGCGATCTGGGCGGCGCCGGCAACAACGCGATCGCGCTGCGCGACGCGATCGCGCGCGGCGAGCATCCGGGTCCGACGATCCTCGCCGCGGGCAAAGCGCTCTGCATGACCGGCGGTCACGGATATTTTCTCGGTCGCGAGAGCGACGGACCCTGGGACGCGCGCAAGGCCGTGCGCGAACAGCGCAAGGCCGGCGCGGATTGCATCAAGTTGATCGCGACCGGCGGCGTACTCACCAAGGGCGCGGTGCCGGGTCTCGACCAGCTGACGGAAGAAGAGATGCACGCCGCGATCCTCGAGGCGCGCACGCACGGCATGCGCGTGGCCGCGCACGCGATCGGCACGAACGGCATCAAGAACGCCTTACGGGCGGGCGTCGATTCGATCGAGCACGGGCACCTGCTCGACGACGAAGCGCTGGAGCTCTTCGCGAAACGCGGGGCGTACCTCGTGCCGACCTTGGCCGCCGTTTCGTGCATCTACGAGAACGCCGCGGCCGGAACCCAACCGGATTTCGTGGTCCGCAAAGCAACGGAACTGTACGAAAAAGCCCGCGAGAACGTGTCGCGCGCTTGGCGCGCGGGCGTGAAGCTCGCCGGGGGCAGCGATGCCGGCACGCCGTACAACTACCATGAGAACTACGCGTACGAAGTCGAGCTGATGGTCACGATGCTGGGCATGACGCCGCAGCAAGCGCTGACGGCCGCGACCGCGACCGCGGCCGAACTGCTGGGCGTTTCGGCCGGAACGATTGCCGAAGGCGCACCGGCCGATCTGCTGCTCTTGCGCGCGGACGCGTCGACCGACGTGCGGGCGCTGCGCGACCCGCAGGCCGTCATCAAGGGCGGCGCGATCGTCGTCGAGCGCGGCTGACGCCGGCAGCTGCGGGCCGCCGAGGTTTCCCCTCGGCCGGGCGGGAACCCCGCCGGTGCGTGTTCGCCCTCTCCACGTCCCGTTTGCCGTTTCTGCTCGCTGTGGCGCTCGTTGCCGCGGCGCTGGGCGACGCGTTGGTCGAAGGCGTTTCGAACACCGGCGTCTTCGGCAGCCGGTACTTCGATAACGATCATCTGTCGGTGCTTCCGACGCTCGTCGCGGGGCTCGTGCTCGGCATCGAACTCCTCGGCTGGCGTTGCCTGAGGGTGTTCCGCCGCTCGTGGAGCGCGCGGACCGCGGGGCGCGACTGGCTCGTGGATTTCGCGGCGCGCTGCGCCGGACGTTCTTCGCGTTTCGACGTGCCGCTGGTCTTCGGGCTCCAGATCGCCGCGCTCTTCGTGATGGAACACGTCGAGCAAAGCGTTGCCGGCGGCGGCGTAACGCGCGCGACGGCGTGGCTGGGCGGGCCGATAATCTTTAGCCTGATGGTCCACGCGTTGGTCGGTACCGCGTGCACGCTGCTGTTGGCCGCCGCCGCGCGCTCCATCGTCCGGACCTTCGCCTCGCTCGTGCGCGAGGCGCTCGAAGCGATCCTGTTCGCGCTTGCTCGCGACGGCGAACGCGGCTTCGCGCACCGGCGCGAGCACGAGTCGCTCGCCCGCGCGCAAGCTCCGCACGTCCGTCAGCTCGGCGGACGCGCGCCGCCACCTCTCTCGCTCGTCGTCTAGCACCGTTCACGACTAGCGCAGCCGGGGCAGGGCCTCGGCGGAGGGAGCACATCGATGCTTTTGCGATCGCGCGCGCGCGCGCTCTTCGCGTGTTTTTTCGGCGCCGTCATCGCAGCCGTTGCGGGCGCGGCGCCGGCGGCCGCGGCGGAGTCCACCACCGGGGCCATCTACGGCTCGGTGGCCGATCAGCATGGGAAGCCGCTCCCGGGCGTGGCGATCTCGGCCGCTTCGCCGTCGGGGATCTACGCGGCCAAGACCGACGCGGGCGGGCGCTTCGCGATCCTCGGCGTCATCCCCGATACGTACACGCTCTCCGCCGAGTTAGCCGGCTTTACGAGCGTGAAGACGTCGGGCGTCGTCGTGACGCCGGGCGAGCGTCAAGCGGCAACCTTCACGTTGGCGCCCGAGCTCCGCACGATCGGGCGGATCGAGGCCCGCGGGTCGGCGTTCGTCGCTGGTTCGACCAGCGACACGTTCACCGTGTCGGGCGAGAGCGCGCGGGCCGTAAGCCCGCCGGTGTCGTCTTCGGGCTTGGCCACCTACATCTCGGGTACCGTGCAGGGCGCGGTCGCATCGGTTCCCGGCGTCGTGCTCGACCAATTCGCCAACGCGATCTTTCGCGGCGGGAAGGTGTCGGACGCGACGTTCGATTACGACTCCGTGCCGATCCCGCAAGGCTTGATCGCGGAACCGGGCGGCAACATCGTCGGCGCGCAACTCCCGACGACGGGAATCGCCTCGACGACCGTGACCTTGGCGGGCTATACGGCGCAAGGCGCCAATTCGCTCGGCGGCGTCGTCGACCAGATCCCGGCGGTGGGCACCTATCCCGGCAGCGCCACGCTCGAACTCGCGGACGGTTTGGCCGGCGGACAGTATCAGAACGATTCGCTGCAGATCTTGGGTGCGACGCCGGACCGGAAACTGCGTTATGCGTTGGCGAGCACCGTCGGCGCGCAGTATTTCAGCTACGGCGACGGCAGCACGTTCTATCCCGCCGAGGCGGCCACATACGGTCTGGCGATCCAGAACCGTGGTGAATATTCGCTCGAGTCGAACGTGCACTACCGGCTGACGGCCAAAGACGATCTCTCGGTCCTCGGCTTGGCCGGACAGGCCACGTACACGCAATACGGCTCGCCGTACGCGGGCGAAACGGTCGGCGCGTTCGACGGCCAATCGACGCCCTATCCCGGCGAGACGAATCCCAACCTGCCCGTCGCTTACGCCTCGGGCATCCGCGGCACGTACGGCATCCTCAAAGCGCAATGGCTCCATACCGGCGAGCATTCGCTCTCGCGCGTTCAGGCGTACCAGTCGCAGTACGGCTCCCAGGCGGGTGGGCCGTTCTGGGACGAAAACGGCTGGCCCGACGGCTCGATTTCGCTCTCGGAGGCGCAAGGCAGCCGCGAGGAGGGCCTCGGGTACGACGGCCAAGAGTTTTTCGGCGACCGGCACGACGTGCGCTTCGGCGCGGAATACCGAACGAACACGTCGTTTCTGAACCAGGTCGTGCCGACGGCGGACGAGCACATCACTTCGCGCCCGACTTTGATCTCGTACCTCGCGTACCTCGGCGACACGTGGAACCTCACACCCCGGCTCGAACTCTCGGGAACCGCGCGTTGGACCGATACGCATATCGTCCCGAGCGACGGCTCGATCTACGACGTCGGCGCGCTCGATCCGCACGGGTCGATCGCCTACAAGCTCGGCGGCAACCTCGCGCTGCGCGCGACGTACGACCGGATCACCGTCGCGCCGTTGCCGCTCGAGGCGGACCGCGTCGATTCGACCAACGTCGATGCGAACGGCGCGCCGGCACCGTTCGTGCAGCTGGCACCCGAGACGGCGAACGACTTCACCTACTCGGTCGAAGGCGGCGGACGCACGCAATTCCGGGCCACCTATTACTTGGAGAACGAAGCGAACCTGATCGACGTGTTACCCTATAACTTCCGCTCGGCGCTGGCTTCCGGACTCAATCCGAACGGCGTCGGCGTGCCTTCGAACGTCGGCAACCTGCACGCCTACGGTTACGAGCTTTGGCTCAAGAACGGGGGCTTCACGCTCGACACGAACTACGTGAACGCTTTCTCGTCGAGCGCTTCGCAGTTTGCCTACAACGATCTCAACGCTCCGGCGGTCGCGGCCGGACACCTCTTTCCCGTCAGCTACCTGCCCCACTTCAGCGCGAACCTCGCGTACGAGTTCGATACGCCTGGAAAGCGTTTGCGGATCACGCCCTCGCTCTCGTACGAGTCGGGTTACCCGTACGGAAACGGCAAGGCGGTCTGGATCTTCGATCCCGTCACCAACAAGCCCGAGCAAGTCCCCAACGACAACTACTATAACCCCGGTTACAATTATTATTTCTTGGAGAACCCGGCGAAACCGTACGACGCTGCCACGAATCCCTACATCGCGAACCTGGGAACGCCGGAGGGCAACGATCCCGACACCTTGCACGCCCCCGGCGAGACGTTCGTGAACCTGCACGTCGAAGGCGACCTCGGTCCGCGCCTGACCGCGATCCTCGACGTGACGAACCTGTTGGGCAACGCGTCGCCGACCGCGTATCAGGGCAACCCGTACCTGATCGGGCCGCCGGGCTACGCGGGCGGCAACCCGCTCTACGCGGCGGCCTACGAGGCCGCGGGGGGATACGCGGCGCCGTACACGCTCGGGAACGGCGTACCGACCAACGACGGGCAGACCCAATCGGTCCCGTGGACGTACGGGCGGGGCGGCTACGTGCCGCAGAACTATCCGGCGGCTCGCTCGCTCCAGTTCAGGCTCCGCTATCGCGTCTGAGAGCCGCGCCGCCGCGCGCTCCTAAAGCGCGCGCGAAGCCGCGTCGAAGGTAGAAATGGAATGCTACGTATTATCACTTCGGGCCTCGCCGTGCTCGCGCTCGGGGCCGCGCCGGGCGTCGAGGTCCGGGGAACGCTCCCGGAGCCGGGCGTCGTGTGGATCGAAGATGCGGCGCATCCCGCGCCGCCGGCCGAAACCTCGATGGCCAATAGCAACAAGGCCTTCGTGCCGGGGGTCGTGGTGGTCGCGGCTGGCGGCGCGGTCCGCTTTCCCAATACGGACCCCTTCTACCACAGCATCTACAGCGAGTCCGATGCGGGTCCGTTCGACATCGGCTTCTACGATACGGGGCCGGGCAAGGCCGTGACCTTCGCGCGCACCGGCGTCGTCGCGGTGCGGTGCCACATCCACGGCGCGATGCACGGCACGATCGTCGTTGTCGGCGGACCCTGGGCGCAGACGACGGAAGCGAATCAGGCGTACGCGATCGAGGGCGTTTCGCCCGGGCGGCACGTCGTTCACACGTGGACGCCCGACGGCGGCGAGAAGCTCTCCGACATCAAAATCTAATAACGGAGCGGCGCCGCTACGAGGCGAGTTCGATCTCCAGTTTGCGCCCGAAGACCGGCGCCTTGACGACCGGAGGGATCAGCCGCGTGATCCGGTCGTTCTCGAGGAGATCGAGAAAACAGCGCGACACGCCGGCGTCGAGTTGCGTGCCGCGCACGGCGTGCAGCTCCGCGGTCGCGCGCTCGAGGGAGAAGGCCGGCCGGTAGGGGCGCGCGCTCGTCATCGCATCGAAGGTATCCGCGACGGCGATGATGCGCGCGCCGTAGGGGATGTAGTCGCCCTTCAAGCCGTCGGGGTACCCGGCGCCGTCGACGCGCTCGTGGTGATGTTTGATGTACGGTATCGCCGGCTGCATGGCGCGCACGTTTTGGAGCAGCCGCGCGGCGATCTCGGGGTGCGTGTTGATCATCGCGCGCTCGCGGTCGTCGAGCGGCCCGGTTTTGAACAGCACGTCGTCGGGGATCGCGATCTTGCCCAGGTCGTGGAGGAGTGCCGCGTTCTCGATCGTGTCGACCTCGCCCGGCGAGAGCTTCAGCTCCCGCGCGAGCTGCCGGCTGTAGTGCGCGACGCGCTGCGAGTGGCCCGCCGTGTACGGATCTCTCAAATCCACGATCTCGGCGATCAGTTTGAGCGTGTGGACGAAGCTGGTCTGCGCTTCGCGCCGCCGGCGCTCGATCTCGCGCGACGGTCCGGCCAATGCGATAACGGCGGCGACGCCGGCCGCGCCCAGGGCGAACGCTCCGGCGAGCGCGGCGTCGGACCGGCCGCGCGCCAGCCTCGCGGAACCGGCGTCGCGACGCACCGGCAAGGACTTGATCGCGATCGAACACACCTGCTCGCCGTCGACGATCACGGGGAAGATCGCGGTGGTGCGGTCGACGAAACTTCCCGGGGAATTGGGCACGATGCGCTCCTTTCGCCAAGCAAACCGCGTTTGGCGTCCGCCGTCAAGCGCGAATCGGAATTCCGAAGCGGCTTGCGACGGGGCTCACGCGTCGGCGCGCGCGTCTTCGTGACCGCCATTAGCAAGTTTTACGAAAGCGTCACGATCGCTTATTGCGAAATCATCTCGATTTCCGACTTGCGGCCGAAGAGCGCCTCACCGTTCGGCGCCGTCGCGGGTGGCGCGATGCGCCCGGCGGCGAGCAGCTCGAGGAACGCCGCGACCGCGGCGCGGTCGAGCTGCACGCCGGCCACGCGCCGCAATTCCTCGGCCGCGCGTTCGAAGTCGAGCGCGCGGCGGTAGGGACGGTCGGTCGTCATCGCGTCGAACGTATCGGCGACCGCGATGATGCGTGCGCCGAGCGGAATCGCGTCGCCGCAGAGGCCGCCGGGATAGCCGCGGCCGTCGATGCGCTCGTGGTGGTGTTTGACGCAGGGGACGATCTCGCTCATCGCGGGAATGTTGCCCAGCAGCTTCGCGCCGACGACCGGATGCGTCCCGATGATCGCGCGTTCGCGCGCGTCGAGCGCGGCGGGCTTGAAGAGCACGTCGTCGGGAATCGCGATCTTGCCGATGTCGTGGAGCAGCGCGCCGTTTTCGATCGTGTCGACGTCGGTAGCCGAAAGCTTCATCGCCGTAGCGATAAGGCGGCTGTAACGCGCGACGCGCTGCGAATGTCCGGCCGTGTACGGATCGCGCAGGTCGACGGTCTCGGCCATCAATTTGAGCGTGTCGACGAACGAGGCGGCCGCTTCGCGGCGGCGTCGTTCGAGTTCGCGCGACGCGCCGGCCGCGAGCGTCACGAGCGAGCAGAAGATGACGAGCGTGACGGCGCCGACGATCTTGAAGACCGTGTCGCGTTCGTTCGCGAAGCCGACGTTGAGCTGCCCCGCCGCGAAGTCGAGCGCGACGACGTACACTTGTTCGCTGCGGACGAAGATCGGCGAGTACGCGGTGATCGTGTCGGCGCTCGCGCTGCGCACGAGGTCGTCGGCATTGAGCGCGCGGTGGACGCTGTCGGGTGCCGGCGGCGCTCCGGCGGGGAAGAGTGCCGAGCCGTCGGGACGATAGATCCGCAGGGCCGTCACGTATTCGGCGGAGCGCGCGTCGCCGGCGGCCCGGGCGAGCTCGCGCGCGAGCGCGGGCGTCAGCGCGCCGCTTCCCGCGGCGGCCACCGCATCGAGCGGCTTCGTCAGCTCGGCGTCGGCGCGCCCGAGCGCGGAGATCTCGATGTCGTGCTCGAGCGCGGCACGGTGCGCCGAATAGATCGCGAGCGCGAGCGCGACGGCGGCCAGCAGCGAGACGCTCAGGGTGATGAGCGTGAAGCGTTGGAGGAAGGTGAACCGGAAGGAACGCGTGCCGGTGAGGGTCAGCTCACGAACCCCGATTCGTAGACGGGAACGCCCAGCGCGTTCGCGAGGGTCGAGACGTGCGTCGTCTCGACGCCTAGGATCGCCGCGGCGAAACCGGCCAGCCGGCGATCCTTCAGGTCGGGAACGACGGAAAGGTAGGTCGCCGCGGCCTTCCGTTCGACGGTCATCGCGAAGCGCAGGATGTCGGCCTGCGTGTTGAGCGGTGGGTAGGTCAGCCAGGCCGTCGCCTGCGACGGCGTGTAGCCGGCCGCCGTCACCGCCGCGGACAAGGCGTCGCGGTGCGCGCCGTGGTCGGACGTGAAGCGGGAGGCGATGGCCGCAACTCCCGGCGTCAGGAGGCCCGTTCCCAGCGCATCCTGATACGCTTTGATCGCGGCGAGCTCGAGCGAAATCGCGGCGTTGAGCGTCGCGATGTCGGCAGCATCCGCTCGCTCCGCGGCCTCGACGAAGCCCGTGACGAGCGGTAAGCCGGCCAGAGCGATGGCGGAACTCGCGCCGAGCAGAGCGGCGCGGCTAAGGGGTTTCACGGCTAACCCTCCATTAGGAGCAGGAGATACTTGCTGAGAATCACCGATAGTATCCGTATCGACCGGCGGCCGTACCGGGCTGAGCGCGGGCGGCAAAGATTAAGTGAGCTGCGTCGCAAAGTAACTCATGGCCGGCTCGACGTGTGTCGATATGTGAAAAGCGGAACATACCGGCGGAAAGGAGTCGCAAGAAACGTGTCTGAGTCGCTTGCCGACTTCATCGACCGGCTGACCGCGGTCACCGTTGAGGCGTCGGAGTCCGATTGGACGAGCGACCTCAGCATCGAGTTGCCCCCGGGCATGGTCTCGAATCTTCAAGATCTCGCTCGCTTTCTCGAGCGCGATCTCGATAGTCCGCGGGTCAAGCAAGTGTCCGGCGTCTTGCTGGTCGGCGGCTCGGCCGCGCAAAAACAGCTAGCGGCGTCGACCATCACGGGTGCGCTCAAGCTGCGCAGCCACATCGTCGACGCGCGCGAGATCGAGGCGCTCGAGCCCGACGCCAAGGCCGCTCGCTTCGAGCAGATGTTCCACGAATCGGCGCACTTCGTCGTCTTGCTGTACGCCGAAGCCATCGTGTCGCAGCAGTTTTTCGATGCGATCGACCGCCGGCCCAAGATGACGCTGCTCGTGGGGACGACCGACGACCGCACGTTGACCGAAGGGCCTTTGGCGCGGCACTTCAAGACGCGAATGGAATTGACGCCGCCGGCCGACGGCGCCGCGCCCAAGCCTGGGTTCCGCGAGTCGCTGCGCAGCTTCGCGAAGAACGTCGGATTTCGCGCCTAGCGATTTTTCTCGCGGCGGCGTTCGCGCTCTGCGCGGCCGGCGCGGCGGCCCAACCGGTGCTCGGCCCGGGCATCATCGTCGCGAGCGTCCACGATGCCGCGGGGAAGCCGATCGCCGGCGCGCTGATCGTTGCGGACGGACCGACGGAGCGCCAGGCGACGACGAGCCAAGCGGGCATCGTGACGCTCAACGCCCTGCCGCTAGGAACGTACGGTTTGCGCGTGACGCGGAGCGGTTACGAACCGACCGCCGCGAGCGTGCGCCTGGGCTCGCGCGGCGAAGGCCCGAAGTTCGTCAGCGTGCGCCTGGTGGTGACCAGCTTCGCCGACATCCGCGAAACGGCCGCCGTCGTGCCGGCCGGCAATGGGGCGGACCCGATCGTGGCGCACGCGCTGACCGGTCTGCCCGCGGTGTCGATCGTCGCGGGGGATAACGCGCAGGCGGGCCTGTCGCTCGCGGGGACGAGCCCCGACGAGTCGCGCGCGGAACTCGACGGCATCCCGATCCCGGGCGGCAGCGCGGGCCTCGCAGCCGTGCGTTTCCGCAACGCGCTCTCGCTCGACCGCATCGAGGTGGCGGAGGGCCCGTTCGTGGACAGCCCGTCGCTGCGCGATGCGATCGGAGGGATCGTCGACTACCGCACGCCGGATATCAGCCTCTCGCCGAGCGTCCTGGCGACCGTGGGGCACGATTCCGCGTTCGGCACGTTCCAGCAGCTCCGGTTCAGCGATACCTTCGGGCGGCTGGGCGTGCTGACGGACGCGGTGACGGGCGACGGCGAAAACCGCTCGCAGACGGCCAAGCTCGAGTACGCACTCGGGGCCGTCGCCGAAATCGGCGTCGCGGCGTACGGCTCGCAATCGAGCGCGGGCAACGCGCTCGGAACGGTGCAGAACCTCGCGCCCGCCTATGCCGCCGACGTGCGCGCCAAGCTCGGCGTGGCGACGGCCGAGGCCCGAGCCTATGAGAGCGTCTCGGACACCTCGATCTTCGGGCCCAGCAGCGGATCCTTCGGTGAGAACGCGCGGGTCGACGGGTTCCAGCTCGGCCTCGACGTGCCGGTCGGAACCGACTCGCTGTCCGTTGACTTCGACCGGCGGCGCGAGCTCGCAACGTTCTCGGCCGGAACGTCGTACGACCAGACCTTCTCGACGCTCGCGTTGCGCACGGATTTCGGGCTGGGCAGTGCCGCGCGACTCGACCTAGGGGCGGCGGCGAGCAGCGGGACGCAATTGCAGTCGCGCATCGACCCGCAGGCCCTCTTCACGATACACCCGACGCGGGCGCTGACCCTCAGGCTCGCGGCAGGCAGCGGCTTCGCGAGCGCCCCCGACGCCGTTCGCGGTAGCGAGGTTGCGAGCGCGGGGCTCGACGTGCCCGAGACGTCCTTCGGCTACCGCGCGAGCATCGAGACGCCGCTACGGGGCAAGAGCCGGGCCTGGGCGTCGGCCTTCGAATTGCGCCGCTTCGATCGCTTCGCCTCGCTCGCGGATGCCCGTTCGAGCGGCGTCGCCGCCGGCTTCGACGCGCCCGCGCAGCCGGGCACCCTCGGGGCCCTCGCGTACGTGGAGTTGACGAGAACCTACGCCTACGGCCCGGGGCAGCCGGTCTCGCGCTACGCGACCTTGATGCCGCTACAACCGCTTTCGCAACTGAGCGGCGATCCGTATTCGAAGGCTCGCTTCGAACTCGACTACCACTCGACGACGGGCATCGTGTTCGCCGCGGGCACGACCTTCTTGGGTTCCGGCAACGCGCTCTCCGGCCGCGCCGTAGCGCTCGGCGACGCGTCCGTGCGGCTCTCGTTCGGGCGGATCGGCGCGCTGACCCTGGGTCTCTCCAACGCCTTCGGTGCGGTCGTGTCCGATCCGGCGCTCGCGCCGCTCTACGCGCCACGCGAACTCACGCTGACCCTCGGACACTGACGCAGAAGTGATCGTCCGGAGCGCGGAGAAAGCGGGGCCAACCTAGCGACCCCGCCGGAAGGCGGATCGCTCGTCGAGCGGAGGCAGTATGCGCGTCCTCGTGTTCTTGCTTTTCATCGCAAGCGTCGTGCTGCTGCCGGCGTTTCCGGTCTCGGCGGGCGGCGGCCAATTCGGCAACGTCACCGGCACGATCGTCGATGCGACGACGAAGAGCGGGCTCGCGGGCGTGAAGATAACGCTCGTCTCGCCGTCGGGTACGTTCCGTGCCGTCACCGGTCCGAACGGCACGTTCACGATCGACGGCGTCACGGCCGACACGTATCTCCTCACCGTGGAGGCGAGCGGCTACGATGCGCTTTCGCAGGCCGGCGTCACGGTGATCGGCGATCAAACCAACGCGATCGGAACGGTCCGGCTCGCGAAGACGCTACGGCTGATCGGCCGCGTGAGCGCGCACAGTTCGGCCTCGGCGTTTCAACCGACGCAGACCACCGATTCCGTGACGATCAACTCCTCGCGGATCGAAGAGGCCACGGGCAAAGCGCTCTCGACCGATCAGAAATCCGTGCTGCTGGCGGCGCCGGGCGTCTCGGTCGCGACCTCCGGGACGATCACGATCCGCGGCGGCCTGGAAACGGAGGTCGGCTACCAGCTCGACGGCGTGCCCTTCACCGACCCCTTCGCGAACCTCAACTCCTCGGATAACCTCGATAACGGCGTGGGCTCGATTCAAGTCGTGGCCGGCCCCGGCGACGCGACCCAAGGTAACGTCGGCGCCGGTGTGATCAATACGATAACCAAGCGCGGCACGTATCCCGCGTTCGGCACGTTCGGCGCCGACATCGGCGGCCCGAACTTCTCGCATCAACTGCAGTTCGAATATGGCGCCGCGACGGCCAACGGGAAGATCTCCGACTACCTGGCCTACACCGGGCTGCGTGACGTGCCCTATTCCACGATCAACGGCGACGTGGGCTACGGCCAGTTCAACACGAGCGCCGCGACGCTGGGGAACACGCCGTTCTACGGAACCTCGTACGAAACGGTCGATCTGTTGCGCAACAACTTCATCTTCAAGTTCGGGCGCGACAACCGCCAGTCGCTGCAGATTCTCTTCGATAACGAAGACGTGCGCAGCTTCGCCGACCGCGGCGGGTTGTTCTTGGGGACCTCGAACCCGTTGACGTACTATCCGTACGATCCGTCGCTGATCGCCAACTACGGCCTCGGCGTCGGACAGGAACCGGAGTTCCTCAAGCTCGTGCCCCTCGTGCCGGGCTGGTCTGGTCAAACGGAATACCCCACGTCGCCCGAGCTCGGCGAGTACGACCGGACCAACCTGTTGAAGTTCGAATACGACGCCGGCATCGACGCCAATACGTTCGCGGCGCTGCGCTATTACAACGCGTGGACCCAGTCGACGACGAGCGATCTGATCGGCAGCGCCGGCCAGGGCGCGCCCACCTGGGACGATACCGGCGGTCAGCGCGTGGGCGGACAGTTGGACATCACGCGTTCGTTCGGTCCGCGCTTCTCGGTGACGCTACACGGCGAGTACGAAACCCAAAAGCCGCTCTGGAACGACTACGAACCCTACGCGCTGCTCGGCGCCGAGAGCGGCGGCGCCAACACCTACGCGAGCCTCGTCGGGCAATGCGGCGCGACCTCGACGTCGTCGGCGGCCTACAAGAGCTGCAATGCCGTCGACTATCTCGATTTCCTCCCCGGCGGCTACGTTTACAAGGCGCTGAACGGTAACGTGCCGCGCTTGCCAATCTGGGGCATCGATTACCATAACTCGACCTTCATCACGGCGGCCGAAGCCCTCCGCTTCCAGTGGTCGCCGATCGACAAGCTGCATTTCGATTTCGGTTACCGGCGCGACTCGGAAGTGTACAAGTACGGCATCAATCCGTTCGCGCCCCCGAGCCTGGCCTACACGAATCCGACCGACGTGGATCCGGCGACGATCGGCCCCAACGTGCTGCGGCCGACGGTCGACGAACCGCGGGCGTCGGTCGCGCTGCAACTCGATCGCACGGACTCGATCCGCTTCGGGTACGGCCGCTCGGCCCAGTTCGCCAGCGCCTCCACGGGCGGCACGCCCTCGGGTCTTTACAACTACTCCGAGTTGCTGAAGATCCCGGCCAAGCCCGGTTCGATCTGCGGTTCCGGCGTGACCAATGCACCGACCTTCCCCTGCACGAACTACGCGCAGCAGCTCTTCTGGTTCGGCGACGCCAACAACGACGCGCCCGACGTCGGCAGCATCTTGCCCACGATTTACTCCAACTATGATCTCACCTATCAGCACGAGTTCAAGAACGGCTGGGGCGCGCGCCTGACGCCGTTCTACAAGAATGCGACCGGCGTGCCGTCGTTCTCGTTCCTGAGCGAAGATATCAGCCCGACGACCGGACAACTGCTCGGCGGCGTCTTCCAGACCAACAACCTCGGCGTGAACCGCACGAGCGGCATCGAGTTCGGCCTGACGACGCCCGACGTCTCGGCCGGCGTGTCGGGTTTTTTCAGCGCGACCTATCAGAACGTCTTCGATTCGGTTCCGCCGCTGACGAGCGGCGAGAACAACGTGCCGGCCATTACCTCGAGTTCGTTGCTGCTCGGCGACGTGTATCACGCCGGCTACGTTCCGCCGCTCCAAGCCCGGCTCGGCGCCAGTTACAAGACGCGATCGGGCTTCCGCGTCACGCCGTCGATCGAATACGACCGCGGCTACCCGTACACGCAAGGAACGCTGACCGCCTCCGGCATCCCGGTCGGCGGCTTCAACGCGAACATTCCCGAGATCAACTTTCCCGGCGGCGCCGGCATCACGTCGGTTCCCGGCTTCAACGGGACCCAGGGCATCGCGGCGTCGACGCATTACGCGGATCCCGCGCTGCCCGGCACGTCGCTCAACCCGATCGTCGCCGCGACCCGCGGAACGCCGGAAACCTCGGCTCCCGGCGGTATCTTTTCGCGGCCCGACGTGCACGGCGACCTCACGCTCGAGTACGAACTGCGGCGCAACAAAGTCGGCGTCCAATTCTTCAACATCGTGGGCGGCCCGGCGTACGGTTCGGTGCCGGTACTCAACCCCTATTATCAGCCGGTGGCGACCGGCGTGGCGGGCAGCCAGACGAACCAAGTGCCCCAAGTGCTGCAGACGGCCTTCGGCGCGTCGCGCGGGTACGCGAACGTTCCGAGCGCTTACAACGCGTTCACGAACGCGGCTTATCTGGTGCCGCTCAACGTGCCGTTTCACGTCAATTTCTACTACGAACTGAGTTTATAACGTGAGCAAGAACATCTTCGCCTTCAAACGTCCGGGCGTTGCCACAGTCGCCGCGCTGGCGGCGTTGTCGGGCTGCAGCGGCGGCGGATCGGGCGTGCAGGGCGTGACTTCCGTCAACCCGTTGCAGGGCAAGCTGCAGCTGAGCGTCGGGACGGCGAACATCTTCGGCGATTCGAGCGCGAAGGCGACGGGGCTCAACGTCGTCGCGACGTTTCGCCAGGTTCCCGGACAACAGACGGTCGGCGCGAGCGAGACGCTGGTCAACACGCCGGCGCTGACGGGGCCCTTCGCCTTACCGGCGTTGGACGGTATACCGGACGATTACGGGGCGACGCTCTTGTCCGGCCCGACCGCTTCGGAGGTCGCGAGCCACGCGATTACGGCCACGGGACAACCGCCGGCCGGCACCTATCCGGTCACGCCGTCGAGTTTCGGCGTCTCGAACGGCGTGTACAGCACCGGCATCGAACCCTTCAACACGACCGTCGTGGGCGGCCCCGGAGAGCTTCCGGCGGGCCAGCCGGTGTCGTACGCGCCCAACCAGGAGCCGCTGTACGATCCGCTCGCATCCGCCGGCGACCCCAACGCGTTCGTTCCGTTCGGCGGGCCGCCCGCTTTCGATTTCAACGGCACCGGGCGCGGCACGCGCGACGGCCTCGGCGAACCATCGGAGGAGCTCGGCATCGAAGAAGGCCTCGACGTCTTCCAAGGCGTGGTGCCGTCCACGGGCACCTACACGTTGAACGTGACGATTCCCACGTCGTCCGCGAACCTCGATCTCGCGGCCTCCGCGACGCTGCGCTCGACGGCGTTGCTGCCCGCGATCGCGCCGCCATCCGCGGTCACGACGGACGGAAACGGCGGATTGCGTTCGATTCCGATCGTCGTGCCCGCAAAGGTCACCGAGGCGTTCGTGCAGATCACGGATCTGGGGCCGACCGTCGCGAACGCGCTCAGTTGCAACGGCTCGGCCGGCCCGAACGCGAGTTCGCCGCTACCGACGTATTACACGTTGCGAGTGACCGCGTCGGGAACCTACGCGTTGGCGGACGGGCTCGGACCCGTGGGCAAGCCATCGGCGACGAACCCGTCGCTCTGCACGCCGGCACAGAATACGGCCTATTCGCTCGCGAACTCTTCGAATTTCACGGGCCAGTCCGACGGCGACCAATTCACGATCCAACTGCTGGGCTTCGATTATCCCGCCTATGCGGCGTCGCCGATTCGCGAACTCGGCAATCCCTCGCCCGTCCTGACGGGACCGAACGGGCAATCCGATATCACGATCTCGTCGGCCGTCACGTTCTCTCAGCCGGCCGGCACGAGCGGGTCGCAGCACCTCTTGGCGACCGTCAACAACGTTCGGGTACGCGGCCGAAACCGTTTGCGCGTGCGTTGAGGAGCGGTACGAGCGGTAGAACTGGCGAAAAGATTACTCAGGCGCGAACGACGATCTCGATCGCGCTGATCGGCACCCCCAGCGAAATCGCAAGGCGCCGCTTCGCCTCAGCGATCGTAATTCCGCCGGCGTCGCTCGGGGGAAGTTCCGTTCGCGCCGCCCTGCCCGGCCGCGCGGACTCGCCGAGTTCAGCGGCGAGCTCCTCGTCGATCGCCTCGAGCGCTACGCTCCCACCGAGCGCAGCTTGTGCGATACTCTTCAGGCCAAAATCCCAGTCGATTCGAGTTTTGCTACCTCGGCGTCCGACCACGTAACGTCCGCATCCGATTCGGTCCAACTCCTTCGCGAGCTCGATGCACCATGCCCGATCCATTCCGGACTTGCGCTCCAAGACGTCGATGGAAGTGAAATTCGCGTCGTTCTGACGTTTGCCGGCCCATTCAAAAAATCTCCGGGCTCCTTCGCTCTGCGAGCACAACTGCTGGAGCGATGTCGATATTGATTCCTCCGCGTCGTCGCTCACGGTTCGGGAGCCGTGACCACGTCAAGGAGCTGCATGAGTCCACCCGGCCAAGTCACTCGGCTTTGCGGTTTCTGCGCCCGCGTACGTACGTGCCGCATCCGAGTTCCTCCAAACGCCGAGCCAACGTAACGCTGCGTTGCCGGCTGAGACCACAGTTTGCGCTGAAATACATCCAATGAAGTAACCCAGGCGTTTCTCTTCCTCGTCGCCGCCCAATCCAATAGGATAACGAAATTCCTTTTCGACCTTAAAAGCCTTCTTCAGAAGAGCCTGGCCGATTGTCTGAGCTCTTTTCGGTTTTAAAGACATGGGTAGTATATCATAAGGTTTATAAGGAGTCAAAGGGGTTATACGTCGATCCGAGAGGCGCGCATAAAAATTCAATCCACGGGGCCGAGGCGCGCCGCGCCGGCGGGGGCGCCCGGGCGATTTTCGGGTAGCTTCCCGATGTGAGCCAACGCATCGAGGACTACGCGCTGATCGGCGATACGCAGACGGCGGCGCTCGTCGGCCTCGACGGATCGATCGACTGGATGTGCTTGCCGCGCTTCGACAGCACGGCCTGTTTCGCGGCGCTGGTGGGCGATGCGGACAACGGACGGTGGCGCATCGCACCCGCCGCCGAACCCGTGCGCGTCGAGCGCGCGTATCGCGACGAGACGCTCGTGCTCGAGACGACCTTCCACTGCGCGGAAGGCTCGTTCGCGCTCGTCGACTGCATGCTGGCCGGCACCGCGAATCCGCGGTTGGTGCGCGAGGTGCGCGGGCTTAGCGGCAGCGTCGCCGTGCACATGGAGTACGCGGTGCGCTTCGACTACGGTTCGATCGTGCCGTGGATGCGCCGCGTCGACAACGGGCTGCTCGCGATCGCCGGTCCGGACGCGCTGCTCCTGGCAAGCGAGGTCGAACATCGCGCCGAAGGCTTTCGCACCGTCGCCGATTTCACGGTATCCGCGGGCCGGAGCGTCCGCTTCGAGCTCACGTATTTCGCGTCGTACGAGCCGGTGCCCGAGCCTTGGAGCGCAGCCGACGCGGTCAGCGCGACGGAACGCTGTTGGCACCAGTGGAGCAGCGCGTGCGGCTACCGCGGACCGTATCGCGCGCAGGTCGTGCGTTCCCTCGTCACGCTCAAGGCGCTGACCTTCGCGCCGACCGGCGGAATCGCGGCCGCGGTGACGACGTCGCTGCCCGAGCGGCTGGGCGGCGTGCGCAACTGGGACTATCGATATTGCTGGCTTCGCGATGCGACGTTCACCTTGTTGGCCCTGCTGGCGGCCGGTTACGAGGAGTCCGCGCGCGCGTGGCGTGCGTGGCTCGTGCGCGCGGTCGCGGGCGAGCCCGGCGAACTGCAGATCGTATACAGCATCCGCGGAGCGCGCCGCCTGCCGGAGATGGAGCTGCCGTGGCTCGCCGGGTATGAAGGCTCGAAACCCGTACGGCTCGGCAACGACGCGCACGGCCAATTCCAGCTCGATGTGTACGGCGAGGTGATCGATTTGCTGTACGCCGCGCACCGCTACGGTATCGCACCCGACGCCGACGAACAGGCGCTGTCGAAGCAGATCGTCGGGGCGGTCGAGGACCGCTGGCGCCAGCCCGACCGGGGCTTGTGGGAAATTCGCGGAGACCCCCAACACTTCACGCATTCGAAGGTGATGGCGTGGGTCGCGCTCGACCGCGCCGTGAAGAGCGTCGAGCAATTCGGTCTCGACGGGCCGCTCGAGCGCTGGCGCGCGACGCGCGACGCGATCCACGCCGACGTGTGCGCGCACGCGTTCGACACGGCGCGAAATACGTTCACGCAGTACTACGGCTCCGAAGCACTCGATGCGGCGACCTTGCTCGTGCCGATCGTCGGCTTTCTGCCGCCGGACGATCCGCGCGTGCGCGGTACCGTCGCAGCGATCGAACGCAACCTGGTGCGGAACGGGCTCGTGTACCGCTACACCCAGGGCACGACCGGTACGCCGGACGGTTTGCCGCCCGGCGAAGGCGCCTTTCTCGCGTGCAGTTTTTGGCTCGTCGACAACTACGTGCTCGCCGGCCGCATGTCGGAAGCGCGCGCGCTCTTCGAACGCTTGATCGGCTTGTGCAACGACGTCGGGCTGCTCGCGGAGGAGTACGATCCGCAAGCCAAGCGCCAGCTCGGGAACGTGCCGCAGGCGTTCTCGCACGTCGGCCTGATCAACAGCGCCTTCAATCTCTCGCACGACGTGCGACCCGCGGAAGAGCGCCGGGACGGCAAATCTTAGAAACTTTTCGCGCGGCCCCAGGATACCCGGCGGCGCGTCTGCGTTGAAGGTACATCTCGGACGTGAAAAAGGGAGTTTACCGATGAACCTTCGTCTATCGCTCGGCACCATGGCCCTCGGCGCGGTCGTGCTCGCCCCGCTGGCCGCGTCGGCGCAAGCATATCCGGCGGCGAATTCGTTCGTACAGCGGGTCGCGGATGTCGACGACGGATACCGCCACCACGATCGCGTGACCGGGCGGATCAACTCGATCGACGGCAGCGACATCCGGCTGCGCGACGGCCTGCTGATTCATCTGCGCCACGGAACCGTCATCAACCCCACCGGCGCGAACCTGCATCCGGGCGAGCGCATCACCGTCGAAGGCTGGCGCGATCGCGCCGACGGAGCGCTCAACGCACGCGTCGTGAATGTGGACTGGCATCGCGACCACGACGGCGATATCGACCACCGTTAACGTTGGGGCGGCCGAGGGGACGCTTCCTGGGAAGAGGCTCGGAGCCTTCCCCGGGTCGTCTAAGGATCGTCCAGGATAGTTTACCGGGGGTGACGGAACCGTTCCCCGTCGCCCCTTTCCATCGGAGCCATACGTGAAGGATCGTCTTCAAACAGTGTTTCGCATTCAGCTCCCGGTCGTCGCGCTGGGCGTCGCCTTGGCATTGACCCTCGGCGGCTGCGCCGGGTCCGGCTCGGGGAACGCTGCTTCCGGCGGCTCCGGTGCGGCGTCGTCCGGTCAGGACGCGGCCGCCGGCGGCGCGGGTGGCGGTTCGCCGGCGAACGGCCGCCATCGGATGGCCGAAGCGCTCGCGACGCTGGGCCTCAGCGACGACCAGAAGGCAAAGATACGCGCGATCATGAGCGACGCGCGAAAGCAGAGCGCCAATGCCGATCCGGCCACACGCCGCGCGAACTATCGCGCGGCGATGGCGAAGGTGCAAGACGTGTTGACGCCCGATCAGCGCACGAAGCTGCAAGCGAAGTTGGATGAGATGCGGAAGGAGCGCCAAGCGGGCGCGACGCCGCAGTCCTGACCGCGCCGGCCGTTTCGATGCGGATTCTTCCGCTGCTGTTCGCCGCGGCTCTCCTGGCGAGCGGTTGCGCGCGCGGCGGCAACGCCCGCGTGCGCGCCGGTGCGTCGCCCAATCCCGTGCCGACCAGCGCCGCCAAAGAGACGACGGTGCACGGCACCGACACGATCTCCGGCGTGATCGCTCCGTTCGAGAACGTCGCGATCACGAGTTCCTTGAGCGAACCGACGGATCGAGTCGACGTGTTGCAGGGCGACGAGGTCCGGGCGGGTCAAGTGTTGGCCGTCCTCGATACCGCCGATCTGCGCGCGGAACTCGCGCAGGCGCAGGGAGTTCTCGATACGGACATTCGCACCGCGGAGTCCGACGAAGCAAAGGTCGCGCAAAGCCGCTATACGGCAACCCTGAACTTGGGCACCGGCAACGATCAGGTGAAATCGAGCCGGGCCGCGCTCGCGCAAGCCAAACAAAACCTCGCCAACGATACGCTCAATCTCGCGCGCGATCGCCAACTCGCGGCCAGCGGGTACATCGCGCAGCAGACCGTCGACCAGCAAGCGACGACGGTGATAAACGATCAGGCCGCGGTGCGCACCGCGGAAGCGAATCTCCAGACCGCGCTCACGAACCAGCAGGTCAACGGCACGCCCTCGAACGGCCTCCAGGCGGCGACGGTCCAGTCGGCGATCGCGGACGCCGCGGCGGCCCGGGCCGCCATCGAGCAGGCGCGCGGCCAGATCCAGCAATACGAGACCCAGATCCAGAAGGCCACGATCGTTTCGCCGGTCGACGGCGTCATCACCAACCGGAATCTCAATCCGGGCGAGTATCCCGGCTCGCGCACGATCTTCACGATCCAAGAACTCGATAAGGTGTACGCCGATCTCAACGCGTCGAGTGAAGACACGTTCTCGATTCCGGTGGGCGCGCACGTGACGCTATCGGTTTCGGGCGCGGGCGCGCAGCAGTTCGACGGCAAGGTCGTCGCCGTGCTCGGCCAGGTGACGCCCGGGTCGACCAACTTCACCGTGCAGGTGCTGCTCCAGAACCCCGATCGCAAACTGCAGGCCGGCTTGCCGGTGTCCGCGACGATCGCGCTGACGCCGGTGCACGGCGTCGGGATTCCCACCACGGCCTTCCTCGACGATACGCACACCTCGGTCATGATCGCCGACGACCAGCTCGTCGACGTCGTGGCGAAAACCGTCAAGGTTCAGGAGCTGGGCAGCGACGGAACCACCTCGATCGTGCGCGGCCTCAAACCCGGGCAGAACGTGATCGCGAACGGACAACTCGGTCTCTCCGACGGACAATCGATCGCGCAGAACTGATGCGCCGGATCACCCAGCTCTTCGTCAACCGGCCCCCGCTCGTGTTCGTGCTGATCACGCTGATCACGCTCGCGGGATCGTTCGCGCTCGCGACGCTGGTGCAGCAGCAGTTTCCCAACATCGACTTTCCCACGATCAACGTCAGCGTCGCGTACCCCGGCGCATCGCCGTCGGAACTGCGCGACTCGGTCGTGCGGCCCGTCGAAGACGCGATCGCGGGCGCGCCGGATCTCGACCACATCACGACCTCGATCCAGCAGAACCAGGCGTCGATCTCGGCCACGTTCACGCTCGACTCGAATCAGACGACCGATCTGACCGAAGTTCAGGATCGCTTGCAATCGGTCAAGGCCGCCTTACCGCAGGATCTGCCCGCACCGGCGACGCGAACCTTCGATCCCGCGCAGGCGACGATCGTCACCTTGTCGGTCACGTCCAACACGCTGAGCGCCGCGGCGCTCTCGTCGATCGTTACCAATAACGTGATCCCCGACCTCGAGCAGGTCGACGGCGTATCGAGCGCGGGCGCTAACGGTTCGGTCACGCCCGCGCTCGAAGTGCTACTCGACCCGGCGAAGCTTTCGAGCCGCGGCTTCGTGCCGACCGACGTGGTCAGCGCGATCCAGGCCAACAACTCGCGCTCGCCCGGCGGCATCGCGTACTCGGCGAACCGCGAGACCTCGCTCGACGTTCGCGGCGACGTGCAGACGCCGCAGTCGATCGCCGAGACGTTGCTGAGCAGCAATACGTCGGTGCTGCAGGGCGCGACGTCGCCCTCGGGGGCGCTGACCGTCAAGTACGGCAATACGTCGGGCTCCACGAACCAGGCGCTCGCGCTCGGCACGGGTTTCGCGTCGAGCGGGGGTTCGTCCGCGTCGAGCGGCGTCGCGAGCGCTTCCTCGGCAGCGTCGGCGTCCACGACGGCCGGCGTGTCGGGTTCGGGCGCCAGTTCCGGGTCGTCGGGTTCGAGCGCGTCGAGCGGCGCGAGCGCGACGCGGGCCACGGCGACGACGCCGCCCGCGACGAGCGCGAGCGCCGCCGCGTCGGCCGCGCCCGTCGCGACCCCGGGAGCCGCGGCGACGACGGCCGCGTCGGCGAGCACGACGACCACGCTCGTCTCCACGACGACGGCGAGCGGCGGCGCGACGACGATTTCACCGGCCACGCCGTCGGCCGCGATCACGCCGATCCCGCTCGCGACCGCGGCTTCGTCGACGACCACGACGTCGAGCACGGCTGCCTCCGCCCTGCCGGCGCCCACCTTCGCGCCGGTCGCCGCGGCGACGCCCGCCAACACGCTGATCACGGGCACCACGACGACGGTCACCACGAGCAACCTGGGCTCGGCGACCGTCGTCAGTTCGTCGGGCCTCAGCGTCGCGGGCTCGGGCGCCGCGTCCACCGGCGCGGCCTCCGAGACGACCGAACCGTTTTCGACGTCGGCGCTCCTGCCGCGCATCGCCGACGTCGCGAACGTCACGGATTCCTACGAGCCCAAGCGCGTCATCGGCTACGTGAACGGGAAACCCGCGATCTCGATCAACGTGCAGAAAGCCACGGGCGCGAGCGAGGTGCAATCTTCCGAGGCCGTGCTCGCGGCACTGCCGGCGATCGAAGCGAAATATCCCGACATCGCCTTCAAGGTCCTCAACGTCCAGGCCGACGACACCAAGGCGCAGCTCTACGGCGTCCTGCAGACGCTCGTGGAAGGCATCGTGTTCACCGGCATCGCGATGCTGGTGTTCCTCAAGTCGTGGCGCAACGCGATCGTCGTGATGATCGCGATCCCGACGTCGCTCTTCGTGACGTTCTTCGTGATGAAGCTCGGCGGCTTCACGATCGACACGGTCTCGCTGCTCGCGATGACGCTCATTATCGGAATTTTGGTGGACGACTCGATCGTCGTTCTGGAGAACGTCGAGCGGCATTACGAAGACGGCGAAGCGCCGCGCACGGCCGCGATCTTGGGCCGCGCGGAGATCGGCGCGGCCGCCGTCGTCATCACGCTCGTCGACGTGGTCGTCTTCCTGCCGATCGCGTTTCTGCCGGGTCAGACCGGCCGCTTTCTCGCCGAATTCGGCATCGTCGTGACGATTGCGACCCTGACGTCGCTGTTCGTCTCGTTCACGGTGACGCCGGCCTTGGCCGGCAATTGGTCGCTGCTCTCGAAGTGGAAGGCCCCGCGCCCGATCCTCGCGTTCGCCGACGGATTCGCGCGTCTGCGCGATTTCTACAGCGAGCGGATCCTGCCGGGCGCGGTTCGCTTCGCGATTCCGATCGTCATCCTGGCGGCCGCACTGACGGCAGGCGCGGTGTCGCTGATTCCGCTCGGTTTCGTCGGCTTCGACTTCATCCCGGCGGTCGATCGCGGTCAAATCTTCGCCACCGTACAATTTCCGACCGGAACGCCGCTCGCGACCACGGACGACGCCGTCCGGAAGGTGACCGACGCGTTCCTGCAGATCGACGACGTCCAACAGGTGATCTCGACGACGGGCACGTCGCAGGCGGGTTTCGGCGGCAGCCTCAACGTCGGCTCGACCGGGCAGATTCGCGTCATCCTCAAACCCGATCGCAAGATGTCGACGGATCAGGTCGCTCGGCGCATGTCGGGCATGGCGCACCGGCTCGTGCCCGACGCGAAGATCGTCGCGGTTCCCGCCACCGGCACGCGCGGCGGGAACGCGCAGCCGATCGACGTGACCGTCGCGACGACGCGCGGCGAACCCGATGCCTACGCCGCGCAGGTGTTCCAAGCGCTCTCGGACACGCCGGGCGCGACCAACGTCAATAGTTCCGCCTCGACGCTCGCGCCGCAGTACGACATCGTTTTCAATCGCGACCGCGCGCGCGTGCTCGACGTCAACATCGGCCTGGCCGCCCAGGCGGTGCGCGCGGCTTTCGGCGGCACGCTCGCGACCCAGTTCGATACGGTCAACGGCACGAAGTACGTCCAAGTGCTCTACCCGCAGAGCTACGCGTACAGCCAGGCCAACCTGCGCAACATCCCTATCCGAACGAGCAGCGGAAACCTGATCCACCTCTCGGACATCGCGAAGCTGGTCAGCACGCCGACCCAGGTCTTGATCACGCGCAATAACCGACAGACCGTGATCCACATCGGCGCCAACGTCGGGCCGGGCTTTGCGATCTCCAACGTGCAAAAGGATTTTCAGAACCGGGTCAAGGCGCTGCACCTGCCGCACACGGTGATCGTCGGAACGGGGGCGGGCGGCAACCAGGCCAACCTCGTGCAGACCGTCAACGGACTCGGCATCTCGCTCGTCCTGTCGTTCGCGCTCGTCTACCTGCTGATGATCGCGCTCTACAACGCGTATCGCGCGCCGCTGGTCATCATGTTCGCCGTGCCCGTGGCGTCGATCGGCGCGCTCGGCGCGCTCGCGATCACGGGCCAGACGCTCAACTTGTTCTCGCTGATCGGGGTCGTCATGCTCGTGGGCTTGGTCAGCAAGAACGGAATCTTGCTCGTGGATTTCGCCGAGCTGAAGGTCGCGATGGGCATGGAGAAGTTCGCGGCGATGAAGGCGGCCGCGCGCGAGCGCTTCCGCCCGATCGTGATGACGACGGTCTCGATGATCTCGGGCATGCTGCCGCTGGCGCTCGCGCTCGATCCCGGGTCGGCCGCGAAACGCTCGCTCGGCACGGTCGTGATCGGCGGCCTGACGAGCTCGCTGATCCTGACGCTCGTCGTCGTGCCGATCATGTTCGTGTGGATCGCGCCCGGCCCGCCCAAGGACGCGGACCCGGCCGAGACCGAGCAGCGGCCGGCGGGCCGCCCGGTCCTGGCCACGGAGGCGCGCTAGCATGTGGTTGACGCGTCTCTTCGTCGCGCGGCCGACGCTCGTGACGGTGTTCTTGGCGCTGGTGATCTTGGCCGGATCGGTCGCGAGCACGACGCTCGTGAAGCAGCAGTTCCCGAGCACCGATACGCCGTCGATCCAGGTGCTGGTCAGCTATCCGGGCGCGTCGACGACGGAGATGCGCGACGCGATCGTCCGCCCGCTGGAAGACCAGATCGCGGGCACGCCCGATCTCGATTACCTGGAAACGTCGATTCAGCCGGGCCAAGCCTCGATCGTCGCCGTCTTCAGCTTGAGTTCGGATCAGAACAACGATCTGGTGCAGGTGCAGGGCCGGGTGCAGAACGCGCAGCGTTCGATTCCCAACGACGTCCAGACGCCTCAGATCTCGCTCTACAATCCGAGCGAAGCCGTCGTCACGTCGCTCGTGATCCGCTCGGCCTCGCTCGCGCCGGGCGACCTCTCGTCGCTGACGATCAACAAGATCGTGCCCGCGATCGAGCAGGTTCCCGGCGTGTCGTTCGTTCAGGACAACGGCGTCGTCACGCCGTCGATCCAGATCAACGTGAACCCCAAGGCGCTCACGTCGTCGGGCTTCACGCTGACCGACATCGTCAGCAGCGTCACCAACAACAACGTGCGCGCGCCGGGCGGCATCCTCTATTCGAAGAACCGCGAGACCAACCTCGACGTCCGGGGCGATATCCAAGACGCCGCGTCGGTTTCGAATCTGCTGCTGTCGGCCTCGGTGACCAACCCGTCGGCGGGGACGACCGACGCGTGGTCGACCTCGACGCGTCTCTTCCGGATCGGCGACGTCGCCAACGTCCAGGACACCTACCAGACCCAGCGGGTCTTCTCGTACTCCAACGGCGTCCCGTGCGTCGTGCTCGACATCCAGAAGTCGGCCGACGTCAGCGAGGTCCAGACCTCGAACAGCGTCCTGGCCATCCTGCCCGAACTGCGGCGGACGTACCCCGACGTGACCTTCGACGTCCTCAACGTGCAGTCGACGTACACGCAACAGCAGCTCAGCGGCGTGATCCGCACCTTGATCGAGGCGATCGCGTTCACGGGCATCGTGATGCTGTTCTTCCTGCGTTCGTGGCGCAACGCGATCGTGGTGATGATCGCGATCCCGGCCTCGCTGCTCGTGACCCTGGCCGCGATGCAGCTGGCGCACTTCACGCTCGACACCGTGTCGCTGCTCGCGATGACCCTGATCATCGGCATCCTCGTCGACGATTCGATCGTGGTGCTCGAGAACGTGGAGCGGCACTTCGATGCGGGCGAAGCGCCCACGCAGGCCGCGATCAACGGACGCAGCGAGATCGGCGTGGCCGCGATCGTGATCACGCTCGTCGATGTGGTCGTGTTCCTCCCGATATCGTTCCTGCCGGGGTCGGTCGGGCTGTTCTTGCGCGAGTTCGGTCTCGTGGTCACCGTGGCGACGTTGACCTCGCTCTTCGTCTCGTTCACGATCACGCCGACGCTCGCCGGCCGCTGGGCCTTGATGTCGCCCTGGAAGCCGTGGGGCGTCATCGAGTCGTTCACGCGCAACTTCGAACGCCTGCGCGGCTGGTACTCGACGCGCGTGCTCGGCTGGGCGCTGCGCAACGGACGCCTCGTCGGCGCGATCTCCGTCGTTTCGCTGGTTCTCGCGTTCGCGCTGATTCCGCTGGGTCTCGTCGGATTCGAGTACATCCCGCCGGTCGACCGCGGCGAGCTCTACATCACGTTGACCGAGCCGAGCGGCACGCCGCTCGAGACGACGCGCCGCAATACGCTCGCGGTGGAGCGCATCGTCGACGCGGTGCCGGACCTGCGCGCCGAATCGTCGACCGCGGGCGCGTACCTCGGCCAGCTCTCGGGGTACATTCAGAATGCGGCGGTCGGGCAGATCGATATGTATCTGAACGACAACCGCGCACACAACACGGCGTACTGGGCGAACGAGTTGCAGGCCAAGGCGCAGAAAGCGCTGCCCGGCGTCAGCGTCGTGGCGGTGCCGGCCACCGACATTTCGGGCGGCAACTCGCAACCGATCGACGAGGTGGTCTCCAGCGTCGACGGCGAGCCGGAGGCGTACGCCGCGAAGGTGACCGCGGCGCTGGCGGCCACGCCGGGCGCGATCGACGTCACGAGTTCGGCCGTCGCCGACGCGCCGCAGTTCGACGTCGAGTTCAACCGCGACCGCGCACGCGCACTCAACGCGAGCATCGGCACGGCAGCAACCGCGGTCGAGGCCTCGTTCGGCGGCGATTTGGCGACGCAGTTCACCGGCGAAGACGGCCTCAAGGACGTGGTCGTCACGTATCCGCTGCGCGACCAGACCTCGCTCTCCGAGATAGCGACGATTCCGATTCGCGCGTCGAACGGCTCGATCGTCCACGTGGGCGACATCGCCCGCTTGGTGAAGACGCCCGCGCCGCCGATCATCACGCGCATCAACCGTTCGAACGTGGTGTACGTCGGCGCGAACCTCGCGCCGGGCGCCTTGTTATCGAACGTTCAGCGCGACTTCTCGCGGCGCTTGGCCGGCCTGCACCTGCCCTCGACGGTGACGGTCGCGGCCTCGGCGGGCGGTAACGAAGCCGAGGTGCAGTCGACGGTCACGGGCATGACGATCGCGCTATCGCTCTCGGTCGTGCTCGTATACCTCTTGATGGTCGCGCTCTACAATAGCTACCGCACGCCGTTCATCATCATGTTCGCCGTGCCGGTCGCCGTGGTCGGCGCCCTCGGCTCGCTCGCGCTCACGCACCAGACGCTGAACCTATTTTCGCTGATCGGATCCGTGCTGCTGATCGGACTCGTGACGAAAAACGGCATCCTGCTGGTCGACTTCGCCGACATGCGCCAGCGCGACGGCTACGATCGCGTTGCCGCGATGCGCGAGGCCGCGCGCGAGCGGTTCCGCCCGATCATCATGACCACGTCGGCGATGATCGCGGGCATGATTCCGCTGGCCTTCGTGCTCGATCCCGGCGCGCAGGCGGAATCCTCGCTCGGCACGGTCGTGATCGGCGGCCTCGCGAGCTCGCTGTTATTGACGCTCGTGCTCGTGCCGGTCGTCTACGTCGCCATGGCGTCGAAGCCCGTCCGCATTGACGACGAGCTCTCCGTCGCACCGGTGACGAGCGGCCAGCCGTCGCTCTTCGACACGGGAGCGCGACGCTAGGCAGAAGGCAACGTTACGTGTTTTCCGTCCCAAAGGATGCGGCCGGCTTTGATGAGCCCCGACATCTCGAGCGACACCGTTTCGCGCGTGCTGCCGATGAGCGATGCGATGTCGGCGTGCGTGAGCCGGACGTCGATCAACGTGCCCGCGGCGACCGGTACGCCGTGTTCGCCCGCGAGGCGCTCGAAGAGGTTCACGATGCGGTCCGGGACGCGGGCGTAAGCGAGGTCCTCCATCGTGGCGGAGGCGTCCAGCAGCTTCTCGTTGAGGATCTTGGCGACGTTGAGGGCGAGGACCGGATTACGCGAGAGCAGCGCGAAGAGATCGTCCGCGGCGGCCGTACACAGCAGGCTCTCTTCGATGCAGACGGCGTGCGTCGTGCGCGGGACGTCGTCGAAGAGCGTCTCCTCGCCGAAGATGTCGCCGGCGCCGAGCACCGCGACCGTCACATCCTTGCCGTCGGCGGTAAGACGGGTAATGCGGACTTTGCCGCGCTTGATCAGGAAGACCGTTCGCGTGGGATCGCCTTGGTCGAAAACCATCGACCGCTTGGGGAACAGGCAGGTCTTGAAGATCCCGTCCGCCGTGGCGATCGCATCGTCCGCCGCGCGCTCGAAGAGCCGGTTCTGGCGCAGGTACCAGACCTTGTTATCCGTTGGGTCCGCGTCTTCGGCCCTCACCGCTTCAGCAGCCTTGGTCCCGACTTCCGCGTAGGCCGCCATGAGCGAATTCAATTCCGACACCGCTCCATTGTACCACTAGGAACGGGCCGCGCCGCGTAAGGCGGCCTACCGCACGGGGTGGAGTGCGGTTCGCTGGGGACCGAGCTTCGCCCGTACCTTCACGGCATCGAGCTCGCAGGGGCACGGTCCCGGGGCTTCCGCGGCGGTCCCGGGCAGCCACATGCGGCAACCGCGCTCGCCATGACCGTCCGCCGCGTGCCCGCAGCGCGAACAGATCGCCAATTCTACGCTCGTCATACACGAGTAGGTGTCGGCGCGCATGCCGCCGTTCCCTAGGGTGCGCCCATGAGCGCGGTCACAGGCGCCCGTTAAGACTTACCTGCGTCACGCGGCGTGCCGGCGCGGCGTTGCGCGGGCATGACGCAAGCCGGGACGGTTTCTCTCGACATGAGTGCGATTCGCCAGTGGGCGTGGATCCTCGCGCTCGGTAGCGCGGTGTGGATTCTCTGGGCGAACCGGCGGCGCATGGCGGGCCTGCGTCCGGCGCCGGGCGCGCTCTTAGCGGTTACGGGCATTCTGCTGACGGCGTGGATTCTGCCGCAGGGCTTGGGCCGAGTCCAGGCTGGGGCGCGCGGCGTGGTCCTGCGGTTCGGCGCGCCCACGGGCCGGACGCTCGGCGAAGGAATCTACTACGTGATACCGCTGGCCGAGCGGGTCGTCCAGGTCAATACGCAAGTCAATACCGTGACCTTGGACCGGGCGCAGGGCACGGCCCACGATCTCGAGCCGGTGCACGTCGACCTCGCCGTGAGCTTTCACGTCGTTCCCGCGCATGCGGTGGACGTGTATCGTTCGCTGCGCGACGAGTACGCGGGGCGCGTCGTCACGCCGGCGGTCCAGGACGCGCTCAAAGCCACGGTCTCACACTATACGTCGAGCGACCTGATCGCGCGGCGCAGCGACGTGCAGGCCGATTTCTCACGTGAAGTCGCAAAGCGCCTCGAACGCTTCGGATTGGCGCTCGACGCCGTCGCGACCACGCGCTTCAATTTCTCGTATTCGTACGCGCAGGCCGCGCAAGCGAAGGTCGCGTCCGTTCAGCGCACGCTCGAGGCCGAACAGGATCTGCAGCGCATCCGCTTCGAATCGGAACAGGGCGTCATCCGCGCCAAGAGCGAGATCGAAGCGTTGAAGCTGCAGCGCTCGGTGCCGTTCGATCAGTTATTGCAACTTCGCGAACTGGATCTGCAGCGCCGCGCGATCGATAAGTGGGATGGAAAAATGCCGGCGATCGCTCCCCGTGGCGACTGAAGGCAGCAATCGCGCCGGCCAGTAACTCGGCGGGAACGTCGTGAGCCGTCACTAAGCTGGACGAGCGATGGGCATCGGTATCGAGGACCGCGTCAAGATCTCACCGCCTGGGTGGCCGGCGCGCGCCGCGGTCGCGCCGGGAGACCTCTCGAAATTCGCGCCCGTGGGGCTCGGCATGGCGACTCCGCTCGTGCTGCGGCCGTGGGACAAACTCGAGGATCTCACCGCGCGCGGCGATTTCTACGGCGCGAACGCGCGTACCGGCGATCCCTTCCGCGACGGACCGGTCAACGAAGCGGCGGGTGGCACGGTGTACTTCGACGGCGACGCGGAGTCGGCCGGGGTCGCTTCGTTGTTGGCATTACTGGAAGTCAGGACGGATCTGACTCGCTACGCGCTGTACGCCGCGGAATCAGCCAACCCGCGGGAAGACCGCTATCTCGCGCAAATCCGTATCGTCGATTTCGGCGCGATGAACCTCTTCGGCGCCGTCCCCGGCCCGGGCGACGAACCGTGGGAACAGGGACTGAGCGTCGCCCAACTGATCGATGCGTTCATCGAAGCGCAACGCGAACGGTGGGGGCGTGGCATGAGCTTGGCGCTGAGCGGAACGCTCGGCGGCGACGGCGACTGGGCGAAGGAGAAGCTCGCCTTCGGTTTCATGGTGGAAAATAGCTATAACGGCGTGTACCGCCTCTGGAGCCGGCCGTGGCTGGTCACGAAGTGACGAACGGAACGCTGCGCCGCCGCGCGAATCGCCACGAGGTAGCTTCACGAAGATCCCATAAGTTCTCACGCGATGACATTTCCGCGCGAACGACGTTACGGCTGAGGACATGCTCGACTGGGACCGTTGGACTCGTGCGCTGCTCGCGAGCGCCTTCGCGCTCAGCCTGCCGGCTAGTTGGAGCAGCGCGGCGGCGGCGGAAATCGCGCCCTTGCGCTGGTCTCGCGTACCCGGCGCCGCGTCGCGTCTGGCGGTCGCACCGGACGGCACCCTGTGGGCGCTGGCAACGACGCCGGACGGTGCGAACAAGTTCGTCCTGCATCAGACCGGCGCCAAGTGGTCGCTCGTTCCGGGACTCCTGGCCTCGAGCATCGCAGTCGATTCCTTCGGGATCGTCTACGTTTCGAACACGCCCGGCGGTATCTTCTCATACGACGGCAAGAAATGGTCAGCACGCGGCGGCGCGGGTCTGACGGACGTCGCCACGGGGCTCACGACGCTTCCGCAGTCGGACCTGGTCACGTCGGTGTTCGCCTTGGGACCGGCCGGCAAGAACGGGAATCGGCAGATCTACGAGCTCAACCCGGCTCGCGGCGGCCAATGGGTGAGCGATCTCTACGGCGTGGCGTTCGGCACGGGCATCCAAGTCGCGGAATCGCCCCTCGATCTGAACACGTATGCGATTCCGGGTGTCGGGCTCGCCGCGCCGCTCGGCGCTTTCTACTCCGTCGCTTCGGATGGCGCGATCGCGTTCACCGCCGGCCGCGCGAAGCGCCTCCCCGCCCGCGCGACGGCGGTAGCGCTCGTGCCCGGCGGTTACGTGGGCTTGAGTTATCCCGCCAGTGCGCGCGGCGAGAGCGTCTATTACTGCGATTTCGCGACGGGAAAGACGACGCCGCAAGCCGGTACGGCCGTCAGCCTGGCCGCGGGGCGCGGCCCCGGCGGCACGGGCACGCGGATCCTCTCGCTCGACGCCGCGGGCCGGATCTGGAGCGCCTCCGTCGTGCCGGTCGACCCGAGTTTCACCGAGCTTCCCGGCGCGGGTATCGGGTATGGAAGCGAGGGCGAGGAGTCCGTCGCCCGCGGCCGCGACGGAGCGCTCTGGTTTTCAGGCGCGCCCGATGCGCTCGGGCGCATCGCGACCGACGGCACGGTCACGAGGTATCCGCTTCGCGGCAACGCGGCGGTCGGGCAAATCGTCGCGGGACCGGACGGCGACATCTGGTTTGCGGCGTCGAACGGAATCGGTCGCGCGAGTCCCGCCGGCACGGTGACGGAGTACTCCGTGAATACGACCGAAGGGACGCCGTACGGAATCGCGGCCGGTTCGGACGGCGCGCTCTGGTTCACGTTACAGTCGCCGCCGTACAACGGGTTGATCGGGCGGATCACCACCGGCGGCATCGTGAAGGAGTATCAGTTACCCGGACCCCACGGCTTCGCCTGGCCCAATCTTCCGGGAAGCATCGCCGCGGGAGCCGACGGTGCGCTGTGGTTCACCCAAAACGTGACCGGGCAGATCGGACGGATCACGACGAGCGGAAAGATTAGCTACTATATGGTTCCCTCGGGTAATCCGTGGGACATCACCGCCGGACCGGACGGCGCCCTGTGGTTCACCGCGGGGCCGGACGAATCGGAAGGCGGCGGGACCAGCCAAGTCGGCCGCATCGCGACGTCCGGTAAGGTCACCGAGTATGCCATTCCGTCGGGCAGCGTTCCCGATCGGATCACGACCGGCCCCGACGGGGCGCTCTGGTTCAGCGAGTACCTGCCCTACGGCGCGTCGTACGGGAGCGGCCGGCTCGGGCGCATCACCACAGCCGGTAAGGTCACCGAGTACCCGATCCTGACGCTCTCCGGCCCCGCGAAACCGACCGGAATCGCGGCCGGGCCGGACGGGGCTCTATGGTTCATGGACGGCGCCAACATCGTTCGCCGCAAGTAGCGGGCGATGCCGCCGTGACCTGAGCGGAAAGCTCTCCTTCGCAAGAGCAAAGCTGGAATCGAGGGAGCTTCATCCGATCCCAGCTGCCGACGCAGGTGAAGGCGAAGGCGTCCTCGATCGAGCGCCGCTCTCGAACGGTAAACCAACGTAGTTTTCCGCCAAGGTCTGGGCGGCGGCGTGCGAGCTCGTCACGTAGTCGAGTTCGCTGAGTTGCAGGCGCGCGTCGAAGCCGCTGTGTTCGGGGAAGCGGTGCAGCATCGACGTCATCCACCACGAGAAGCGCTGCGTCTTCCACACGCGCCGCAGACACGTCTCCGAATAGGCGTCGAGCCCGGCGTCGCTATGGTGCGCGTAGTGCTCGACGAACGCCTCGGCAAGCACGCGCACGTCGGCCACCGCTAAGTTCATGCCCTTGGCACCGGTCGGCGGAACGATGTGCGCGGCGTCGCCCGCGAGGAAGAGCGAGCCCCAGCGCATCGGCTCGGCCACGAAGCTGCGCATCGGGGTGACCCCTTTCTGCAGCACGGGGCCTTCGATCACGTCGGGCGCATCCTCACCCGCGAGCCGGGCGCGCAACTCGTTCCAGAAACGTTCGTCGGACCACTCGGCTACGTCGTCGTCGGCGGGGCACTGCAGGTAGAGCCGGCTGATCGTAGGCGAACGCATGCTGACCAGCGCGAAGCCGCGCTCGTGGTTGGCGTAAATCAGCTCTTCGGAGACCGGCGGTGATTCGGCCAGGATGCCGAGCCACGAAAACGGATAGACGCGTTCGTACACGCGTAAGACGTCGGCCGGAACCAGCGGCCGGCAGATGCCGTGGAAGCCGTCGCAGCCCGCGATGTAGTCGCAGGCCAGCTCCTGCGCTTCGCCCCGTTCGTCGCGAAAGGAAATCCTGGGGCGTGAGGTCTCGACGCCCTCGACCGCGACCTCGGAGCAGCCGAAGCGGATGTCGCCGCCCGCCGCCAGACGCGCGGCGATCAGATCGCGGACGACTTCGTGTTGGCCGTAGACCATCACGCTCTTACCGGCCAGCTCTTCGAAATCGATCCGCCGGCTGCGCCCGTTGAAGCGCAGGAAGATGCCGTGGTGCAACAGACCCTGACGGTGCATCCGCTCGCCGAGGCCCGTCTCGTCGAGGATGTCGACGGTGCCCTGTTCGAGGACGCCTGCGCGGATGCGCGCTTCGACGTACGCGCGGTCGCGGATCTCGACGATCACCGACTCGATGCCCGCGCGCTGCAGCAGGTGCGATAACAAGAGCCCGGCGGGTCCCGCGCCGACGATTCCGACCTGCGTGCTCGATTTCACGTTGACCTCACCCTCTCGTCCCGGTGTCCCCGAACAGCTTACGCGCGCGCGCGACGACGCGCTCGACGACCGCGCGCGACTCACCCACATAGGTCTCGGGCGCGAGCGCCCGGCGGATATCGGCAGGTTGGACGCGCGACGTAATGCGTTCGTCCTGGGCCAGCACGTCGGCGAGGTGCGCGCCGCTCTCCAGCGCTCGCGTGCAGGCTTGCTCCACCAGATGGTGCGCCTCGCTCTTACCGAAGCTCTCGGCCAGCAGCATCGTCGCCGCCTCCGCCACGATCAGACCGTGCGTGAGGTCGAGATTGTTCCGCATGCGCGCCGCGTCGACGCTCATGCCCTCCGCGATCGCGCGCGCCTGCGCGAACGCCGCCGAGGCGAGCACGAAGATCTGCGGCAGCGCGATCGCTTCGCTCTGCCAGGGCCCGGTGGAGCGCTCGTGGTCGCCCGCCATGGCTTCGATCGCGAGCGGCGCGAGGGTTCGAACGCCGCGCGCCGCCGCGATCACGTATTCGCTCGCGATCGGGTTGCGTTTCTGCGGCATCGTGCTCGACCCGCCGCGGCCCGGCGCTTGCGGCTCGAAGACCTCGGCGACTTCCGTTTGCATCAGGAGGATCACGTCGCCCGCGAACTTGGCGAGGCTGCCGCACACGATCGCGAGCGAGCAGGCCGCCTGCGCGATGCGCGAGCGGTCCGCGTGCCACGGCGCGTCGGGCAAGGCGAGGTCGAGCTCCGCGGCCACCGCTGCGGCGACCTCGCGGCCGCGCGCGCCGAGCGACGCCAGCGTTCCGACCGCGCCGCCGAACTGCACGACCTCGATTCGCGGGCCGAGCGCGCGCAGCGCTTCGAGGCCGTCCAGGAGCGGTACGAGCCAGATCGCGCACTTGTAGCCGAACGTGATCGGCAGCGCGTGCTGGAGATGCGTGCGTCCGGCCATCACGTCGGCCGCGTGCAGGGTCGCCCGCGCCGCGAGCGCGTCCGCCGTGGCGGTGAGGTCGGCTTCGAGCAGCCGCAGCCCGGCGCGCATCTGCAGCACGAGCGCCGTGTCGAGGATGTCTTGCGTCGTCGCGCCCCAGTGCACGTACCGGCCCGCTTCGGGGCCGGCCAGCGCGACCAACTGCTTCGTGAGCGGCACGACCGGATAGCCGACGTTTTCCGTGCCCGCGACCAGCGCCGCGCGGTCGAAGCGCTCGACCCGCGCCGCATCCGTGATGGCCGCCGCGGCTTCGCGCGGAACGATCCCGAGCGCGGCTTGCGCGCGCGCCAGCGCGGCTTCAACGTCGAGCATCGCTTGCAGCCCGCGGGCTTCGGAGAAGATCGCGCGCATCTCGGCGGTGCCGTACAGGTTGCCGAAGACGCCGAGCGCGCCGGCGTCCGTTGCCGCGGCGCTCAGACGTCGAAGAACGCGGTCTCGCGCTCGCCCTGCAAGATCACGTCGAAGCGAAAGAGCGCCGGCGTGCCCGCCGCGCCGTTTTCGCGCACCGCGATCAGCGTTTCGCGCGCGGCCGGATCCGCGATCGAACGCAAGACCGGGTCGCGCTCGTTGTCCTCGGCGCGGTCGGCGAAGTAGACGCGCGTGATCAGGTGATGCAAGAGCCCGCGTGCGAAGATCGTCAGCGCGACGTGCGGCGCTTGCACGGCGCCGCCCGGCTCCGTCACCGCTCCCGGCCGGACGGTGTAAAAGGCGAAGCGGCCGTCTTCGTCCGTACTCGCACGGCCGAAGCCGCGAAAGCCGGAACCCCTCTCGTAGCGGCCCGCGGCATCGGCCTGCCAGAGCTCGAGCATCGCGTCGGGGACGCCCACGCCGTCGCCGTCGAGCACGCGGCCCGCGATCGTGATGCGTTCGCCCTCCGCGCCACCGGCGGTGACGTCGGCCCAAGCCGGATGGTCGAGCGCGAACTTGAAGAAGGGCCCGACGGTTTGCGAAGCGGTCAGAGCGGGCATCGCTCAGAGCCCCATCGGCGTCGCGTTGCGGCCGCGCAGCACGATGTCGAAACGATAGCCGAGGGCGTACTCGGCCTGGCTGAGCTCCGGATCGTAACGTGAGATCAGGCGCTCGCGCGCCTCGCGCACCGCGATGCTGTTGAAGATGGGATCGAGCGCCAGCAGCGGGTCGCCGGGAAAATACATCTGCGTGACGAGTCGCGAACAGACGCTGCGCCCGAACACCGAAAAGTGGAGGTGGGCCGGACGCCACGCGTTATAGGAATTTCGCCACGGATACGCGCCGGGCAGGATCGTCAAGAAGCGAAAGTTTCCTTCGTTATCGGTAATCGCGTGGCCGGCGCCGATGAAGTTCGGGTCCAGCGGTGCGTCGTGCTGATCCTTTTCGTGCACGTAGCGGCCCGCGGCGTTGGCTTGCCAGAGTTCGAGCAGCGTGTTGCGAACGGGCCGCCCGTCGCCCTCGAGCACGCGCCCCGCGACGATGATCCGCTGGCCGATCGCTTCGCCCGTACCGTGGCGCGTCAAGTCGTCCGCCGCCGGCCCCGTCCAATCCTCGCCGAAAACCGGTCCCGTCGCTTCGGTGAGCGTGTGGGCGATGGCGAGCGGCGCGCGCTTGGGGGCGCGTTTGTGCGTGCTCGTATACGCCGGAAAATCGTTGACGGGCCCTTCGCCCGGGATCGGCCGCTCGAAGGTGTCGGTGAGCGTGTTCATCGGGAATCCTCCGTTTCGAGGCTCGCCAAGGCCTCTTGGACGCACGCAAGCGCGGAGTTGGCCGCCGGTACGCCCGCGTAGATCGCGCATTGAATGACGATTTCCACGATTTCCTCGCGGGTGACCCCGGTATTGCGCGTCGCGCGCACGTGGAGCCGCAACTCTTCGTGTCGCCCCAGAGCCGCGAGCATCGCGAGCGTCAGCATGCTGCGCGTCTTGACGTCGAGCCCCGGGCGCGTCCAGACGCTACCCCAGGCCGTCTCGGTGATGAAGCGCTGGAAATCGCGAGTCAGCTCGTTTTCGTTCGCGGCGGCGCGGTCGACGTGGGCGTCGCCCAGGACTTTGCGCCGGATTTCGAGGCCGCGCGCGTAGCGCTCGTCAGCCACGGACCGTCTCGCTCAGGAATTCGAAGGCGGCGCGCGCCAGCGCCTGCGGCTGCTCGGCCGCGATGATGTGCGCGCTCCCGTCGATGAGGACGTAGCGGGCCCCGCGGATCGCGTCGCGCAGCGCTTCGCCGGCGCTCGGCGGCGTCGACGCGTCCTCGCTCGCGGAGACGACGAGCGTGGGGCAGTCGATCCGGCCATCCGCGTCGCGTAAGTCCGCTTCGCGGATCGCTCGCGCGCAGCCGACGTAGCCTCGCACGGTCGTGCGTTCGAGCATATTGGTAAAGCCCCGTACCAGTTCGGGCCGCTCGGCGTGCGTTTTCGGCGTGAACCAGCGCTGCATGACGGCGTCCGCGATCGCGCTCAAGCCGCCGGCCTCGATGGCGGCGATGCGGTCGTCCCACGTGGACGGCGGTCCGATGACGTTTGCCGTCGCGCACAGCACGAGTGCTTCGACGCGCGCGGGATAGTGCGCGGCGAGCGCCTGGCCGATCAGGCCGCCGATCGAAAGGCCCATGTAAGCGGCGCGCTCGATGCCGAGCGCATCGAGTAACTGGACCGCATCGCCGGCCAGCTGCTCCATCGAGAAGGCGTCGCCCGTTCCCGCATCGGTGAGGCCGTGACCGCGCGTATCGTAGCGCAGGATGCGCCACGTCCGCGCGAGCGGCGCGACCACGTCGTCCCACAGGTGAAAGTTCGTCCCGAGCGAATTGCCGAGCAGCAAGACCGGCGCACCGGGCGGCCCGTCGAAAGCGTAGTGCACCGCGAGCTCGCCCGCGCGAACGAACGGCACGTCAGCGCGCGCCGCCCGTGAGGCCGAGCAGTCGCGCCGCGTTGCCTTTGAGGATCTTCGGGCGCACCTCGTCGCGAATCGGCAGCGCGGCAAAATCCTTGAGCCAACGATCCGGCGTGATCAGCGGATAGTCGGAACCGAACAGCACCTTGTCGCGCAGTTGCGTATCCGCGTACTGCACGAGCGTGGGCGAGAAATATTTCGGCGACCAGCCGGAGAGATCGATGTACACGTTGGGTTTGTGCAGGCACACGGAGATCGCTTCGTCTTGCCACGGGAACGACGGATGCGCCATGATGATCGGCATGTCGGGGAAATCGACCGCCACGTCGTCGATGGGCATCGGCGCGCCGTATTTGAGGCGCACGCCGCCGCCGCCGCGCACGCCGGTCCCCATGCCGCTGTGCCCCGTGTGGATGAGCACCGGCAACCGCGTTGTCTGGACGAGTTCGTACCACGGGTAGATCGCCGGGTCGTTGGGGAAGAAGGCCTGCAATTGCGGATGTAATTTGAAGCCGCGCACCGCGCCCGTGTCGATCAGGCGCTTGGTTTCGGTCAGCGCCTCGGCTCCGCGGGTCGGATCGACGCTGACGAAGGGGATCAGCACGTCCGGATTTTCCGCCGCCGCTTGCAGGACGCGATCGTTGGGCACGATCGGCCGGCCCGAGAGCGTCTCGTCGACCGCGAAGATGACGCAGGCCATCTTTCGCTCGCGGTAATACGCGGCGAGCGCGCCCAGCTCGATCGGGACGTCGTGGCTTCCGAAGTATTTCTTGGCCGCGCTCCCGACCTCGGCTTTGTCTTCGTCTTCGGTATGTGCGTGGACGTGAACGTCGATCGCTACGAGATCGTCGATGTCGGGTCCGGGTCGGGTCACGTTCTCTCCAAGCTCAGCGCGATCGGATGCGGGGACGCGTCGTCGTACAACTCGTTCACGAGCGCCGCGCGCCGGTCCAAGATGGCGCGCGCGTTCAACGATCCCTTGTCCGTGATCTCATTCGCATCGAGCGAGGGAGGTTCTTCCAACAGCATCAAGCGCTCGATGCGCGTGGAACTGCCGGAACTGGAGCGCGCCAAGGAGGCGAGCAAGCCTTCGAATAGCCGGCGTACCGCGGGATCCGCCAAGATCCGGCCGGGCGGTAACGGTTCGTCGCTCGCGGGGCACAGCGCGCGGCACGCGTCGAGATCCGGGAAGACCAGCAGCGCCAAATACTCGCGATCGTGGCCCGCGAGGACGACGTCGCGAGCGTAGGGTGCGAAGTGCGCGAGCATCGCGATGCGCAGGGGCCCGGCGTTGACCCACGTGCCGCTCGAGAGTTTGAAATCCTCCGCTAACCGTCCGTCGAACGTGAACCCTTGGCTCGCATCGGACGGATCGACGAACTGCAGCGCGTCGCCCGTGCAAAAGTAGCCTTCGTCGTCGAAGACCGCGCGGCTCGCCTCGGGTTGGCGATAATAGCCGGGCATCACGTTGGGACCGCGCACGCGCAATTCCAACTTGCCGCCGGAGGGCACGAGTTTGATTTCGACGCCGGGCGGCGGCACGCCGATGATGCCGGCCCGGTCCACGTGGAAGTTCGTCGTGAGCGACATCGGCGCGGTCTCGGTGGAGCCGAGGCTCGTGCCCATGAAGATCCGTTCGCCGCACGTCGTTTCCGCTAGCTCGACCAGCGCGTCCCACACGACGGGCGATAACGCGGCGGCGGCGTAGAAGATCATCTTCAAGTCCTTGAAGAATCCCGCGCGCAGCGCCGCGTCGTCGCGCAGGAAGGGCACGAGCGATTCGAAGCCCTTCGGCACGTTGAGGTAGAGCGTCGGATTGATGCCGCGCAAATTCTCCACGGTGCGCGCGATCGGCGCGCCCGGCAGCGGGCGCCCGTCGTCGATGTAGAGCGTGCCGCCGTTGAAGAGGATCAAGTTGAAGTTGTGGTTGCCGCCGAAGGTGTGGTTCCAGGGCAGCCAATCCACGATGACCGGCGGATCGTCTTCGACGAAGGCCAACGTCTGCGCGATCATCCGTTGGTTGCTGCACAGCATGCGATGCGTGTTGATCACGCCCTTGGGCACGCCGGTCGAACCCGACGTGAAGAGAATCTTCGCGATCGTCTCCGGTCCGACGGCTGCGTTCGCGCCGCTGACCGCGGAGGTCGGCGGGCAGGAGAGCAGCGATTCGAACGGCGTGGCGCCGCTCGGGACGCTGCGCGAGACGACGACTTCGGCGTCGCCCGCGACGGCGGCTAGCGCGCGCTCGTAGCGAGCGCCGTCGGCGGCGTAGATCAGGCCGGGGCGCACGATGTCGCGCACGAGCTTGAGCTTACCGAAATCCTGGGAGACCAGCGAATAAGCGGGCGACACGGGAACCCACGGGATGCCGGCGTGCATCGCGGCTAGGCCCAGAACGCCGTGATCGAGCGCGTTCTCCGAGAGCACGGCGACCGGACGTTCCGCGGAGAGACCGCGGTGCAGCAGCGCCTGCGCCACGCGTTCGACGCGCTGGTGCGTGGTCGCGTAGTCGAGCCGCTCCCAACCGTCGCCCGAACGGGCGGCCAAGAAGGTTCGCTCGGGGGCCCGGCCCGCCCAGAACCTCAGGCGCTCGGTGACGCTCGTGGGATAGGCCCCGAGCGCGTGCGGCGACTGGACGTAGCGGGTCCCGTCGCTGGAGCGACGTACGACGGCGTCGTGCGGGCCCAAGCGAACCGCGCGCGCCTTCACCGGGTGATTCCGTTGAGCTGGCGCATCAGCGACAGCAACGTCGTGCGCTCGCGGCCGGTCAGCCGCGCGGAGAGCTGCGTTTCGTGGCGGTCGAGCTTCTCGCGCATGGCCGCGACGTAGGTTCGTCCGCGCGGCGTCAGGGCCGGCGTCGTCACGCGCCGGTCGACGGTGGAGGCGATTCGCTTCACGAGTTTGCGCTCCTCACAGCGGTCGACGAGACGCACCAAGGTCGAGCGGTCCAGGCGGAGCGCCGCGGCGATGTCGGTCTGCTTGATGCCGGGATTGGCTTCGATCAACAGCAACATCCCGGCCAACGCGGGCGTGAGGCCGGGGTCTTCGACGCACCCGGGAAACGTTTCGAAGGCACGCAATTGCGCTACGCGAAAATTGTACCCCAACAATTCTCCGAGCCTGCCGAGTGCGATCGGCGCGTTCGCTTCGTCCACCACCTTAGGCGCAGTCTACAGGCACCCGCTTGGTCTGTCAAATTTGTTGAGCGCGTCAACAATTTATCAGTTAGATGTAAACGACCTCGGTCATCATCCCGTCCATCATGTGGATCTCGTTGTGACAGTGCAGGAGCCAGCGTCCCGCGGGCGAGGTCGCGCGGAAGCGCCACGTCATCGTTCCGCCGTTCGCGCGCACGAGCGACACATCTTTCGCTAACGGCCGTTCCAGCGCTCGACCGTCGATTTCGATCACCTCGAACGTATGCCCGTGCAGGTGCATCGGATGATCCATATCCGTTTTGTTGGTAAAGCGCACGACGGCCAGGTCGGCGCGAGCGACGCGTATCTTCGCGGTATCGGGCCAGGTCTTCCCGTTCATCGTCCAACGCGAACTGCCGTACTTTCCGCCGTCGAGCACGAAATCGGCGCGCACGTCGGCGGCCGGCACGACGAAGGGCGCCGCGGCCAGGCCGCCGGCTTTTTCATAGGTGAAATAATCGACGCCGTCGAGCGTCTGCGAGCTCGCCTCCGGCGTCGCGCCGGCGAGGCCGGGCGTGTGCACGACCGCCGCTTGTTGGTACGCAAGCGGATCGCTCGAGAGGCTCTGCAGCAACCACGCCCCGGGCTTGCGTACCTCGAACCACGCGTCGTAGCGCTCGCCGACGCCGAGCCGCAACGCGTCGACGTCGAGCGGGCGCCGAAGCGGGTTGCCGTCGCTATGCGTGACCGACAGACGGTGTCCGGCCAGCCGGAGGTATTTCGTCTGCGTCTGATTGGCGTTGAGCACCCGCAGCCGAACCCGCTGCCCGACCTCGACCGCGAGCGCGGGCACGTTCGGATATGTGGCGCCGTTGATGCAGTGCGCGACGTAGGCGACCTCGTCGCCCATCCGGTCGCCCGCGCGCATCTCCCGCATCTCGGGCGAACCCAGCGGATCGACCATCGGCGCACCGCTCGTGCCCTCCATCGCGGCGTCCATCGATTTCGGGGCGGGAACGTCGTGCAGAACGATCGCGAACTCGGCGCCGGCGCGTTCCTCGCGCGGATCCTCGACGACGAACATGCCGAAAAGTCCGCGCGGGGTCGCGCCGTTGCTGTAGTGATCGTGGTACCAGCGCGTGCCGGCGGGGTTCGGTGCGAATTCGTACAGGAACGTACCACCGTCGGGAACGGGCGGCTGCGTGATGCCGGCCGCGCCGTCCATCGCGTTGGGCAGGATCATCCCGTGCCAATGCACCGTCGTCGGCTCGCCGGTACGGTTACGATAGCGAACGCGGACGCGTTGGCCGTGACGCACGCGCAGCACCGGTCCCGGCAGCCGGCCGTTGTAGGCGAGCGACTTCGCGCGCACGCCGGGTGCGGGGGAGAAGAGCAGCAGCGCGGCTTCCAGCGGGTAGTCGACGACGTCGCTCGCGAGGGCGGGTTCACGGAGGGGCGAAAGCGCAACGGCGGCGAGGCCGCCGAACCCGAGCCGAGCGAAGGTGGAGCGCCGCACTTACATCGACGCGCCGGCGACGTTGACGGGCAGGGTCAAATGTTTGCCGTCGTACTGCACGTCGATCGTCCAGGGGCCGCCCATCGAAAAGGACACTTTCCCGGCGAACACGTGCGGGTCGCTCGTCGGTTGGAGCGTCACTTTCGCGTCGTGCATGGCGCTCGCGCCCATCTCCATCGAGGGCAGGGCGGTGACGTGCGAGGGCGGCGTGCCGGGGAAGCGCACCGTCAGGACCGCTTGGCTCTTCGGTTTCGCCGGAGAGAGGGTAGCGACGGGTTGCTGTCCGGCGCTGCCGCCGTCGAGCGACGAGAGGTACGCGACCACGTCCGCGATCTGTGCGGCGGAGAGCGGAAACTTCGGCATCGGCGCTTTCGGATTCGCGATCGCGGCGGCAATCCGGGCGGCCGAAAGCTGGTGTTCGATGCCGTACAGCGCCGGGCCCGTGCCGCCCTTGAGGTTCGCGCCGTGACAGCCCGCGCATCCGTTGGCCTGCACGATCGTCGCGCCCGCCGACGGGTCGCCGGACGCGCTCGCGGGCGCGGCGCTCGCGCACGCGGCAGCGGCCGCAAGGAGGGCCAGGATCGCGACCGGTCGTTTCATGGCGGTCGATTTCGTGCCCCGCGCAAGAATCTCTGCGGGCAGGGCGTCGCGCGAGCCCGGGCCAAGCCTCGCGCTCATGTCTCGTCGTACGACCAGCCGGCTCGCGCTCTGCGGCGTGCTCGCGTTCGCGTTTGCCGGCTCGGCCGCGCGCGGCGACGAGGCCTTGCCCGCGCCCGCTCCCGACACGCGGGTCGCGGCGCTCGTCGCACAGGTCTCACCCGCCCGCCTGCGGGCGAGCGATGAGCGCCTCGTCGGGTTCGGCACCCGTAACCTCTTTTCGGAGCAGCTGCATTCGCGAACCCGCGGCGTGTTTGCCGCGCGAGATTGGCTGGCGGCGCAGTTCCGCGGCATCTCCAAGTCGAACGGCGGCCGGCTCGTCGTCGCGTTCGACGAGTACGTCCAGCCCAAGACGGCGCGCACGCCGCGCGACGTGCTGGTTTCGAGCGTTATCGCGACCTTGCCGGGCGATGACCCGGCGCGGGGCATTGTCGTGATCTCCAGCCACTACGATTCCCGCAATTCCGACGCCAACGACGCGACCCTCGATGCGCCCGGTGCCGACGACAACGGTTCCGGCGTCTCCGCGGTGCTCGAGTCCGCGCGCATCCTGGCGGGCTCGCACTTTCCGGCCACGCTCGTCTTCGCGTGCTTCGACGGCGAGGAGCAAGGCTTGTTCGGTTCCGATCATTTCGCCAAGACCTTGGCGGCGTCGGGGAAGCACGTGGAAGCCGACCTCAACAACGACATCATCGGCGCTTCGCTCGCCCACGACGGTACGAGCGCGCCGCAGCGCGCGCGGCTCTTCAGCGAGGCGCTTCCCGCCGGCGCCGACGTGCGGCGCGTGAACGCGCTGGGTTCGGAGAACGACTCGCCCTCGCGCGAACTCGCTCGGGCGGTTATCGAGATCGACCGGGCCTACGTGCCGGGCATGGACGTGGAATCGATCTATCGGGCCGACCGCTTCCTGCGCGGCGGCGACCAGGAGTCGTTTTCCCAGCAGGGTTTCCCCGCCGTGCGCTTCGTCGAAGCGCACGAGAACTTCGACCACCAGCATCAGAACGTCCGCGTGGAGAACGGCGTGCAGTACGGCGATCTCTTGCAATACATGGATTTCGATTATCTGGCTCGCGTGACGCAATTGAATCTGGCCGCGCTCGCGACGCTGGCGCTCGCGCCGCCCGCGCCGCAGGCCCAAATGCTCAACCGCGTCCTGGGCTACGACACGACGTTGCAGTGGGCGCCCGTGCCCGGGGCGGCTTCGTACCAACTGGTCTGGCGCGCCACGAGCGACCCCGCGTGGACCCACCAGCGCGATGTCGGTAACGTGACGAGCGCGACGCTGCCGCTCTCGAAAGACGATTGGATCGTGGCCGTTCGTGCAGTCGATGCGAAAGGCCGTGCGAGCGTGGCCGCCTATCCCGAGCCCGTACGCTAAACTGTGACGCGACGCATACCGATTGTACTCGTAAACGGAGGCACCGAAGGGAACCACTGGTGATGCGGGTGCGTGCGCGACTCATAACGTGCGCCGCGTTCTTCGCGCTTTGTTTCGTTCTGAGCGCGGCGGCGGCGCGCGCCACGTGCGATTCGACCATCTGGGGCGTCACGTCTAACGGCGACGCCTATACCTTCGTGCCTCCCACCGCCGGCGCTCCCCGCGCTCCCAACGCGCCGGTGTTTCCGTTCGGAACGATCGCGCGGGGCATCTATTCCGGTTACATCTACATCGTCGGCGGCACGGGTACGAACGACGCTTTGACGGCATACAATCCGGCCACCAACACCCAAACGAAAGTCGGTACGTTCCCCAACACGACCTTTCTGTACGCCGCCGGTTTCGGGCCCGACGGCTTGGGCTATGTTCTTTCCTCGACCGAAGCGTTCAGTTTCACCGACGCGCCGACGCCGATCATCACGCGCCTCGCCGCTCCGGTCACAACCAGCGGGCCGGCGATCACGGCGTTCAACTCGGGGGACCTCGCCGTCGACCAGAGCAACACCGGCTGGGTGGTCCTCTCGAATAATTCGACGGGGCTCAGTTATCTCTATCAAGTCGTGTTCAATGCCGGCTCGACGCAGCTGACGCGCGCGGCGCAGATCACGCTCAACGGCACGGCCTACACGACGGCCGATCTGTATTCGCTCGCGTTCAGCACGTCCGGCACCCTCTACGCCTCGAGCGGGAGCACCGGGACGCTCTACAGCATCAACGAGACGACCGGTGCCCTGACGAGCGTCGGGGCGCAAGGCGAGGATCTGATCGATTTCGGCAGTTGTCCGGCTAATGTGTTTACGACCGTCGCTAAAACCGGGCCTACGAAGACGGCCGTCGGAGAGTTGGTTCTCTACCAGGTCACCGCGACGCACTCGACGGCGGCGCGGACCGCCGCGCCCGTGCTGACCCTCTCCGACCCGGTGCCTGCCGGAATCACGATCGAGAGCGAGAGCTGCACCGTGACGGGCGGGGCCGTGTGCGGAACGCCGACGGTATCCGGCCAGACCGTCAGCGTCACGGTCAGTTCGTTGCCCGCCGGGAGCACCGCGACGCTCAACATCCACGGCATGGACGCGAGCCTGCCGATCGGCACGACGACCAACACGGCGAGCCTCGCATCGCCGTTCGGCGTGTTCGCGCAGGCTTCGGCATCGACGACGGTGATCGCGAATACGCTGGGCAAGACCGTCGCGGATATCACCCAAGGAACGGCGCCGGGCACGACCTTGACGGCCGTGCCCGGCGATGTGCTCGAATACGTTTTGACCTACACGAATTATACCGGAACGCCGCTCTCGAACCTGACCATCAAGGATACGGTTCCGGCTAATAACACCTACGTCGCCTCGAGCGCCGCCTGCGTGACGGTCCCGGCCGGCGCGACGTGCACGCCGGCCGGACCGACTTCGGGTGTGATCACCTGGACGTTCACCGGAACGCCGATCGCGAACGGCGCCACGCTCAGCGTCAAGTTTCGAGCGACGGTGAACTAGCCCCGGGGCCCGGCGTCAGAAGTAGAAGTAGACGCCGCCGCGGATCCCCCGGTGGTGGTACCAACCGCCGTGCCAGAAGTAGCCGTAGTACCCGTACGGCGACCAGCCGTAGTAGCCGTTGTAGTACGGGCCGGGATACCCGTAATAACCGCCGTAGTACGCATACGAAGGGTAGAAACCGACGTAGAACGACGGACCGCCATAGTATCCGTAGCCGCCGCGATAGCCGTAGCCGCCGCGATAACCGTAGCCGCCGCGATAGGCGTAACCACCGCGATACCCGCTGTGGTATCCGCCGCCGTACCCGCCGCGATAACCGCTGCCGCCGCCCCCGTGAAAGGCGAAGCTGCTGCCGCGATATCCGCCGCCGCCGCGATAACCGCCGCCGGCCGCTGCGCCGTGGAAACCGCCCCCGCCGTGCGGAGCCGCGTCGGCCGCCAGGGGGGCGACCGCGAGCGCGAGCCCCATGGAGGCCAGGGCGATCTTTTGTAACAATGATTTCATAGGTAGTGAAGCTCCCCCGTCGTTGGGCGGAATAAACCGCTCTCGAGAATGTGTACGAGTCCGGTGGCGCTCGGAGTGCCGTTCTCACGGGTTTCTAATGCCGGCTTAATCGCTTGAGACTTGCGAAACACCCGGCCGGTTTCGCGGGAAGGTAAGGTCGATGATCGAACGGCGTGTCGCGCAACCAGGGGGGGTCGAGGTTCATCCGCGTGAGGGCGGATTCGGCGCCGAGATTCGAGGCGTGGAACTGGCCAAGCCGCTCTCTTCCGAGGCGTTGGCCGCCGTCAAAGCCGCCTGGGCCGCCCATTCGGTGCTCTGGTTTCCCGACCAGCCGATGACCGTCGATCAGCTCGAGGCGTTCTCCCTGCAATTCGGGCCGTTCGGGATCGACCCGTTCATCAAGCCCATGGCGGGGCATCCGCACGTGCTCGAGCTTCGGCGCGAACCAGCCGAGCGGGTAACGAACTTCGGCGCGGCCTGGCACTCGGATTGGAGCTTCCAAGAGCGCCCGCCCTCCGCGACGATCCTCCACGCGCAGGTCGTGCCGCCGGTGGGCGGCGACACGCTGTTCGCCGACTGTTCGCGGGCCTACGAGCGCTTGTCGCCCGCGTTGCAGCGAATGCTGGCCGGGTTGCGCGCGATCCATACCGCGGCGTTGCCCTACGGGCCGCACGGCCTATACGCGGGCGAGGCCGGGCAGCGGGCCATCGAGATCATCGTCAGCGCGGAGGCCGAGAAAACGTGGCCGCATCCGCTCGTGCGAACGCATCCGGTGACCGGGCGTAAGTCGCTCTACGTCAATCCGGTCTACACCGCCGGCATCGAGGGCTTGACCCCGGCGGAATCGCGCGCGCTACTGGCGTTGCTGTACGACTGCATCCTCGCCGACGATAACGTCTATCGTCACCGGTGGAGCGCGGACATGTTGACGATGTGGGACAACCGCACCGTACTGCACTTCGCGAGCGGTGGGTACGACGGACATTTGCGCGTGATGCACCGGACGACGGTCGCGGGCGAAGTACCGGTCGCCTAACGGCGCAGGGCCTCGCCGGTGCCGACGCGGTACCGGGGCGTCGACGCGCCCCGCGCCGCGACGTAGCGCCGGTCACGGCGCGGAGCGCGCAGCGCGAGCAGCGCGAAGAATGCGGCGTCCAGGCAGAGCAGCAGGCCGATCGTCGCCGAGGCATCGCCCACACGCAGCAGCGCGTAGTTGAGTTCGAACGCAGCGATGGCGCCGATCGTGCCGATCCCGAGTTCCTCGCGCCGGAGCCATACGTCGCACAGCGGAACGAGCAGCAATAATGCGTAGTGCGGGCCCGTACTCGGATAAATGAAAAGTCCGAGTGCGAGCAGCGAACCGCGCACCATGCTCTCGCGTTCGGGTGCGGCACGCAGGGCGAGGCCCGCGGCGCACGCCAGCAGCAGCCCGGCGCAAAGCAGATACGCGGGATGGGCCGCTAAGGAAAAGTAGCCGCCGCGTCCCGCATCCGACCGCGCGAAGAGTTCGTACAACGACTGATAGCCGGCGAAGAACGATTCGGGATAATGGCCACTCGGGTTGGCGCGAACGTACGTCGCCATCGCGCGCGGACCCGCGAGCGGAACGGCCGCGACGAAGAGGAGCGCGAGCGACGCCGCCAAGGTCGCGAAGAGCGTGCGGCGCCCGCGCGCGAGGTTCGCGAGCGCGAGAGCGAAGGCGGGTGGCCGCATCAGACCCAGCGGCGCGAGCCACAGTCCGGCGCGCCACGGCACGGTCTCGCGCCAATACGCAAGCAGCAAGCACAGCGCGAACACGTTGATCTGCGCGAGCGCGAACGTCGCGCCGGTTTGCGGCAGGAGCAGCAACAGCAGCGCAGCAGTCAGCGCGCCGGCCGCACCGGCCCGCGCGAAGAATTGGCGCCACAGCAGAAGCGCGGCCAAGGCGAGGGCCACGAACATCGCCACGTACCAGAGCTTCAGTGCGGTGACGAGATCCCATCGGCCGAGGGGAAAGAAGAGGGCGAGGACCGGAGGCGGATACGGCAAGCCTACGCCCAGCGCCACGGCCGTGAAGAGCGGATCGTGACCGGGATTGAGCGCGGCGGCGAACGGGGTGTAGGAGGCGGGGTCGTAGACGTCGCCGCCCGAAACCGCGACGCGACCCACCATCCAAAAGACCTTGAAATCCCAGAGCGGGGGCCGCGCGACGTTGGCGAGCGCGATCCGGAGCAGGTTCCAGGCCCCAAAGAGCGCGAGCGCCGCGAAGGCCACGACCCACCCGATCCGAAGCGAACGGGGCACGCGTTCGCCGCGGGCTTCGAAACGCGCGAGCCCTGCGAGTAATAACGCCAGTGCCACGAGATCGAAGATCGCGTGCTTCACAGCCGGGTGCTCCTCGCCTCCGGAATTCGCGCAGCGCGGTTCCCACCGCCTTCTTACACTTTTCATGCCGGATCGAATAGAATAGGTCGATGTGGCGGGGGAACTCCGGCGGCATGGCCGCCTTCCGGCAGGCGTGGCCGGCGCTTGCGGTTGCCGGTGCTTTACTGGCATTGGCCGCACTTGGACCGTCGGATGCGGCGAGCGCGCCCTCCGCGAAGGACCTGATCGCCCGCGGCCGGGTTTTGGTGGCGTTCGGCAGTTGTAACGATTGCCACACGCCGGGCTGGATCGAGAGCGACGGCAAAGTTCCGCAATCGCGCTGGCTGACCGGGAACACGGTCGGTTTCCGCGGGCCGTGGGGCACGATCTACCCGATCAACGTTCGGCTCTGGTTCGGCCAGATCTCGGAGGACGAGTGGTTGCGGGCGATCGCGACCCGCGCCGGCCACCCCCCGATGAAGTGGACCGATCTGCGGACCCTGCCGCTCGACGACCAGCGCGCGATCTACCGGTTCGTCAAATCGCTCGGCCCCGCCGGTTCGCCCGCGCCGCTCGACGTCCCACCCGGGAGGGAGCCGGCCACGCCCTATATCAACGTGATACCACAGCAAGGAACGCCGCAATGACCGGTCCGATGGACGAACGCGAGATCGACGCCATGCTCCACACCGGGTCGGTCGCGCATCTCGCCTGCGTCCTCCCGGACGGCCGGCCGTACGTCGTGCCCGTCACGTACGCGTTCGACGGAAGGGCGCTGTTCGTGTATACGGCAGACGGGCTCAAATTGCACGCGCTGCGCGAGAACCCGCAGGTGTGCCTGGTGGTCGACGATATCATCGACGCCGCGACCTGGCGGAGCATCGTGGCCTGGGGCCACGTGCGGGAGTTGCACGGAGCGGCGGCCGCCGACGCGTTGCGTCGCATCAGCGATCGGCTTCAAACCGTGGCGCTCGCGAGCCACGCGCCATCGGCCGCGGAGCACTCCTACGTCGCGCGGACGGCACCGTACGGAGTGGCTTACCGGATCGATATCGACGAGCTGACGGGGCGCTCCTACAGCGACGGCTGAGGGCGGCTCTGGCCGGCGATCTCCTTCCGGACTTTACACCTTGCCCGCGCTCTCAACCGTGTAGGACTGTCGTAAACTTTTCTTATTGAGTTTACCCACGCTCGTCTTCGGGATTTCGCTCACGAAGAAGACGTGCTCGGGAACCGCGTATTTGGAGACGACGCCGCTTTCCGCGTGACGCAAGACTTGGTCTTTGATGTCGGACTCCGCGACGCTCGACCCCGCCCGGGTAACGACGATGGCGGCCGGACGTTCGCCCCACTTCGAATCGGGCAGTCCGATAACGGCGACTTCCGCGACGCCGGGGTGTTGGCTGATGATGCTCTCGAGGTCGACGGAGGAAACCCACTCGCCGCCCGTCTTGATGACGTCTTTGATGCGGTCGGTGATGTGCAGATACCCTTTGGGCGTGACGACGCCGACGTCTTGCGTGTGCAAGTAACCGCCGGCCCAGAGCGCTTCGGTAGCGGCTTCGTCCTTGTAGTACGCTTGCGTGAGCCACGGCGTGCGCACGACGACTTCGCCCGCGGTCGTACCGTCGTCGGGCACGTCGTGCATGTCCGGATCGACGATGCGCAGATCGACGAGCGGCACGACTTGGCCGGCTCGCGTGCGCGTGACGATCTCCTCGTCCTTGCTTTCCACTTGATCCGGATGGATCTGCGCCACCGTCAGGATCGGGCAGGTCTCGGACATGCCGTATCCGGCGAAGATGTTGATTCCGCGCGCCAACGCGGCCTCGCACAGCGCGCGGGGAAGCGCGGAGCCGCCGATCACCATGCGCAGGCCGCGCAGATCGGTGTCCTGCGAGGACGGCGCGGAAAGCAACATCTGGAGGATCGTCGGCACGCAGTGGCTGAACGTGGCTTTCTCTTCGCGGATCAAGCGCAACAGATTATCGGGCAAGTACCGGCCGGGATAGACTTGCTGGCAGCCGTTCATCGTGGCCACGTACGGCATGCCCCAGGCGTGAACGTGGAACATCGGCGTGATCGGGAGATAGACTTCCTCTTGCGAGAAGCAGAACGTGCCGGAGGTCACGAGCGTGTGCAGCACGAGCTGCCGGTGCGTGAAGCTCACGCCCTTCGGGAGACCCGTCGTGCCGGTCGTGTAGAAGAGCGTCGCGCGCGTGTTCTCGTCGAAATCGGGGAATGCGTGCTCGGGGTCGCCCTCCGCGATGAAGTCTTCGTATTCGCCCGCGCCGCCGATCCCCTCGGGCAGCACGCCCGCTTCGCTGATCCAGACGATCCGCTCGACGCTCGTGAGGTCGGCGCGAATCTGTTCGTAGAGCGGCAAAAACTCGAGGTTGCAGATCAAGGTCTTGGCTTCCGCGTGGTTGAGACAGTACGTCACCTGCTCGGGCGACAGCCGGACGTTGACGGTCTGCAGCACGGCGCCCAACATGGGAATCGCGAAGTAGCACTCGAGATAGCGGTTACTGTCCCAGTCCATGACCGCCACGGTTTCGCCTCGCTGCACGCCGAGCTTCGTCAGCGCGCTGCCGAGCTTACCGACCCGGCCACGGAACTCGGGGTAGCTGTAGCGACGGTCGCCGTACACGATCTTTCGCGGCGACTTGTTCGAGATCGGCGTGAGCAGCAGTTGTTTGATCAGTAGCTGATAATCGTAGGCGGGCATTCCTGTCTCCGAGCGCGCCGGCGCATGGCGATGAAACTTAGCGGTCATCGTTACCTTCATAGATGCAAGCGAGTTCCCTCTTTGCATTCGTCGCATTCGTCCTCGCCTGCGCGATGCCGCGCGATCCGAACGTACCAAGGGCAGCTGCACGAAAACGATAATAGGCCCGCGATGCAGGGAACCGAGCTTCGCCCCTTGCTGCCGCCGTTTCGCCGATCGGGAGCGCAGGTGGTGTTGTTGTGCTTCGCGAGGCTCGTATTCTCGTATATCTATTGGGCCTTTCGCGTGCGGCAGTGGTCCGAAGCGGCGCTCGAGCGCAGCGACGGCGCTTTGCTCGAGACGATCGGCCGCATCGTGCCCATCTCGAACCTCGTGCTGATGCACGAACTTGGCTCGCGCAGCGAAGCCGTCGCCGGTCGTGCCCGCGTGCCGGTTCGGCAGGGAACGCTGCCGTGGCTGGGCGTCGGCGTCTTCTTGACGTTGTCCCACTCGGGCGCTTGCCGCTGGCGTTCTCGTGGTTATCGCTTCTGTACGTCTGAGGCGGCGCTGGAAAAGAACGAGCCGGACGCGAACGTCCGGCCCGTTGCGGTGCGTGAGTGCCGTCGCTTACGCGAGCGCCATCAGTTTGCGGTCGACGTCGAACTGGTCGTCCGTGTACCCCATGGTCGTGGGGCCGCCCGCTGTGATCTCGTGGGCGTATCCGATCGCCTTCGGAAGCACGTGGTCGGCGTAGTAGCGCGCCGTGATCAGTTTGGCCGAATAGAACGGGTCGTCGAGTTTCTTTTCGGCGATCAGGGCGGAGCGGCCGAGCTGCCAGCCGCCGGTGACGTAACCCCACAGCATGAGGTGCGGAACCGCCGCCGCGAACGTCTGACGGAAGTCTTTCTTCGCGTTGGCGCCGAGCCAGGTGACCGCCTCGGTGAGCGCGGCGAGCGCTTTGCCGAGTTCCACGCCGATGGCGTTGCTGTCCGCGTTCGAGCTGGCCTCGAGTTCCTTGACCGTTGCGCCGATGCGCGCGATGACCTGCGAGGCGACTTTGCCCGAGTCGCGCAGGAACTTGCGCCCAAGCAGGTCGTTGCCTTGAATCGCGCTCGTGCCTTCGTAGATCGAGCAGATGCGAACGTCGCGGTAGTAGACCGCGACGCCGGTCTCTTCGACGTAGCCGCTGCCGCCGAACACTTGCAGCGCGTCCGAGCAGAGCGACGGCGCCACTTCCGATGACCAGCCCTTGACGATCGGGGTGAAGAACTCGACGAGCCCGGCGGCCTCTTCTTGTTTGGCGGCATCGGGATCGGCGTGATGGTCCATCGCTTCGGCGGTGAAGAAGGCGAGGGCGCGCATCGCTTCGACCTGGGATTTGACGTTCATCAGCAAGCGGCGCACGTCCGGGTGCGCGAGGATCGCGACCGGCGCGGGATCCTTCGAGCCCACGTCCTTCGATTGCACGCGCTCCTTGGAATATTGCAAGGCCGCCTGATAGGCGCGATCCGCCGTCGCGTAACTCTGCACGCCGACGGAGAAGCGCGACATGTTCATCATGATGAACATGTACTTGAGGCCTTCGTTTTCCTCACCGACGAGGTAGCCGACGGCGCCGCCGCCCTTCTCGCCGTAATTGAGCGTGCACGTGGGCGAGGCGTTGATGCCGAGTTTGTGCTCGATGCCGCTGCACCAGATGTCGTTGCGGGCGCCGAGCGAGCCGTCGGGATTGACGAGGTACTTCGGCGTGATGAAGAGCGAGATGCCCTTGATGCCTTCCGGCGCCGTCGGCGTGCGCGCGAGGGTCAAGTGGATGATGTTCTCGGTGTAGTCGTGTTCGCCGTAGGTGATGAACACTTTTTGTCCGCTGATCAAGTAATGATCGCCGTTGGGCACGGCCTTGGTGCGGACGGCGGCGAGATCTGATCCGGCTTGCGGCTCGGTGAGGTCCATCGTGCCGGCCCATTTACCCGAGACGAGGTTGGGAACGTAGAGCTTTTTCTGCTCCTCGGTGCCGCACAGGAGGATCGCTTCGATCGCGCCCTGATTGAGCAGCGGTCCGAGCGCGAAGCCCATGTTCGACGCGTTCCACATCTCGAGCGCTGCGGTCGCTAACGTTTGCGGCAGACCTTGGCCGCCGTATTCCGGCTCGACCGCGAGACCGAACCAGCCGGCTTGGCTGAACTGATGGTACGCTTCTTTGAAGCCCTTGGGCGTGGCGACCTCACCATCGACGAATTTGCAGCCTTCCCGATCGCCGATCGCGTTCAGCGGATCGAGCGCCGCACTCGCGAAGTTCCCGGCTTCTTCGAGGACGGCGTCGGCAACGTCGCCGACTTCTTCGTAGCCCGGCAGCTTGGCCAAACTCTCGAAATCGACGAGTTCGTTTAAGAGGAACTGGTAGTCGCGAAGTGGCGCTTGATAGGAGCTCATTGAAATTGGAAACCCCTTATGTCTTTGGTGTTGATCTTATGAAACGTGGTTCGCTTTCGGCGCTTGGATGTCCGTCACGCGCAGCAGGTAGCAGCGTATCGAATTCGCCGGAATTGCGGCGGCGGCATGTACGTGGAGGTACGTGCGAATAAGGGGCTGAGAATTGGGCGGCCTTGCGCGAGGTGGCAAGCGATGAGCGCACGAGCGTGGCGGTAAAATAAGAAAACGTTCGCGGTGCGCTTGTCGAAAGCGCAGAGGTGCCGGTCGCTCCGCTACTTTCCCCATCTCCGCTTCATAGCGCGAGCATCGCCGTCAGCCCCATCCCGCCCGAGAGTGCGCAGGTTTTCACGGGATGGCTTGCCGCCGGAGCTCTGATCGGCGGTGCGCTGATCGGGGCGATCGCAACGTATGTGGTCGCCCAGCGCAATGCGCAGAATGCGTTCATGCAAAGTCGGGAAAGGCAAGACTGGATGCAGAGCAGCAGCTACAGAGATCGCAGCTCGATCTCCAAACGCTCAAACTGTAGCACGCGATCAATCGCGGCTCGAAGTCGAACGCGAGCGCGAGGAGCGCGTCAGGCCGTCGAGGGAAGACTGAAGAAGATCGGCGACGATCTGCTCGAGATGCGCAAAGCCATTTGGGCTGTATGCACATCTTCGGTTAGGGACTCCGATCGCGCGCCCGACGCAAGCCGCGCGCTTCTTGGAAATCACCTACGCGCTTCACGTAACGGTGGCGAGGTTTCGCATACTGTGCCATCGCTACGAAGACAAAAAAGAAGTAGCGCTCGCGCGCGATCCGGTTGCTCTGGAACTGCGGCATAAGGGCGTTGCCTCCGCTGTTCTGGCTCGCACGCTCTACCAGGACCTCAATCCCGAGCCGTTCCTTCGCGTCCTCCTGGACCACCATTCGTGGACGGTGAACCTTACCGGCCTCGACTCGGTGACGCTTGACCGTACAGCCCTCGACCCGCGTCGCCGCGGGGCCGGAAGCCTCGTGCCCGACGACGCCCTGACGTTTGACGAACCCCTGGCGGCCGCACGTACGTTCGTTGAGGGCAGGCGCAGCGGCTTCGACGCATGATATAATGCGGGCACGCTGGGGCTGAGTCCGGACTACGGCTCCGGCCGGTAATTGAACGGTAACTCGTAAGGGACCGCTCGGATTACCCCGGGTTCACGGCGAAATTGCGCGCCGGCGCGCGAGCTAGCAATCGAACCCCGAAGTCGAGGGGGGCCATCTGGCCTCCCTCGAGTTTTTTCCTCCAGCGGCACATTGTCGCACGAAAGCCCGCGGGTGGCCACGGACGGCATGGTTTGCAGCGGCGACGCCTGAAGCGTCGTCGCGGCCTGGTCGAGCGTCGCGCGGCGGCCCTAGCTTGAGTGACGGTCTCGATGTGGAGGAGTGGCCCGATGAATGGAGCGCAGAGCGTCGTGCAGACGCTGGTGGATTGCGGCGTGGAAGTGTGTTTCGGTAACCCAGGCACGTCGGAGATGCACTTCGTCTCGGCGCTCGATGCCGTGCCGGAGATGCGTTCGGTGCTGGCGCTCTTCGAGGGCGTCGCGACGGGCGCCGCGGACGGCTACGCGCGAATGGCCGAGAAGCCCGCGTGCACCTTGCTGCACCTGGGGCCCGGCTTGGCGAACGGGATCGCGAACTTGCACAACGCCCGGCGAGCGGCTTCGCCGATCGTCAACATCGTCGGGGACCACGCGACCTATCACGCGCAGTACGACGCACCGCTGGCCTCGGATATCGAAGGACTCGCGCGCCCGGTTTCGGCGTGGTACCACGCGACGACCAGCGCGCGCAACGCGGCTGCCGACGCCGCGCGCGCCGTCGCGGCGGCGCAGCAGCCGCCGGGCCAGATCGCGACGCTGGTGCTTCCGGCGGACACGGCGTGGCTCGAGGCCGAAGGGCCGGCGACGCCGCTGCGCCCGGCGCCGGCCGCGAGCGTCGGCTCGAAGACCGTCGATCGCGTCAAGCGCGCGCTCGGCGACTCGACGCGTGCGGCGATTCTCGTGCGCGGTGCGGCACTCAAGGAACGCGGGCTGATCGCGGCCGGGCGAATCGCCGCGCAGAGCGGAGCCCGCTTGTGGTGCGACACCTTCGCCCCGCGGTTACAGTCGGGCGCGGGTCGCGTCGCGGTCGAACGGATTCCCTATTTCGCCGAGCAGATCGTCGCGTTTGCGAAGGACATCGACACCTTGATTCTGGTCGGCGCGAAACCGCCGGTCACGTTCTTCGCGTATCCGGGTAAGCCGAGTTGGCCGCTACCCGAAGGCTGCCGGATCGTCGCGCTGGCTCACGGCCACGAGGACGGCGCGCAGGCGCTCGAAGCGCTGGCCGACGCGCTTCACGCGCCCGCCCAACCGGCGAACCTCACGGCGCGGCTCACGCCGGACATGCCCGGTGCGGGCAAGCTCGACGTCTTCGCGGCGGGCGCGATCGTTTCCACATACCTCCCCGAGGGTGCGATCGTCTCGGACGAGGCCGCGACGTCGCGGGTGGGCTTGGCCGGCCTCGGCGCGGCGGCACCCCACGACGTCCTCTCCCTCACCGGCGGATCCATCGGGGGCATGCTGCCCGTCGCCACCGGCGCGGCCGTCGCTTGTCCGGATCGCAAGGTCGTTTCGTTGCAAGGCGACGGCGGCGGGATGTATACGCTGCAAGCGCTCTGGACGCAAGCGCGCGAACGGCTCGACGTGACGACCGTGATCTTCGCGAACCGCTCGTACGCGATCCTCAACGTCGAGCTGATGCGGGTGGGCGCGCAGAGCCGGGGACCGAAAGCGTTAGCGATGCTCGATCTGCACGATCCCGTGCTGGATTGGGTGTCGCTCGCGCGCGGGATGGGCGTGGACGCCGCGCGGGCCGAGACTCGCGAAGCGTTCGCCGATCTCTTCGCGAATGCGATGCGGCAACGGGGTCCGCGGCTGATCGAAGCGGTCGTCTGAATCCGGATCGTGCCCGAGCTTCCCGACGTCGCCGCCTACATCAGCGCGCTCGAAACGCGGATCGTGGGCCGCGAACTCAAACGCATCCGGGTCGCAAGCATCTCGCTGCTACGGACGGCAGACCCTCCGCTGAGCACCGCTGAAGGACGAACCGTGCGGGAATTGCGGCGCGTTGGGAAGCGCATCGCGATCGGCCTCGACGGCGATCTGTGGCTGGTGCTCCACTTGATGATCGCCGGGCGCCTCCATTGGCGTCCCGCGGGCGCCAAGCTCGCCGGCCGCCGCGATTTGGCCGCGCTCGATTTCAGCGACGGAACGCTCGTGCTCACGGAAGCGGGCACGAAGCGCCGCGCGTCGCTGCACCTGGTGCGTGGCGAGGCCGCGCTCGGCGCGCTCGACCCGGGCGGGATCGACGTCTTCACGAGCGATCTCGATGAGTTCCGGCGTGCCCTGAGCCTGGAGAACCGCACGCTCAAGCGCGCGCTAACCGATCCGCGCATTGTGAGCGGCATCGGCAACGCGTATTCGGATGAGATCCTCCACGCCGCGCGGCTCTCGCCGATCGCGCTCACCCAGAAGTTGACGCTCGAGGAATGGGAGCGCCTGTATCGCGAGACACGCGCGATCATGCAACTGTGGATCGACCGCCTGCGCGACGAGAGCCGCGACGCATTTCCGGAGCGCGTGACGGCCTTTCGGCCGGACATGGCCGTTCACGGCAAGTTCGGGCGGCCGTGTCCGCGCTGCGCTCAACCGGTGCAGCGCATTCGCTACGCGGACAACGAAACCGACTATTGCGCGCGGTGCCAGACCGGCGGCGTCCTGCTCGCCGACCGCAGCCTCTCGCGCATCCTCAAGGGAGACTGGCCGCGAACGTTAGAGGAACTCGAGGAACTCAAACGCCGCTGAGCGCCTGTGATGAAGAGCTTTCGACCTGCGTTCAGATGGGATAGACGGTTTCGCCGGCTCGCTGCTGCGCGAGCGGCCGGACGCCGTTGATGACGAGGCGTTCGTAGTGCGGCGCCGCAACGTGCCGGGCCAAGGCTTCCGCATCGCGGTACTGTTCCCAGAGCGCGAAGACGTTCGGCTTCTCGCGGCTTCGGCCGACGTCGAAACCGACGACGCCCTCTTCCTGGCGCGACGCGTCCCGGAGTTCGTGGAGGAGCGCTTGCGCCCGGTCGGCATCTTCGGGCGCGAACGTGAAGTGGATCGACTGTATGAGCACGGCAGCATCCTCATGAGAAGCGAACGTCGGCGATGTCGATCGGGGCCCGCGTGTGGGCGCTCCGCGTCGCCGGTAGAGCGATGCGTCGGCCGTGATGTACGCCGAAGTCAGTTGTAATCGTGGCGGCGAAGCGTTATGTCCGCCCGAGGAAGAAGTCCTGAGCGGCGCCGTAGGTTGAGGGCGAAGAAGCCGCCACCGGTAACGATCGTCGCCTCGACCGTCTCGTACCGCTCCCATCGCTCCCGTCCACCGTGGGCACGATGACCTCGGCAAGCAGCTCGTTCATGCTCGGACTCCGTCGCTCGTTTGCGTTTACGCGACGATCCTAGCACCGGCCCGGCGTGCGCGCCAGCAAAAATGTGCGGACCTTCCGCTCTTAGCGGATCGCCGGGCAGACGCTCAGCGTGTGGTAGCAGGCGCCGAGATCCACGGATTGCGGCGAGAGATAGGGTTCCGTGAGGCCCGTGCCGATCGCCGGACTGCCCGCGGCGAGCGCGAAGTTCGCGCCCACGGGTTGGGTCGTCTCCGTGCCGAGCGACGTGGCGCCGACCGCGACCCAGCGTGGGCTGACGTTACAGCGGTTCTCGCTGCAGGAGAAGGTGTCGCCGTTGTACACGGGCGCGCAGCCTCCGGCGGGGGTGCTGCGACATATGCTGATGTTGTGCGAAAACGCGTCCGGCTTCTTGCCCGGGACGAGCCCGCCGACGAACGCCGAGTTGAACTCGAGGCAGCTCCCCTTCTGGCCGGTGCCGTAATTCACCGTGCAGCGCGCGGAGTTCGCGGGGTTCGTGGGAATGGCAACGGCGATATTGTTGAGAAACGTATCGTTGTAACCGTTGAGGTCGCCGATGCAGGGGCGATACGACCCGTTGTCGGCCGGATCGAGCGCGCTGTTGTAGCAAGTGTTGTTGGCCACGGTGACGTTCTCGGAATTGAAGATGTGGATGCCGCGGCCGCCCGCGTTGTAGGTCACGTTGAAGGCGACCAGGACGGAGCCCGGATAGACGACGTTCGTGCTACCGGCGTTATCGAGCGTGTCGAGGATGATGTTGTTGCCGTCGGTGTCGTATGGGTTGCCCGGCGTGCCGCAGGCGGTCGTCGCGTTGTTGAACAGCACGTTCCAGGCGATCGCGTTGTTGAAGGTGCCGATGTGCCCGAGGATCGGGTTGTCCGCGTCGTCGGCCGTGCGGACGTAGTTCGGGAAGGCCTTCATCACCACGAACGAGACGCCCGAGCCTTGGGCGGAGCAGCCCGCATGCGCGTTATCGAAGATCAAGTCGTGCACGACGTAAAAATATTCGCCATCGTTCATTTGGACGCCGGTTTGTCCGTAGCCGGAAATGCTCGAATTCAAAACCCAAACGTGGTGCACCGAGCGAGCCGCGTTCGAGCCGTTTTCGCGGGCGCTCCACAATTCGATACCCTGGCCGTAGGGCGTTTCCCGGCTCGCTTGTAAGCGGAAGCCGTCGATGATGACGTAGCTGCCCGGCATGGGTTCCGTGGCGGTATCCCAAACGAACGATCCGTTCTGTCCCTGGGCCGAAACGTCCGTGACGGTACACGCGTCCATCACCGCGCAGCGATAGACGACGTAACCGGTGCTCGACGCGCGGTTACCGCCGTGCGTGATGAGAACGCCCTGAGCGTACGTGCCCGGCGCCACGATTACGCAGTCCCCCGCGACGCGTCCCGTGTCGTTCGCGTGCTGCAGGGTCGCCCACGGCGCCCGGTCGCTCGTGCCGTTATTGGAATCACGGCCGTTGGTCGCTACGTAGAAGTTGCGGACGCATCGGTAATACGGTCCGTTGAAGAGCGTTTGGCTCGGGCCCGGCGCTTGCACGGCGGAAGCTGCCGCATCCCCGAACTGCGGCGCGGCAACGCCTCGCGCGGCCGCTGCCGAACCGGCGCTGAGAGCCGGCGTTCCGGCACCGGGAGCGCCCGAGCACCCGGCCAAGGACGCGGTCGAGAGAAGAAGGCAGAGAACGAAACGGAGAGCGTTCAGCACGGCGAGGCCTCGGCAGGTGAGGGGGTACCGGCGCCATCAGCCTAGCGCGCCGGGACATCCTGCCGCGCGCCGCGGAGCGGGCCGACTTGCGATATGCCGCACACCTCGCGGCCTGCCGGCGCCGGGGCGCCGAAGGTCAGCAGGCGGCGGCCACTGCCACTTCGGCGGCGATACCGTTCAATGCCGCCAAGCTGTCGGGTGGCAAGGTCAGCTCGGCGGCTTTCAGGTTCTCCCGCAGGTGGGCCGGCGACGACGTGCCGGGAATCAAGAGCACGTTCGGCGAGCGCTGCAAGAGCCACGCCAGGGCGACCTGCATCGGCGTCGCTCCCAGCGAGGCCGCGACGGACGACAGCGTCGAGGACTGCAACGGCGTGAACCCTCCGAGGGGGAAGAACGGCACGTAGGCGATACCGGCGCGGGCGAGTTCGTCGATGAGCGCGTCGTCGTCCCGGTGGGCCAGATTATAGTGGTTTTGCACGCACACGAGCTCGGTTATCGAACGCGCCTCCGCGACTTGCGCGGCCGTGCCGTTACTGAGACCGATGTGGCGGATGAGGCCTTGGCGTTTGAGGCCGGCAAGCACCGCCACCTGCTCGGCGACGGAGCCCTCTTGGGGCCCGTGCCCCGACCCCATCACGCGATAATTGACGACGTCGAGCGCTTCGAGACCGAGATGACGGAGATTGTCGTGAACGCCGGCGGTCAAGTCTTCCGGAGAGATCGCGGGTTGCCACGACTTATCGGCCGGACGGCGCGCACCGAGCTTCGTGACGATTACGAGTTCCTCAGGATACGGATGGAGCGCCTCGCGGATGATCTGGTTGGTGACGTGCGGGCCGTAGTAATCCGAGGTGTCGATATGATTCACGCCTGCCGCGACCGCCTCGCGGAGCACGGTGACCGCGGCTTCGCGATCGGCGGGCGGTCCGTAGATGCCGGGACCGGAGAGCTGCATCGCGCCGAAACCGATTCGGCGAACCGTCAACGAGGTGCCCGCAAAGGTAAATTGGCCGCCGAGAGATGCTGGGTTCATCTGAGCTCCTGACTGGTGGGACAACCGGGACAACGTCCGGTGGAGCCGCCGGGTTTCACGGCACGCCCCGTCGTGCCGCACGAACCCGGGGAAGCTCGCGGAGCTGCCAACCTGCCGACCCATTCGATCGCCGGAACGGAGATCAGTTACTCGCGATGATTGCGGAGCTTTCCCTCACCGAGAACGTCGGCGCCCACTCCGCGCGACCTCTATCCGGAGCGAATCGCGCTCGCCTCGCGGCGCTTATTGCGGCAGCGCCGTGCCGGCCTCTTCGGCCACCATGTACGCGGCATACCAGTCGGGCCAGTTCGGGTCGGCTTCGCCCGTGCGCTTCTCATGTTCGCCGTGGGCGGTCGATGCGCGCCGGAGCGCGCTCGCGAGATCGTTCGCCGAGACGAAGGCGGCGCCGCCCCGCTCGATGCGCCCGGGCAACCGCGTCGTGACCTCCTGTAACACCCACGTGTTGCCGTCGGGGTCGCTGAAGGTCGCGTACGAACGGTAACTCTCGCGGTGGGGTGCGGGCCCGGCCACGCGGCCGGTCGCGCCGTCGGGTTGAAACTGAGCGCCGGGCGTCCCGGCGTGAAAGACTGCGCTCACGTCGATGCCGCGTCGTTCGAGCTCGGCGCGTGCCGCCTCGACGTCGGAGACGATTAGATAGATGCCGCGCGCCGAGCCCGGCGTCGCCGGCGTGATGTTCGCGCCGAATTGAACCGAGCACGCCGACCCGGGCGGGGTGAATTGGACGACCCGGAAGCCGTTATCGAAGGAGAAATCGGCGTCGTTTCGCCACCCGAGCGCGGCGTAGAACTGCTTCGCGCGATCGACGTTCGCGACGGGGATGACGAACGCTTCGAGCTTCAAATCGATGCTCGCGACGCTCGCGGCGCCGGTCGCATCGCTCGGATGGATGTCGTTCGCGGCCGTCGTCATGTGGTCGCCTTTCGAAGCGAGCGGAACGTCGCGCGGACGTCCTCGCAGAAGAGTTCCGGTTGCTCCCAAGCCGCGAAGTGGCCGCCGACCGCGTGCTGCTTGTAATAAACGAGTTTCGGATAGGCCTGCTGCGACCAGCTCCGCGGCGCCGTGTAGATCTCGTGAGCAAACGCGCTCACGCCGACGGGCACGGTCACGTTCTTCACGTCGAAGAAACCGAGCTTGTTTTCCCAGTAGAGGCGTGCCGAGGAGACGCCCGTCTTCGTGAGCCAGTAGAGCGTGATGTTATCGAGCACGTCGTCGCGCGTGAGGCCGCCCGGGTTTCCGTCGAAGGCCGGGGCGATCATCTCGTAACTATCCTTATCGTGATCGAGGATCCAGGCGGCCAGCGCGATCGGCGAATCGTTCAAGCCGTAGAGCGTTTGCGGGCGATTGCCCATCTCGATCGCGTAGCCGAGATGTTTGGTGTAGAAGTCGCTGAGCTGCTCGTATGCGTGAAGCTCTTCGCCCGCCAAACCGGCCGGCGGCGGTGCGCCGGAGGTTGCCGCGGCCAGGATGCCGGCGGGGACGGTCCCGGCCATGTTCGTATGGATGCCCACCACGTCCCCGGGCGCTTGCAGGGCGATCAACTGCGTGATGCTCGCGCCCCAATCGCCGCCTTGGGCGGCGAATCGTTCGTAACCGAGACGCTTCATGAGCACGATCCAGGCCTTCGCGATCCGCACCGGGTCCCAGCCGAGCGTCGCCGGCTCGGGCGAGAAACCATAGCCCGGTATCGATGGGATCACGAGGTGAAATGCGTCGGCGGCGCTTCCGCCGTGCGCCGTAGGGTCGGTCAACGGCTCGACGATCTTGAGCTGCTCGATGACCGACCCGGGCCAACCGTGCGTGACGATCAGCGGGAGGGCGTCGTCATGCTTCGAGCGCACGTGAATGAAATGAATGTCCTGGCCGTCGACTTCGGTCAGGTATTGCGGTAGGGCGTTCAGCTTCGCCTCGATGCGGCGCCAATCGTAGGCGGTTCCCCAGTAACGCGCGAGGGCTTGCATCGTGGCCAGTTGCACGCCTTGCGAGTCGTCGGCGACCAGTTCCCGCGTCGGCCAGCGGGTCGCGTTGATGCGCCCGCGCAGTTCCACGAGTTTCACCTCGGGAACGTCCAAACGAGGGAAGGGACGAATCGCGGCCGTGTCGCGATTCGTCAGTTGGGCAACGTCCGTCATGCTCGTGGACCTCAGGGCGCCGGCACGGGCGGGCGCTGCAGCCAGCGCCCCCCCGACGAGCCCCGCGGAGAGCGTTAGAAAACGTGCTCGTGAAGAAGGTAACGCGGAGTTCATTCGATGGCGTCCTCGGAAGAATGGTGCTCTGGTGATGACGCCATCATATCGATCGGAACGTTACCGTTCTTGCATGGAAATGCGGGCCCGGTCGCCCGGGCGTCGCCCGCACGCGAGACGAACGTACAAGTCCCTTGTCGAGCCAATCAAGCCGGCTTACGCTATTGGGAGTCGACCTCGAAGTCCGGATCCTGTTTCTGAAGCAGGAGGCTCTGGATCGTCACGTTGCCGGTGGGGATGGGCGCGTGCACGTTCGGCGCGCTCGTGAAGTCGAAGAGGGAGAAGAGGTCGTCGGTTTGTGCGTCGACTTCGTGCAGTGACGGCAACCCGTATACGTTTTCGATGAAGTGCACGACCGACGTGAAGTTGCGTTGGGTATGGTCCACGTAATGCGTCCGGGCGAACGGGCCGATCGCGATCAGCGGTACGCGATACCCGTACTCGTAGGGATCTCTTGGATGATCGATCGGGAAGACCGGCTGCTTGGTTACGTGCGTGTCCGGCACGTGATCGAAGAACCCACCCCAATCGTCCCAGACGACGATCAAAGCGAAGTCCTTTTGATATTTCTTCGAGGTGGTCAGCGCGTTGAAGACGCTTCCGACCCAGGCCGGGCCGCCGGTATTCCCGACGCTGCCCGGGTGGTCCGTTTCGCCGGCACCGGGGATCACGTAGCTGACCGGCTGCAGCTCGCCCTTCGTGATGTCGCTGAGAATGTTCGACTGCGGCACGCTCACGTGGGACCGGTCGTTATCGTAGAGCGAGCGAACGGCGTACGGGGCGTTCCAAATCGTCTTCAAATTCGGCGTATAGTAGCGCCAGCCGATCTTCGCCGCATCGAGTTCGTTGAAGATGGTCGGAACGGAGATGCACGGGAACGCGGAAGCCGCGTCGTCGTCCTCGGGCCAGGTCTCGGTCATGTTGATCGTGGCGACGGTTTTCTTCGCCTGGGGTTCGCAGCCCGAGCCCGACGCGTACGCGTCATTTTCGGAGATGTTGAATTCCGAGTCCGGGGCGAGCTTCGTCGTGGCGGCGATCAGGTAGAGGTGGGCCGGAAAGCTCGGGCCTTCGTTGGCCTGCAACACGTGGTCCGCGAAAGCGTAGTCGCTCGCGAGCGTCGTGTACTCGGTGATGTCCGCCGGGTTGACGTACGTGAAGGCGGCGTCTTTCGGCGCCGTCGCTCCGCACGGTTCCGTGTCGAAGCCCTCCAACACGTCGTTATCGAAGGCCGAGTGCGCGTGGCTGCAGTCAAAGGAAACCCCAAGGCCCGTCTCCACGAGGTCGACCTTGTTCCCCTTGGAGTCGTAACCGTAGCGTTGCGTCTCGACGCCCGGTTGCGTCTGGAAGAGGTTGTCGACCGTGCGGTTTTCCTGGATCATCACGACGACGTACCGCGGGCGCGTCCCCGTGAGCGGGGTACGGGCTGCCGTCAACGGCTGGAATTCGGAGCGACCCGCGATTTGCGGCACGACGGGCGCGCCGCCGTTCGACGAGTTGCTCCCGCTACAGCCGACGAGCGAAGAAATGAGAAGACCGGCCGGCAGAATGCGCCGAAATCGAAATCGCACGAACGTCCTCCTGGGCAGAAGAGTTTGCGTCGGACCTCGACTTTACCACGTCTGCCGCTATTACGGCAAGGATGCGGGCGCGGTCGAGCGCGTTACCAGCGCCTCGGCCGGAGCATCAGGTCTGCGGTAAAATAAGCTGCCAGTCCGACGATCGTGACCGTGATAACCAGTGGCAGCAAGAGCAGAAGGCCGGTTCATGGGCTGGTATCCCAATCTTTGAACGCCACCTCTCCGAGGCGCGGGGATGTTTCAAGGTGCGCATCGATCGCATACGCCCGAACGGTAGCGACCGCACCCGCATTACCAACGGCGGTCCGAGTTGCACGCCGGCGGGCTTGCAGCAGAGCGGCGACGCCGATCCCGCCGTCAGTCCGGACGGGAAGACGATCTACTCATCACGCGGTTTGCCGCTGACCGTTCCCGGATTCCGGGCGTGACGGCGCGGCATCTGTATAGGTTTTCGAGCGATCCCTACGTGCCCGGCAAACCGGAAATCGATCTGAGCCGCGGGTCGAAGGCCGATTGCGTCGCGGGCGTACCGAAGGTTTCGCCGGGCGGCCGGCTCGTGGCGCTCTTCCTGCCGTGCCCGCACGATTTGCAGTTCCACGGCATCAGCCTGACCGATCCGGACGGAACGTTCTTCCATTTTACCGAGCTCGGTTTCGGCCCCGATTGGAATCCGGCGTCTCCGTGGCCGTGAAACCCCATGGGCCGCCCGGCGCGATCGTGCGAAGCGGTTAGGTGCGAATTCATGGTGTGTGGTTCCGGGGAACCCGATCGCCTACGCTTGATGGTGCTGTGGAATCCGACGATGATCAGGTGCTCGAGCTTCGGGCACTCCGAACCTTGGCGAGCCGGCTCGTACGAGCGCGCGGGCGCCATGAAACCGTCCGGATTGCGGTGGAGGTGCTCCGCGATTCTCTCGGACCGGGCCGCACGTCGTTTGCCCTCGAGCGCCGGCGAGGACGGATGACTCTGACCGTTTGTCTCGGTGATTCTCCGCGCGAGCCGGCTCTCGTCGCGCTCGCCGGCCTGCACGTGTGCTGTGCTCCGATCCACGTTCGCGAGCGGCTCGTCGCGATCGTCGGCTTTGCTGGAGCCGACGCACGAGGCTGCGAGGCCCGCAGCGCGCTCCTCTTGCAAACGATTGTCGGAATGGCGCAAATGCGCGCTCGCAACGCGATGTGGCCGCCTCGCCCTCAGGACAATGAGGCCCGCGATCGTATATAATGCGAACCTTGGGTCAGTCTTCGACGGCAGAAGCACCGTTTCGTCGGATAGCGAGCAAGCAAGATGAACCACGAGATGCGAAAGCTCGAGCTCAAAACGCTCCTCACGAATTGGCGCGCGCGGCTGCGGCCGCAAGACGTCGGCTTGCCGATAACGCCCCGGCGGCGCGTTGCGGGCCTGCGCCGCGAGGAAGTTGCCGAGCTCGTCGGCGTGTCGGCCAATTGGTATGCGCTGTTCGAGACGGGCTCCGATCAGCGTCGTTTTTCGGCCGCGTTCGTGCAGCGCGTCGCCGAAACGCTGTTGCTCGACGAACGCGAGCGCGCGTTGCTTTTCCGGCTCGCGCTGCCCGAGGTTCGACTCGCGGTGGAGCAGTTCGAACGCAGCGCGAGCGACGGCGCGTTGCGGAGTTTGCGCAGCATGCGGACGCTGGTTGCTCGCGCGAGCGCGGCCGGCAGCTTCGAAGAGGTCTCGCGTTTCGCGGTTGAAGCGCTGATCGAGGCCTTGACGCCCACCTCGGTAGCGGTGGCCATCCTCGTGCCCGAGCACACGGACCGGGTTATCGCCGACGGCCCTCGCGCGCACCGCGAACTGATCGGTTCGGTGGTGGCCGATACGTGCATGGTCGCCAACTATCCGAATCGGTACGGACACACAACGTATAGCGAGAACCGCTGCGGATATAAGGACACGGCCGGGGGATCCTTTCGCTTCCGGCAACGGACCGCTAGCGGGCAGTCTTTCGTCGTCGCCGTCACGTCGGATTCGCCGTCCGCGCTACAAGCGCGCGTAGCCCGAGGACATGCCGGCGAGGACGAGCCTGCGGACGGAGGCGTTCTCCGCGATGCCGCTCTGAACGCACTCGAGTATTGGGACTGGAATTCGAAATTGGACGCTCGTTCGGTGCTGACGCACGGGCTCTTCACTGCCGGGCACTACCGGGGTAACCTCTGCGCTTTGTGGATCCGACCGCGCAGCATGGAACGGGTTGAGATCGAGGTGGTGCGAACCGCGAGCGCCATCGTCGAGTTGGCGGCATCCGCGAACCGCTGACGCCCAGTTGGCGCCAACTGGCAGTTACTCGTTCGCGCCGGTAGATCACGTTATAGTTCTCCTGGTTCACATCGTTTCAGCACTTGGTGTCGCCGCGTCGACGGCTCCGTTTCCGCACGTCGACCGTCATGAAAGGTGCGATCATGGAGAAAACACGCATTCATCAGCCGGGTGAATCGCGCTTCAAGGTAATTCTCCCCGAAGAACTCATTTGGCGACCCCACGTCGCATATCCGCCGCACGTGCGGCTCGCAATCCTGGTTGGAGATCCGGCCGAGCCGGGCCCGTACGTCATCCGCGTCAAGGTGCCCGACGGCGTAAAGTTCCCGCCGCACCGCCACCCGGAAGATCGAGTGTACACCGTGATGTCGGGCGTCTTCTACATCGGGCGGGGCGACACGTTCGACGAGTCGGCCGTCGTTGCATATCCGCCCGGCAGCGTGCTCGTCCTTCCCGGAAATACGCATCATTATCATTGGGCGAAGTCCGGCGAATATGTCACACAAGTGAGCGCTATCGGACCGCTCGGGCTGGCGTACGTACACGCGCACGACGATCCGCGGTCGAACGCGCGGCTACGCGAAGCTTCCACGTGAACTCGATCGCGGCCGCGACCACCGCCCAACCGCGCGATCACGGGGCCGCCGCGAGGCTGCAACCGGTCATTGACTTGATCGCCGCAACGCTTCTCGAGGGCCGCGACTTCGGCGACCAGCCCGTCTCGGTGACGCTCCCGGGCGTAGCCGGGCGCGCCCTCATCGTCTCGGTGCGAACTGCTAAGCCCATCCCCGCGCGAGGAGGCTCCTCGGTCGTTCGCAGTCTCGACTCCCGGCAACTCCAACTGGTCGAAGGCGCCATCCGCGAACGCCTCGCAGAGCCCCTGTCCGTTTCGATGCTCTCTTCGATCGCGGGCCTGAGCCGTTCGTATTTCTCCCACGCGTTCCGGGCCACGGTCGGCCGGCCACCGCACGCGCACATTCTGCGCTTGCGCCTCGAGCGGGCGATGACGCTGATGGCCGATAGCCGCGCGTCGCTGGGTCAAATCGCACTCGACGCCGGCTTCTCGGACCAGGCGCATTTCTCGAACGCATTCCGCCGGAGTACCGGAATGACGCCGACGCAATGGCGCCGCGCGCGCGGCAACGCTTGATGCCGAGCAGCCGGACTACGGCAGGATGACGAGCCTCCCGCCATCGGTAAACAGGATGACGAGCAACATCGAAATCAGGGTCAAGTCGTAGTTCCAGCCGAGCCCGTCTTTTCCCCAGAAGCCGGTCTTCCAGACGAGTATCTTACGCTGCACCGCGCCGAGCATGATGAGGATCAATCCGATCGCGGCAAGCTGTTGCAGAATACCGAGAATGATTGCCGCACCGCCGGCCACTTCGGCCACGCCGATGAAGATCGTAACGCCTTTCGGCAGCCCGATACTCTTGCCACGCGCATCGGGATCCTTGAGATCCTCATATCCGCTGTCGGCGTAGATCGCCCCGGCCATCACGCGAAGAAAGAGCAACCCGTAATCCGTGAATTGAGTGAGTGCGAACATGCGTTGCGGGTACCTCGGTGGCGCAGGTAAGAGCTCTTTCAACGCCGATAGGATCGGCCCCCCGACAGCCGCGTCCGCCCCGTTACCGGGCGTCGCAATGTCTCGTCTACCGGCGAGCCGGGCCGCGTCGTCCGGGGGCAGCGATGCCCATCTGCAGCGCCGCTGACACGGCTTCGGTTCGCGTGGAAACGCTCACCTTCGTGAAGGCTGCCGCGACGTGATGATCGACCGTCCGCACCGAGCGGCAGAGGCGCTCCGCGATTTCGGCGTTGCGCAAGCCTTCACACAGCAAGAGCAGTATCTCGAGCTCCCGTTCGGTCAGCTCGCATGGATTTTTGCGAGTCGAAGCGCGCGCTCCGCGCGGCACGCGAATCGCGGCCGCTCGCAACCGGCGGCGAAGGGCTTCCGCGGCCGGGCGCGCGCCGAGCCGTTCGAAGATCTCCAGGGCGTCGAGCTGGTCGCCGGGGCCGCCCTCGGCTAGCGCGCGAGCCTGTTCGTAGGGACACTGCAGCGCCGCCCAGGCGGCGGCGGCGTCGCGGGCCCGGCCGTCGATCTGCAACCGGAACGGTTCGGCGAGCGGGGCCGGCGGCACGTCAGAGGCGCCGGCTCGCCGCATGATGTAGCTGAGCTCGCCGCCGAACCATTCGTGCGCCTCTCGAGCGGCCAGTAACAAGGCGGGATACGCTTCGGCCGCGACCGCCGGCGCGTCGCCGCGTAGCCACGCGGCCTCGGCGCGGGCCGCACTGATCGGACCGATGCGCTGCAGCGTCCCGGCCGCTTCGACGAGCGACGCCGCTTCGTCCAGCAGCGCTTCGGCGCCGGGATCGCCGCTGCGCATCTTGACCCGTGCGAGCGCGACGAGCGCGGTAACCCGGCTGATCGTGCGATCCGTTCCCGCGATGACTTCGAGCGCATGATGCGTCGCCTCGCTCCAGCGGCCGAGGTACATCTCCGTCATGGCGAGCCACGCCGTCGCGTAGGAACTCGCGCTATCGACGTCGCGCCGGCGCGCGAACGCGATCGCCTCGAGGAGATGCTCTCGCGCCTCCGGGAGACGGAACACCTCGGCCGAACCGGAGCCTCGGTTGTTGAGGATGATCGCCGCGGTGAAGTCGTCGCCCAAGCTCCGGGCGACGTCGAACGCCTCGCGTAAGTGCTCGCAACCCGCCTCGTAGTCGACGTAGAGCGTCGCCGCGCCGAGAACTCCGAGCGCTGCCACGAGTACCTCACGACTGGCAAATCGTTGCGCCAGTGCGATCGACTTTTCGCTCCACGCGATCGCCTCGCCGCATGCGCGGTCGAGCATCCGGAGATGGGCGTGAACTCGATAGGCGTGCGCGAGTTCGACTCCGGGCGGCCGATCTTCGAGTAAGGCGATGGCTCGCAGGCTCGCCTCGTCGGCCTCGGTAATCTTGAGCGCTCGCACGTACGCGAGCGCGAGCTCGCTGAGATTGAGTGCTTCGCTGCGCGTGTCGCCGGCGCGGCGATGCAGTTCGCCCGCGGCCTTACGGGCTTCGATCGCTTCGCTTATTTGAGCCGTGAACTGGCACTCCCGCGCGTAGGCATCGAGCCACGCGGCGCGCTCAGCGACGCTTGCGGACGACGCGTGCGCCAACGCTGCGCCGTACTGCGCGACGGCTTCGCGATGCGCGCCGCGCTGGGCCGCCTCGGCTGCAGCTAACGGCGCATACCGCAGGACCGCTTCGGTTGCGCCGGCGTGACCCGCATGATGAACGAGGCGCGCCGCGGGAATCGAGTCGCGGCTCTGCCGGACGAGGGCGCTCAGGACGCGCCGGTGCAGTTCGCGCGACGCCGGCACCGATAGCGACGTCTCGATGACGACGCGAGCCAGCTCGTGACGGAAGCGAAGCGCGTTCGCATCCGCTTCCAGCAAGCCGCAGGTGAGACACTCTTCGAGGGATTCGATCGTTTGGGGGAACTCGGCTTCGAGCAGCCAGCGCTCGATCTCGCGCGGAACGATCGAGGCTAAGCGCACGAGGTCCTGGGCGCGCGGCGTCAAGCCGGCAAAGCGTGCCAGGACGAGATCCGCGACGGTGCGCGGCATGCCTTCGCCCGTGGCTCGCAGCAATTCGGTCACGAAAAACGGATTGCCGCCGGTGGCTTCGTAGATGCCGCTCGGCGATTGCAGCGCCCGGCGTGCGAGGACGCCGACCGCCTCCGCCGAGAGTCGCGAGAGCTTCACCCGAGTGGTGTTCGGGGAAAGCAGCTCGCCGATCGCGCGCCGTAGCGGATGCGCCGCGCCGAGTTCGTCGTCACGGTAGGAAACCGCCAGCAGGCACGGCACGCGATCGAGACGGCGGCCGAGGAACTTGATCAGGTCGAGGCTGGCGTCGTCGGCCCAATGCGCGTCTTCGATGACGAAGAGCGTAGCGGTCGAGCTCTGTTGCAAGTCGCCGATGACGCGCTCGAAGAGCGCCGCGCGACTGCCGCGCGACCGGAGCTGCCCCGCGAAGCTCACGTCGGAAGTGCGCGCGACGTCGTAGAGCGGTGCCAGCGGATGCGGCGTCTCGAGGGCGTCGCACGCGCCCCACCACAGCGCCGCGCTGCCGCGCGAATCCGCCAGGGCCCGTAACACGCCGGTCTTTCCGATGCCGGCCTCTCCCGAGATCAGCACCGTTTGACCGGACCCTTCGGAGGCCAGCCGCAGCCGGTCGCGGAGCGTGCGCAGAGCTTCGTCACGCTCCACGAGCTGGCCGGACGCCTTACGGGTCAGCACCTGTTTCGCCGGGCCGCGCGTAAACTAGGTAGCCGTTGCGTGCAAACTGGGTAGTCCTGCGAATTACGCTTCGCCGCCGAGGCCCGTATCATGGCGCCGTAACTCGCCGGAACAGCTGTTCCAGAATGAGGTAAGAATCGATGCCGCGATTCATCGTGGAGCGAACTTTTCAAGGCGGGCTTCGGATTCCGCTCGACGAGGCCGGCGCCCGCGCCTGCACGGACGTCATCGGCGCCAACGCAGCCCACGGAGTCACGTGGGTCCACTCTTATGTCAGCGGCGACCTTCGCAAGACGTATTGCGTCTATGATGGGCCCTCCGCGGAGGCCATACGTACCGCCGCTCAAGATACGAACTTGCCGATCGACAGCATCACGCAAGTCAGCGTGCTCGACCCGTATTTTTATAACCCGGCCGGCCGTTAGACCTGCCGGCCGCAGCGCGGCCATCTCGCCCCCACGCTAATTTGATTCCGTTCGGAAAGGACGATTCGGTGAACATTCATCGGCACTATCGCGTTCGCGCGCTCTCCTCGGCCGGCGCCGGCACGGCCGCCCTCGGTCTCCTCCTCACGCTGGGTTCTGCCGGCGGGGCCTCTCCGAGCAACTCCGTGCGGATGCTCGCCGGGCCGCAACCGGGGCTGCGCGCGACGACGCGCCAGGCTCCTCGGGGCCGCCGCCCGCGAACTGCGGCGTCGTGCGCCGCGAACAAGTCGGGCACGAACGCCTTCGACTCGACCTGGGAATTTAGCACGAACAAGAGCACTTCCACCGACTTCGGCAATTCCAACCTCGCTGCCGCCGGATACACCGGGGTCTTCGAAGGTAGCGGCAACGTGATCTGCGACTACAATTCCGTTATCGTTGGCGGCAACTCCGACACGATCGACTCCGGAACCGGCAACGTGCCGGCCGGAGCCGCGTACTCGATGATCGGCGCGGGCACCGCCAATGTCGTTTCGAATGCGTGGGCCTTCATCGGTGCTGGAAACGCCAATACCGTTTCGAACTCCGAGTCTTTCATCGGCGCCGGCGATACTGATAGTGTGTCCGGCTCGGACTCATTCGTCGGCGCGGGCACCAACAATACCGTTTCGAACGCATCGAGCGTCGTGGGCGCGGGTGATGGTAATAACGTATCGAACTATGAGGCGTTCGTCGGTGCGGGCACCGAGAATACCGTTTCTGGTTTCGACTCGTTCACCGGAGCGGGCATCGGGAACGGGGTCCCGGGGACGGTGTCGTTCATCGGGGCAGGACACAACAATAGCGTCTCCGGCCACCTCTCGTTCCTTGGCGCGGGCTACGGAAATCTGGTCTCCGGATCCGGATCGTTCGTCGGCGCGGGCGGCGATGTCAGCGCGGTGTTCCCCAACAACCAAATCTCGGGCAACGACTCGTTCATCGGTGCGGGCGATGAAAACAACGTCGCGTCGAATCTGGCTTTCATCGGCGGCGGCCAGAGTAACCGGGTGCTTGGGGGCGCGGGAATCGCGACGATCGCCGGAGGCGAAGGAAACCTCGCCGCCGGAGCGTACGGCGCGATCGGCGGCGGCGAGGCGAACGCCGCGACGGCGTCCTTCGCGACGGTCCCGGGCGGCTACCATAACGTGGCCTCGGGCGTCGCGAGCTTCGCCGCGGGTTACGTCGCCGAGGCGGTGACGGCCGGCTCGTTCGCTTGGTCCGACGAGTCTTCGACGACGCTGCACGTGCGGACGACGGTGCCGAACGAATTCGTCGCGCGCGCCGCCGGCGGCGTGAGTTTCTTCTCGAACCCCGGCCTGACCAGCGGCGTGCGCCTCGCTCCCGGCGCGGGTACTTGGAGTAACCTGAGCGACCGCGCGATGAAGACCGGCGTCACGCCGCTCGACGACGCGGCGGTGCTCGCGAAGGTGGCGGCGTTACCGGTAAGTGAGTGGAGCTACAATTCCGAGCGCGGCGTGCGTCACGTGGGTCCGATGGCGCAGGATTTCTATGCGGCCTTCCACGTCGGCGAAGACGACCGCCACATCACGTCGATCGATGAAGACGGTGTCGCGCTCGCCGCGATCAAGGCGCTTCGCAGTGAGAACATGGCCTTGCGTGCCGGCATGCGCGATCAACATGGCGAGCTCGTCGCGTTGCGAAGCGAGCTTCGCCGGCTCGAGGCGACGTTTGCGTCGAATGGAGGGGCAGCGCACAATTTGGACGCAAAGCGATAGTTGTGCGCGCCTCCGGCGGCTGTACCATAGAGCGTTCCCCGGTATCGAGCAAGTCGCCGGTTGAGCTTTCGCCCTTGGAGGCTCCACCCTTTGAAACGGTAGAGGACGTTCTCCTGACCGTTCGAAGTCATCGACCGCCCGTAGTGATCTCGAAGCCATTACCGTAACACGCTTTGCAGCTGCTGCCCCCGACGTTAGTGGCGGCCGTACCGTAAAGCGTACCGCCAATATTAGTTAGGCCTTGGAAAGTGGGATATGCACCGTCTGCGCCCCCTTTGAATCGATAGAGCACTTTCTCTACGCCTGAGGGGCTCAACTCAAATAGGTGCCGCAGCCGAGGGCACAGCTTTTCTGTATTGGATAGGAATAGCCGCCCGCATACGTCGTGCCGTAGAAATCGCCGCCGGCTTCGGTCAACGACGTATCAGGATACATGCCATCGCCCACCGTCGGACCCTTGAAGCTATTGAGCACGCTTTCCGCACCCTGGCCCTTGCGGATCCCTAGGCTCCGATTTCGGCGACCTGTTTCGAGTCGTCAGCCGCCCGTCGGCCCGGCTCGGCGGGCGCTGAAAGCCGCGACCTTCGCGCGGTTACCGCAGATGGCCATTTCGCACCAGCGCCGTTTGCGCGTGCGCGAATCGTCATAGAAGTGCCGGACGCATCCGACCCCGGCGCAATGGCGAACCGGAACGCCGGGTGTCGATAGTAAGCGGGCCGTGTCGCGCGCGATCGGGGCGAGCAGTGCGGCCGGCTCGTCGTGCAAGCGCGTCCGCACGAGCGCGTACGATCCCGCCTCGGCGTCGAGCCGTTCGTAGGCGGCATCCGCGCGCAACACGTCGTTGAGCAGAGCCCGCGCATCTTCCGCGATCGGCGAACTGCTTTCGATTGCGACGAGCGCTTGCGTGACGGCGGCGCGCAGGCGCAACGCCAGCTCGACGAACGCGGCCGGTCCGGTCTTGGCCAGCGCCCGAGCGGCGGATTCGTCCTCGGCGCTGAGAACGTCGGTTGCCCGCAGGAAGTCGATCACGTCGTCGACGCCGTGCAGCGACCCGCCATCGCGTTCGAACGACACGACCGTGTTAGCGAAGTCGGCGCTGAGATTGTTTCCGATCCGCGCAAAGCGGTCTGCGCTCATGCGTGATCCTCGGCCCATTGCCGCCATGAAGCGGGGAGCGCTGAGGCGACGAGCAACTCGCGTACGTGCGGGCGGTCGAAGAAGTAGATACGCGTCATTTCGGCGATCGTGAGCTGATGATCGGGGCGCGACGTGACGAAGGCCGAGTCGCCGGCGCCGATCGAGCCTTCTTCGATGACGCGGAGGTAAGCCCCCGGGCGGAGTGCCTGCGCGAAGGCGCGGATGAAGTGCGGGTCGTTCATCACGTGCGCGAGCTTGAAGCACGGCACGCGCGGTGAGGTGACTTCCAGCAGGGTCGTCCCGACCTGCCATCGCTCGCCGATGCGCGCGCCGTTGACGTCGATGCCGCGCAGTGTCAGGTTTTCGCCGAACGTGCCGGGCGCGAGCGCGCGGCCGAGCTGCTCGTTCCACCAGTCGTAGTCTTCGGCGGCGTAGGCGTACACGGCGCGGTCGGGACCGCCGTGCGCGTTTCGATCCGCTTGATCGTCACCCGCGAGGTTCACGCCCCGCAACGCGAGACGCGTCGCCGCGGGCACCTTGTAGATGCCGGTGGCGACGGCCTTGCCGTTCACGGTGACTGTGCGAATCGGTCCGATGTTGACCGACTCGACCGTTCCCGTGGGCGCACTCATGTCATCGCGTACCGTTTTACCGCCAGCGCGATCGGCAACCCGACGAAGACCGCGTGATCGACCAGGAACGCGACGAACACGACCGGGTTGAACGGAGACGCCGGGACGCCGCTGTGCGGGATGACGACGAGGTCCATGACGAGCCAGATCACGATGCCGTACGAGAGGCCGAAGGCAGCCGCCTGCGTGCGCAGCGGCGGGATGCGTTGCGCGGCGACGTAGTAGAGTGCGGCGAAGAAGAACGCCAGGGCGAAGTGGATCACGACGCCGAGGCCGGCCGTTGCGAGGCCTCCGGAAAACGCCGCGCTACCGAGCGCGCCGGTCGCGATCCATTGCAGCACGCCGAGCAGGCTGAAGATGCGTAGGATCAGCACGTCGACGATGACCGCGAAGGTCGCGTCGAGGACGCCCGCGATGAGGGCGCCCGTCGTGATGGCGCGCAGCGCCGGATTGTTGGTTGTGGTAGCCATTGCAGTCACGCTTACTTCGCGTACGCGCCGGCCTTGACGCGATCGGCGAGGGCGCGCATTTCGGCGGCAATCCGGCCGCTGTGCTCCTCGAGGGCGAAGTGTCCGCCTTCGAGCGGGATCAGCGTTGCGTTCGGATTGTCGCGACCGATGGCTTCCGCACCGGCGGGCGTGAAGAACGGGTCGTTCTTACCGAAGATGACGAGCATCGGCGGCTGCTGCTCGCGCAGGTACGCTTGCCACTGCGGATAGAGCTCGATGTTGGTCTGATAGTCGCGGAAGAGCTTGAGTTGGATGCGGTCGTTGCCTGGCCGGTCCAGGTTGAGCTGGTTCAACTCGATCGCGTCGCGGCTGATGCGTTCGGGATACTGCACGCCGTGCGTGTACTGGAACGTCGTGGTTTGGCGGGTCAGGAAACCACGCACGGCCGCCTCGACTTCGGCGCTCTGGTCTTCCCAGTACTTCGCAAGCGGCGCAAGGTTCTCGCTGATGCCTTCCATGTGGAAGTTCGAGTTTTGCACGACGATCGCGCGGATCAACTCGGGACGCTTCGTCGCGATCCGCATGCCGACCGGGCCGCCGTAGTCTTGCACGTACAAGGACGCCTTCGTGATGCCGAGCGCGTCGATGAAGTGCTCGATCAGCGTCGCGATGTTCGCGAACGAATAGTCGAACTCTTCGACGCTGGGCTGCTGCGTGTAGCCGAAGCCCGGATAGTCGGGGGCGACGAGATGGAAGCGGTCGGCGAGCTTGGGCAGCAGGTCGCGGAACATGTGCGACGAGGCGGGCCAACCGTGCAGCAGGAGAACGGTCGGGCCGTCGGCCGGGCCGGCTTCGCGGTAGAAAACTTCGATGCTTTCGACGGTGACTGTGCGGTATGCGACGTCGGTGGCAGCGCTGGAGTGGGACGGGGTAGACATGCGGGGCCTTTCGGGCGGTGCGGTGCGTGGGCGACCCCACGATACCGCATCTGGATTAACCTGTCAACCTGTAAATGAAAGAATATCGGTTAGTTTTGCAAATTGTGAACGTGCCCGGCGATTTCGGGACGAATCGAGGCCATGCGGTGAAACCGGTGGCATCATCTCCGAAGCGCTCCGGAACAATGTCTTTTAAGGTCGCCGAGGACGACGAATCGATCGCGGCAATTCAAATGCCGCTCGATTATCTTCGATCATCCCGGCGTTGCCGTCGGCACTGGGGCGGTGCGTCGAGCACGACGCCGTCCTGAAAGCCGATGCAGGGCGTCGCGCGGTAGCGGGACGGTATTCCTGCCACTGCCACTCATACGATACGCAGCTGGCTCGCACCAATGGCATGGCGAGGATATACTCCTCGGTGTTCCCTCCGCGTTACTTGTTCGCAAGAGCGCGTTCCGGCGCACGCACCGTGGCCGTCACAGGAGTACAATGACAGATCCGAGTTCGTTCAAGATCGAGAATACCGCACTCGTACTCGTCGACCATCAAGTCGGAACCATTACCTGGGCCGGCGAGCTGAGCGCGGGCGAGCGTGACCAGTTGACGAAATGGCTACGTTTCATCGCGCGCTTCGCGAAGTCGGCGGGCATGCCGATCGTTCTCACGAGCAGCATGGAAACGGCGGCGCAAGGACTGCTGCTTCCCGACCTCAAGGAGCTGCTGCCTGACGAATACGAACAGCGCATCAAGCGCACGGGCGTCATCAACGCTTGGGAAGACCCAGCCTTCGCCGCAGCCTGCCGCGATACCGGCAGAACGAACTTGATCATGGGCGGGATGACGACCGATGTGTGCCTCGTGCCTCCCGCGATCAGCGCGACGAACGCCGGCTTCAAGGTGGTCGCGCTCCTGGACATCTCCGCGGCCGTCACGAAAATCGGCGCCGAAGACTCGAAGAAGCGCCTGGCCGACGCGGGGATTGCCACGATGACGGTAACGCCGATGATTACCGCCATGCTGGGCGACTATACGAATCCCGCCGCGAGCGCGTTCTACGGCGCGATGGAATCCGAGAAGATCATGGATCTCTATCTTGCCGGCAATCTGCGGTAGGCGCGTTCGGACTGCGACGGCGGTCGTGGCCTGGTTTTCGGTCGCTGCGATCGCGGCGGCGGCGCAGGCAAACGATGGAAGCGTCGCGCCGGTAGCGGCTGGGTCGTCGAGTACGGTAGCGAGCGAAGCACCGTCGAGCGTCATGCAACCACCGGGTTATCGCTATCTGCCCGATCAGGAGAACTGGAAGCCGTTCTGCAGCGTTCGGTCGGGTGACCTGCTGGATACCATCAAGTGCATGCCGTTATCGGCCCGCGACAACAATCGCTACGTGTCCATCGGTGTCGACGTCCGGCTCAAGTACGAGCATTTCTTCAACAAGGACTGGAATACTACGAATAACGGTTACCTACTCGAGCGGGAACTCGCGCACGTCGATCTGCACTTCGACCGCTTGCGGACGTTCGTGGAAGTCGAGCACGCGACGGCGACGAACCAGCACGCACCCGTCGACCCGACGTGGCGCGATGATTTCGCGACGACGAGTGCGTACGTGCAGTACGCGGTCGGCGGAGCGACCGGAGCCTCGGTGCCGCCGATCGCCCTCATGATCGGGCGTCAGCGGCTGGCTTACGGGTCCGAGCGAATGATCGACGACCGTAGCGGCCTCAATACGATCCAACCCTTCGACGGCGTTCGCGTCCGGTTCACCGCGGGGAGTTGGACGACCGACGCATTTGCCGCCCGTCCCGTGAACGTGGGCGCATACGCCTTCGACGATTTACCGGATCGCACACGGTCTTTCAGCGGCGTCTACGCGACGCGAACTCTTGGTTCGCAGTCAACGCTCGATCTCTACGGACTCATCGATCAACGCCAGGTGCAATTTTACTATCGGGGCGTCGGCCCCGAGGTTCGTGACACGCTCGGCGTCCGCTACGCGACGAACGCCGCGCACTACGACACCGATACGGAGATCGACCGGCAATTTGGCGCGTTCGCCGGCGCTACCATCGACGCCTACGCAATCGAAACCAACCTTGGCTACGATTTCGGCTCCGGCCGCAATCGCTTTCGACTGGGCGCCGGCGGCGGCATCGCCTCGGGGGACCGAAATCCGCACAGCTCGCTATTCACCGAGTTCCGCGCGCCGTATCCGACTGGTCTGACCGTCGGAATCATCGAGGCGAACGGAAATGAGAACACGTCAGGGTTCACTCCGCAAGTCTCGTATACGTACAACCATAAAGTGACCGCTGCCGTCAAGGACTATTTCTTCTATCGCCAGAGCACCGTAGACGGGGTGTACTCGGCGCCGGGTTACCCGCTGCGGGCGCCGGGCGCCGGCACCGCGGCGCCGCTGGGTAACCTCGGCTACGTCTCGGTCGTCGATGCACTCGATCGTCACGTGAGCCTCTACGGAGCCTATGCGCGTTATCTGATCGGCCAGTATCTCAAGGAGGCCCCGCAGCAGCCGGGTATCCCCTCGGTGAGTACCGCATACTACAATCTGTGGCTCGATTACCGGATCTAACAGGTTGCGGAAAATCCACGATTTGAGTTGTGCGCAGGCTGCGTAGATCTGGTCAGGGATCCACGTCGACTACTCACTTCGGCCCTTTCGGAGAGCCGGGATCGGCAGTTTGCTTCGCTTTATACAT
>Ga0326727_10001655_pt1 | contig 80895 bp, 72 predicted proteins | sample MB2enrmetagenome_FD_207643 | JGI IMG/M metagenome (GOLD analysis project Ga0326727, IMG submission 207643) | Lab enriched peat soil microbial communities from McLean, Ithaca, NY, United States - MB29MY | ecosystem: Environmental > Terrestrial > Soil > Wetlands > Peat | place: USA: New York... | reverse complement strand
CGCTCATCATCTTCTCCGTCTGCACCATCAGCCCTTCGAGCCTGAAGCGCTCGGTGACGTCCTCGACGATGACCGTCAGCCGTCCATCGCCCGCGTGACCGTGGGGGTGCACTATGCAGTCGACGATGCGGATGCCGAGCATGGAGCGCATGAGCGACCTTTCGTAACGAAGCGGCTTGCCGGAGGCGCGGACCTCCTCAAATTGCTCCCGGGTGATGGGAAGCTGGGGCAATGCGTCCAGAATGTACGATCCGGAGACCTCGGAGGGCTGTTTTGCGAAAACGTCCCGCGCTTTGCGGTTGAAATAGGTGACGGCACCCGCCTCGTCGGTCCCGACGATGGCCGCGGGCAGGGTTTCGAGGATGCTGGCGACCAGCTTCCTTTCCTTTTCGAGGTCGCTCTCCATCCGCTTGCGTTCGGCGATCTCCAGGCGCAGGCCGGCCCGGGTCCGGAGCATCAGCTCCGCGACCATGGTGACCAACAGACAGCTCGGGAGAAACACGGCCAGGCCGAGCCAATCCCTGGCCTGCAAGAGAAAGGCGTGCCCGTAGGCGTCGATGAAGAAGCTCAACACCAGGATTGTCGAAAGAGCGGTCGCCAGCACGCCGGACACGGCGCCTCCGAAAAGGGCCGCCAGCGTCACGGCCGGGTAGAAGATGAGATAGGGACGCGTCGGTCCGATCCCGCCCAGCAACCAGATCTTCAGCCCGAAAGCGGCGCCGACGATGCACACGGCGACGAGGCCTCGCAGCCAGAGCGGGCGAGCGAAATGTTCGGTTCCGTATGTAATTTGCCACGGCATGGGCATGACGATTCATCTCCCTGGGTCCTGGGGATGAGACCTTCCTAACCTATCACGGGCTGCGGCGTGTGTCACCCGGAACAAAAATAATAATCCGGCGGGTTCCGCAAGGCGCCGACGGGAAAGCGGCACAGTTCAGAAGGATTCCAATTGGGATATCGGGAACTTGGTGGCAAACCCGGGTGGATGGGGAAGGCCCAAGCCGCAAAAAAAGAAACGGGCCGGTTTCCCGGCCCGTTCGAAGTCGTTTAGGCCGCCGCCGCCGGTCGATGGTGGCGGCGGCCTAAACGCTGGCGCCAGGGTGGTCACTTCATATATTTATCAAGGAAATCTAAGACCTTGGTGATGTTATCCCGGGTCGTGAACTTCTGGTCCAGATGGTCGGCCCCGGAGACGATGTCCAGGGTCACCTTGTCCTTGCCCAGGATCTTTTTAAGCTTCGCCGCGAAATCGATGGACTGTCCGACCGGGATGACCTGGTCGGCGTCGCCGTGCTGGATGAGAAACGGGGGGTTGTCCGGGGCCGCGTATGTTGCCGGATTCGCGGCCAGGTAGAGTTCGGGCGCCTCGAGGCTGGTCTTGCCGATCATCTTGTTGCCGACCTTTTCCAGACGCGCGATGTGTCCCAGGGTCAGGAAATCGACGGGGCCGTACCAGTCGACCACGGCGTCGACAGTGCCCGCCTGGTCGGGATTTCCAAGGGCGGCGTCGCGGAACCGATCCGTAAGCCCGGACGTGCCGGCCAGGGCGGCCAGGTTCCCGCCGGCGGAGTCCCCCCAGACCGCGATCTTTTCCGGGTTCAGGGAGTACTCCCGGGCATGGGCCCGGATCCACCTGATGGCGGCCTCCACGTCCTTGATCTGGGCCGGAAAGGTGGCCTCCCCGCTCAGCCTGTAGTTGATGGAGACCACCGCGTAGCCCCGGTCGAGACCGGCCATGACGGGGACGATCTGGAAATCGCGCTTGTCCCCCCGGGAGAACGACCCGCCATGGATGGCCACGATGACCGGAAACGGCCCGTCGCCCCCGTCCGGCAACCTGCCTGCAGGCCTGTCGGGCAGATAAATGTCGAGCTTTTCCGATGGCGACAGCGTGGCGTAGGGGAGGTCCAGCCATTTTCGCCGCGCGGCCCAGGTGGCCCCGGCTTCCACGCCTTCCCTGGTGCTGAAGAGGCGGCTCAAATATTCCTCGGCCTGCCGGTCCGCCCGGTCCGGGGCCGCAGACGGTGATTGCCGGGTCTGAGCCTGTGCGGTCCCAAGCATCAGGGCCGCCAGGAGGACAAGGGGAAACACGGCCTGAAACACTGTGTTGGTCATGACTGCGCGCATGTCCTGCTCCTTTGAGTGATTTCCCGATCGAATCCTTTCCGGCGCTCGCGTCGGGCAGGCATCGCTTCCGGGCTATGAAGCCCCGGCAGCTTCGGCGGATTCTACGGTCTGTGAGGTCTCGGCGGCCTGGGCAACGGAGGCCTCGGGGGGCGCCGGGCCGTCCGGGACCAGCCGTTCCATCAGGTAGCCCACGCAGAGCACCCCGGGGACCGTGAAGGCCAGCCGGAGCAGGGCGAACCGGACGCCGATGAAACTCGATTCCATCAGGATCATGGGGATCTTGATCGTGGCCCAGGTGCCAAGGAATATGGCGATGTTGGCCGTCCTGGCCCCCTTTTCGCGCAGGGACAAGGCCAGTGGGAAGGCCGCGTACAACGGTCCGGCCGCGGCCGTGCCCAAAAGAACGGCCAGGGCCGTGCCGCGCGCCCCGGAGCCCCGGCCCAGGTTGTCCTCCACCAGCTTCCTGGGTGTCCAGGCGTCCAGAAGCCCCATGAGCACCATCACCGGGGGGACGATGGCCAGCACCTCCAGGAGGAAATGCGCCGAGTTCATGGCCGCGGACCTGCCCAGCTCTGGGTCCTTGAGGCCAAGGGCCAGGCCGACGGCCGCGACCGCCGCGAAAAACCGGTATTTTCCGAAGATCGCCTTCATAGCACCACCCCCATCGCAACGCCGATCCCCACGGCCAGGATGAAACTCAGTCCCTGGCGCCAGATGGTGAACCGCCTGCCGAAATAGGCCGCCTCCAGGGGCGCGGTCACCAAGCCCACCATGGTCAGCGTGGTGATGAACGCGGCCATGGAGGACAGGCTCGCGCCCATCTTGACCAGGGACCCGGCCAGGGGAAAGGCCACGGGCGCCGGCATGGTGACCACGGCTCCGGCCACGGTCACCAGCAGGAAACCGAGCGGCCCGTCGTGGCGGAACAGGTCCGAGAGGACCTGAGGCGGGAGCGCCGCCAGCACCAGGCCCACCAGGGCTGTCATGCCCAGCAGGCCGGGGATCAGGGCCACAAAAGACCGGCGGGCGATACGCAGGGCCTGCCTGGTCCGCTCGGGGTCCTTGGCTTGGGAAATCGCCAGGGCCAGCACAGTGATGGCCACGAGTGCCAGGGACAACATGACTGCCACCTCCAGGGGAGTGATCCCGCTTTGTTGTTTAAAACATCTAGCTGTTAAATACAGCATAATGTCTGAAACAAGGGCAGTCAAGTCCCGGCCGGAAAAAGGGCAGGGTCTTTTCTGCCGTCCGGGCCAGTCGTCCGGAAGGCAGCAAGTCCGTGGAGTCGATTGCAGGGGTGTTCGCTCGGCGCGATGCGGCCGTGCTCCGGCCAGGAAATCCCCCATCTTCAAAGCAGGAAAATACGCGTTGATCCTACTATACCTCGCCTGGAATTTATGTCAGGGGCTTAAGAAGCGATCCTCCTTCTCATGCGCATTGCCCTGGCCATGCCTGATCCGTTGAGGACGAAGGACAACGCGCGGCAAGGTTCGACCCGTCAGGTTGAAGACCGGTTGCATGTTCAATGTCGGGAAAAATGCGGTTAGGTGTACTTTGAACGCATCCGGCTTCGCTAACATCAGACTCCGCCTCTATGCACTCGTGGCTTGTGCGACCCTCCCGGCGCTGCTCATCATATCGTATACGGGGATGGTCCAGCGCGACCACGCCGTCGAGCATGCCAACCAGATCCTCGAATACTACACGGACAGCACGGCGGCCATCGAGGTGGAGAAGACCAGGCAGGTCGAATCGCTCCTGAAAAACCTGGTCCTGCTTACCAAGGTCAAAAGGATGGAGGCCGCCGGGTGCGACGTCCTGTTCGGGAGCATCTTGCGTCAGCATCCGGAGCTGGCCAACATCACCCTGGCGGATTTGCAGGGGGATGTCCTGGCTTCGGGCCTGGCTTCGGGCCCGCCCGGGGCGGAAAAGGTCAACGTGGCCGACCGGAGGGCTTTCCAGGACGCCTTGCGGACACACGCCTTCAGCGCGGGCGAGTACACCGTCGGCCGGTACTCCAAACGGCCGGTCCTGCCGTTCGGAGTACCGGTGGTCGGCGACGGCGGCGACACCGTCGCCGTGTTGCTGTGCTCCCTGCGCGTCGAGGAATACGGCGGTTTCCTCAACGAAACGACAAATTTTCCGGACCGTCGTATGCTCATCCTGGATCGCGACGGAGTCAGGCTCTGGGTCAACCTGTCGCAAGGGCAGCTGCCGGCGGGCAATCCGATCAAGCCCGAAAACTGGCGTATCGTCGCGGAGTCGAAAAATGACTCCGGCAAATTTACGGAGACGCGCTACGACGGGGTCCCTTCCCTCTTCTCTTTCCGCAAATTGAGGTTGAGTCCGGACCAGCCCCCCTACCTGGTCGTGCTCACGGACACGCCTCAAGAGATTGTGCTCGCCGCCGCGGACAGGTCGCTTTTGGTCAACATCGGCCTGCTGGTCCTGGCCGCCGCGGCGGCCATGCTCATCGCCAGGTGGCTCGGCAACCACCTGGTGGGGCGCCAGGTCGAGCTGCTGCGGGCGAACGAGGCCCTGCTCAAGTCGAGCGAAGCGCGGCTCAAGAAGAGCGAGGCCCTGCTCAAGTCGAGCGAGGCCCAACTCAAGCTGTTCATCGAGCACGCTCCGGCCGCCATCGCCATGCTGGACAAGGATCTGCGCTATCTGTCGGTCAGCCGCCGCTGGCTCGCGGAGTTCGGCCTTGTGGACCAGGAACTTACGGGGCGGTCCCACTACGAAGTTTTTCCGGAACTCCCCGAGCGCTGGAAGGAAGTCTACCACCGTTGCCTGGCCGGGGCCGTCGAGAGCGCGGAGGAGGACTCTTTCACGACGGCCGACGGCAGGACGCGATGGGTCCGCTGGGAAGTCCGCCCCTGGCACGGGGATTCGGGCGAGGTGGGGGGCCTTCTCTACTTTTGCAAGGACATCACCGAAGCCAGGAAGGCCAGGGAGGCGCTTCGGCAAAGCGAGGAGAAGTTCAAGTCGATTTTCGCCTCGACGCCCGAACCCGTGTCCTTCATGACCTGGGAAGAGGCCCGGTACGTGGAAGTGAACGAGGCCCTCCTCACTTCCAGGGGCTACACAAGGGACGAGGTTCTGGGCCGCAGCTCCCTCGAACTCGACACCTGGGCCGACCAGCGGGAGCGCGACCGCTTCCGGGCAGAACTCGCCGTAGCGAAAAAAGTCCGGGACATGGAAGTCCGACTCAGGACGAAGTCGGGCGAGATCCGGACCGTGATCCTCTCCGCCGATCTCCTGGAGTTGGACGGCCGGTTGTACATGCTCTGCGTGAACACGGACATCAGCGAGCGCAAAGGCATGGAGGCGGAGCTCTTGCGGGCCAAGCAGGTGGCCGAGGTGGCCACCAGCATGAAGAACGAATTCCTGGCCAACATGAGCCACGAGATACGCACGCCGCTCAACGGCCTGCTGGGCATGCTCCAGCTGCTGCAGACCACGTACCTCGGCGACGTGCAGAAGAACTATCTGACAATGGCCATACAATCGTCCCAACGCTTGACAAGGCTTCTTTCCGACATTCTCGATCTGTCCCGGATCGAGGCGGGCAAGCTGGTCATCGAAGAACAGGAGTTCGAGATCGGCCAGCAGAAAAAAACGGTCCTGGAGCTGTTTACCCTGCCGGCGAGAGACAAGGGCCTGGAACTGGAGTTCGCCATCGACAAGGACATGCCCCCGGTACTCATCGGCGACGAGGCCCGCTTGCGCCAGATTCTTTTCAACCTGGTCGGGAACGCCATCAAGTTCACCCAGAGCGGCCATGTCCGGGTGGATGCGACCCCCTTGCACGCTTCCGGGGATGCGGACCTGCACGTCCTTTTCACCGTGAGCGACACGGGCGTCGGAATTTCCGACGAGCACCTCGGGAAGATATTCGAGCCCTTCGTCCAGGCCGAGGAATCGTTCACCCGCAGGTTTCAGGGCGCCGGGCTCGGCCTGTCCATCGTCTGCAAGCTGGTGGGGTTGATGGACGGCGAACTGGCCATCGACAACAGCGAGGGGGCCGGAACGACGATTTACGTGTCGCTGCCCTTCAGTATTTCCGAAGCCTCCGCCGACCGGGCGCAAGACGAACCCCTGCAGAGGCAGACGCAGGCCGCGAAAAGCCTGCGGATCCTCCTGGCCGAGGACGAAGTGGTGAACCTGGTCGCTTTCAAGATGCTTCTGGAGAAGCGCGGGCACGCGGTGACCACGGCCCACGACGGCAAGGAAGCCCTCCGGCGTTTTTCGGAAAAGGAATTCGACGTGGTGCTCATGGACATCCAGATGCCCGTCATGGACGGCCTGGAGGCGATCAAGCTCGTCCGGGACAGGTCCCTCTTCGGCTACAAGGCGGACATCCCCGTGGTGGCCATGACCGGGTACGCCATGGCGGGCGACAAGGAAAAATTCCTTGCAGCGGGCATGACCGACCACATCGCCAAACCCATCGACTACGGGGAACTGGACCGGGTTCTGGAGAGGGTCACGGGGCAGGGCCAGGCCGGAAAGGGGGCCTGATCCCGCCCTCCCCGGTGGGCCGTCGGCCGGGTTGACACGAAACCTTGAAATGTGCCACTCATCGGACCAGCAGGTTTCCGGGCGCGGAATACGGTTCAAAACCGTAGCGGTCCCGCCACTGTAACCGGGGATGAAAGCGACGTGCCACTGTGCAGACAGGGGCAAAGCCATTGTGGGCAACCATGAGAAGGCGTCGCGAGTAAGATGATCCGGGAGCCAGGATACCGTCCGGAAGCCAAAACCCACGAGGTATGGGGTGCCCACGATGTCCCGGCATCGACCGATCGCTCAAGCGCCATGCGGCGTCTCCGGCCTTTTTCGCCGCCGGAGCCCTTCCGCTGGCGGACATTTTGCCCGCATCTCCTTACTTCGACCCGGTAGAACCTGCCTGGATAACCAGGCGGGATTCCCTCGTATCCGCTTGCCGGGAAAACCAGCCACGGAGGCCTGAAATGCACATCCAGGACGGCATCCTGCCCCTCGAGACCTGCGCCGCCTATTATGGCCTGACCGCGGCCATGATCGTGCCGGGGATCGTGGAGATCAAAAGGCGGATCAAGGAAAACCTGTACTACAAGCCGTTTTTGGCCATGGTCGGGGTCGCGGTGTTCGTCATCTCTTCCATGCACCTTCCGGTGGCCGTGACGGGATCGTGTTCCCACCCCTGCGGCACCACGCTGGCGGCCATCGTCATAGGACCGTTCGCCACCATGGTCGTTTCCGCCATCGTCCTCTTCTTCCAGGCGATCTTCCTGGGGCACGGCGGCATAACCACCATCGGGGCCAACACGGTTTCCATGGGAATCGTGGGCACCCTGGCCGGATTTTTACTCTGGAAGCTCGCCCGGGCTCTGGGCTCGCCGATCTGGCTCGCGGCGGCTCTGGCGGGATTCGTCGGCGACCTGGCCACCTATCTGGCCAGCGCGTTCCAGCTGGCCTTGAGCCTGCACGGGGATGTCCCGCTTCTGAAGCAGTGGATGATCTTCTTCATGGGCTACGGCCCCACCCAGCTCCCCCTGGCGGTCCTGGAGGCCATATTCACCGCCGTGGTCCTCACGGTGATGATCAACAGGCGTCCGGACCTGATTACCGGCGTCCTGACCCGCAACGGGAATTTCAAAGGAGCGACGTCCCATGCAGGCTAAAAACGCAAGTGTACAACAAGAGTCCGTCAAATTGTTCGACGGCTTCACCAAGGCGGTGCTTTCGGTGATGTTCGTTCTCCTGGCGTTCATCTTCGTGTCCGCCAAGTACATGGTGGAGAACAAGATGGAGGCCGGCGGGACCGACGATACCGTCAACGGCATGGCCTCCAAGGTGTCCGACACGCAAGCGCACCCCTTCATCGAACTTCCCGGAGATGCCGAGCTCGGAGCGTTCTCCATCGCGAACCTGGGCGTCGGGCTCATCGTGGGGCACCTGTGGACCACGCTTTTCGGAGCGGGGGCGCGCAAGGAAAAGACGGAGCCGGACATGGAGCCGGATGGCGCCGAAGCGGGGAAGGGCCGGGTGCGGGCCGCAAAATAGCAATGGATCTGAATTTTTTCAAAACGGTCACCAGCGCAGGCGCCTCCACGGGGGGCGCCTTCCCTCGAAGCCTCGACGGGCGGGTGAAGACGGTGTTCTTCCTGGTCAGCATCGTCGCGGCCGCCGCCGTGACCCATTGGTATCTGGCGGCCGTGTTGTGGATGGCCGCCCTGGTCCTGTATTCCCTGTTGCGCCTGCCCTGGCGTCTCCTGGCCGGCCGTCTGGCCATCCCCCTGGGGATCGCCTGGCTGGTGTTCCTCAACATGCTCGTGACCACCCCAGGCCATCCGCTGTGGGTGGTGCTGCGCAAACCTTTTCCGCTTGCGGTCTCTGCCGAGGGCCTGGACCTCGGCCTGCTCATGATGCTGAGGATCATGGCCGCCGTGACCCTGGCCTTCGGGCTGTCCCTCAGCACGCCCATGGTGGACATCCTGGAAACCCTGCGCCTGTTCAGGCTTCCCGGGGTCATGATCGACGTCGCCGAGATGATGTTCCGCTATGTGTTCATCCTAAGCGACGTGGCCCGGAACATGAGCAGGGCCCAGCTCTGCCGCACCGTGCGCAAGCCCTCCTGGGTGGAGCGCACGCGCAACGTCGGTCAGGTCGCGGCCCATGTGGTGACGAAATCCGTCGACCGTAGCGTGAGGATCTACAGCGCCATGCTGGCCCGGGGACTCAGCGAGGAAACCGCCGCGCCGGACTATTTCATCAAGCCCGTTCCCGCCTCCGATTTGCGCCTGGGCCTGCTGCTCCTGTGCCTGCCGCTGGCCGTTCTGGCGTGCAACTTCGTTCTGTAGGAGACAGGGCCCGCAATGAGCATTCTTGAAGTCGCCAACGTCTCCTACGCTTACGACGACGGGCGCATGGTTCTGAGCGACGTGAGCCTGAAGATCGAAAAAGGCGAGCGCGTCGCTTTTCTCGGCCCCAACGGGGCCGGGAAATCGACCCTGTTCCACCTGTTCAACGGCCTGCTGCAGGCCAAGAGCGGCGCCGTTCATGTCGACGGCCTCCGGGTGGAAAAGAAGAACCTGTACCGGATACGGTCGAAAGTCGGAATGGTGTTCCAGGACTCGGACGACCAGCTGTTCAATGCCACCGTGCGCCAGGAAGTGGCCTACGGCCTGAGGAACATGCGCGTCACCGGCCGGGAGCTGGAGGACGCCATCGGGTGGGCCCTTAATGCCGTGGGTTTGGCGGGCTTCGCCGGCAAGAGCCCGCACAACCTGAGCGGGGGGGAGATGAAAAGGGTCGCCCTGGCCTGCGTCCTGGCCATGAAGCCCGACGTGCTGGTGCTGGACGAACCCACGGCCGGGCTCGATCCCAAGGGCGTGAGCAGCCTCGTGGACCTGCTCAACTCCATCAACAAGGAACTGGGAATGACCCTGGTCTTCTCTTCCCACGACGCGGACGTCGTGCCCCTGCTGGCGGACCGCATCTATCTGGTGAACGCCGGTGCGATCGCCCTGTCCGGCACCACCGCGGAGGTGTTCTCCCACAAGGACGTCCTGCGCGAGGCCGGCCTGCGCCTGCCCCGGGTGGCCCATCTGGTGGAGATACTCGGCAAAGAGGGCAGCCTGCGCCTGGACGACCTGCCCCTGACCATCGGCCAGGCCAGGCGCGTGCTCGAAGCGTACTGCCGCGAGCACGGCGCGAGCGGGGCGGGGAACGCCGGGGAAGACGACGAATAGTCTGGGCGATCAAATCTGAAGGGTTTGCTCTCCGGGTTTGTGGGAGCCGCGTGGGTCGCTTTGCTCACACTACCGCTGAACAGAATGTCGGCACCTGTTCTTATCCGGGAAAAACAAAGCTGTTGGCAGACTGAAATTCCCAAATGAAGTGTTCCAAATTTTGAACAACGGCCACGCAATTCAGCTTATTTGACCAACAGAACAATGATAATCGTCCATCCTGGGAAACCACGAACACATCTACTAACCGATTATTGTTCACGAAGCATGCTGCTGATTGGTGCCGCATACCGCCCAACTGGGCAAGTTCCAACCCTTTGTGCAATGCGCCGGTTACTGCATTTAACGCGGTGATGGGAAAAAACGAATGGCCTAGTTTCAGCTTGGCTCCGAATCCGTACAATTTCAAATTCATATCAATTATCACCGCTCCATCGACAAGGCTTAACTCTCCGACCCGGTAGAACAACGACTCAGTCAGAGTGTGTAAATAAATTGAATTTTGTGACTTTGAAAATATGTTCAGCCTTCGACCGTCTGTTTTTTCAAGAAATGAGCTGCCGAAATCATTTAAGGCTTTGCGCACATCAATTCCATAGTGCTTGTCAAGGTCATGAATATTTCCTTTTATCTCATCCCCGAAAGTAAATTCAAAACGTACAGAATCAATCCATGACTGGTCAGTCGGATCAACAATCACCAATGTCCCTCCGTGGCCGTGATGGATCATTGTCGTCACCATGCGAATAATCCGTGTGGGGATATCACTCTGAATTTCCAGGAAGTGTTTTTTATCAAGAGTTCTGGCCATCAAATGTCCCAAGGACTTCACGTCTCCAGCCTCTGGTGTAGAGACGGTCCCCTTTTGATAAAGGGCAAGCACATTTCCTGACTGAGACGCCTGAAGGGTCCCATTTCCTGTGATACGCAAGAGGATCAACTCCTCCGGTGCCGCATCGAGCATCCCCCAAATATGCAAGCCCGCTGCACCACCGTGTACGGCCAATGGCGCGCGCGGCGAAGCCGTGAGCAATGACACGAGATTGGGGACAGTCACGGGAACTTCATGGGTTAAATATCTCGCCAACAAGCTTGAATGTGGGGTGCAGATGGCGAGTGTTCCTCGAACCTCCCGCCGTTCTTCTCTTTCCATGCTCGCCCAGAAGCAGGCCGTGCAAAGCTGCGACAATTGGCCGGAATCCGAAAGCAGATCCTGTGCCTGGACTTCAGAGCCGTGAGAGTAGGCAACTCTACATTCTTCGAGATTCGCGAATTCCTGTATGGCCGCCACGAATTTTGAATTATTTTTAAACATCACGGTGTCCATGTGCGTTCGGATTACTGCCGAAGAAATACATGTTTTTGATTATTGAGCAACGGAAGAGAGCGCATAGCTTGATTTGACAAAGCATCCTGATGCGCTCGTACAATTTCATCACGGTTAAACTCCCACGTTAACCTTTGAAAGAAGCAGAACAAGCGAACGGATTTCATCGTCATCAAGTCCAGACATTGCAGCCGACTGGTTCTTAAAGTACATGGGGGCAATTTTGTTTATTTTGTCGTGGCCTTCTGGTGTGAGACCCACTCGGACTATGCGTTTGTCAGTGGCGTCAACAGTCCGTTTTACAAGGCCGCCGCGTACCATATTCGTAATGACGTCGGAAATTGTAGCCGAGGTCACTCCGGACATCTCGGCCAGTTTGCTGACAGATACGCCTTTGTTGGCGCAGGTAAGCAGGACCATTATAACGAAGCGCCCGTAGGAGAGACCCTCCTTGTTCAGTTCGTGCTCGATGTGACGACGAAGAATCGCGCCAGCGTGCACAATGTGTATCCAAGCCGTGCATACCTTGATATCCATATCTGGATAGCGTTCAGAGCTTTCCAGAAGCGTATCGAAACTGGGTAGTTCCTTGAAAATCATAATTATTACACCTCTTGCTATTCAGGTTTTTCAATTTTGAAGATCATTGCATAGAGCGCCGGCGTGAACAACAACGTAAGCGCCGTGGCCACAAGGAGGCCACCCATGATGGCCACGGCCATCGGCCCCCAAAATACGTTGTGCGACAAGGGGATCATGGCCAGAATCGCCGCCATGGCGGTGAGCACGACGGGACGTGTCCTGCGGATGGTCGAACCGATCACCGCTTCCCAGGCGGGTATGCCTTCCTTTCGGTCCAGGGAAATCTGGTCCACAAGGATGACGCTGTTGCGCATGATCATCCCTGCAAGTGAAAGGACGCCAAGCATAGCGACAAAACCGAAAGGCTGGTGAAAGAGCAACAGTGTGCCTACAGCCCCGATCAGGCCCAGGGGAGCCGTCGCCAGCACCAGGAACAGGCTCGGGAAGCTCTGCAACTGAAACATCAGCAGAAGCAGCATGACTCCGAATGCGATCGGCAGGAGCTTGACGATGGAAGTGTTGGCCTTGTTGCTTTCTTCCTGTGCACCGCCGATTTCGATCCGGTAGTCCGGCGGAAGCGTCTTCTCGATGGATTTGAGCTTGGGCAGGATTTCCTGGGTGACGTCGGGCGCCTGCACCCCCTTGATGACTTCGGCCCGCACGGTGATGGTCAAGTCCCTGCTTTGCCGCCACAAGATCGGGTCCTCGTAGGTGTACTGGATCTTGGCCACCTGGGAGAGGGGGATGGGTTGCCCGTTGCGGGAGCTGACCGTCAGATCGGCCAGCATTTCGGGGCGAAGTCTCTCCTGGGGAACGGCCCGGGCCACCACATTGACCAGTTCGATGCCGTCGCGGACCTGGGTGATCACCACGCCGGAAAGCAGGCCCTGGAGGGCTTCGGCGATATCCTGGGGAGTGAGCCCGATGACCCTGGCCCGGTCCTGGTCCACCACCAGCCGGATTGCCCTGGCCTGTTCGTTCCAATCCAGGTTGACATCGTAGGCCTTGTTGTTGTCGCGCACGACGTCCCTGACCTCGTGGGCTATTTCCCGCACCTTCATGGGATCGGGGCCGATGACGCGGAACTGCACGGGATATCCGACCGGTGGCCCCAGAAACAGCGTCGTTACGCGCACCCGGGCCTGAGGAACTCCGCCTTGCGCGGCAAAGGCCTCGATACGAGCCAGTACCCGATCTCGGGCGGCGGCGTCGGCCGTGTTCAGGACGAGGACGCCATAGCTCGTGTTGGGCAGCTCCGGGGCCATTGGCAAGAACCACCGGGGCACACCCGAACCGATGTAGCTTGTGTACGTTTTGATTTCAGAGTCGGTCTTGCAGTATGCCTCTACGGCTTCTACTGCCTTGGCGGTAGTCTTGAAGGCGGACCCGGCGGGCAGTCGCACCTCGACCAGAAGCTCAGGCCGGTCCGAAGAGGGAAAGAACTGACGCGAGACGTGCTGGAATCCGAAGATTGCCAGGATGAACAGCAGGATGGTCGCGACGACAACTGTTTTGCGGTTTACTAGGCACCAGGTGACTGCGCCGCGGAGCCGGCGATAGATCGGCGTTTCGTAGATGGCTTCCGGATTATGGTGGCCTGCCCCGTGAAAGTTCGGAAGCAGTTTGAGGCCAAGGTACGGGGTGAAGACCACGGCCACGAACCAGGATATGATCAAAGCGATGGCCACTACCCAAAAGATGCCGCCCGCGTATTCACCCGCGCCGGATTTGGCGAATCCGACGGGCAGGAAGCCTGCGGCAGTGACCAGGGTACCGGTGAGCATGGGGAAGGCCGTGGCGGTCCAGGCGAAGGTGGCGGCCTTGACCCGGTCGAACCCCTGCTCCATTTTCACCACCATCATTTCCACCGAGATGATGGCATCGTCGACCAATAGCCCCAGGGCGATGATGAGCGCGCCGAGGGAGATCCGTTCAAGGCTCATGCCGAGCGCGCTCATGACCACCATGACCATGGCCAGTACCAACGGAACGGCAAGGCTCACCACGATGCCCGTACGCCAGCCGAGAGAGAGGAAACTCACGGCCAGCACGATGACAAGCGCCTCGATGAACGACCGGATGAATTCGAAAACGGCTTCGTCAACAACTTCAGGCTGGTCGGCCGCCCGGCTGATCTTGAATCCCAGGGGCAGATTCTTCTCGATACGCGCCATGGCCGCATCCAGATTGCGGCCCAGTTCCAGGATGTTGCCGCCCTTGGCCATGACCACGCCCAGGGCGATGCCGGGTTTGCCTTCATGGCGGACAACAAACGAGGGAGGGTCCTGGGGGCCGCGGTGGAGGGTGGCGATGTCCCCGAGGCGAAAAACCTTTCCGTTGCCTTCGACAGGCACTTCGGCCAAGGCCTCGGTCCCTTTGAGGGCGCCGCTCACGCGCAGATAGACCGTGTCCGAATCCGTCTCCAGGTCTCCGGCCGGGGTTACCTCGTTCTGCTTGGCGATGGAGTCGAAGACAGCCTGGGGAGTAAGACCCAGGGTGGCCAGCTTGGTATGGTCGACTTCCACGAAGATGCATTCGGTCTGGTCTCCGTAGAACTGCACCTTTGTCACGGTCGGAACCTTGAGCAGCGCCTGCCGTATGATTTCGGCCTCGTCCTTCAATTCGCGCATGGTGAAATCGTTGCCGGTCAGGACATAGAGCACCGAGTCCACATCGCCGAACTCGTCGTTGAAAAACGGACCGTGCACGCCGGAAGGCAGGTTGGCGCTGATATCCCCCACGCGCTTGCGGGCCTGATACCAGCATTCCTTCACCTCGGACGGAGGGGTGGAGTCCAGGAGGAACAGTTGCATGACTGCGCTGCCCGGCTGCGAGTAGGTTTTGACCTTGTCGAAATAGGGGACCTCCTGGAGTTTCTTCTCGATGGGGTCGGCCACCAGGCGTTGCATTTCGTCCGCCGTTGCACCCGGCCACTGCGCGCTGATGATCATGGTCTTCACGGTGAACTCGGGATCCTCGGCCCTTCCCAGATGCAGATAGGACCAAACACCCGCCAAGGAGACGAGAAGAATGAGGAACAACGTGAGCGGACGGTGCGTAACGGCCCACTCGGACAGGTTGAGGCCTTTCATTGGACGTCCTCCTCCGACCCTTCGGCAAGCCGGACCGTGGTATTCTTGTCGAGCTTCTGGACTCCGGAGGTGACGATGATATCGCCTACGGCGAGCTGGCCACGCACGAAAGCGTCTCGCTCGGAGTAATGGTCCACCAGGACCGGACGGAACGTCAGGCCCCCATTCTTGGGGTTTACGATCCACACGCCCGGGCCCTGCCCCTGGTTGAGCAGGGCGGTGGCCGGGATGCGCGCTGTCGGAGTGCTCTCGGTTTCGAAGAGATGGAGAGTCGCCGACATGCCCAGGTGGACGGAGGCGTCCGCGTTCGGCAGCGAATACCGGAAGGCATAGGTCCTGGTGGCCGGGTCCGCGGCGGGGGAAACCTCCCGCAGCTCGGCTTGGTAGTGGACGTCAGGGTTCGACCAGAGCGAGACTTCCGCCTTCGTCCCCTTGATGTCCTGGAGGCGTCTTTCGGGAATGTTGACCAGGACTTCCAAGGCGCCTTTCCGGGCCATTGTGACTACGCTTTGGCCGTCCGGCACCACTTGGCCGGCCTCGGCGCTCACCTTGGTGACAACGCCGTCGGCACTGGAGAGCAGTTTCGCGTAGCCGAGCTTGCTCACGGCCAGCTTGAGGGACCGATCCGCCGTCTCCTGGCGCCCCCTGGCTTCGTCGGCAGACAGATGCTTGAGATCGAATTCGGACTGGCTCACCACATGCTCGGACAACAACTTGGAATAGCGGCGTTCATCCTTGACCGTCTCCTCCCTGTTGGAGTTCGCGGCTCTCAGCTCCGCCTGGGCGCTTTCCATCGCGTAACGGAGATCCTTTTCGTCCAGGGTCGCCAGGACTTGGCCTTCCCTGACAGAGTCACCCACATCCACCAGGCGTTTCTCGATGCGGCCCCCGACCCGAAAGGACTCCTGGACCTCGTGGCGGGGTACGATGACCGCCGTGTAGGAGCGTTCTCCTGTCCCCATATCCAGAGTGATACGCATGGACCTGACCACGGGGCGGATCTGCGGGGCAGGCTGCGTGTTGTGACAACCGCTCGCGAGCAGTGACGAGAGGCAGGCAAGAAACAACGCGATTGACACCATGCGTCCGGTGATGCCGTGCGTGTACGTACGATCGATGCGAAACTTCATATCCGTATCCCCTTCTTATCGCGAAAGTTTAGTCTGCTTTGACCGCGCAAGGTTTAAGCCCTGCAAGTGAAAAGAGGTAGACCTGATCAACCATTCTCTCCACGTCGCGGGGATAATAGGTTTTCCCAGGGAAGAGTTGCGTGATGACGGTCTTGTTCTGGGCGTGGAAGTAGCACTGTCCCATGATGGATCCGACGCGTAGACATATGATTTCCGGGCCGGCCTGGCCGTCGATCTCAAGAATGATTTCATGCAACAGGTCCTTGATGGGAAGCATGAAGCGTTCCACCAGAATCGAGAAGGCCGGACCGGGATTGTACATTTCCTTCCAGACAAGCTTGCTTCTACGGGCGTGTTGCGGATCTTCCGGGATGACAAGGCGAAGCAGATTCCGGATGAAGAGACGTAGCCGCTCTTCAGGAGACGAAGCCTCGGCGAGGCCTTCGGTTATGGGGTAGCTCTCATGCCATGATGTCATGATGCGTTCGAACGCGGCCGCACGCAAAGCCCCCTTGGAGCCGAAGTGGTAGTTCACGGCCGCCACGTTGGCCTTGGCCCTGGCGCAGATGTCCCGGATCGTTGCCGATTCGTAGCCATTTTCCAGGAAGACCTCGATGGCGGTCTCGACGATGCGGGTTTTCGTGACGTTCTGGTCCACGGGAAACTCCGTTTCAATCAAAAATTTAAATATTGTTTAAATTCTCATTTGAAACTTGTCAAGACCAGTAAATTGGCAAATGGATTTGGGTGTCCCTGGATAGGAGTGGGGAAGCGGGTGACCGAATGCGAAGCGGGAAGCGGACTGGATTCAGGCCAGAGGCGTAAGCGGGAGAAGGAGGAACGGTTCGGCGCGGGGAGGGAACCTCCCCTGGTCAGGAATCTTTATTCCTTCAGTGCGTTAAGACCGGCCAGCGAGAAACGGAAAATATGTTCTGCAAGAAGTTCTACATCATGCGGCTGGTAAGTAATTTCACCGTAAAGCTGATTCATGATTGCTCTGTTCTGAGCATGGAACAACTGTTGTCCAACGATTGACCCAACACACAGCCTAATGGTTTCGGAATCTGCAGGGCCAATGATATGCGCAATAATAGCTTCCAGGCTGTCCTTGATCGGGCGCATAAAACGTTCTACCTGTGGCTCCAGTGCCCGGCTAGGGTTGCCGAGTTCCATCCAGAAGAGCCTGCTTCGGCGAGCGTGCTCGGGGTCTTTCGGGAAAATACGGCGAAGCAGGTTGCGGATGAAAAGGCGTAAACGCTCTTCAGGGGGTGAGGTTTCGTCCAGGTCATCGGCCAAGGGGTAGCTCTCGGTGTTTGCTGCCATGATGGATTCAAGCGCAGCCGTGCGCAAGGCATCCTTGGAACCGAAATGGTAGTTCACGGAAGCCAAGTTTACCTCGGCCCGATCACAGATATCCCGGATCGTGGTGGCGTCGTATCCTTTTTCCAGGAAAACCTCGATGGCGGCCTCGACAATGCGTGATTTGGTGTCGTTTTGACTCACTTCAACCTCGGTTTAAATTAAAAATTTAAACAAAAATTTAAACTCAAAACAAAATCCGTCAAGGGTTTTCTTTTGACAGGGTTAACAGGTCTTTGAGAGGCAGGTCACCTTATGTTCACAGGGACGAAATTGTGCCGCGACCTCACACAGCCTCTTGTTTCTCATCATCTCAGGGAACTCAAACGCGCACTGCTCGCGGTCATAGGGGCGGCTTTGTTCGGTCCGTATCTCGGTTTCGTTTACGCCTGGGGAGGGGCCATGGTGGGGGCCAGCCTCGTCTTTCTCAGAGGATTCGGGCTAGCAGCGCTCCGGAAGGAGTGGTCTGGAATGTCGCGGTCGTCGATATCCTCATTCACACCGCGCCAAGTGGCCGTTGAACTTGTATCATCACAAGCGCCCGGCCTTCTTCGCGGATATCACCCGGGCGATCACCTCCTTGAGCTGGCCGATATCCACCGGTTTGGTGACGTAATCGTCCATCCCGGCAGCCAGGAACCGCTCCCGGTCGCTGTTCATGGCGTAGGCGGTCATGGCCACGATGGGGATGGCGGATTTGTCCTGGAACTCGGGCGACGTGCGGATGGCCCGTGTCGCCTCCACTCCGTCCATGACGGGCATCAGGATGTCCATGAGCACGAGATCGAAGTCCTGCTCGGAAAGCCGCAGGAGCGCCTCCTGTCCGTTGGACGCGCGCTTGACCGTATACCCCGACTTGCCCAGCAGCCTCGCGATGGCGATGGCGATCACCATCTCGTCCTCGACCAGGAGGATGGTCGGGAGTTCCTCGCCGGAAAGCTCGAACGTCGCGCGCGCCTCGGCCGCCTCGACGATCGGTTCGGCAGGGACGCCGAAGGGCAGGGAGAGATAGATGGTCGTCCCTCCCGCCTCCGGGACGTCGATGCACAGGCTTCCTCCCATGAGATTCACCAGGCGGCGGACGATGGAGAGCCCCAGTCCGGCCCCCTGGCAGTCGTTCCGGCGAGCGTTCGACCCTTGGACGAAGGCTTCGAAAAGGACTTCCAGCAGGTCGTCGGGGACGCCCGTGCCCGTATCCGCCACTGTGAGCAGCACCGTGCACGTGGCTCCCCTGTCGCGCAGGAAGGCCGCGTTCACATCGACCCGGCCCTCCTGGGTGAATTTGACGGCATTGCCGACGAGGTTGAAAAGAATCTGCCGCAGGCGGGTCTCGTCGCCCACCAGCGAGGGCGGCACGCCTTCGTCCACCGAGAAGGACAACCTGACGCCTTTCTGGAGCGCCGTCTGCTCGAACAGATCCAACACGTCCTGCCTGAGCTTGACGATGGTGAACGGAGCTTCCCGGATGACCAGCTTGCCCGCCTCGACCCGGGAGAGGTCGAGTATGTCGACCAGAAGCTGGGTCAGGCGACGGGCGGATTTTATCGCAGCCTGGACGTACTCGTCTTGTTCCGGGTCAAGTTCCGTGGTTTCCAGCAACTGGAGCATGCCGACCACTCCGGTCATGGGCGTCCTGATCTCGTGGTTCATGTTGGCTAAAAATTCCGATTTCGCGCGGTTGGCGCCTTCGGCCTGCTCCTTGGCCTCGATGATCGCTTTTTCCGACTGCTTGCGCCCCGTGATGTCGACGAACGCCCAGACGAAACCCTTTCGGACGCCGTGGTTGTAAATGGCGCGTCCGGTCACTTCGCACCAGACGGTCTCGCCGTTGTGGCGGCGGAAGAGCCACTCCGCCGACACCTCGTTGCTCTGGGTGATCCTGGTGACGCAGCGTTCCTGAAACTCCTCGGAAGCGGCCCGGTCAACATACAGGATGTCGAACGGCTGACCGGTCAGTTCCCGGGCCTGGAAATCGAACAGATTCAGGAACCCCTTGTTGGCCTCGGCGACGATGCGGTCTTCGGTCACCACCAGTATGCCCACGGCCGAGTTGTTGATGATGCTGTCCTTCCAGGAGAGCAGGTCGGTCAGTTGCTGCCTGCTGTTTCTCAACTCGTCCTCGATCCGTTTCCTTTCGGTGATGTCCCGGGCGATGGTCAGAAGGTAGCCGCCACCCTCGACCTCAATGTAGACCATGCTCAGATCCACCGGGAAAGAGCTTCCGTCCTTGCGCAGGTGTCGGGTCTCGATCGATGCCCGGAAGGTGGTGGACAGGGAGTTGGCGAGTTCAGCCATCTTTTCGCGGGTCAGGTTCGTGTCCAGGTCGACCAGGGTCATGCCCAGAAGTTCCCTGCGGCTGAAACCCGTCTGGTTTTCCGTCTCCTGGTTCACTTCCACAAGCCTGCCGCCCATGTCGGTCAGGTAGATTGCGTCGCCCGCGTTTTCCACCAGGAGCTTCAGCCTCTCCAGGGCCAGCCGCCTATAGTTCGAGACCACCAGGACGATGCAACAGGCGTATAAGACGAGGCAAAGGACCGTGAGGATGGTGGTCGTGAGCCAGGGAGGCACCACGCCGAGAATCTTCTTGGCCAGCGTGGCCGAGACGACCCTGAACGGGGTCTCGCCTATGGGTGAGCTGACGACTAAGTAGGATCCGGGCACGCCGCCCTGCAGCACCATGTCCGCAGTGATGGTCTTCAGGACGGGATCGGTGGCGGGCGGAAGTTTGGCGAGGAATTCGTCCAGCTTGAAGCCGCGGCATCCGTGGATGCAGGCGACCGGTGCCATCCCCTGCACGACGCAGACCAGCCCGCTGCTTTGCTGTGGGAGTGGCCCCACAAGCAACTTGAGGAGCGTGGTGAAAGGAATGGTCGCCAGGAGATGCCCGGAGAACCGGCCCTGGATGAAAACGGGCTGATAGAGAATGACCTGCGGCGGCTGCGTGGAGTAGTCCGTTTCCATGCCGCCGTTTTGCCCCTTGAGGCCGGTCAGGTCCCGGAAATATTCGCTGCCGTTTTGTATGGGCTGCGATTGGCGGCCAGGCGGGTAGACATCGGCTATCACGCTCATGTCCGGTTCAACCAACGTCAAACGGGTGTAGATGAATTCGTTGCCGAGACGACGGTCCTTAATGAACCGTGAAAATTCTTCGTTGATGGCCATTTTGCCGGCAAGCAGGCCGTAGCTCGCATGTGTTCCCGTGGCTTTGTTCTGATAATACGTCAGGATCTGCCGGATGCTGGAAAGATTCGCTATGTCGTTGACTCGCTCATACAAAAAATAGTCGATCAAGGACGCCATCTTGCGGGCGTCCTCCTTGAATACTTCCTGTGCGTTACTGTTCCGGTCCAGGTTGGAAGAGTGGTTGAGCCAGATCAGGAAGGCCATCAGCGCCATCAGCAGGATGGCGGCCCCGAACACGAGGAAGTTTCCCCGGATAACCTTCAAAGCGTTGGACACCCTGCCGGTAAGGTCCTTCACGAGTGCGCTCCATCCATTTTATCGCATGCCGGCTAGTTCGCGAAGAAACCGGGGAAATAGCTGTACACGAGGGGATAGTATTTGTTTACGAGCTTGTCGTACTCCCCTGACTCCTTCAATTCCATGAAAAATTTGTTGAATTCTTCCCGAAGATGCGGCTGTTCTTTGGCGAAACCGACGGCCATGCCCTGGAGTTCGCTCAGCGGGCCTATGACCTTGATGCTGCCGGGATATTTTTGCAGCGCCACCAAGGCGTCCGGCACATCGAGCAACGTCGCCTCCGCCTCTCCCATGATAACCGCCGGGGCCAGATCATTGATGTTTCCCGGGAACAGCTTGGGCCGGGCTCCGGTCGGTTCAAGATTGTACAGGGCAGGATCAAGACAGCCACCTGTCTTGCACAGCAAGCTGATATTTTTGAGCTTCTCCCTGGTCAGTGCGATATCCTTCGTGATGTCGCCCGTCGGCTGGATCGGAGTTATTTTCGAATCGGACTTGGCTATCAACCAGACTTGAGTGGGAAACGTGGGGATGGAAAAATCGACAATGTCGTGCCGCCATTCAAGGATGGTAAGTCCATTGGCCACGATGTCGCCTTTTATTTGGACATGATTTGTTATGGTGATGTTCGCCCCATGCTGTTCAAATTGCAGGCCAGTCAGGTCTGTCAATACATTGTCCCAGTCCGTTTTCACATACTCATACTTCACGCCGAGATGCTTGGCGAATTGTTTGATCAGTTCTACATCGAGTCCGTCATCAAGGCCAGTGACAAAATTTGCATAAACAACACCGAGATGGCGCAGAACACCATCCTTTTTGATGGCATCAAGATCCCTCGGAGCAGCAAAAGCGTGACTGGAAACTGTAAATAACACCGTGGCAGCGAGGATACAGACCCTGGAAAGGGAAGCAATACCGTTCATCGCGACCTCCAGAACCGGAAAAGGATACATGCTTGATCAGTCACAATAATTCTGTGAGCGTCCGGAGTCTGACCGCATTCATCCTGATGCCCAAAAAATGCTGCTAACGGCGGACAGCCGACTCCCCTCAAGACTGCGCGGATTCCAACAGCCACTCCTGCGAAAAACTTCAGTGAGACAAGCTTCTATCGTTTACATAAATATTGATATTTTTACATGAAATCAAGGGGGATTGTTCGGGGACGAGCTGCGCCGCAACCTGGATCGCGGGTGATGCTGTCCTGCGGTCTGGTTGAGGGGACTTCAGACCGTGGCCAAAGGGATTCGCACACGCGCAGGGGAAAGCATTCCAACCCCACGGTGGGGCAAGTACGGGCGGGGTCAGTGGAACCGGACCCTGCCAACTCAATCGGAAATTGCCAACCGAGCACCGAGCGCGGCCAGGGCGGCTCCCATCACGGCGTCCACCGGACGGCGGATGCGGCCGTAAACCAGCCGGACCCGGTCCGTCGAGAACATGAGGGCCAAAACCGTGAACCACAGGGCGGCCACTCCACCGACAATGGCCACCGTGGCGCCATGGACCCAGAGCGGGGCCTGGGCGGGCATGATGGTGACGAACAGGCTGCCGAAAAACACGGCGGCCTTCGGATTGGCCATGTTGACCAGGAACCCCTGTCGAAGGGCCGCCTTGGCGGACTTCACCGGGGTGGAACGCTGCAGCGTCATTGGGCCGGCGGCCTTGCGGGCGCCAAGGAGCATCCTTGCCCCCATGACGATCAGATAGGCCGCGCCACCCAGCCTGACCAGCCGGTACAACCAGGCCAGCTGCGTGAGCAACAGCCCCAATCCGAAGACGGCCAGCAACGCCCAAACCATGCAACCGGCAGCCACGCCAAAAGCCACCCAGACTCCCGTGCGCCTGCTGCCGAGCGCGTGCGAGGAAACGGCGACGAAATCCGGCCCCGGACTGATGCAGGCCAGGAGCATAACCATCGCCAATGTCAGCAGCTGGGGTGAATAGACCATCGAGGTGCCCTCCCGACGCGGATGCGGATCAAATCCGCGCCGGATTTGTCAGACTTTCGCACCCTTGTCGAGGAGGCGGGCGCTCATGGAAAATCCAAAAGGATTTTGGGATCACCGGTTCTGTCGATTGAATCGCAGCGACCTCTTGCCGGTTGTCCCGCGAGCGAGTGTCCCCATCCAATAACTCAAACCACCAAAGATCACGAACGCCAGCGCGCTCGGCCACAGCGGCACCTGGTGGCCTTCGAACATCACACCCGGCTGTATGATGAGTCGCGCCAACTGCAGCAGGGATATCAACCCGAACACGAAGCTTGCCACCTTGAGCCCGCGAGTTTGTGAGTTCATGGCACCTCGCCCCCTGGATTTTTCGTCCGTCCCTGGACAGGGGAAGGACCTTCACCGCTTCACTACACCCTCCTTGTTCCCGCGGCCAGGCATGAGTGGAAATTTTTCCTTGGGGTCGCAGTTGTTGGAGAGGTTTGCTCGCGGCCGGCCGGTCCATTGTTCTCTTCGCCCTTGACAAAGGGTGGTGAAATCCGCCTTAAGCTTATCCTACTATCCGGTTTCGGCCACGGCCCGGGAGGCAGCCGGGGCGGGCCGATGCGCAATCCGCTTCAACAAGGAGTCATCACATGAACCTCACCGGCAACACCATTCTCATCACCGGCGGCGGCTCGGGCATCGGGCGCGGACTGGCGGAAGCCTTCCACAACGAGGGCAACCAGGTGATCATCGCCGGGCGAAGCCGCAAAACCCTGGACGAGGTGACCTCGGCCAATCCGGGGATGAAGGCCGTGGAACTCGACATCGAGAACCCCAAGGAAATCAAGGCGGTGGCCTCCCGAATAGCGGGCGAGTTTCCCACGCTCAACGTACTCGTGAACAACGCCGGCATCATGCGCCCCGAAAACCTCAAGACCCGGTCCCAGGACTTGATCGACGCCGAGGCCATGGTCGCCACCAATCTGCTGGGCCCCATCCGCCTGACGGCCGAATTGCTCCCGCATTTGCTGCGCCAGCCGCGGGCCACGATCCTGAACGTGTCCTCCGGGCTGGCCTTCGTGCCCCTGGCCATAACCCCGACCTACTGCGCCACCAAGGCCGCCATCCATTCCTACTCGTTGTCGCTACGCTGGCAGCTGAAGGATGCCAACACCGAGGTCATCGAGCTGATACCGCCTTACGTGCAAACGCATCTGATGGGCCCGCAGCAGGCCGTGGACCCGCGCGCCATGCCCCTCAACGAGTTCTTGGCCGAAGTGATGGAGATACTGCGCACCAAGCCCCAGGTCACGGAGGTGTGCGTGGAGAAGGTCAAGGGGCTGCGCTTCGCCGCGGAAAACAACGCCTTCGACAACACGTTCCAGGGGCTCAACGAGTCCATGACCGAGCTCCATTAGGACGCGGGCCCCGGTTCAACGAGCGCGGCCCTGTGCGGCGCGCGCAATACGCTCAAACCATCACGCTTTTACGGAGGAAACACTCATGGCCACCACCACCGCGAAGATCGTGCGCTTCTCGCAAACGGGCGGCCCCGAAGTCTTGAAGCTCGAGGAACTGAACGTGTCCGAACCTGGGGAGGGCGAGGTCCGGCTCCGGGTCCAGGCCATAGGGCTCAACCGCGCCGAAGTCATGTTTCGGGAAGGAAAATACCTGGTTCAGCCGAAATTTCCCTCCAAGATCGGCTATGAAGCGTCCGGCATCGTGGAAGCGGTGGGGCTTGGCGTGGACAGGGGCTGGATCGGGAAAAAGGTCAGCACGGTGCCGTGTTTTCCCGCGGATCAGTACGGCGTGTACGGCGAGGTGGCCATTGTGCCGGCCTATGCCCTGGCCGAGTATCCGGCGCAGCTCTCTTTCGAGGAGGCAACCTCGATCTGGATGCAGTACCTGACCCCGTACGGCGCGCTGGTTCATTACGGAAAACTCGCCAAGGGCGATTTCGTGCTGATCAATGCGGCCAGCAGCAGCGTGGGTCTGGCCGCTGTCCAGATCGCGCGGGCCCAAGGGGCCACGAGCATCGCGGTCACCCGTACCGAAAAGAAGAAAGCCGAGTTGTTGGCCCATGGCGCGGACCAGGTCATAGTCAGCAACGACGAGGATGTGGCCGAGCGGGTCATGGCCGTAACCGGCGGCAAAGGGGCGCGGATCGTGTTCGATCCGGTGACGGGCAAGGGGATTGAAACCATGGCCGCGGCCGCGGCCACGCACGGGATCATCTTCGCCTACGGCGCGCTCTCCCAGGAGCCGACCCCGTTCCCGCTGTTCGCGGCCCTGAGCAAAGGCCTGTGCATCCGGGGCTACACCTTGTTCGAAATAGTCGGGGACCCCGCAGTTCGCAAAGAGGCCGAGAAATACGTGTTCGATCATGTGCAGTCCGGCCAGTTCCGGCCGAAGATCGCGCGTACCTTCCCGCTCTCCCGGATCGTCGAGGCCCACCGCTTCATGGAATCAAACGAGCAGATCGGGAAGATCGTGGTGACTGTGTAACGGGAAGCCTCCGCCGCGAACATGATTTCCGCCGGAACCGGCACCGGCGCCTTGAGTGCCGGGCAGGTCGCAGACAGTTGAGGCCCAAGAAAAGCGCGGCGTTTCGGATGGTGTCGAAACGCCGCGCCCGCCTCTTGCCGAACGGCCCCATGCGCGTTCAGAGCATCAAACAGGAAGCCAATGGCTTCGATCAGGCCAAGTCGAAGCGGTCCAGGTTCATGACCTTGTCCCAGGCCGACACGAAGTCGTTCACGAACTTGTCCCGGGAATCCTCGCATCCGTACACTTCCGCAACGGCGCGCAGCTGGGAGTTGGAACCGAAGATCAGGTCGACACGGCTGCCGGTCCACTTGAGCTTGCCTGTGGCCCGGTCCCGCCCTTCGAACACGTCCTTGTCTTGCGGCATGGTCTTCCAGGCGGTGTTCATGTCCAGCAGGTTCACGAAGAAGTCGTTGGTGAGCGCCTCCGGACGCGTGGTGAACACGCCGTGCGGGGACTGGCCGAAGTTGGCGTTCAGCACGCGCAGGCCGCCGACGAGAACCGTCATCTCGGGCGCGGTCAGGGTCAGCAGCTGGGCCCGGTCCACCAGCAGTTCCTCCGCCGACACGGAGTATTGGGCCTTGAGGTAGTTCCGGAACCCGTCCGCAGCCGGTTCCAGCACCGCGAACGAGGCCGCGTCGGTTTGCTCGGCCGTTGCGTCCGTGCGCCCCGGAGAGAAGGGAACGGTCACCTCGTGGCCGGCGTTCTTGGCGGCCTTTTCCACGCCCGCGCATCCGCCCAGGACAATCAAGTCGGCCAGCGAGACCTTCTTGTTGCCGGACTGCGCGCTGTTGAACTCCTTCCGGATCGCCTCAAGCGTCTGAAGCACCGTTGCCAATCGGGCCGGCTGGTTGACCTCCCAATCCTTTTGCGGCGCCAGGCGGATGCGCGCCCCGTTGGCCCCGCCGCGCTTGTCGGAGCCTCGGAACGTGGACGCCGAGGCCCAGGCGGTCGCGACCAGCTGGGAAACGGACAGTCCCGAAGCCAGTATCTTGCCCTTGAAGGCGGCGATATCCTGCTTGTCGATAAGTCCGTGGGTGACCGCGGGTACGGGGTCTTGCCAGATGAGGTCTTCCGCGGGGACCAGTGCCCCCAGATAGCGGGAGCGCGGCCCCATGTCGCGGTGCGTCAGCTTGAACCAGGCCCGGGCGAAATCGTTCGCCAATTTCTCGGGATTCTTCTGGTAGCGCCGGGCGATGGGTTCGTAGATGGGGTCGAAGCGGAGGGAGAGGTCCGCCGTGGTCATCATGGGCCGGTGCTTCTTGGACGGGTCGTGCGCATCGACCACCATGTCCTCTTCGGCCACGTCCTTGGCCAGCCACTGGTTCGCGCCGGCCGGGCTCTTCACCAGCTCCCACTCGTGTTTGAACAGCGTGTTCAGGTAGCCCATGTCCCATCTGGTGGGGTGCGCCTTCCAGGCGCCCTCGATGCCGCTGCCTATGGCGTCGCCTCCCTTGCCGCTGCCGAAGCCGCTCTTCCAGCCGAGCCCCTGCTCTTCGAGGCCGGCGGCTTCCGGCGCGGGACCGACCAGGGAGGCGTCGCCGGCGCCATGGCACTTGCCGAAGGTGTGTCCGCCGGCGACGAGCGCCACGGTCTCCTCGTCGTTCATGGCCATGCGGGCGAAGGTTTCCCGGACGTCGCGGCCCGAGGCGACCGGATCGGGATTGCCGTTGGGCCCTTCCGGGTTCACGTAAATCAGGCCCATCTGCACGGCGGCGAGCGGGTTGTCGAGTTTCCGGTCGCCTTGGTAACGGGTGTCGCCCAGCCAGGTGTCCTCGGACCCCCAGTAAATGTCTTCCTCCGGCTCCCAGACGTCCACGCGCCCGCCGCCGAAGCCGAACGGCTTGAGTCCCATGGATTCCAAGGCGCAGGTGCCGGCCAGGACCATGAGGTCGGCCCACGAAATTTTCCGGCCGTATTTCTGCTTGATGGGCCAAAGCAGCCTGCGCGCCTTGTCCAGGTTGACGTTGTCCGGCCAGCTGTTCAGGGGGGCCAGGCGCTGACTGCCGGACCCCGCCCCGCCGCGTCCGTCGCCGATGCGGTATGTGCCGGCGCTGTGCCAGGCCATGCGGATGAAGAGAGGGCCATAGTGGCCGTAGTCCGCCGGCCACCAGTCCTGCGAATCGGTCATCAGCGCGAAGAGGTCCTTCTTCAGGGCGTCAAGATCGAGCTTTTTGAACTCGCTCGCGTAGTTGAAATCCCTGCCCATGGGATTCGACTTGCAGGAATGCTGGTGCAGAATGTTGAGGTTCAACTGGTTCGGCCACCAGTCCCGGTTCGAAGTCCCGCCGCCGGCTACTTGACTGCTGGATCTGCCCGTTACCGGGCACTTCTGTTCGTCGCTCATAACCCCCCCCAGTAGTTCATGGATCATGTACCGCATTGGTTGCCGCGTTCTTCTGTTTGGCCGCACAGGCATGACATACCCCTTTTACCTCGACTTGGGTCCTCTCGATCGAGCCTATGGCCGCGACTGATTCGGGTAAGGCCAGCCTATTCAAGTCCTCGCTGTAAAAATCATGGGTGAGCCCGCACCGGGTGCAGACGAAATGGTGGTGGCGTGTCAGATTCGCATCGAAGCGCGTCCGGTCCTGTATCGGACCGAGCATCGTCACCAAGCGCAATTCGGTAAGCCACCACAACGTCCTGTAGACGGTGTCCAATGAAATCGTCGGGAGCCGCTTGCGCACACCCTTGAAAATCAATTCCGCATCCGGGTGTTCTTCGCTTTTAGCAATTTCTCGAAATATTTCGATACGCTGCGGGGTCAGCTTTGCCGCGGCCTCCTTGCAAGCCTGAGTGAAAACGCGCATTCGCCGCTCGGCTTCCTGTTCATCCAAAACCAGAGCCCTCGCCTAGATAGGAATAGATTCTTATTTTCAGGCTATCGACAATCTCGCGCCAGATGTCAAGTTGGAAAATCAGCTTCAGTGGGTTGTCCTCCGGCCCCCCCTTTGGGCGCCCTGCATACAAAAGCACCAGCCCACAGCGCTCACCTGTATACGAATTACACATGGCTCGAGTGAGCCTGTTCAAGCAATACAGTAATATTATGGAACAATTTTTTGGCACGAAGTCTGCTTTTCAGGCAGCATCTCTCAAAGTGGAGCAAATCAGGAGGAAGAGAATATGAAGACCTTCGCCACACTGGCCTTTTCGGCCGCATTGACGGTGTTGAGCGCGTCCCTGGCCTCGGCCCAGACCACGACAACCGTCCAAAATCCATGGGCCAATACACCGATGGTCTCTTTCTTTGGAAGCCAGGCCACCACAGTCCCGGCCAACACGGCTGCGCCCACATACACCCCTGCGGCCCAGACCACCCCGACCAACTCGAACTCGCCGTATGATGAGCTCCTGGCCCTCATGCCCATGTTCAGATTCTTCTAGCCCCATACCCCAGAGTTCCTCTCCTCCCTCCAAGGCAGGAAGTCCGGCAGCAGGCCGGGCTTCCTGTTTCTTATTTAAGGAGCTTCATGTCCCTCCGCTTTTACGTTGCCCCGCATTCAATAGCACGCGGTCTGGGTGGGCATCATCGCCTTGGCCGGCCCGGCGGCCGGCGCCCGTTAGCCCGGGAAGAGGTTGTTGATCCTGCAGGCCGCGCAGGCCGCGCCGAAGCCGTTGTCGATGTTCACCACGGTCACCCCGCTGGCGCAGGAGGTGAGCATCCCCAGCAGGGCGGAGAGCCCGGACAGGGATGCGCCGTACCCCACCGAAGTGGGCACGGCCACGATGGGCTGGGACACCAGGCCGCCGACCACGCTGGCCAGGGCCCCTTCCATGCCCGCCACCACGATGATCACCCGGGCCTTGCGGATGACCGTAAGCCGGTCCAGGAGCCGGTGGATGCCGGCCACGCCCACGTCGGACACCACCCAGGCCCGGCTGCCGAGCATCTCGCAGGTCGCCCGGGCCTCCTCGGCCACGGACAGGTCGGAAGTCCCGGCGGTGACGATGGCTATCTCCCCCTCCCGCCAGGCGATCTCGTTGCGGACCAGGGTCAGGGTGCGGCCCAGGGGTTCGTACCTGGCCTCAGGACAGACGGACTTCACGTGCGCGGCCATTTCGGGCGAAACCCGGGTGGCCAGGACGTTGGCATACTCGCGCATGCGCGAAAATATCTCGCCCACCTGTTCCAGGGTCTTGCCCTCGCCGTAGACCACCTCGGGGAAGCCGTTGCGCAGGGAGCGGTGCAGGTCGATCCTGGTGTGGCCCATGTCCATGACCGGAAAGTCGCGCAGCCGCTCCATCCCCTGTTCCACGTCCAGGCTGCCGTCCTTGATGGCGGTCAGCAGCTGCTTCAAGGTCTCGCTGGTGTCCATGGTCTTCTGTCTCGTCCCGCCTGGGCGGGGTTGGTGTTGAGCATTCGGTTGCAGAGTCGATTTTTGCTGCCCGCGTGGATCTTTCAACGAACCGACAAGCTGCCCATGCTGTAACCGGCCAAATCCACCGTCACATGGCGGTAGCCCAGGGCGCGCAGCCGGGCCTCGATGCCGTGCCTGCGGTCCGCTTCGACCACTTCGGCCACCCGTTCGCGCGGGACCTCGATGCGGGCCAGGTCGCCGTGGCTGCGCAGCCGCACCGCCGTGAACCCCAGGTCCCGGAGGATGCTTTCGGCCTGGTCGATGCGCCTGAGTTCCGCAGCCTCGATCCGCGTGCCGTGGGGAATGCGCGAGAGCAGGCACGCTCCGGCCGGCTTGTCCCAGGTGGCCAGGCCGTGCTCCCGGGAGAGATCCCGGATGTCCTTCTTGGTCAGGCCCGCAACCAGCAGCGGGCTCTCGATGGCCAGCTCGCCCAGAGCCTTGAGGCCCGGGCGGTAGTCGTCCAGGTCGTCCAGGTTGGTTCCGTCCAGGACGTGGGAAATCCCCTCGCGGGCGGCCACGTCCTTCAGCAGGGTGAACAGGCTCCGCTTGCACAGGTAGCAGCGCTCGGGCGGGTTGTCGCGGATCTCTTCCGGAAAGGGGACCTCCAGCAGCACATGGCGGACCGCCATGGCCCGGGCCGTGCTCACGGCCTCCTGGATCTCAAGCTGCGGCATGTATTCGGTTGCGGCCGTCACGGCCAGGACCTCGCCTTTGAGGGCCTCCCGGGCGCTGTGGAGCAGGAAGGTGCTGTCCAGCCCGCCCGAGAAAGCCACCAGGGCTTTGCCCATGGAGCCAAGCGCGCCGAGCAGGTTCCGGTACTTCTCGTCCCTGGCGGGAACGCAGTCGGTCATGGCCCGCTACTTCCCGAGCCTGGCGATGATGGCGTAGACGTCGGCCAGGGGTACGTCGTTTAGCCGGGCGATCTTCCGGCAATCCTCCAGCTCCGGCTTGGACCGGACCACCTTGCCGTCCCGGAGGGCGTTTTTCATGGTCACGGCCCCGAGCGGGGTGTCCAGGCGCTCGAAGGACACGTCCAGCACGGTCTTGTCCAGCGCGAAGCTCTTCACCCCCAGGGTGGTGGTGTGGCGGAAGAGAAGGTCCTTGAAGCGCTCCTCGTCGGCCGGGGCGCACAGGAGCGAGACGCAGGTCGCCGGGCGGTTCTTCTTCATCTGGATGGGGGTGAAGTGCACGTCCATGGCCCCGTTGTCCATCAGGAGGTCCATGGCCGCGCCCAGCATTTCGGCGGTCATGTCGTCGATGTTGCACTGCAGCAGGCGCGCCTGCTGCACCGAGCCGGCCGGCCTTGAGGACGCCGGGCTGGCCAGGTGCACCCGCAGGACGTTGGGGATGTCCGTGTGGCGGTGCCCGATGCCGTAGGCGGTCTTTTGCGTGGTGAGCGCGGGCCTGTCGGTGAATTCGTCCACCAGGGCCGCCAGGATGGCCGCGCCGGTCGGGGTGGCGGTTTCCTGTCGCACCGCGCCCCGGGTGGTGGGGATTCCCTGGAGGATCTCCAGCGTGGCCGGCGCGGGCACCGGGACCACGCCGTGGGCGCAACTGACAAAGCCGCCCCCCAGCTCCACGGGGGACGACCACACCTGGTCCACGCCCAACCGGTGACGGCAAATGGCCGCGCCCACGATGTCCACGATGGAGTCCGTGGCGCCCACCTCATGGAAATGGACTTCGTAGAGCGCCTTGCCGTGGACCCGGGCCTCGGCCTCGGCCAGCTTCCGGAAAATGGCCAGGCTGGTCGCCTTGACCTCCGGGGCCAGGCCGCTGCCGTTGATGATGGCCTCGATGTCCGCGAGGTTGCGGTGCGCCCCGTGGCCGTGGCCGTCCGGGGGGGCGTCGTGGGGGTGGGCATGGCCGTGCGCGGGGTTTTCGTGCCCGTGGTCGTGTCCGTGCTCATGGCCGTGGGCGTGATCGTGATCGTGCCCGTGGCCCGCATCCCGGTTTTTGAGCACCACGTCCACCCGCGTGCCGTGGATGCCGTGGCGGGAGTCGGCGTTGACCGTAAGCTCGAATTCATGGTCCAGGCCGAGCTTTGCGAGTTCGGCCCGCAGATACCCGGGCTCGACGCCCAGGCCGATCATGGCGGCCAGGTTCATGTCGCCGCTGATGCCGGCGAAACAGTCGTAGTAGAGAATTTTCATGGCTCGGTGCTTGTGCGCGCCTGTTTGCCGAAACGCCCCGGCAAGAGGGAATTTCAGGGCAGGTTTCTTTTTTTGCCTCTAGGGGCGGCGCGCCCGGGGGCGCGCCGCCCAGTCCAGTCCAGTCGGAAGGCTACTTGAGCCCGGATTTGAAATGCTGCCCGACGGCGGCCACTTGTTCCATAAATCCCGGCCCTTCCAGTTCGGCGACCACCCTTTCGAGCATGTCCGGAACCGCGATGTGCTGCGGGCACTTCTCCAGACACTCGCCGCAGGCCACGCATTTCGAGGCGAACCCGGACTCGTCCGTGCTCGTCAGTCCGCCTAGGAAAGCAATGTACAGGAACTTGGCTTCCTCCGCATTGCCGAACATATGCATTTTGTTGAAGAAGTCAAAACACTTGGGAATCTTGACGCCCATGGGGCAGGGCATGCAGTAGGCGCAGCCCGTGCAGCCCACCTGCATCAGTTCCTGGTATTTTTTCGCGGCGCGGTCCACCAGGTCAAGTTCCTCCTTGGTGAGGGAACCGGCATGGGCCTCGCCGGCGATGGCCAGGTTCTGAACGATGTGGGCCTCCTCGTTCATGCCCGAGAGAACCACCGTGACTTCCGGGTGGTTCCACACCCAGCGCAGAGCCCATTCCACCGGGGAGCGCTTGGTCTTGGCCTGGTCCCAGATTTCGGCCACGGCCGGAGGAGCGGTGGGCAGGCCCAGGTTGCCCCCGCGCAGGGGCTCCATGATCACCACGCCGAGGCCCTTGGACCCGGCGTATTTCAGGCCTTCCGTGCCCGCCTGGTACTGCTGGTCCAGGTAGTTGTACTGGATCTGGCAGAACACCCAGGGGTAGCCGTCGACGATGCGCTTGAAATCCTCGGCCAGGCCGTGGAAGGAGAAGCCGGCGTTGACGATGCGCCCGTCCTTTTTGGCCTGGTCCAGGAACTCGGCGATGCCCAGGGCCTTGAGGCGGTCCCAGGACACCCCCTCAAGGGCGTGGACCAGGTAATAGTCGATGTGGTCGGTTCCCAGCCTTTCCAACTGGGCGTTCAAATAGCGGTCCATGTCCGCCCGGGTCTCGATCAGCCAGGTGGGGAGCTTGGTGGCCACCTTGACCCGCTCCCGGTAGCCGTCCTTCAGGGCCTTGCCCAGCAGGGGCTCGCTCTCTCCGCCGTGGTAGGGCCAGGCCGTGTCCAGGTAATTGACCCCGTTGTCGATTGAGCTGCGGATCTGGGCGATGGCCCGGGCCTCGTCGATCTTCCCCTCCACCATGGGCATGCGCATGCACCCGAATCCCAGTATGGAAAGCTCGTCCCCGGTCTTGGGCATTTTTCTGTAAAGCATCCGAATCTCCTTGTCTTTGGGGTCGGTTTACCGGCCGACCCTCTCGTTGCCGCTTCGCAGGTTGGCCCTGCCGGTAAAAGCCTTGCTCACTGCTTCTCAAGCGGGTTGTATCCCGGTTTCTTGTAAAGCTTTTCGCTTTTGTTGAGTATGTCAGGCTGGTAAACCGTTTCTGCCCAATCTTCAGGCCTTATTTCCTCAAGGGCTACCGACACCGCTTTTTCGTCGCACTTCAAGATGGAGACAACATCTTTGGTCAGTTGTTCAGCAAGCTGAGCCTTCAGTTGCTCCGATCTTCCGGGATAGAGCTTTACGATGAGATGAGGCATCGTCTCCTCCTTTGTGTTGTTGCATGTCTTGCCGCCCTTTTGTTCCACGAAGACGATGTGGGTCATGGCCGTGGACGCTGCGGCGCCATTCAAATCTTATGCGCAGCCGCTGTCTTTCACTCGGGTTGACGGTCAGCTCCGCCTAACGTGCCGCACCCGGCTGGTATTGCTCGTCGGAGACCTTCTCCAGCCATTCGACGGCCGAACCGCCCTGCTGTTCCTGGATGGCGATATGGGACATGGCCGTGGTCGGCGCGGCCCCGTGCCAATGCTTCTCGCCTCCCGGGAACCAGACCACGTCTCCCGGCCGGATCTCCTCGATGGGGCCGCCGAAGCGCTGGGCCAGGCCGCAACCGGCGGTCACGATCAGGGTCTGGCCCAGGGGATGGGTGTGCCAGGCCGTACGGGCGCCGGGTTCGAAGGTGACGAGGGCGCCGGTCACGGCGGACGGCTCGTTTGCCTTGAGAAACAAGGGGTCGACGCGCACCGTTCCGGTGAACCACTCGGCGGGGCCCTTGATGGAGGCCTGCGATCCGACTCTCTTGATTTCCATGATCATGACTCCCGTGATGAGAAATTATTGCTTGGATACCCTGCCGTACTCCGCACTGACGGCTCGGTCACGCTGTTCGGCGGTTCGGTGGCGCCGCTGCCGGAGAGAAACCGTGCGGTCGCCTCGCCCAGTCCGCTGCTGGCGCCTGTGATGACCACGACCTTGCCTGCGATGTTGTCTCCATGGCCTGACCCTCCAAAAGAGTGCATGTGGTTTGTTTACGGAAGGGCGGCATCCCGGCCCTGCGAAGATCCGGGATGCCGCCCCGTTCGAGGGGGAGGAGGTCCTCTCGCAACGATCCACTGGCCACTGGCATCGATTTTCAGTGATCCCCAAATAGGGCGGCCCGGCCCGGAACGGTAGACACGATCCTCTCCATTTCTTGCCCGATTCTCTTGGCTGTCTATCCAGGTGGGGCTGTTTGTATTATTGATGAACCTGCCAAGGGAGCTGGGGATCAACAATATCATTCATTATAGCAAGCGGTTGGTTCATCATGATAAAGGAAAGCCCTTCGGATCCGGTGGGAGTCAACTCCCAGCTGAAAGAGAAAATGTTGCGGCGCACGCCCAAGACCGGACTGTACCAGACCGACATCGAGGGTTTGCGGCTCTCCCGGCGCGATGAGCCCAACAAGGTCGAGAACTGCTTTTACGAACCCTCGGTGGCGGTCATCGTCCAGGGGTTCAAACGATCCGTGGTGGGCTCGCAGGAGTACTGCTACGGGGAGAATCAATGCATGGTGGCCGGGGTGGACATGCCCAGTTCGTTCTCCGTCACCGGGGCATCCCCGGAGCGGCCGTTCATGGCGGTGTCGCTCACTCTGGACAAATTCCTGATCACGCGCCTGGCCGTGGAGACCCAGCTTGCGCCCGGGGCGGGAAAAGGCGCGTGCAAGGGGATTTCGGTCGTGGACGTGGACCCTGACGTGCTGGGCGCGTTCCTGCGCCTGGTGGATCTTCTCGACAAGCCGGAACAGATTCCGGCCCTGGCGCCGCTGATCGTCCGGGAGATCCACTACCGGCTTCTGATCGGCCCCCAGGGTGAATACCTGCGCAGTCTCAACACCCTGGGCACCCAGAGCAACCAGATCGCCCGGGCCATCATCTGGCTGAAGACGAACTACAGGGAGCCGCTGCAGGTGGACGAACTGGCCCAGAAGGTGAACATGGCCACCTCCACCTTCCACCGTCACTTCAAGGAGGTGACCAGCCTAAGCCCGTTGCAGTTTCACAAAAGGCTGCGCTTGTACGAAGCCCAGCGCCTGATGCTTTCCGAAAGCGAAAACGCCACCCGGGCGGCCCTGGCCGTGGGGTATGAAAGCCCGACGCAGTTCAGCCGGGAATACAAGCGCCTTTTTGGAGAGCCGCCCCACAGGGATCTCAGCCGGATGAGGTGATGGAAGGGATCGCAGAGCACGCGGTGGCGACGGCTGCAACGCACTGAATTTTTCAGCCAAGGCGGTCGATCCACGTTGAGATTTTGGTCTTAAACAGACGAATCAAGAGCCTCTCGTGTCCATTGCTTGCGCCGTGGAATCCGCGGTGATAATAAATTTTGTTTGCGTAACTTAAGCGTGCGCCGTTTTCGTGAGCCTCCCGCGCATGATGGCCGTGTCCTGATTCGCTTCAAGCGCGAGACCCGGTGATGACGAACAAAGAGGGCAGAGCATGCACGGTTTTCAACTGACGTTCTTCACCCAGCAAAACCGCGAGCACGACGGCACGCCGCTGGCCGAGTGGCTTGTCGTGGAGGCGAAACGGATCGGAATCCGCGGCGCGACCGTGCTCACCGCTACCCAGGGCTTTGGCCACGACGGCCGCTTCCATTCGGCGGAGTTTTTCGATCTTTCCGACCAGCCCTTGCAAGTGGTGCTGGCCGTGAGCGACGAGGAGGCCCAGCGGTTGTTCGCGCGCCTCAAAGCGGAAAACATCCGGGTCTTCTACACCAAAGCTCCCATCGAGTTTGGCATGCTGGGAGAAGAGTAGATTTCAGCCGTCCGGTGAAAAATCCACGCTTGCGCCGCGTCCGTGCCCGCGCCGGTCCTGGCCCGGGCAATCACGCTGAAAGGAGATCTATGCTCGGTCCGTTCGTCAACGGGGCAACCGTGCTCGTGGGTGGGGTGTCGGGGGCGATCCTGAGCTCCCGGCTCGGGAAAAACCTGCGCAACCGCATGCCCATGGTGTTCGGCTACGCCTCCATGGGGCTCGGCGTGGCCATGATCGTCAAGGTCAGGTCCTTGGCTCCCATGGTCCTGGCCCTGGTGCTGGGCTCGCTGCTCGGGGAGCTGGTCCAGTTGGAGTCCGGCATCCAGAAGCTGGCGGCCAAGCTCAGAAAAGTCGTGGAGAAGTTCGCCAAGCCTCCGGCCAACCTGGAGCCAGAGGAATTCCTGGAGAAGTTCGTCGCCGTGGCGGTGCTCTTTTGCGTCAGCGGCACGGGCATCTTCGGTTCCATGAACGAAGGCATGACCGGCGACCCGACCCTGCTCATCGTCAAAGCCATCCTGGATTTTTTCACCGCGGCCATATTCGCGGCCTCCCTGGGCTACACCGTGGCCACCCTGGCGGTTCCGCAGTTCATCATCCAGACCACGCTCTTTCTCGGGGCCGCGCTGATCATGCCCTTGACCACCCCGGCCATGACGGCGGACTTCTCGGCCGTCGGCGGCCTCATCCTGTTGGTGACCGGCTTCCGCATCTGCGGCATAAAGCAGTACCCGGTGGCCAACATGATCCCGGCGCTGTTTCTGGCAATGCCCCTGTCCGGCTTGTGGGCGCACTTCGTGGCCCGTTGAGGTTTTCCCCGGCCTCTTGATCGTTTCGTCCGCCCGGAGGTAAAGAGTCCAAATGGCCGATTTCTACGACCCCCTGCACGTGCTGCGCGTCGAGTTCCACGCGGTCGCATCCCTCGAAGCGGGCGGCGTCGTCCTTCGTTTCGAGGGACATGTCGCGGCGGACCATCAGGAAAAGGCCCAGGCCATGGCCAGGGCGTACGACACGGTGCTGCGCCTCCAGCTCGCGAACGGCGGGGCCCCGGTGCGGGACCTGGTGGCTCAGGGCAAGCTCAGGCTGGAGGAGGGGCGGTACCTGGTGAAATGAGGGTGAAGTGAGGGTCAAGTGACGGCCAATGACGGCCAATGGCGGCCAGTGAGGGCCGGCACGGGGGGACGCCTTCGTTTTTTCTGGTGACCTGTCGGCGGTTCACAGCACTTGGGGCGGGAAACGGCCTGGCCGCTTCCCGCCCCGACGCGTCGCGCTTAAAGCCTTTATTCGCCCATCATGCCCATGCCCATACCCATGCCCATCGGCAGACGCACCCCCGTCTCCTTGGTGATCTTGGCGTGCATGTCGATGATGACGTCCATTTCCTGATCCTTCAGGGTCTCGATTTCCTTGGCCACGGTCTTGGCCTTGGCCGTGTCGGGCTGGGCCTGGAGCATGATCGCGCTCAGTTCGGCCTGCTTGGCCTGGACGTCCTGGTGCAGGGTGAACAGCTTGTCCTTGAACTCGTCATGAATCTTCTGCACCGCCTCCCGCTTTTCAGGCGGAATGCTCATCATGCCCATGCCGCCGTGGCCCTGCATGCACATGCCGCCGCCCATCTTGCCCATGTCCATGCCCTTCATGTCCATGCCCTTCATGTCCCCGCCCTTCATGTCCATCCCTTGCCCCATCTTGCCGCCCATGGCTCCCATGGGCTGCTCGGTTTTGGGGGTTGCCGGAGCCTGCGCCTGCTGGGCGAACGCGAAGGATGCGGTCAGCAAAAGAACCGCGGCTATGGTCGATGCGATGGTCATTCTCGATTTCATGATGAAGCTCCTTGGTAGCGTGTCAGACTGACTGACGTTTTCGGGTTGCGGGCTTGATCGCCTGTACATTCTCACGGAACCACCAATACCCTTATCACATTCGCCGCAGATGTCATTGCCCCTTCCGGAAACCGGACAGGTTGGCATGCTTTGGGCAAGAGGCATGCCAAGCCGTGTCCAAAACTATCCCCTCGGAATCGTGGAGTATTGGCGGCCGGCACAATCGCCCCCCTTAAGCTTGAGAGGACCCGGGCGGGTAATTTGGTTACGGTCGGTCCTGGACAACTGGATAAAAAGGATACATCCCAAATGATCGTCCCCGGGATGCGTTGGCAATTCAAACACATTTTCAGGAATTCAAAATTGCCGAAACGAAATCTTGTCCTGAACGGTTCACCATGGCTGATCCTGGCCCTGGCCCTGCTTCTCGGCGGCATCGTCGCGGTGACGGCCGTCCAGAACGCCAAGCGGGAACGGCGGATCATGGCCCGCAATCTCAAGGACCGCGCCCAGGCCCTCATTCTGGCGGTGGAAGCGGGAGCCCGGGCCGGGATGGGCATGCACGTGGGCGAGCCCTACCTGCAGTCGCTGGTGGAGGAAACGGCCAAACAGCCGGGGATAGTCTCCATGGTCGTAACCGACGGCAACGGGCGGATCCGGGCCGACAGCAACCGGGACCGGATCGGCCAACAGTTCGTCGAACCGGGTGAATTCCAGGGGTTGAAGCCCGAGGACGGACCCAAGTGGCGTCTCGGCACTCTTGAGGGAGTCGGCCAGGTTTTCGAGGTCTACAAATGCTTCACGCCCCTGCCGGCCGGGCCTGCGGGCATGATGCTGCGCATGCGGAGCATGATGGGCATGGAGGCGCCCCCAGGCGACGCTTTGCAGGGGGCGGGCCAGGGAAAATGGCCCGTCATTGCCGTGGCCCTGGATATCCGCCCCTACCAGGAAGCCATGGAACACGACCTGCGCCACTCGGTGATGATGGCCGCGCTGCTCGCGCTGGTGGCCCTGGGAGGGATGGTGTCCCTGTTCTGGCTCCAGCGCTCGCGCCTGTCCAGCCGCCTGCTTCAGGATGCCCGGGCCTTTGCCACGGAAGTGGTCACCAGCCTGCCGGTGGGGCTTTTGACCACCGACCCGCAGGGCAGGGTGAACCTGGTCAACGCGGCTGCCGCCGGCATCCTCGGGAAAAATCCGGACCGGCTCGAGGGAACCCCGCTGGCCGGCGAGGACAGCGCCGACTGGGAGGCCATCGAGCGCCGCGTGACGGAAGGGGAGGTGATCCTGGAAAAGGAGATGGACCTGCACCTCCCGGGCGGCAAGGAGCAGCCGGTCAGCGTCAGCGCATCCAGGATCGTCAACGAGGAGGGCGGATTTCTCGGAAACCTGTTCATACTCAGAAGCCTCGGCGAGGTGCGGGAACTCCAGGAGCGCCTGAGAAGAAGCGAGCGGCTGTCGTCCCTGGGCAACCTGGCCGCGGGCGTGGCCCATGAAGTCCGCAATCCCTTGAGCTCGATACGGGGATTCGCCTCGTATCTGGCCGGCAAGCTCCGGGATTCCCCCGACCAGGAAGCCGCCCGGGTCATGGTCCAGGAGGTGGACCGTTTGAACCGCGTGGTGTCCCAATTGCTGGAATTCGCCCGGCCCGACGACGTTCACCGAACCGTCAGCGACTTAAACGCCGTGGTGGACCATGCCTTGCGCCTGGCCTCTTCCGACGCGGCCGCCAAGGGCATCGAGGTCAGGTTCGTCCCCAACCCGCGGCTGCCCCGCATCCTGCTTGATCCCGACCGCATGGCCCAGGCCCTCTTGAATCTGGTGCTCAACGCCATCCAGGCCATGGACACCGGGGGAGTCCTCACGGTTGCGGCCGGCCGGGCCGAAGGCGGCGTATCCGTGCTGGTCAACGACACCGGACCCGGGATGACCCGCGAAGTGGCGGCCCAGGTCTTCAATCCCTATTTCACGACCAAACCCTCCGGGACGGGCCTCGGCCTGGCCATCGTACACAACATCGTGGAGAACCATCACGGCGCGGTCAGCGTGGAGAGCCGCCCCGGCCGGGGCACCACGTTCACCGTGTTTCTCCCGGGCGCGGCTTCCCCGGACCAAGGAGGACACTGATGGCCCGCCTCGCCAAACCCAGCCTGCTGGTGGTCGACGACGATTCCGGCCACCGGACCATGCTGAAAACCGTGCTCACGGACTGGGGCTACGGCGTATCGGAAGCACAGAGCGGGGAGAGGGCCGTGGAACTGGCCCGGGCCAAGCCCTTCGACCTGGTTCTCCTGGACGTGCGCATGGCCGCCATGAGCGGCCTGGACGCCCTCAAGGAAATAAAGGGCTACAACCCGTCCATCCCCGTCTTGATCATGACCGCGTATTCCAACGTGGAGTCGGCCGTGGAAGCCCTCAAATCCGGAGCGTACGACTACCTCGTCAAACCCCTGGACCTGGACGTCCTGCATCTGGCCTGCGAACGCGCCCTGGAGCATTCCCTGCTCAAGTCGGAAAACAGCCTCCTGCGGGAGCGGTTCGGCGCCGCCATCGATACCCAGGGCATGATCGGCGCCAGCCCGGCGATCCTCCAGGCCCTGGAGATGATGGTCATGGTCGCCCCTTCCGAGGCCACGGTGCTCATCACCGGGGAATCCGGCACCGGCAAGGAGCTGATGGCCAGGGCCATCCATGCCAACAGCCCGCGCCGGGACGGTCCCTTCGTGGCCGTGAACTGCGCGGCCCTGACCGAAACCCTCCTGGAATCGGAACTGTTCGGCCATGAGCGCGGGGCCTTCACCGGGGCCGACAAGCGCCGGGAAGGGCGTTTCCTGCTTGCGGACAAGGGCACGATCTTCCTCGACGAAATCGGCGAGACCTCGGCGGCCATGCAGGCCAAGCTGCTGCGCGTCCTTCAGGAAAGGGCCTTCGAGCGCGTGGGCGGAGCGTCCACAATCCAGGTGGACGTTCGCGTCCTGGCCGCCACCAACCGCGACCTCCAGGCCGAAGTGGAGGCGGGCCGCTTCCGGGCGGACCTTTACTACCGGCTGAACGTGGTCACCCTGCGCCTGCCCGCCCTGCGGGAACGGGTCGAGGATATCCCCCTGCTGGCCGAGAATTTTCTTAAACGGCTGGCCCTCAAGAACCGGAAGGTGGCCAAAGGCTTCACGCCCGCGGCCATGAACTGCCTGCTCAAGCACTCCTGGCCCGGCAACGTGCGGGAGCTGGAGAACGCCGTGGAGCGGGCCGTAGTGCTTCTTGTGGGCGACTACGTTTCCGAGCGCGAACTGCCGCCCCATCTCGCCCCCCGCGACAAGGGAGCGTCCCCCGCCGCGTCCGTGCCCTCCCTGGCCGGCATGAGCCTGGAGGAGGTCGAAAGGCAGGCCATACTCAAGACGCTCGACGCCTGCGAGGGCAACAAGAGCGAGGCCGCCAGGCGCCTGGGCATCACCCGCAAGACCCTGCACGCCAAGCTGCAACGCTACGACCTGGCCGGGGAGGCCGGGGAGGCCGGAGAGGAAGGAGAGGAAGGTTGAACTTGGGAGGTTTCTGATGAGTTTTGGCAACGAGTAGAGCCCGTTATTCCACGTTTCTCCTCGATCCACCGGTCATTACTGTGATCGATAAAGAGCCAAAGGCTTACGCATCTGCGTAAGCCTTTGATTTTTGGTCCACGAAGTCCATCCAAATTCACGGAACAGAAAATCGTACGTAGCGGTCAACCTGTCAGATCGAAGCCTCAGAAGTCCGCAAGGCTATCCGCAATGGAATTGAGCCTTCATGCGGACCGTAAGAGCGGCAGCCGCTAGTGTTCCTTTTTCCCATACAGTGTCTGAATGGAGTGATTGAAGGCTAACGCCAACGGTGAGCTGGCCATCATGCCCGTGACAACCTCGATGTAGGCCCCTTGGCCGCAGGTTTCAGCCTGACGTATGGCCGCGTCGAGTTCGCCGTTGGTGGTCACCTTGGCGGTGAACCAGTCCTGGCAGCCGAACGCGGCGGGCAACTGGGAGTAGTTCCACTGGGCCACATCGTTATAGGCACTCATCGGGTCCTTGCACAGCAAGCGTTCGATCAAGTAGCCCTGGTTATTGAGGCAGAAGATTATCGGTTTGAGGCCGAAGCGTTGGAACTGGCTGATTTCCTGTACGGTCAGCTGATGGGATCCTTCACCCGTGACAAGGATGACCCGACGGTTCGGGGCAGCCATGGACGCCCCAAAGGATGCGGGCGTGGCCCAGCCGATGGAACCCCATAGAGTCTGGTTCAGGAAGACGGAACCGGAGGGCATGAGGGCGAACCCGAGACCCATGGAAGCAGTGCCGGTCTCGGTCACCAGGATGTCTCCGGGACGCAGGAACTGTTGCCAGCGGGGGTAAAGATACTCCGGGCTGATGAGGTCTTCGAGCGCTCCCTCGGGTTGTTCGAGTCCTCCGGCCGCCGGGCCCGCAAGTTTTTTCTTGATGCAAAGCCCGGACAGAGCTTCCAGCATGTCGGCCATCTCCACGTTGGGGTAGACGGCCCGGCCCACCCGCACGTGGTGGTGCATGATGTCGATGCCGCGGGACGGTTCGATGCGGGCCGTGAACGCGCCGGTATTAAAATCGCTCCAAAGGCCGCCGAAATTCAAGACCACATCGCGGGATTCCACGAACTGCCTGACCTCGGGATTCATGATGCGGCCGTCATACATGCCGATGTAGCCCGGCGAGCTTTCGTCGAGGGCTGTCTTGTCCATGAACATGGTGGCGTACGGCAGTCCGGAGGCGGCGACAAAGGCCTGGGCCTTGGCCGAAAGCCCCAGGCGTTGCAGCAGATACCCGGCAAGAATAACGCCCGTGCCAGCCGTGCGTAGTTTCTCGGCCACGGCGGCCACGGCGTCGGCCAAGCTTTCCGGATCGCTCGCTACGGAGGCCGGCCGAATGATATCACAACCGCAGGGCGCGGCCTCGGCGTGATCGGTGGGAAGGGCGATGTAGACGGGGCGGCGGTGGTAGAAGGCCGCATGAATGAGCCTCTCCATCTCCGAGACGACAATTTCCGGCGTAAGCACGGCGCTGGCGCACACGGCCGGCTGGGCCATCTTGGCGAAAAGGTCGAATTCCCCATTGCCCAGGGTATGATGCACCAGCCGGTGCTCCCGCTGGATTCCAGTGTTGGGCATGCCCACGAGATGAAATATCGGCAGGTGCTCGGTATAGGACCCGGCCACGCCGCAAAGGGCCGAGAGTTCGCCAACTCCATACGTGGTGCACAGGGCGGCCGCCCCTTTAATGCGGGCGTAGCCGTCAGCGGCGTAGGCGGCGTTGAGTTCGTTGCAGCAGCCGATCCAACGCATATCCTTGTCGTTGCAGATCGCGTCGTTCAGGGGAAAGGCGAAGTCGCCTGGAACGCCAAAAACATCCGTGACGCCGACCTGCTTCAAACATTTCAAAACGTATTCAACGACGGTTCGTTCCATATCTGTTGCCTCCTGGTGCCTCTGCTCCCCTGTGCAAGGGAAGCAGAGGCATAGGTTTATTTGCCGGTAAAGAGTTTTTCTCGGTCGCGGATTGCGTCTGCCCCAATGAAATGGAAATACTCATCGAAGTTCTGCATGGTTTCGGGACCGACGAAGCCCGTCGTGGTACCGTGCTCTTTGAGGTATCCGGCCCAGCGCTGCAGGGCCCGGGCCGCCGTGTACACGGAGGCGCAGGGATAGGCCACGGCCGCGTAGCCCAACTCCTGAAGCTCGGCCGTGGTCAGGAAAGGTGAGCGCCCACCCTCGATCATGTTGGCCATGATGGGCACGCTCACGGCCTGGTTGACAGTGCGCATGTCTTCCTTGGTGGTGACGGCCTCCACGAACACCATGTCCGCACCGGCCTCGGCGTACAGCTTGGCGCGACGGATGCCCTCCTCCAGGCCGTATGGGGACACAGAGTCGGTCCTGGCCATGATCACGAAGTCGGGATCGGTCCTGGCCCAGAGCGCGGCTTTCAGCTTGGGCAGGTACTCTTCAATCGGGACCACCGTTTTGCCGGCCATGTGCCCGCAGCGCTTGGGGTAGGTCTGGTCCTCGATGAACAGGGCGGCCGCGCCCATCTGTTCGACCTGGCGCACCGTTCGGATGACGTTGTTGACGTCACCGAAGCCGGTATCGATGTCCACCATGACGGGCAGGTTCACGCGGGCAATGATGTTCTCATAGTGGGTGAGCATCTCGGTGGAGCTCACGAGCCCAATATCGGGCAGGCCCAGCACGCTGCCGGCGGTGCCATAGCCGGCCACGCTCATGGCGGAAAAACCGGCCTGTTCAATGGCCAGGGCGGAGAGGCCGTCGTGGGCCACGGGAAGCATCAGAATTTCAGGATCCTTGACGAGTTTCCTGAAAAGGGTGGTCTTTTTCATCTTTGTTCCTCCAGAACATCGCCTCGGTAAGTTTTATACAAATTGAAGGGGGTCGTCTCAGAATTCGGAATTTAAAGCTCGATAAGTCACTGGCATGGCCTTAGCGTACAATTTTTTCCGTTTTCTGAGACGACCCCAACTTGCCTCAACAGCCCGGTCCTTTCGGATCAGTCCGAAGCCCGGGGGCGGCTGTGCGCTATGCGGTCGTAGTCGGACAGGAAGTTTTGCAGGAGGGCCACACGGTACTCGATATCTGTTTTCCAAATGGCCAGTTTGTCCCAGCCCGCAGGGGTCAGTCGGTAGACCTTGCGGGCCGGGCCCGTGCCCAGGGTGTCCCAGGAGGATTCCACCTCCCCCTCGGCCTCCAGGGCCTGGAGGGTCCTGTAGATGGCCGCGGTGTCGACCTTGAAGCCTGGGGTGCGTCGGACCAGGGCGGTATGGACGGCGCCCCCGTGGACCGGTCCTTCCGCGATCACCAACAGGATCAGGGCGGGCAGGTGACGGTGCTGTCGTTTCTTTTTCAGGGGCATTCCGCGTTTCCTTTGTCGGTTTCGCAACTTCCAGGCCGTTAGAGATCAGGCCGCGCTTAGGTCTCGTCCCGGCCCGTCGTTCTCAGACGATCCTGGCGTTGCCCAGCACGAACACCAGCCGCTTGTACAGGGCCGGGTCGAAGGCCCCGCGCATGTCCTCCTGCATGATGGCCAGGGCCTTGTAGGGGGGCATGGCCTTGGCGTAGGGCCGGTCCGAGGTCAGGGCGTCGTACGCGTCGCACAGGGTCAGCACCCGCGCGTACACGGGGATGGCCTCCCCGGCGATGCCGCCGGGGTAGCCGCCGCCGTCGAAGCGCTCGTGATGGAAGAGGATGGTGTTGGTGACCACGTGGCTGATGGGCATGGCGGCGCAGATGCCCAGGGCGCGCACGGGGTGGGTCTTCATCATCTCCCATTCGGCCTGGTTCAGGGGGCCGGCCTTGTTGACCACCGCGTCGGGCAGCTGGGTCTTGCCGATGTCGTGCAGGGCGGCCCCGAGGCCGGCCTCGAAGAGGGTGGTCTGGTCCATGCCGGGCAGGCTCTGGAGCACGGAGATGGCCAGCACCATCACGTTCAGGGAGTGGCTGTAGGCGTGGTACTTGTGGGAGAGGAACTCCGACAGGCTTCCGAGCGACTCCTGCCTGGACAGGAAGGCCACCCCCCGCTTCACCAGGGTCTTCATGGCCTGGTAGGTCTTCTCGTCCAGGCCCCGGGGCAGCTTGGTGGCGAAGGTCTGTTGCAGCATGCCGGCCGAGATCTGGTAGAACAGCTTGGAGCGCTCCTCGATGGGGATCTGGGCGTTGAGGAGCATGTTGCCCAGGTTTTTGGCCAGGTAGGCTTCGAAGTCGAAGCGCTGTTCCTTGCGGACGAAGAATTCGCTCACGTCCAGCAGTTCCTTGAGCTTGGGTTCCACGCTGAAGGTCTCGCCCTGCCTGGCGTAGAGCACGAACCCGTCGCCGCGCTTGAGGTAGAGGTCGAACTGCCCGGCCGTGCCGGTCAGGATGGTCTTGGGGTGGATGGGGAAGTAGTCCTCCCGGAGCTGGGAGACCTTGGCCGGGGACTGAGGCTGGTGCACGGTCATGAGGCTTTTCGCGGTTTCCGGCTGGAGGTTTTCAGCGGACAATTCGCACCCTCGATGTCCTTGGGGGCCATGTCTGCGGTCTTCACCGGGCAGGCCTCGCCCTCGGGGGCTTCCGACCAGATGGACGGGAGCTTCTGCCCGGTGAGGCGTTTCCAGAGGAACTGCTCCGGATCGTACCCGGCCAGGCGGGAAAGCTCGATTTCCGCCCGGGCGGCCATCTTGCGTCCTCCGGCGCAGCCGAAACCCCCGAACCAGGTCCGGGCCTTTTGCCCGATGTCGCGCCTGAGACCGTCGGAGCGCATCACCGCGATCAGGCGCTCGCCCGACACCCCGGCGATGCACACCCAGGAGAGCCCGTGGACGCGCAGGAAGAAGTCCGCCAGCACCACCAGCACGTCCGGGTTCTCCACCGGCCCCACGTAGGCGAAGAGCCCGTCGCGGCCCACGAAGCGCAGGCGCTCGAAGGCCCTGGAGAAGTACTTGAGCCAGTGGCGGTGGAAGTCGGCGTGGACGATGCGGCGCAGGAGGAGCTTGTCCGAAAGCTTGGAGAGGTAGCTGAAGGCCTTCACGTCCACGTCCGAGAAGTCGCGCTCGAAGGACCCGGTGTCGGTCTTGATGCCGTAGAGCAGGGCGGTGGCCAGGAGTTTGCCGGGCTTGATGCCCAGGTTGTAGAGATATTCGGTCAGAAGGCTCGAGCAGGCCCCGTAGCCCGTGGGCACGTCCAGGTATTTGGCCACGGGCGGCCTGGTGGGGTCGATGGGGTGGTGGTCCAGGATGACGTCGTAGTCCACGGGGGGGAAGTCCGTGCTGTGGTGGGGCTGGGAGTCCACCATGGCGAAGCGCTGGCAGCAGGAGGTGATCTGGGGGGTGACCCGGGTCAGCGGGATGCGCAGGGTGTGGATCATGGCCAGGTTGTCCGGCCTGGAGATGTCGTTGACGTGCCCGATCTCGGCTTGGCCCCCGCGCGAGCGGATGATCTGGCGCAGGGCCATGGCCGAGCCCAGGGCGTCCGGATCGGCGCTGATGAGGATGAGCCAGCGCTCCCGGGGCGTGATCATCCGGGTGAGGCTCTCAAGCCGTTCCGTGAGCGTCCTGAAAAAAGGCATTCTTCCCTCACTTGAGCCTTACGGGCAGGCCGGCCACCACCAAGCGCACGTCCGACGCCAGGTGGGCCAGGCGCTGGTTCAGCGCCCCCAGCGCCCTGGCGAAGCGCCGGGCCAGGGAACTCGGGGCGATGGGCCCCAGGCCCACCTCGCAACTCACCAGTACGCACTCCGGGGAGGCGGCGGCCTCGAACGCGGCCAGGCTTTCAAGCAGCTCGTCCGCGCCCTCCAGCCCGCCCTCCAGGAGGGAGAAGACCCAGAAGTCCAGGCTGTCCACCAGCACGTTGGCGCCCGAGGCGTGGGCTCTGGCCAGGGCCGCGGCCAGATCGAGGCCGGGCTCCACCAGGGGCACGGACGGATCGCGGCGCAGGCGGTGCTCCAGGATCTGACGGCGGAAGGAGGCGTCCCGGGCCAGGCCCATGGCCATCACCACCCCCGGCCCAGGGGCCTCCCGGAAAAGCCCGTAGGCCAGGTCGGACTTGCCGGATTTCTCGCCGCCCAGCACCAGCCGGATCATGCCGCAGTCCCCCATTCCCGGGTCAAGGCGTAAAACGTTTCCAGGCTCCCGCGCAAGTCCGATTCGGAAAAAACCTCGAAGAGGACCGGTGTGCCGGGCGCGGTCATCTCAAGGATGCTTCTTAGCGTGCGGCCCTGCCCGGGGGAGAGTTCCTTGAGCGACAGGTGCTCGTGCCGGTTCCAGACTATCCCTGGGGCGTAGCAGTGCACCAGCTCCACCCGTGCGGCCAGCCCGGGCGCCTCGAGGAGCTTCTCCTGGCCGTGGGCCATGAGGTGGCCCACGTCCAGGCAGACCGGAAGATCCAGGTCCGAGATGACCGGCCAGTGGGCCAGGAGGTCCCGGCCCGGGACGTTTTCGATCATGAGCCGCCAGCCCGGGGAGGCCTCGCGCCACAGGGCGGCCACCGAGGCCAGGAGGGCCGGGTCGGCCGGGGGGTGGAGCACTCCCCCCCAAGGGGCGAGCGCGGCCGGCAGGGCCATCAGGCGCTCAAGGATATCCCAGACCGCCCCGGGGCCGGACTCCCAGGGCAGGTCCAGCGGCAGGTGGACGTGGGAGGTGAGGCCGGCCCCGGCCTCGAAGTCCTCGGGGCGGTAGGCCAGGGACGGCTCGCTCTGGTAGAAGAGCAGGGCCACCTGCCGGATGGGCAGCTTCCAGGCGACGATCCTCCGGAGATTTTCCGGCAAAGTTTTGGGCCAGAGCCAGCTCGTGGCCGCCAAAGGCCAGATGGGGGAGGGGGTGTTCATCCTTTCACTTGCGGGGCCAGGTTACATTTGGTAGACAATCTTCCGTTCGAGGCGCTTTCTTTTTTGACAAAAAAGCGTTGCGGACGAAAGCGTTTTTCCCGAGGAGGATACATCGTGACACGCTTTCGAAACGCCTTCCACCACGTGTTCAATCCGTTGCACGTGTATTGCCGCTTGAAGGACATGGGCATGCCCCCCCTCATGGCCCAGAGGATGTCCCGGGTGTACGAACGCTTCGTCTTCAGGTTGCTGCCCTAGTCCGACGTTTCCCCTGCCCCCGGGGTGTCCCACCCCTTCCCTAGGATTTCTGCCCCCTTTCGAATTTCCGCCTCCGCCCCTCATCGGGGGTGTGCCTGTTCAATCTGACGTGCGGGCAAGGCCTTTCTTCATGGCCGCAAGGCCGCGTGAATCCGCGCGGGTGACACCGCCCGGGCCTCGTATTCTTCCCGTGAAAAGTTTCCGCAGCCGTGCAATATTCCCGGCGCCCTCGCGTCTTATCCTGTGGAGGGCGGGGGCGATGGCCCCTTTGCCCTCGGGAAGACGTTCCCGATCGGTCGATTCCGGACTTCGGCCTTTTCGAACACGGCGCATGGAAGGACAAGGACATGGAAAAGATCCAATGGAATGCTGCATGAAGTCCACGGCGTCAGCCTTCGCCGACACGATGGAACAGGAGAAAGCGAAGTTCTTTCGTGTGGTCCGCCGCCGCCTGTCCAGAATATCCATCATGGACGCGGAGGACATCGTGGCTGATATGATCCACGGGCTGCTCAAGCGTGTCGACGTTTTCGGGGAGATCGAAAACATAGTAGGGTACGCCTACAAGTCCCTGGAGAACAAGATCGTCGATTTCCGCCGCAACAGGCGGGCCATGGTGTCCCTGGACGAGGAGGGCGGCCCGGAGGCCATCGCCGGGAACCTCCTCGCCGACGCGGACACCCCCGAACAAAGCGTGGCCCGCATGGAAACGCGCGACAGGCTGCTCTGGGCCGTGGGCAGGCTCTCCCCCAAGGAGAGGGCCTTGTGGATCGCCACCGAGATCGAAGGCCGCAGTTTCAGCGAACTTTCCGAAGAATGGGAAGAGCCCCTCGGAACGCTGTTGTCCCGCAAAAGCCGGACCAATGTCCGCCTTCGTGAACTGCTCAAAGACCACAACCAACTGTGAAAAGGGAGAATATGCGTATGTTCTGCTGCAAACCGGACAAGGGTGAAGACTGCGGATGCCGCTCGGTCGCGCTGCACATTCTCCTGGGTGTGCTTTGCGTGGCCGGGCTGGTCCTGGTGTTCGGGTTCGTGGTCATGTTCCTGTGGAACTGCCTGATCCCGGAGATCTTCTCGGCCCCCAGGATAACCTTCTGGCAGGGCGTGGGTCTGCTTCTGCTGGCGCGTGTCCTCACGGGAAGGGTCGGCCACGGCAGAGGCGGATTCGGGCCTCGCGCAATGCGCAAGGGTGGGCCGGCCTGGAGCGAATACGAGACCAGGTGGAAGGATGCCTGGGAAACGAAGTTCGGCTGTTGCTCGAGCAAAAGCAAGGACGATGCCGACCGGAAGGATTCCGAGTAAAAGCGCCGCTTGCGCGGCTGCGATCAAGGAGATGTACAATGGTGGACCAGGGTGTTGTCGACGCGTTCCAGCTCATGTGGGGGCCGTTTCCGGAACCGGTGCTGCTGGTGCACGAAAGCCGCACGATTCTTGCCGTCAACGACACCGCCCGGGCGGGCGGGGTACCCGTGGGCGTCAAGTGTTCAAGCCTCAATCCCGAGACCAAGGGAGACAGCCACTGCAAGCAGTGCCGGGCCTTTGAGGCCCTGCGTTCCGGCGAGGCCATGTCGCGGTCGTCCGTCGTCGGCGGGCGGCTCATAAAGGGGTATTGGATGCCCCTGAAGGGTGTGGAGGGGGTGTACGTCCACTTCGGCATCCCCATAGGCGACGAGGCCGACGCGACCCAGGCCGCCCGAAACGCCTAGCCCTTCGACCCTGCCGATCGGATTCGCGCGGCGCCCTCGCCGGACGCCGCAGGCCCCTACTTGGGCAGCGCGTTGTTCAGCCGGACGATCCGCCCGTCCAGGCTGGGTGAAACCGGCGAGTGGCTGTTGAAGTAGTCGGCCAGGACGTCGCTCACGGACGCCCCGAAGGCGTACACCCGCTTGGCGTTGTCCCGAAGCATGGTGTAGCCGTCGCCGCCCTTGAGCAGGAAGGCGTTGGCGGCCAGGGCGTAGGTCTTGTCCGGGCGCACGGGGGAGAAGCCTCCGTCCGGGCCCTGGATGTCCGCGGTGACGATGCGCTGCCCCTGGGGTTTGCCGGCGTCGAAGGAGTACTTGATGCCGGAGACCTGCAGGAAGCGGCCCGATCCCGAGGCCCCGACCTGGTCCGCCAGGGAGACCGAGTGTTCCAGGGCGGCCAGCAGGTCCCGGCCTTCGAGTTCGAAGGTGGCCACGGTGTCCGTGAAAGGATACACGGTGAGCAGGTCCCCCAGGCTCACGTCCCCGGACTTGAGCCCGGCCCGCAGCGCGCCGCCGTTGATGAAGGACGCCTGGGTCCCCTGGGTCCTGGTGGAGAGGCGGATGGCGTCGGCCAGGACGTCGCCCAGGGCGCATTCGCCGAAGCGGCAATCAGGGGGGAACTCCGCGGCGGCCTTGCCCACGGGCTGGGCCAGGAAGGGCTTGAGCTGCTCCTCCCAGGCCTCGGTCTTGGCCAGGAGGGCCGGGTCCTGGGGTTTTGAGGAATCGAGCAAGATGGGGGCGCCGACCCAGGCCGTGGGCACTCCCTTGGCGTCGAAGTCCACGCTCAGTTCACCCAGGTACTTGCCCCAGGCCTCGGCCTGGACGATCAGCACCGGCCTGCCCGAGGGCGAGGGGACCACCACCGGATAGGGTCCGGCCGCCTTGGGGTCGGTGTTGGAGAGCAGGGTGTGGCTGTGCCCGCCCACGATCACGTCCACCCCGTCCACCTTGGCGGCCAGTTCCTTGTCCCGGTAGAGGCCCACGTGGGTCACGGCCACCACGATGTCCGCGCCCTGGGCCCGCAGCTCCTTGGCGGCCTGGCGCAGGGAAGCCTCGCCGTTCTGGAAGGAGACCTCGGAGCCCGGGTTCGAGAGCCTGACGGTGTCCTCGTTGGCCAGGCCCGTAAGTCCGATCTTGCGGCCGTTAAGGTTCACGATCATCTCCGGCTTGATACGGGCCTTGAGGGGCGGATAGCCCGTGGCGTCCACGTTGGCGGCCAGCACGGGCGCGGTCAGCCCGTCCAGGTAGGTCTCCACCAGCATTTTGGGGCCGTCGTCGAACTCGTGGTTGCCCAGGGTCACGGCGTCGTAGTGCAGGGCGTTGACGCACTCGCGCTCGGGAGCGCCCTTGAGCACGGTGTAGAACAGGGTGCCCTGGAACTGGTCGCCCGCGTCCAGGAGCAGGATGTTGCCGCCCTTCTTGCGCTCTTCGGCCACGGCCGCGGCCAGGCGCGGAAATCCGCCGAAGCACTCGCCCTTGGCCGATTCCTCGGCGGTGCAGGTCTGGCCCACGCGGTCGAATTCGGCGATGTGGGCGTGGATGTCGTTGGTGTGCAGGATGGTCAGGCGGTAGGGCTTGGCGTCCGCGGCCAGGAGCTGCGTGGAGAAGACGACGGAGGCGGCCAGGGCCGCGAGAATTCGTACGAAGGCCATAAGTGCCCCATGCCGGGTTGGAGATTGCCGTTTCCGGTCAGCCGCCGACGGGTAGCCTGATTACGAACTTGGAACCAGACCGATGCGTGCTTTCTACATGTATCGTTCCCTGGTGTGAAGAAGAAATGATGAAGTAGGACACGGACAGGCCAAGGCCGGTTCCTATTCCGGGCGCTTTGGTGGTGAAAAACGGTTCGAAGATTCTCTTACGAACGGATTCCGCCATTCCTGGTCCGTTGTCTTCAACCTCGATCCGATCCAGATCGTCTTCCAGGAAGGTGCGAAGTACTATCCTGGGTCGTGGTGCGTCGGAGCCCCTGTCCGCCATGGCCTGGGCGGCGTTCCGCAACAAATTCATCAAGACCTGTTCTATCTGGTTTGCAGTGCACGGGACAAGCGGGATGGACAAGTCGTAGTCACGTTCGATGTGAATCTTTCTGAAGTCGTAGTTTTTCTTCAGGTCGTAGTCGTTGGAGCAGAGCTCGACAGCCCTGTCGATGATGGCATGGATGGATGTGGACGACTTCCCGGATTCCTTCCTGCTGAACTCCAACATGTTGGACACGATTTTGGCCGCCCTAATCCCGGAGTCGCGAACATCCTGCAAAGTCGCCAGCACGTCGCGCTCTTCAAGAAACTGCCTGATTGAATCCAATGAACACCCGGCCCTGGCGGCAAGCTCTTGATTGCGGGGAGAATCGGCCTGAAGCCGACGCTGTACGACCTGTATGCCCTGCAAGATGCCGCTCAGGGGATTATTGATCTCGTGGGCCATGCCGGCGGCCAAGCCGCCCACGGACATCATTTTTTCAGTCTGCACCATGACTTCTTGCATCTTTATGGTTTCGGTGACGTCTCTGAAGACGCTCAGCGCGCAAAGATCGCCGGAGATGACCGTCAACTGGCTGGATGTGCAGCAGTCACGGATCATTCCGGACTTGTTGCGAATTTTGAAGCTGAAGCTGTCCAGCCGGTTTCCAGCCGAAAGCGACTCGAAGAATTTCCGGTGTTCGCATGCCTCTACCCACAAATTCAGACTGTCCGTGCTCCTGCCCAGTATCTCCTCGCAGGTGTAGCCGGTGATGGCCTCGAATGCGCTGTTGACGGCCAGCGCCGTCTTGTCGGACAGCCGCGTGATGATGATGCAATCCGGTGCGAGTTCGAATATCTGTGAAAACTTTTCCTCGGATTGCCGCAGTCTCTCTTCCGATTCCTTCCGCTGGGTGATGTCGCGTGCAATGGCCTGCAAGCAGGGCTTGTCGAACACGGTAATGGCGCTGAGCGAAACTTCGGCGTAAATGCACCTGCCGTCCAACGTCAGGTGTTGCCATTCGAAAACTTGCGGATACCCTTGGAGGGCATTTTCAAAGAAACGCCGGATTTTGGTGGCGGACAGCTGGCCGTCCGGCTGGATTTCAGGCGAGAAGTTCTGCACCGATTTCCCGATGATATCCCTTTTTTGGCATGCGAAAAGCGCCAGGCCCTTGGCGTTGCAATCGATGCAAACAGGCCCGTCCATTATGAAGATGGCGTCATTGGCTCCTTCGAAGACGCTGCGGTGGCGTTCCTCGCTTTCCCGAAGCAACATGTAGGCCCGTTTTTTCTCGGTGATGTCGTGGATGAGCGTGCAGCTCAGGATCGCCTCGTCGAGCGGGCCTTGGGCGATAGGGAACTTGCTGACCTGCCAGAAGCGGACTCCGCCGGGCGTCTCAACGGCCAGTTCCTGCTCGATCTTGCGGGACTTGTCCGGCACCTGGCGCTCCATGTCGTCCAGCGCCCGGTCGGCGGAGGCGGGCAGATGCCTGCTCAGGATGGTTTCCAGGTCCGCCACCGCCCGGGTCGGACCAAGAATGTGTTCCAGTTCGGCGCTGTGGGAACGAAGGCTCCCGTCTTGCCCGCTGATGGCTATCCCGAGCGGGGCATGGTTCAGTATGCCTTGAAGCTGCCAGCCCAGCACGCGAATCGAACCGCCGAAGCGGCGGCTCAGGTGGTAGATCGCCGCGATGGCCACCGCCGTCAAAGCCGCGACGAGCACGAGCAGCTTCAGCAGGTTGGTCCGTTGCATTTTCAGCGCGTTGTCGACACGGACGCCGACGCGTACCACCCCGAGCACGTCATCGCCGAAGCCGCCCCGGTAAGGGGTGACCACCTCCTTGACCACGGCCGTGGGAGAACTGCGTTCCTTGAGGATGGTGGACCCGGTGTGCAGGCTCAGGGCGTCGGTTTCCGCATCGGCCTTGGAAACCTCCGTGTCGTCGAGGGCGGGATCGCTGCTTGCCAGAATGCGCCCCTCGGGGGTTTCGACGGAGATGTAAGCGAGGTCGGGGATCCTGGCCAACATGTCTTCGACCAGGAGGCGCGTCTGGTATTTGCCGGAAAAAGTCACCCGGCTGATGGATTCGCCGAGTATCGCGGTGATCGCCCCGGTCAGTCTGTCCTCTTCCTCCGTTTGAAGCCGAGAGAAAAGGAAGGTGGCTGCGCCGGTCGAGGTCAGGATCAACAAAAGGACAACGGCGCCGAATCTGAAGGCGATGTTGCGGTCGATGCGGTCCGGGGATGCGTGTTGCTTGCCGATCATACGTCAGTCGCCATGAGCCCTGGAGTTCACGATGCGGAGCTTGTCGGACCATATGGGCTGGTTGCTGGGCCAGGGCTTGGCGAACGACGGGGGGATGGGCCCCATCCAGCCCGGATAGGCGCCCAGGGTTTCCCTGGTGACGGGAAATACCGGCATGAGCGCCTGGGGAGGGGGCGATTCCCCGAGAAGCAGGGCGTACGCCGCCTTCATGGCCTCCGCCCCCAGGGGGCCGCAGAACTGCGCCGAATCTATTCCGGTCACTTTCCCGGAGCGGATGTTTTCCACCGAATCCGGGTCGCCGTCCACGGTGGCAAAGGTGATGCTCTTGCGCCCGGCCGCCAGGAGCCCCTGAATCACCGGCAAACCGCCTCCATCGTTCACGGCGAAGACCACGTCGATGCTTCCGGGATCGGGAAAGTCTTTGAGGATGTCCGCGGCTGCCTTGCGGCCGCCCACGGATTCCACCGCCGAATACCTTCCGATGACCGCGTATTTCCTGTGGAGCTGCTGCAGGGCGTCAAGGAAGCCGTCGACACGCTCCACCGTGGAGGAAACGTGGGGATATTCCACGAGTACCAGCCTGATCTTCCAGTCGCCCGGGAAATGCGCGGTGATGTACTCCCCGTCGAGGTATCCCGCCTGGTAGTTGTCCGAAGTGCGGTACGCGGCCAGGGCGCCGCCGCTGATGTACTGATCAAAGGCGACCACGGGGATGCCCGCCTGGTTGGCGGCCCGCAACGGTCCGGAAAGGGCTGCGTTGTCCGTGGGCTGGACGACGAGGACGTCCACCCGCGAGCCGATCAATTCCTGCATCTGGCGGATCTGGTTCCGGATGCCTTCCTCGCCGTCTCCGGCCACACGGGTCTCAAGGGTGACGGTCGGCTTGCCCAGCGCCGGGGCCTGGGCGTCGATCCTGGCCGCTTCCGCCTCGAGACCGTGGCGCATGGCCACCTGCCCCGGAATGTTCATCGACCAATAGAGCACGCCTACCCGCATATCCTTGGCGAAAACCGGAAGAGCGACCAGGAGCAAAAGAGCGGTGTACAGATATTTCACCACCCCCCCTTACGGAATCCTTCAGAGTTTCTGACTACTGCCCGAAGGGCCGCCCTAAGAAGATGCCGCGGGATTGTCGGCGCCCACCGCATCCTTATCTTTTTTCGCGTAGTGTCCCCCGGCCGCCTCCACTTCCTTGAGGGCGAAGGCCGCCATGTCCTCAAGCCGAGCGGCCAGCGCGTCGGACACCTCGATGGACAAGCTCTCGTAGTCGTGGGGCTCGATGCCGATGACCACGGCGTCGGGCTTCTTGCCTACCAGGTCGCAGTAGATGAGGGTGTCCACCAGGTCGGTCTGGTGCATGGAGTCCCGGAAGGCCATGGACTTGCGCAGGTCGTCGCCGGTGCACCGGTAGATGGTGCCCGTCTCCTGGCCGCCCAGCACGGCGTCCAACACGATGGCCGTGTCGCAGTTCAAAAGGGCGTCCATGAGCCGCATGCCCAGCGTCCCGCCGTCCATGAGGGTCACGTTGTCCGAGAACTCGTACTCGCGTTCGAGCTTCTCCATGCAGCGCACCCCCACGCCCTCGTCGGTGTAGAGGATGTTGCCCACGCCAAGTACCAGGATCCTGCGCTTGTCGTCCATGTCCGCTCCCTCGTAGAAGATGGGCCGCATAATGCCCGGCATCGGCCCCGGGGGCAAGCCCGCCCGGCCGGAGCCCGCCTGGAAGGTCGGCCGCAAGCCCCGGGTGGTTGACGTCGCTGCCGGTTCATGCTGCATTGCCTTTGCGACAACATATATTGTCATTCGATATCTGTAAAACTGTCAACCGGCCGGGCCGGACCACGTGATCGCGGCGGGAGGGCCGGAAGGCGAAGGAGCCACCATGTCCCAAGACCTTGCCCTGTTGCCGTACGGGGTCGAAAACGGCCGCCGGGTCCTCTACGTCACCTACAAGGGCGACTGCCGCATGCTGCACGTGGACGGCCAGGACCTGCTTTTCACCACCCGGACCCTGACCGACACCCTGTACTGCGTGCGGCCAGGCGACATCCTCCAACTCCTGCCCGGCAAGTACTGGCCCCCCATCCTCTACGACGAGGACGCGGGCGGGACTCCGGCCTGCCGCCCCATCAAGTTGACGGAGATCCAGGGTTGGCCGGACGTGCCCATCACCATCCGGGGCATGGGCGCGGCCACGCTGCTGGACGGCGGGCTGGGCGGCGTGCCGCACGACTCGCTGTTGCCGCAGATGAAGCACTTCGCCTTTTTCAAGCTGGCCGACTGCGCCTGGATCGAGTTCGAGAATTTCCACGTGGAGAACTGCTGGCCCTCGTTTCTGTACATGGAGAATTCGTCCTACATCACGGTGCGCAACGTGGTGGGCAAGGACAGCCGTTATTTCGTGTACGCCCGGGGCCAGTCCACGCACCACATCCTGCTGGAAAACGTGCGCTGGCGCCAGGACCCCACCAGCTCCATGTGGCGCGACCTCCTGTGGCTGGACTCCAAGAAGAAGCGCTACTTCTACTACAACGGAGGCGTCTTCGGCAGCGTGGGCATCTCCGGCAGCGTGGTCATGCGCAAAAACACCATCTGCGACACCTTCAACGGCATGCGCATGAAGATAGAGAAGAACAAGGGCGATTCCCAGAACCACAACGTGGAGATCTACGACAACACCATGCTGCGCACCCGGGACAATCCGGTGGAGCCGGAAGGGTTTTCCACCAACTGGTGGGTGCACCACAACCGCATCCACAACGCCCATGCCTGGTTCTCCCTGGACGGGGTGGGCGGCGGATTCTGGTACTATTTCGCCAACACGGGTTGGATCACCGACAAGCCCGGCTCCATGCTGGACCCGAACAGGGGAGGCAAGGTCTACAAGTACGACCCCGAAGGCCCTTATCCCACCAAGCCGACGTTCTTCTTCAACAACAGCTATTCTCTCTACAACTCGCTCATCAAGGAGGGCATCACCGCCCACCTGCTGCACTGCAACAACGCGGTGCTTTTCAGGGACGAGATGCCGCTTCTCGCCCCGCAGCACGAAGGCGTGCCCTGCCAGATGCCCGAGGCGGTGCGCCGCCCCTTCCCGGACGGCAATTACGGCAACGACCGCTTCCTGGGCCAGGGGTTCATGCCTGACGGCTGGGACCCGACCATCACCTTCGACAGCGACCTGACCAACCTGCCCTGGCCGCCCAAGGTCGTGGACAACGCCCAGGAGAAGAACGGCGTCTGCGACCCCAAGGCCGCCTTCGCCGACCCGAACCAGGGGGACCTGCACCTCGCGGGAGGGCCGCCCAAGGGATGCCCGGTGACGCTCAAGGCCGGGCAGGACTGGCCCGCGGCCGAGGACTGGACCTCGGGGCCGGACACGCCCATGGGGGCTTACGGTGACGACGCCGAACTCTTCGACGGCCCGGCCTTCGCCTTCCTGGAGCCCAAGGTCCCCCAGGGCGGCTACACCGAGATGCCCAGGCTTGTGCGCCTGGAGGTCCTCAAGGACCGCGCCGTGCTGACGTTTTCCACGCCGCTAGCGGGCCCCGGCCCGGTCCGGGTGCGCCTCAAGCTCGGGACGGAAAAGCTCTGGGTGGAGGCTCCGCTTGCGGGGCGCACCCTCACGGCCGCGCTGCCGGCCTCGCTGGCCGGGGGCCCCGGTCGGAAGGTGAAGAAGATCTGGCTGCCCGACACCCTGGCCGGGGCCAACGGCGAATACGCCACCCTGTGGTCCAGCGTGCTGTCGGGCCTCAGGTTCTACCCGGCGGGCCGGGTGCCCGGGGTCAGGCCGCCAAAGCCGGTGTGCTTCTGCAATTGCGGGGAAGAGATTTGAAGGGATGGCCGGCAAGGGCATGGCAAGGGGCCGCGCGAGCGGCCCCTTTTCCGTGAAGGTTAAACGAATCGTTTCACGCGTCTTGGATTTCCTCGGAACCAGTATTTGCCTACCAATTTGGTATGGTTAGCAAAAATATTTCGCAAAGGTAATTATTTGTGAAACGAATCTCCTCATTGCTGCGACCCACGGTCAGGGAAGAGCAAATCGTAAAAAGGAGCGGATGCGACCATGGCCGACGGCCTTTGCAAAGGGTGCAAGTATTTTAGTGGGTTACCTATACGATTCCAATTCGCCGATTATGATGTCCGCCTCTGTCCCCGCACGGACATGCACATCCTTGGGGGAACTCCTGCGAGTAGAAAATGTGAATTTTTTGATCAGGATATGGGGGAGTCTGAAGTTGGGGAAGAGCTGGGCACCAGGGGTTGAAGCCGCCGCATCTTTTTACTCAAGTTTTCTTTTGTTTTTCAGGCTGGCAACGCGGTCAAGAGGGTAAGAAATCCGAGAGACATGCTTGCTGAGCAAAATAAACAAAAAAAGGGGGCCGCTTGCGCGACCCCCTTTCGTTTCGGTGATTGTGCTTCGCTTACAGCACCTTGAAGCTGAGCACTTCGTTGGACTCCGGCTCGATCACGTGCACGCCGCAGGCGATGCAGGGATCGAAGGAGTGGATGGTGCGCAGGATTTCAACGGGGCGCTTGGGATCGGCGATCGGGGTGCCGATCAGGGCCTCTTCCACCGGGGACAGCTTGCCGCTGGCGTCGCGGGGGCCCAGGCTCCAGGTGGAGGGAACCACCAACTGGAAGTTGCCAATCTTGCCGCCCTCGATGTTGATCCAGTGGGACAGCGCGCCGCGCGGGGCCTGGACGAAGCCGACGCCCCGGGCCTTGTCCGGCATCTTCCACTCTTCGTACAGCTTGGTGTCGCCCTTCTTCACGTTGGCGACCAGCTTCTTCACCCAACCCTCGATCTCGCCCGCGATGACCATGGTCTCGATGCCGCGGGCAGCGGTGCGGCCCAGGGTGGAGAACAGGGCGGCGGGGGTGATGCTCAGCTTCTTGCAGACCAGGTTCACGGCGTTCACATAGGGCTTGCTGCCCTTGGCGAAGGCCACGAGCACGGAGGCCAGGGGGCCGGTTTCCATGGATTCGCCCATGTACCGGGGGGCCTTCATCCAGGAGTAGCGGTCCTTGTCGTCCAGGCTGGTGTACTGGGGCTCGGTGACGCCCTCGTAGGGGTGGCGGGCCTCGGTGCCCTTGTACCAGGAGTGGGCCACGTGCTCCTCGATCTTATTGGGATCGACGGCCTTCACGCCCTTGATGTCCCGATTCATGATGTAGCCGGCGGGGGTGAAGCGGTCTTCCATGCCGAATTCGCCCTTCATGGGGAACTCGCCGAAGGACAGGAAGTTGTGGGTGCCGCCGATGGCCGCCCAGTCCTTGTAGTAGGAGGCCACGGTCAGGAGGTCGGGGATGTACACTTCATCCACGAACTTCTTCACTTCCTTGAACAGCTCCATGTACTTGGCGATGTTCTCGGGCTGCAGGGCGTCGTAGTTGGTGACGCCGCCCACCACGGTGAACTGGGTGTGGGGGTTCTTGGCGCCGAAGATGGCCATGGCCCTGGCGGCCTTGACCTGCAGGTGCAGGGCCTCAAGGTAGTGGGCGGTGGCGATCAGGTTCACTTCGGGGGGCAGGTAGTAGGCCTGGTGCCCGCCCAGGAAGTAGGCGTTGGTGAAGATGCCCAGCTGGCCGGAATCCACCAGGGCCTTGACCTTGTCCTGCACGGCCTTCAGGTCGGAAGCCTGGGTCTTGCGGGGGGAGATGGAGTTGGCGATCTGGGCGGCCTTGTTGGGGTCGGCCTTGAGAGCGCTGGTGACGTCCACCCAGTCCAGGGCGTGCAGGTGGTAGAAGTGCACGATGTGGTCATGCAGGTACTGGGAGGCCATGACCAGGTTGCGCATGATGGTGGCGTTTTCGGGGACCTTCACGCCCACGGCGTTTTCCACCGCGCGGGTGGAGGCCAGGGCGTGCACGTAGGTGCAGACGCCGCAGGAACGCTGGGTGAAGTGCTGGGCGTCGCGGGGGTCGCGGCCCTTGAGGATGATCTCGAGACCGCGGAAGAGCTGCGAGGAGCTCCAGGCGTTCTTGATCTTGCCGCCCTCGACCTCGACCACCATGCGCAGGTGACCCTCGATGCGGGTGACGGGGTCGACAATGACCGGTCCGGTGAAGGTGCTCTGGGGCGTTTTCATAACCTGAGGCTTGCTGTCAGCCATGATTTTCCTCCGTGAGATGTGCTGCGGTTCGTACTACTTCGAGGACCAGACTAACGGCCGACGTAGAAGGGGCTCATGTTGTCCCAGAAGCCCGGCTCGGAGCAGCCGATGCAGGGGTGTCCGGCCTTCATGGGGAAGTTGACGGAGTTGAAGAGCACCTTGGGGCAGTTGTTGTAGGTCTCGGGACCGCGGCAGCCGAGCTGGTAGAGGCAGTATCCGTCCTTGGCCTCCTTGGAGTCGAAGCTCGGGGCGAATTCGCCGGCGTCGAAGTGCTTCAGGCGGGGGCACAGGTCGTGCACGGTCTGGCCGTAGAAGACCTTGGGGCGCTGGTTGGAATCGAGATCGATCTTGTCGCCCTTGAGGAAGGCCACGACCGCGCCCACGAAGTTGATGGGGTTGGGCGGGCAGCCGGCGATGTTGATGACGTCCTTGCGGTTCAGGAACTGGCTCACGGACACGGCCTGGGAGGGGTTGGGCTTGGCGGCCTGGATGCCGCCGAAGGTGGCGCAGGCGCCGATGGCGATGATGGCCTTGGGGTTCTTGTCCGCGCACATCTTCAGGTTGTCGGCCATGGTGTGGCCGCTGACCTTGCCCCAGGCGCCGTTTTCGATGGTGGGCACCGCGCCTTCCTGCACCAGGATGAAGCCATCGGGGGAATTGATGGCCTGCTGCAGGGCTGCCTCGGCGGCTTCGCCGGCGGCGGCCATGATGGTCTCATGGTAGTCGAGGCTGATGGTGTCCAGGATCAGGGCGTCGATGAATGGCTCGTAGGTGCGCAGCACGGCTTCGGAGCAGCCGGTGCACTCCGCGCCGTGCAGGTAGACCACGGACGGACGCTTCTTGGCGGTCATGGCTGCGGCCACCTCGGCCGCTCCGCCGGGACCCATGCCGAGGGCGGCAGCCACGGCCGCGCAGAACTTCATGAAGTCGCGGCGGGAGACACCCTTTTCTTCTAGACGTTGTTCGGCGTCGTCCTTGGCAAGACCAATGGATACGCGCATACGGACCTCCCAAATCGTTACAGGTTGGCTGGTCGTGTTGTGTAAAAAGGCCTCACTGCAAACCCAGGGCGGCTTTCCCCCCGGACGCGCCCCGGTGTGGATCATGATGAAGGAAAGCCTGACTGTTCCAGACTGGACGGGTCATTAGCAGAATCCGAGGACATTTTCCAGCACAAATTGTGACTTGGCGCACAAGTCGGGGATATCTTCTGAAAACAGAGCCCGGCACGGTCCAAAATCGGCTCTGCCGGGTAGAAATGACCGATCCTGAAGCGTGCTCGGTCCAAATCGCAGGGCTGGAGACATGAAAGTACAGATCGTGCCACTTTGATTGGGAAAAAATGAACAAATAAATGTTCCGAGCCATTAGGTACATACAGACGGCCCAGGCGACCGTCGTTCACGGCAAGGTGAGCTTCAAGAGGGTCAGGTCGTCGTCCAGCACGCCGAGCCCGCGCAGGCGCCGGGCGTGGGCCAAAAGCCCCTCCAGGTCCGGGCCGGCGGCCCCGCCCTGCCCGGCCGCGTACTCCTTGAATTCCTCGTAGTTTCCCATGCGGCCGTCCTCGTGGCGGATCTCGTAGGCCCCGTCCGAGAACACCAGCAGCCTGGCCGGCGTCTCCACCCGGACCTCGGCCTGCCGGTACGTGGCCTCGGGCATGGCCCCGATGAAGATGCTCTGGCAGCGCAGTTCGTCCACCCGGCCCGCACCATGGAAGAGAAGCGGCGGCGGGTGCCCGGCCGAGGCGAAGCGCACGACCGCCGCGGCTAGGTCGTACACGCCGTAGAAGATGGTGAAGTACAGGTCGTTGTGCATGGACATCTGGAAGGCCTGGTTGAGGCCGGTCAGCACCTGGGCGGGGGAGCCGAAATCCACGCCCGGCAGGGTCTGCGAGCGTAGCGCGTTGAGCGCGGACACCGAGAGCAGGGCCGGGCCCACGCCGTGGTCGCACACGTCCAGCAGGTAGAAGGCCAGGCGGTTCGGGTCGATGAAGTGATAGCCCAGGGAGTCGCCTCCAAGCATGGCCGAGGGTTCGAAGAGCCATTCGGCCCGCACCGGCCCGCCCCGCATGGGGGGCGGCAAGAGGTTGCGCACGTAGCCTGCGGCCTGGTCCAACTGGCGGGCCAGTTCCCTGTGGGCGCGGTCGCGCTCCAGGAGCCTGGTGTAGCCCTTGGAGTGGTGGCGCAGCCTGGCCACCAGCTCCACCCGGTCCGGCAGCTTCACCAGGTAGTCGTCGGCCCCCAGGGCGAAGGCCCCGGCCTTGGTCTCGGGCTCCTCCTTGGTGGAGAGCACCACCAGCGGCAGGTCCTTGAGTTTGGGGTGGGCGCGGAAGTACCTGACCAGGGTCAGGCCGTCGACGTCCGGCATGACCAGATCCAGGAGGACCACGGTGGGGGCGCTGGCCAGGGCGGTCGGCAGGGCCTGTGCCGGGTCCTGGACGGCCAGGAAGGCGATGTCCTTCTCCGGGGCCAGCATGCGGCGCACGGCCTCGGCCACCATGGCCTGGTCGTCCACCAGCAGGACCCTGACAACGGGGGGGGTGTCCGGTGCGTCAGTCATGGTCTGGGAGGTGTTTGGCGGCCACGGCCGCGATGTCCGGCAGGGGCAGGATCAGGTCGGCGGCGTCCAGGTCGCGGGCGGCCCTGGGCATGCCGTAGACCGCGCTCGTGTCCTTGTCCTGGGCGATGGTGAACCATCCGGCCCGCCGCAGGGCCAGGAGGCCCTTGGCCCCGTCGTAGCCCATGCCGGTCAGCAGCACGGCCACCCCGCGCGCGCCGCGCGTGTCCGCCAGGCTTCCGAAGAGGACGTCGACGGAGGGCCGGTAAAGGGTTTTCCGGGGCTCCCGGCAGTACTGCAGAACACCCCAGGGAGTGAGCACCAGGTGGTCGCCGCCCTTGGCCACGTAGACCCGGCCCGGCTGCGGCTTGTCCCCGGGCTCGGCCAGGACCACGGCCAGGGCGGTCTGGCTGGAGAGCCAGCTGGCCAGGTTGGTGCTGAAGGACTGGTCCAGGTGCTGCACCACCAGCACGGCCGCATTGAGCCCTTCCGGCAGCCCGGCCAGGACCTGGGCCACGGCCGTCGGGCCGCCGGTGGAAGCGCCGATGGCCAGTATCGGAGCCAGTACCGGAGCCGTCTCCGGGGCCCTCGCTTTATGGAGGCATTCCATCACGGCACCCCGATGAGGTCGGCCACGGCGTCCAGGAGGGCCTGGTCGCGAAAGCCCGACTTGGCCAGGTAATGGTCGGCCCCGGCCGAAAGTCCGGCCAGTTGGTCCTCGGGGCGGTCCTTGTAGGAGACGATCATCACCGGGGTGGCGGCCAGGGCCGGATCGGCCTTGATGGCCCGGGTGAGTTCGATGCCGGTCATGCGGGGCATGTCCACGTCGGTGACGATGAGGTCGAATCCGCCCGAACGGGCCAGGGCCAAGCCCTCCATGCCGTCCACGGCGGTCTCGGTCCGGTAGCCTCGCCCGGCCAGCAGCTGGCGTTCCACTTCGCGCACGGTGAGGGAGTCGTCCACCACCAGGACCTTCTTGGGGCCGCGCCGGCCGTCTCCGGCCGGATCCGGGAAGGCCCCGCCGACCCTGGCCAGGGAGCCGCCGACCAGCAGGATTTCCAGGGAGCGGAGCAGGTCGGCCTCGTCCAGAATGAGCGTGGGGGAGCCGTCCTCCAGGATGGACGCGGCGCTCACGTTGGGCACCCGGCCCAGGCGCGGGTCCAGGGGATGGACCACCAGGTCCCGCTCGCCCAGAAAGGCGTCCACCACCAGGCCGAAGCGCCCGGTCTGGCCCTCGAGGATCACCACGGACAGTTCCCCGCCCTGGGGCGGGGAGTCGGGCCTCCGGAGGATCTGGGCGGCCGGGGCCAGGCCCACGCTTGCCCCGTCCAACTGGAGGTACTGGCGGCCCGAGAGGGAGTGGAGTTCGTCGTGAGCGGCCGACACCACCCGCCCGATGCGCGACAGGGGCAGGGCGTAGGGCTCGCCCGCCACCTGAACCACCAGGGCCCGGATCACCGACCGGCTGACCGGCAGGCGCAGCACGAAGGTCGTGCCCCGGCCCGGCGTGGACTCCACGCGCGCCTGTCCGCCCACCTCCTGGAGCATCGTCTTCACCACGTCCAGGCCCACGCCCCGGCCGGACACCTGGGTCAGGGCTGTGGCCGTGGTGAAGCCCGGCAGGAAGAGGAACTCGTAAAGTTCAGCGTCGCCAAGGCGCGCGGCCAGGTCCCGGTCGGCCAGGCCCCTGGCGACCACGGCGGCGCGCAGGGCCCCGGGGTCGATGCCCCGGCCGTCGTCGTGGAGTCGTACTTCCAGGCTGCCGGCCACGTGGCGCGCGTCGGCCGTGACCCGCCCGGCCCGCGCCTTGCCCTTGGCCTCCCGCTCGGCCGGGGGCTCCAGGCCGTGGTCCACGGCGTTGCGGGCCAGGTGCAGGAGGGGGGCCTCCAGTTTCTCCAGAATGTCGCGGTCCACGGCGGTGTCGGCCCCGGTGAGGACGAAGGTGGCCTCGCGGCCCAGGTCCCGGGACAGGTCGCGCACCAGGCGGGCCAGGGGCCTGGCCCCCTCGCCGAAGGGGCGCATGCGGCTGCCGAGCACCTGTCCGTAGAGCCGGTCCGAGAGGATTTCCATGCGCCTGGTCAGGCCGTCCATGCCCACTACGGCCTGGGCGTGGGCCTGGGCCATGTCCTTCACCAGGGCCAGGGCGCTTTCGATCCTGGCTTTGTCCCCGGGCTGGGTCAGGTTGGGGCGCAGTTCCTCCAAGAGGTCCGTCAGGTCCAGGAAGCCGCGTCTTTCGGCGCGCACGCGGGCGAATATCCGCCCCATGGCTCCCGCTTCCACCACGCACTGCCCGGCCAGGCCCATGAGGCGGCCCAGGACGGAGGCGCTGAGGCGCACCACGGCCTCCTGGCGGTTGCCGGAAACCGGCAGGGGGGAAGGGGCTTCGGAAGAGGAGGCGCCGGGTTCGGCGACTGGGGCGACTGGGGCTACCGGAGCGGCCTGGGCGCCTGGGCGCTGCGGGTGCTGGGAAGGCGCCTGGAGGGGGTCGGCGTTCCCGGCCTGGTCAACTGCATGGGGCGCCTGGTCCGGTTCGGCCGTCAGGTCGCGCAGGGCCTCCTCCAGGCGGGCGGCCTCGGCGGCCGAGGAATCGAGCAATGCGGGCATTTCGGCGGGGGGGGCGTCTCCCAGACGGCCGAAAAAGTCGTTGGCCGCGAGCAGCGCGTCCACGCGCGCGGCGGAGAGCCCGAGCCGGCCCTTCTGGGCGGCCTGGAAGAGGTCCTCCATGGCGTGGGCCAGGTCGGCGGCCCGGCCCAGATTCACGATGCGGGCCGCGCCCTTGATGGAGTGGGCGGCGCGCATCAGGGACTCCAGGCGCCCGGGGGAGGCGTCCGACGCGAGGTCCACCAGGGCGTCCTCCATGGCCTGGCGATGGGTGGCGAGTTCCATGGAGAAGAGCTCCAGCAGGGAGAGGTCGGCCAGTTCCGGGCTCATGGCCGAAGGCTCCGAAGCAGCGCCCGCCCGAGGCTTTCCGGGTCCACGATTCCGGTCAGGCGGCCCTCCAGGGTGGCCATGCCCGTAACCAGGGGGCGCGGGGAGCGGGCCACCGTGTCCGGCGGCGGGGTCAGGGCCTCGGGGGCGAAGCCGCAGGAGCCGGCCGCCTCGTCCACCAGCAGGGCGAAGCGTCCCTGGGCCACGGTCACCGCGATGAGCCTGCCGCGCGCGCGCAGGGGCGCGGGCCCGGGGGTCGGGGCCGCTCTGGCCGTGTCGGCCCCGGCCAGGTCGGCCAGGGAAACGCAGGGCAGGAGCTCGCCGTCCACGTTGGCCAGGCCCAGGAAGGCGGGGGAGCCCAGAGAGGGCACGCTGTGGACGGGCCCCACGGGCAGGGCGCAGTCCACGACGCCCGTGGGCAGGCCGAACCACTCGGAGCCCGCGCGGACCAGAAGCGCGCCCGCAGGCCTGGTTTGCGCGGCGGGTTTGGGCGCGGCGGTCTGGGCCGTCCACTCGGCCAGTGTTTCCGGCGCTATTTCCCGGTCGAAGAGCTGGCGCGCGGCCAGGCTGTCCTCAATGTCCACGGACGTCCCTCGTCAGGCCGGCCAGATCGGTCGCCTCGACCTGCCCGATTTGCCCGCCCCTTTTGTCCGCCTCGGCCCTGTCTGCCCGGCCCGCCCACCGCTCGGCTTCGTCGGGGCGGCCCCGGGCGCGGCTGAGCAGTTCGAGGTGGGTGAGCGATTCCACGTGTCCGGGCTCCAGGTACACGGCGCGCCTGAAGGCCGCCTCGGCCTCGTCCCCGCGCCCGTGGGCCAGGAGGGCCGCTCCTTTCAGATGGTACAATCCGGCCGAGTGGACGCCCCGCCCGAGGGCGGCCTCCACCAGGACCAGGGCCTCCTCGATGCGCCCCGCGTCCGCCAGGGCCTGGACCAGGGCCAGGTCTTCGCAGGCCTGGCCCGCCATTGATGCTGGAGTTGATGCCGGGGTTGAGGCTGGCGCCAGGGCGTCCGCCCGGGCGGCAGGGCCTGGCCTGGCCGGGGGCGGAGGCGAAACGGGCCCGGCCCCGAAGCGGGCCGGCCAGGCCGTCGCCCTGCGCGGCCAGGGGGCCAGGCCCAGGCTTGCGAACGCCGCGGCCTCGGCCGCGCTGGTGAACAGGACTCCCTGGGACCCGAGCAGGCGTTTGAGGGTGTTCGCCAGCCTGGCCCTGGCCTCAAGGCTCAGGTAGATGAGCAGATGGCTGCAGAAAATGGCCTGGTAGGGCTCGGCCCCTGCCAGGAAGGAATCGTCGAGCACGTCGGCCTCGATGAATCGGATGCGAGCCAGGACCTCGGGACAAAGGACCAGGTCCTGTCCGTCAGGCCTGAAAAAGGGACCGGGCGCGCTTGGGCCTCCCCTGACGCTCCCCGGGCCGAAGCGCCCGGTGCGACCCTGGGCCAGGGCCTTGGGGTTCGCGTCGGCGGCGTCCACCTGGAAGCGGCCGGTTCCGGCCCCGGCTTCGAACAAGGTGACGGCAATGGAGGCGGGTTCCTCGCCCGTGGCGCAGGGCACGGACAGGGCGCGCAACGTCCGGGTCCCCGCCCCGGCCGCCTGGGCCAATTCGGCCAATCCGGCCAGGGCCTCGGGGTCGCGGAAGAGCCAGCTCTCCTGGACCACGGCCTCCCCGGCCAGCAGGCGGCGCTCAACAGGCGAGGCCGTAAGCAGCGACAAATACTCCCCGCGGTCGTCAAGGGACAGCCTGAGCATGGCCTGGTCTGCGGCCCGCCTGAAGTTCTCCGGGCCCACGGCGACCACGTCCAGCCCGACCAGGGCGGCCGCCCGCGTCAGGAACGCCGGGCCGGCCGGGCCTGGGACTTGCCCCCAGGCGCTCACGCAGCCTCCGGGGGGACCTTGAGGGCGGCCTCCGAGGCGGCCTTGAGGCTGTCGATCAGCTCGGCCGGGAGCAGGCGGGAGACGTCCAGCACCTGCACCAGTTCGTCCCCGGCCAGGGCCAGGCTCTTCACGTAGGGCGCGGCCGGAGCGCCCGGGGCCGCGAACCCGTCCGGGTCCAGGTCCATGGTCTTGAGGGCGCGCTCGGCCATGAGCCCAAGGGTGAGGCCGCGCCCGGCCTCGGCCACCAGGATGCGGGTGGAGGCCCAGGGCCTGGAGCCCCTGCCGGCCAGGAGCATGGTCAGGTCGGCCACGGGCAGGCCGCGGCCCCGGTGGTTCATGAGCCCGGCCACGTAGGCCGGGCTGCCCGGCAGGGGGGAGAGCTCCACCAGGGGGGTGATCTCGTCCACGTCCCGGGCGGGGAGGGCGAAGCGGGTCCCGGCGGCCTTGAAGGTCATGAAGAGCATTTAGGGTTCCGGGTGCTCCTGGGGGGCCTGGTCCCCCAGGTCGAAACGGGTGAGGATTTCCTTCAGTCCGGCGGCCGTGGCGGTCAGGTCCTCGGCGGCCCGGCGGAACTCGGCCAGGGAGTCGCGAGTCTGGCCGGCGTTGTCGGCCAGCTGGGAGATGACCACGCTGATCTGGTCCGCGCCCTCGGCCTGCAGGCTCATGCCCTCGGAGGCGGCGGAGAAGCGCGGGTTGAGCTCCTCTCCGGCGGCGATGATGCGCCCGAGCTTGGCGTTGACGGCCCGGGAGGTGTCGGCGGTCTGCCGGGTGAGGGAGGTGAAACCCTCCATGGCGGCGGAGCCGGCCTGGACCGAGGCCTGCATGTCCCGCACGGTGCGCTCGATGTCCAGGGCGGCGCCGGCGGTCTGGTCCGCCAGGCGGCGGATCTCGCGGGCCACCACGGCGAAGCCGGGTCCGAATTCCCCGGCCTTCTCGGCCTCGATGGCGGCGTTGAGGGAGAGGAGGTTGGTCTGGGCGGCCACCTTGCCGATGGTGGAGAGGAACTGCCCGATGCCCGTGGCCTTTTCCCGGATGAGGGTGAGCTTGGCGCTCATCTCCCGGCTGCCCTCATCGAGGTCGTCCATGGCCTGCCCCATGCGGGCCAGGCTCTCGCGGCCCTCCTCGGCCAGGGTGGCGGACCGGTTGGCCACTCCGGCCACCTCGGCCATGGTGTCGGCCAGTTGGCCGGCCGTGGACGAGATCTCCTTGCTGGTGGCCCCCACCTCCACGGTGGAGGCGGCCTGCTGGGTGGCGGCGACCTCGATCTGGCGGGCCGTGGCCGCTATGCGCTCCGCCGAGGCCTGCAACTGGCTGCCCGTGGCGTTCACCGCCCCGAGAAGCTCCTCGATGCCGTGGATCATAACGGCCACGGCGGAGAAGAGCTGGTTGGTCTCCGATCGCGACCGGCTGGCCGCCAGAAGGCGCTCGCGCGCGCAGCTGCCGGAGGGGCAGGACTGCTCCAGGAGCCTGGACGCCTGGCCCACCTTGCCCTCGGCGATGGTGGTGGCGATGCGGGCCACCCGGGCCAGGGGCCGGGTGACGGAGGTGACGATGGTCCAGGCCAGGAGTCCGGCCCCGATCACCGAGGCCAGGCTGACCCCCAGGGCCAGGGCCACGCGGGTCTTGAGCTGGACGGACCGCTCGCGCAGGAGGTCGTTGAAGGCGGGGTAGCACAGGTTCCATAGAGAGGCCCCGGCGTCGCGGGCCTCCCGGCCGGCCTTGAGGAAGGCCTCCATGTTTACGCCCGGGTCCTTGGCGCTGACGGCCTGGGCCAGGCGCAGGAAGGTCTGTGAGGAGTCGGTGTAGGCCTGCACGGCCTTGGGCAGCGCGGACAGACGGTCGCCGCCCGCGGCGCGCTGGGCCTTGGCCAGCTTGTCCAGGATGCGCTCCACCACGGACTGCTCCCAGGCGGCGGTGATCTCCCCCATGCGGGCGCGTTCGGCGTCGGCCCCGGGCAGGCCGGAAAGGGCCATGTAGCCCGACACGGAGAGCATGCCCAGGCGCTCCTGGGCCCTGGGGATGTCGAAGACCAAGAGGGACATGAGGTAGTAGCTGGCCAGTTGCGGGTCCAGGACCAATTGGGCGGAATCGCCCAGGTAGTCGCGCATTTCGGACAGAAGATCCTGGAACTTCGCGTGCGCGGCCAGGGCCTCCGCCGGGGTGTGCGGAACCTTGGCGACCAGATCCTGCAGGGTCTTGAGGAATGCCCGGGGCTCCAGGTGGGAAAGCCCCAGGCGGTCGAGCTTGTCCGGGGTGAGCCCGAGTTCGTCCGCATGGGCCGTGAGGCGCGCGGCCAGTTCGTTGAAACGCTCGCGGTTCAGGGCGTCCAGTTCGCCCATGCGGGCGTCCACGTCCTGCCCGGCCATGCGGGTCAGGCAGAGGCGCAGGTGTTCGGCCACGACTCCGGTGATGTCCTCCAGGGGAGCCAGGGTGGCGATGCCGGTCGTCTCCACCCGGGTCAGCCGGATGTCCCTGGTCATTTGCCTCAGCAAGAGCAGCAGCAGCAGGGCGGTGGGGATCAGGAAGACCAGGCCGCACAGGCCGAGTTTGGTGCTGAGCTTGAGGTCGCGCCACCAGGCGATCATGAGCCGCCGTCCTTTTTTTGGGGTTCGTCCGTGCCGGGAGGCTCTTTGTCCGCCTGGACCGGGGCCGCCCGCTCCTTCGACCCGACCGTCCCGGCCAATTCGGCCAGTTCGTCCAGGGCGGCGGCCAGTTCCCTGGCCAGGTCGCGGGCCTTGCCCACCCCGACGGGCGTGGCCTGGGCCTTGGCTCCGGCCGTCTGAAGGTCCGCATCCAGGGTGGCCATGGACCGCCCGGCCGCGGAGACAGCCTCCCGGGCGGAGCCGAGCCCCTGGTCGCCCAGGGCGGTCTGCCTGGCGAAGGAGTCCATTTCCATGACCTCTGCGGCCACGGCCTGGCTCATGCGGGCCACCAGACGCTCGACGTCCTCGGCCGTGCCGGCCGCCGTGTCCGCCAGGCGGCGGATCTCGCGGGCCACCACCGCGAAGCCCCGGCCGTGCTCCCCGGCCTTTTCCGCCTCGATGGAAGCATTGAGCGAGAGGAGGTTGGTCTGTTCGGCGATGGAGGCCATGCCGCCCACCAGGGCCTTGGCCTGCTCGGCCGTGGTGGAGATGACGGCCAGTTTGCCCGCGGCGTTGGCCGCGCCGGCCAGGATGCGCTCCATGGCCATGGCCATGGCCGCGAGGGCCTCGTCGCAGGCCCCGAGCGCCCCCCGGACGTTTTCCACCGGACCGGAGGCCTCCCGCAGGGCCTTGGCGGCGTCGTTGGCCTTGGCCCAGGTCTGTTCCAGACCGGCGCCCAGTTCGACGGCCGTCCCGGCGATGTTTCCGGCGGCCCGGGACAGCCGTTCGGCCCGATGCGCCCAATCCGCCCTGTCCGGCCGATCAGGCCGATCGGGCCGGCCTGTTCCAGCGGTTCCCGGGATTGCCCGGGAATCGACGGCGTGGGGCCGGGGCTCTGGCCGGTGCTCTGGGGGCTGGCCCGGCGAAAGGGCGCGCCCGACGAAAAATCCCCCCACGGCCGAGAGGACGGCGGCGGCCAGGGCGGCCGCGAGCGGATGGGGCGCAGCGGCCAGGAGGTTCAGGATCCAGCCCAGCGCGGCCGCGAAAAGCGCCGCTAAGGCGCACAGGAGGGAAAGTATCCAGGCCAGGTTCACGGACATGTCCCTGCGTTACCCTGCATCCGGGTTGCGCGCAACGGGGTCGGCTGGCGAAGTGGAAAAGCTTTGCGTTCACCAGGCGGCGAGAGCGGCGATCACGCCCAGAAAACTCAGCATCTTAAGAGTGGTGCAGACGCCGGCCGCGCGCGCTGCTCGCGTGTGCCGGGCCGGAAACCGGTGGACGACATGCAAGAGCAGCGCATTTTCCGCATAATCGAACCCGGCGGCGCAGACGGCGAAGATCCGGGCGATGTTCGCCGACTCGGGCGGGGCTCCCCGAAGCTCGGCCAGGGAGTCGGCGAGCAGGCAAAGCGTTGCGCCGTACACGGCGGGGAAAAGCATGTCGGCCAGCAGCATGCGGCGAAAGCTCCGGCGCCCGTCGGCTCCGTATTTTTCCAGCAACCGGTAAAGCGTCTCGGGGGTGTAGGCGAACCGCACGTCGACCTGCAATTCCCCATCGGCCAGGCGGCGCAAGCCGAGGACCCCCCCGGGCGCGAGCCAGAACCAGCCGAGAAATCCCACGGCGATCGCCAGAAGAAGAACCGTCGCGGTCAATTCGTTCATGTTGATCCTCGCTTACGTGTCGGCACGGACTCAACGGTGAAGGGCTACTCGTCGGTCGTTATAAAATTTACGGCACAGCTTTCCTCTGGCCATGAGCCGACTTGCCGGCTGTCTCGCCAGGTGGTTGAAGATCACCGAACCCGGTAAGACGTATGACTTGCCTGCCCGGCAGTTCAACGCGAAGCTCGAGGTGTCCACCTGCTGCTTCAACAAAACGCCTGAGGGTAGAAATGAAAAGATCGGCCTGGCGCTCCTTTTTATGAACGGAAGGCTATTTGATGCCGAGGGAATCCGCAAGAGCGGTTCTCCGCCTTACCCCCGCGCTCATGGTTGAAGGTCCCGGTAAAAAAGGGTAGCCGAGGTAAAGCAAGGAAGGCACGATGTTCCCCACGCACTTCGCCTCCGCGGAGAGGCTCCCCGCCCCGGAAGTGCTCAGGCAGCACCAATCGCTGCTGAGCCATTTCATAGCCCAGACCCTGGACGCCCTGCCTTTCATCATAGTGGTCCTCAACCGGCACAGGCAGATCGTGCTGGCCAACGCCCAGGCCCTCGCAGCCACGGGCGCCCGCATGGAGGACCTGCTCGGCAAGCGTCCCGGCGAGGCCTTCGGCTGCATCCATTCCGGCCATTGCCCCGGAGGCTGCGGCACCTCGGAGTTCTGCTCCCAGTGCGGGGCGGTGCTGTCCATCCTCATGGCTGTCGAGGGCCAGGCGGCCGCCAGGGAATACAGCCTGTTGCGCATGAACGGCCCAAAGCTTGAGGCCATGGACCTCAAGGTCAGCTCCTCCCCCATCCTGATCGAGGACTCCAGCTACGTGCTCTTCAGCATCCAGGACCAGAGCGACACGAAACGCCGCAGCACCCTGGAGCGCATCTTCTTCCATGACATGCTGAACACCGTCGGGGGGCTGCGCGGTCTCACGGACCTCCTGCGGCAAGAGGTACCCGGGGAGCTCAAGCCGGACGCGGAGTTCGTCCATGCCTGCCTGGCGCAGATGGTGGAGGAGCTTGGGGCGCAGAAGGACCTGATGGCCGCCGAGAACGGCGAACTGGCCCCCGTGTTCATCGCCATGGGCTCTTGCGAGATGCTGGACACGGCGGCCAGGATGGCCCGCAGCCTGCCCCAGGCCGAAGGCAAGGCCGTGGTCGTGCTGCGGGAATGTGCCGACGTGCGGTTCGTGAGCGACTGCAACCTGGTCAGGCGGGTGCTCGGCAACATGGTCAAGAACGCCCTGGAGGCCTCGCGGCCCGGGGAAACCGTCTCCCTGTCCTGCACATCGCGGGAGGGGGGGGTGGACTTCCCGGTGCACAACCCGGGCATGATGCCCGACGACGTCCGCTTGCGCGTCTTCCAGCGCAATTTCTCCACCAAGGGTCTGGGGCGGGGCCTCGGCACCTACGGCATGAAGCTTTTGACCGAACGCTATCTGGACGGCCGGGTGAGTTTCACCACCAGCGCCGCCGAAGGCACCACCTTCGTCCTTTCCCTGCCCTTCGCCCCGGACGGCCATGCGCCGGGCGTCGACGGAGACGCTTCCTAGCGTGATCCTTTCCCTCACTCTGACCGACTTCATGGCCCACACCGGAACCACCTTGGCGCTGGCCCCGGGCCTCAACGTGCTCTGCGGCCCCAACAACATCGGCAAGTCCGCCGTGGTGGAGGCCCTGCGCTGCCTGGCCCAGAACCCGGCCCCGCGCCACGTCATCCGCCATGGGGCGAGCGAGGCCAGGGTCACGGCCGAACTGGACAACGGCTGGCGGGTGGCCTGGGTCAGGCGCAAGAACTACGCCCTCTACGAGGTCACCCCGCCCGGGGAGACCGAGCCCCAGGTGTTCGCCAAGCTCGGCAAGGGCCGCGTCCCCGCCGAGGTGGCCGAGCTGCTCAGGCTTTCTCCGGTCTACTTCGAAAAGGGGGAGAAGGGCGAGTCCGTGGACGTTCACCTGGGCGACCAGCGCCACCCCATCTTCCTGCTGGACCAGCCGGGCTCGATGCTGGCGGATTTCCTGGCCTCCTCCACGGAGAGCGCCCACCTGATGGCCATGCAGGACCTCCTGCGGGAGAAGGTCCGCCGGGCCAGGTCGGAGGTGCGCAGCCTGGAGGAGGGCACCGCCCGGGCCGAGCGGGGCCTGGACCGCCTGGAGCGGCTGCCGGAGCTGTCGCTGGCCCTGGAGGCCCTGCGCTTTGAGGGCCGCGCGCTTCAGGAGTCCACCGCGGCCGCGCCCGTTCTGGAGGGTCACCTGGCCCGCATCCGGGAGCTGTCCGGCAAGGCCCGAAGGCTGTCCGACAGGACCTCGGCCCTGGCCAGGCTGGCCCCGCCCCCGGTCCTCGCTCCCTGCGCCGCCTTGTCCGGCCGCCTGGCCGCCCTGTCCGTTGTTCGGGACAGGACCGCATCCGCCCGGGCCACCTTGTCCCGCCTAGTCTCGCTGGCCGAACCGCCTCGCATCGGCAACGCCGCGCCCCTGGCGGGCGTGGTCGCGCAAATGAGGCGGCTTCGGGACCTGAAGGACCAGGCCGCGCAGAGGCTCGCGGCGCTTGAAAGCCTGGCCGCCCCCCCAGCCGTGTCCGATCCCTCCCCTCTGGCCGGACTGGTGGCGTCCATGGAGACCCTGTCCGCGCGCCTGGCCAAGGGCCGGGCCTGGCTGGCCGAGCGGGACACGGCCCTGGCCGACCTGGCCGAAGCCATCTCCAGGCGCCTGGCCGAGGTGGGGGAGTGTCCCCTGTGCGGCGCCGGGCTCGACGCCGGGCGATTCCTCACCAAGGCGGGCGGGCGTGGAACTTCCTAAGATCGAGGCCAAGGGCCTGCTCATCATTCCGGACCCCCACGTGGCGGCCACGCCCCCGGGCCAGCGCCTGGAGGGCTATCGGGAGCAGATTCTGGCCAAGCTCTCGGCCTGCCTGGAGCACGCCCGGGCTGAGGGTCTGCACGTGGTGATCCCGGGGGACCTCTTCCACTGGCCCAGGGAGAACCCCAACGGCCTGGTGGTGGAGTTGATCGAGCTGTTCGGGCCGCACCGGCCCTCGGTGCTGGTGGGCAACCACGACAAGTACCTGGCCCGGTTCACCAGGGACACGTCCCTGGCCGTGCTGGACGCGGCCGGGGTGGTGCGGCTCATGAGCGAGGCCGGCCCGGCCTTCAGGCTGGCCACGCCGTCCGGCCCGGTGCTGGTGGGCGGGTCGCCGGACGGCACGCCCCTGCCCCGCCAGGTGGACCCCGACGGGTGCGAGGCCACGGTGTGGTTCTCGCACCATTCGGTCAGCTTCCCGGATTTCAAGGACCGCCTGATCTTCCCCCGGGAAATCCCCGGGCTGGACTGGCTGGTCAACGGCCACATCCACCGCCCCCAGCCCATGGTGGTCAAGGGGTGCACGCGCTGGTGCAACCCCGGCAACATCACCCGGCTGACCTTTTCCCGCAGCACCCTGGAGCGCGTGCCCGCGGCCTCCATCTGGCGGCCGGGAATCGAAGCGCTCGAGAGCTGGCCCGTGCCCGTCCTGCCCTTCGCGCAGGTGTTTCCGGACCAGCCCTTTCCGCCCGAGCCAGGCCCCGAGGAGAGCAAGTCGCTGTTCCTCAAGGGCCTGGAGCGCCTGGCCTGGCGTCGGACCCAGGAGGGGCTTGGGCTCAAGGATTTTCTCTCCGCCAACCTGAACCCGGAGCACCCCGAGACGGCGCTGGTCTGGGAACTTTACGAGGAGGTGGCCGGTGGTAAACACGAAGCCGGATGACCGCAGCGATCCCGACGCCGTTCTTGAGCGCGAGCTGGGCCGGCTCAAGGCCGAATACGAAAAGCTGCGCGAGGAGAAGGTGCGCGCCGAGCAGACCCTGACCCACCTGGAGTCGGAACTCGAAGCCCTGGCGGACCAGGCCCTGAGGGACTACGGCACGGCCGACCCGGAGGAGCTTGGGGCCAAGCTCGCCGCCATGCGGGAGGAGAACGACCGCCTGGTGGGGGACTACCGCGAGCACGTGGCCAAGGTCCGCGAGGGCCTGGCGGAGCTGGAGCGCGGTGTGGAGAATCATGACCGCTGAAGCGCCGCAAGAGGACGCCCTGTCCTCGCTGGGACGCGAACTTGACGGCCTGGAGCGCCGGGCCGGGAGGCTGGAGGGCCTGGCCGAGGCCCTGACGCGCGAGCACCAGCGCGCCCGTCAGGAGCTTCTGGCGGCGCGGGCCTTCCTGGACATGGCCCCCATGGCCCAGGCCCGCCTGGAGGCTCTGTCGCGCGATCTGTTCGGCGAGCTCATGGAGGAGGTGGAGTCCAACCTGACCCACGCCGTGCGCGAGATCCTGGGGCAGGACCGCAAGGTGGTGAGCCGCCGGGAGATCAAGGGCGGCAAGTTCCACATCAACCTGGAGATCGAAAACCAGGGCCAGGCCGAGGACATCCTGCACGGCCAGGGCGGCTCGGTGTGCAACATCCTGTCCGTGGGACTGAGGCTCATCGGCCTGGCCCAGCTGGACCCGGCCCGCCACCGGCGCTTCCTGGTGCTGGACGAGCAGGACTGCTGGCTGCGGCCGGAGCTGGTGCCCAAGTTCACCCGGCTCATCGCGGCCATCGGGGAGAAGCTGGGCCTGCAGGTGCTCTCCATCAGCCACCACGCCGTAGACGCCTTCTACGGCCATGCCGGGCGGGTGTTCATGCTGGCCCCCAGCCGGGAGAGCGGGGTGAAGGTGACGGTGCTCGGCGGCTCTGAGGCCGGGCTCAAGGGCGGGGCTGACGCCGATGCGCAGACGCCGGAAGAGGACGAGGAAAGCTAGCCCCGCCTTCGGCCCACCGCACGCCCGGGTGAAAAAACGCACCCGCCGGACTTCCCCCCTGTTGTTGCCGGCCGGTTCATGGCATGAAAGGTCCCGATCTCCACACTTCGAACCGGAGGCATGCCATGACCAGCACCATGAAAGAATGGGTCTGCCCCAAGTGCAACGCGTCCAACGACCCGGATTTCACCCACTGCCGCATGTGCGGCGAACACAATCCCTTCCTGCCGCCGCCGGAAAAGAAGTGCACCTCCTGCGGCTACCTGGCCCGCAAGGAGACCTGCTGTCCGGTCTGCGGCAGCAACTATTTCCTCCAACTGTAGCTTCGCGGTAAACCGGCCGGGAGGCCGCCTGGAACGCCACGCGCCTTCTGTTGCAACGCGGTCCTCAAGGGAAGCTTACCGTGCGATCTGTTTCTTTGAGGCCACCGAAAATGGGGCCGCAATTCGATGTGCAAGCATCGAATTGCGGCCCCATTGCAGTTTACGGCGGGAAGGCTCCCGCACGCATGAGCGTTGGGACTCCCGCCTTTCCAGCACCGCTTGGGCTCCCCTCCGGACAGGCGGTCGTCCCGTAACCCGTATTACTTCCTCATCTTCCTCTCACGGCTGCTCACGCCGCTTCCTTGGCTGCCCGGTAGGCGACCAGGGATTCGATGCTCAGAACCGGGATGGCGTGCCGCTCGGAAAAGGCCCTGATCTGGGGCATGCGGCTCATGGTTCCGTCGGGGTTGGTGAGTTCGCACAGCACCCCGCAGGGATCAAAACCGGCCAGGCGAGCCAGGTCGACCACGGCTTCGGTGTGGCCCTGGCGTTCCAGAACGCCGCCGGACCGCGCCCGCAAGGGGAAGACGTGTCCCGGCCTGCACAGGTCCTCCGGCCGGGCGTCCCGGGCGATGGCCGCGCGGACCGTGGCCACTCTGTCCGACGCGGAAACGCCGGTGGTCACCCCGCGCGCGGCCTCGATGGACACCGTGAAGGCCGTCTGGTGGTGGTTGGTGTTCTGCGCAACCATGGGGGGCAGTCCCAGGGCGTCGGCCTTTACGTCGGTGAGGCACAGGCAGACGATGCCGCTGCATTCCCGGATCAGCATGGCCATCTGCTTTTCGGTGAGGGTTTGGGCCGGGAAGATGAGGTCGCCCTCGTTCTCGCGGTTTTCGTCGTCCACGACGAGCAAGCCCCTGCCCGCGCGCAATGCGGCCAGGGCTTCCTCGACTTGGGCGATGGGATCGTCGGACGCGTGATGAGAATGCTGATTCATGGCAGTGCTCCTTAAGAGGTTCTCGAGTTACCAGAATCAGGGCGTAAAAAGGATTGACGCCGAACGTGCGAACGCACGCCGGCCGCGAGCCAGGGAGGGGACTGGCTGCTGGGAAGGCTCCCGTCGATTCCTCTTCCATCCGGACTGTGACCGTCGGCTCCGGCTTCTCACCGGATCTGCTGACCCCGCGCCGTTACGGCGCGGGCGCTCGCGGGCTCCCCGGAACAAGCCGGGATACCGCCGGTGGGGAATTGCACCCCGCCCTGAGGACATGTCGGGAAATTAACCGCGAACGGCTTGGAGCGCAAGCAGGGGGAGACCCGGGATTCGCACGTTCGCGTGCGCTGTGATCGCGAGCCCATCCGCGGAAAAAGCGAAAGGCGGCCCTTTGGCCGCCTTTCGCTTTTAAGATGAACGCGTTTCCCGCGCCGGTCGTTAGAAGTGGTACTTCAGGTCGAACGAGCCGCCGAGGCCGTTCAGGCCCTTGTCGGAAAATTCGCCGTAGTGGTTGAACTTGGCGGCGGTGTCCAGGTCCAGGGCGTCGGTCAGGCGGGCGGTGAAGCCCAGCTTGGCGCCTTCCTCGAAGAGAAGCGAAGTGCCGCTGTTCACCGGGGTCACATGGTCGAACCCGGTCAGGCCGGCGTTCAGGCCCGTGTACAGGCCGAAACCGTCGGTGTTCCAGAAGCGCCAGTTGAGCACCCCGTCGCCGCCGATGCCCGAGACGGTGTTCCACCGGTTGGGCGCCGTACCCACGGGCACGCCCAGGGTGGCGGTGTTGGTGGCCGCGGCGTTGTTCAGGGCCACCGGGTTGTGGGTATGCTGGCTCAGGGAGGTGCCCAGCACGTCAACGCCCACGCTCACGTCGTTGGTGACGTTGAAGCCGGCCTCGGCGCCGTAGTTGAACATGGGGGAGTTCACGTTGGACCCGGCTTTGTTGTTTAAGACGCCCAGAACTTCGGCCTTGGGCGCGATGTAGCCGGTGCCGGCCACGTCGGAAGCCTTGGACTGGCCAGCCTCGTCGGCGGCCCTGGACTGGCCGGCCGACGCGCCGATGCAGACGGCCAGCGCCAGGACGGACAGAACTGCGGAAGCGAATGTGCGTTTCATGACTTAACTCCGGTTACGGTTTTCTCTGGGTTTGTGGAATGCCAAAAATTCGTCTTCGGGCACGGTACAGTGATCATCGGAGCCCAGGCGACAGCAAATGTCGCTCCAGTGATTTTTTGTCAAGATGTTTCCCGGACGTTTCATTGGAAAACTCCGTCCACGACTAATTAGATCGTTAGTAACCTCGATTCGGTTACAAGGAAAACGCACGCGGAAGATGACAAAAAAGAAATCTTGAGCATCTTCTCCCCTGCATTTTTGAGGAGATTTTCAGGGCGCCGGCATGCTGGTTTTCTCAGACCCTGGTCCGCAAAGGCTTGGTGCCATCGCCATGCGTCCCGTTTCGGAAGTGTAGGCGGTGAATTGTTTGGGGCCGAACCGGTTGTGTTTTAGAGGACGGCGAGCGGGACTGCTCGCAACGGCCTGGTCGCGGGGAAGTGCCTGGCTGAGAGCCCGGCCCTGGTTTTCCCCGAAGCACAAGTCCTTAAGGGCAAGCCCGGCACCGAAGTTGCTGTTTGGAGGGAAGTGCGTGTCGACCTGAAAAAGGCGGCAAATTTTTCCTATCTCCAACCAATGGCAACATTCTTTTAAGGAGGGGCTGTCATGAGCGTGGGCAGCGTATCAACGTATAATCCTCTGTCGTCCATATTCTCTCTGCAACAGGCAAGTTCAGGGCAGATCTCGTCCAACCTGACCGCGTCGAATGCGGCGCTGCCTGCCAGTGGGGACTCGGCCCAGTTTTCCCAGATGGGGCAGATGATGGGCAGCCTCGCACAAATGCAATCCACCGATCCAACCCAGTTCAAGGAAATCGCTTCAAAAATTTCGACCGATCTGGCCACCCAAGCCTCAAGCGCAACGAGCGCTACGCAGACTTCCATACTGAACGACTTGTCCGCCAAATTCGCAACAGCGGCCGAGACCGGAAGCATGTCCAGTTTGGAGCCCAGCGGCGGGCACCACGGCGGGCATGGTGGAAAGTCGGGACGGATGTCCGGCAGCAGCCGGGATGCCATGAACACGGTGGCCAGCACCATCGCCAGCGATCTGGGCAGCGTTTCCAACGCCAGTTCGGCAATAGGCTCCAATGCCGGTTCCATCGTGACTTCCAACGCAGGATTGATCGGCATGGGCGGTCCTCAGGCCATGTTCACCCTCATGAACCAGCTGAGTAACCTTGAGGCGACCAACCCTGCCCAGTTCAAGCAGGTCACTCAGAAGATATCGGACGACCTGGCCACCCAGGCGCTGGATTCCTCCGATTCCAGGACGAGCATGAAGCTCGCGGAGATGTCGGCGAAATTCTCCGTCGCGTCCCAGGACGGAAACATGTCCAGCCTCGAACCCTCCACGTCCGGATCCATGACCGGCGCAGGGTCCTGGTATGGCAGCAGTGCCAATTCGCTAGCCAATTCGGGTACCACTTCGAGCGCCAGCTCGAGTACCAGTTCATACTTCACCCAAAATAGTAACTCCGAAGACGCCCAGTTGAGTTCGCTGCAGATGTCTCAGGCCCTGAACGCGCAGATCCAGCAGTTGATGGCCAGCAACCTGTCCACATACACTGCGTCCTCGGCAAACACGGGTTTGAATTTATGACGGGCACT
>Ga0326727_10001654_pt1 | contig 80921 bp, 63 predicted proteins | sample MB2enrmetagenome_FD_207643 | JGI IMG/M metagenome (GOLD analysis project Ga0326727, IMG submission 207643) | Lab enriched peat soil microbial communities from McLean, Ithaca, NY, United States - MB29MY | ecosystem: Environmental > Terrestrial > Soil > Wetlands > Peat | place: USA: New York... | reverse complement strand
ATCAACCGGGCAAACCTTCCTGTGAGCGAAGAGAGCGTGTCAACACGAAGAGCCCGGTGCGGGAATACCGCCCGCCGGGATCTGTGAGGGGGGCACCGGGCAACCGGTGTCCCTACCTCAACAAATCGGGAAAGCAGACCTGTCCTCCGTAGCAGTCCTGCGGAGGGTGGAAAACGGAAATCGCAAGGCGGAGGGCGCGGCGGATAGCGGCTGCTACGCCGAAATCGCTGCCGCTCGCCGTGCCCGCCATCGGAAATGAAGGTGGTGCGCGGCGTCGCTTTGGCTGGGCAGGTGGATTATCTCGTTACGGGCAACCTGTCCGATCATCCAGCCGAGCGCCGGCGAGCGTGCGCGGTCATTAGTCCGGCGCAGTTCATGGAGAGCTGGCGAAGGGGAAATCAGTAGCCAGCGCGCTCGTTGGGGGAACCACATCCGGTGGAAACATGACATTCTGTGATGTAGCCTCAGGGTAGTCCTCAGGGTGGCTTCGGGGTGGCTGCAACCCGGTTTCGTCGTTCACTGATGGCTAAGTCGCTGTGGTACAGAGATATACGCCTTAACTAAGCGCCATCCAGGTTTGACCCCTTTCCAACCCAAAAACTCATGCGGCCGGTGCGGCCGTGGGTGATCCGGAGAGTGCCCGATGTGCCTTCCCACCCCTGCCATCCGAATGTGCCAGCCTGCGGACCTGCATTGTAAATCCAAGCATGCGCACTCTGCCCCCAACCGGACTCATCACTCCGAATCGTATAGAAGATTCTGCCCCCCATGTAGCAAACAAGCTCAACTTGGTTAGCAGATCCTCCATCGGCAAGGGTGAGCTCCGCATTCGTGAAATCTACCTGCACGTCGAAAGCTCCAGACGCTACTAGTTTCGAAGTCAGCTTCGCGTATTGGAATCCCTGCCCCGAATCAGTCTCCGGCCTTGCGAACGTCATGCCGCCTTCAGTGGTGGAAACCGTGTAGCCGAGCTGACTACTCTCAACGAGCCAGTAGCTTTGATTGAGCCCTCCGGAAAAGTCGTCCGTGAAAACTGCCGCAGTGGCTCGGCCTGCTAAGACAATCGCCAGTGTGACCGCGGCAATCGAATGCGTGCCGTGCTTCGTGACTCGATAGGGAATTTGCATATTCTGAATATCGGCAAGTAGTCTAGACTCTCATGATTCCTTCCCACCCAAGGACCTTGCGGGAGTATCTTTCCTCCCACTGTATAACTGACTGATAAGAATTTGCTTTTTTGCTTGCCCGCAGGTACTGAGCGCTGCGCGGGTGAACACCCCCCGGGGATTGGCAGTCCTTTCCGGCGCCCGACCTGAGTTACCAGGTCCATACCGATTACCCCTCGTGGATGCAGTGGATCTGCCGCCACTTCCGCACCAACCCGATCGTCACGGTGGAGTTGGGCGGAATCGCGCCGCACACCAACGGCCTTCCGGCGATGCCCTACCGCGTGGCGCTCAAAGACGGCGGACAGATGGCGGGGCTGTTGCCGATGAAGTATGACGAGTGTAGTCAGGCCTGGTTTGGCGTCGAAGGACTCGACTGGCACCTGCGCCCGCCGACCCAATAGGGTGAAATACTGATAGAGTAAAGCCAGCTCAGGGGTTGGTGAAGGTGCTTGGCGGCTGTGAAGCGGGGGCGTTGGTGGCGAGCACCGCGTCCAGGTTCCTGCGGGCGTCGGCAAAGTCAGGCTTGAGTGACAGGGCTTCCTGGAACTGGCGGATCGCCTCGCTGGTTTGGCCTTTCTTGGTGAGGGCGAGCCCGAGGCTGTTATGCGCCATGGCGTAATCCGGTTTGAAGCGGAGGGCTTTCTGGTATTGGTTTATAGCCTCGTCGGTTAGGCCCTTCTTGCCGAGGGCGTTGGCGAGGTTGTAGTGAGCGAGGGCGTGATCCGGTTGCAGGCGGATAGCTTCCTGGTATTGGCTTATGGCGTCATCGGTCTGGCCTTTCTTGTCGAGGGCGTTGCCTAGGTTGTTGTGGGCGTCGGCGTGATCCGGAATCAAGCGGATGGCTTCCCGGAGGTGGCTGATGGCGTCGTCAATTTGGCCTTTCTTGCCGAGAGCGGTGCCGAGGTTGCTCTGCGCATTGGCGTGATCTGGTTTCAGTCGGACGGCTTCCTGGTATTGCCTGATCGCAGCGTCGATTTGGCCTTGCTCGTCGAACGCGGTGCCGAGGTTATTGTGCGCCATCCAGCAGGCGGGATTCTTGGCGAGCGTATCGCGCCATAGGGTTTCATCGTCTCGGAAGACAAACGTCCGCTCCCAAGTCAATCCTCCCAGTACCACCAGCAGCGTCCCGCAAACGACCGGCTTGACAAACCGATTCCCCTTCGCCACCTGATCCAACCCCACGGAAAGCCCCGCGCCCGCCAGCGCCAGGGGGCCGATGCTCGGCAGATATTGAAAATGATCTCCCACAAACGAATACCGCAGGAAATAGTGATCAAGCAACCCCAGCACCGGCAGCAACGCGATCAAAAAATACGCCCACGCAAAACACCACAGCCGCCCCCATCCCCGGCGCTTCGACCACAAAACCAACGACGTCATCCCAGCCGCCGCCAGCGGTAGATATGAGCATGCCCGTGAGGCGTCAATCTCCCAGCGAGGATAAATGAACGTCAAAGGGTGAGGCCAGATCAGTTTGCCCAGATAAAACCACACCACCTTCCCAGCCGTCACCAAGCGCTCCGGCCCGCTGCGCGCATATTCCGCTTCGACCGCGCCCTCGAGCTTTTGCGTCCACATGGACACCGCACTGGCCAGGCCGGAGCACAGAAAGAATGGTCCGAGCCGCGCCGCAATGTGCCAGCTCCAGCGTCCCTCCACCCACCATGCGCACAGCCCCAGCACGAGCGGCAGGATCACGGTGGACGATTTGCTCGCCATGGCCAGGACACCGCACAGCAACGCCAGCGCGTAGAACTTTTCCGCCGCCCACGCTTCCTGCTGCGCGCGTCGCGAGGCGGCTCGCCGCCACTTCACGAAGAACCAGATGGCCAGCAGATAGAACAATGCCGACTGAGTGTTCTTCAGCTCGGTGATCCAGGCCACCGACTCCACCCCCACCGGATGCAAGACCCAGAGTGCCGCGCCGAACCAGGCCCCGGGCACGTTCAGAGTGCGCAGGACCTGCCACAGCACCACTCCGCCCGCCGCGTGCATCAAAATGTTAACCAGATGATACGGCCACGGGACAAGCCCCCACAACGCGAGTTGTACCCCAAAGAAAGTCTGGACTAGTGGACAGATTCGGGCCGCCGAGGTCGTCCAGAGCGAGAGCAATCCGGCCAGGTCGTGCAGATGGGGATTGTTGGTCAGATGCATGTCATCGTCCCAGATGAAGCCGTTGCGCAAAGCTGGCCAGTAAAATGCAATTGTCATGGACGCGAGCGACACGGCCATCAGCCACGCCGGAAATCGGGGCTGAGTCCTCCCCGGGGTAGCTGCCCTTGTCCGAGCGGGTATGGATTTCGTCGCGGGTCGGCGCATAGGACGCCCTAAACGAAGAGCGAAGTCATGGATAGAATTCAGTTTTTGCGCTCTCGCATGTACTCAGCGCTGCGGACTGATAAGAATTTGCTTTTTTGCTTGCCCGCAGGTACTGAGCGCTGCGCGGGTGAAGGAGAATCGCTTTTCGCTCTCATTCATTGCGCCCCCATCTTGCCAGACCTGGCGGAGGGCGTCAACAGGCAGTCTTTGCCGAGTTTCTGGCGGTGTTGGGCCAACGCAGAAGCTTGGGCGGGTGGCAGAGGGCCAGCGGCCAGGAAATGCGCGAGAAGCGGCGCGATTCTGGGATAAACCGGGCCAGAGGAGGCCGGTGCCGGACACAAGCCCGCCTTCAAAGCGCCCTGGAAAAGAGCGGTTCTCAGTCGGTTAGCGCATTCTCGTAGTCCGGGGTGGGGTCAGCGTCGTCACAGGGTTCGTAGGTGTAGGAACCTTCATCGCCTGGCGGAGACAGCCCGGCAGGCGGGTCGTGCCAGGCGCCGAGATGTCGAAGGATCTTCTCCACGGCCAGTGGGTCACCAATCACGGCGATGACGCGCATGGGGTTTTGGCAGACGGGGCAGCGCAGCGGGTCAACATGCCAGACCCGCAGAATCAGGTCGCGCTATCGCTTGGAGGGGAGTTTGGCCGGCGGTGGCGGGGAAACTCCCGGGCGGCGGGCAACGAGCTCCGGGGGCAGTCGCCGCTTAGGCTTGCATTGATTCATCCGGCAGCATAGTGGGGACATGTGCCGTCTGACGGGACAGGTGGGGAAAGCCTCTCTGCCGCGAAAAGGCGCAAAAGGCGCAAAAGAAAGGAATCAACTATGGAAGATATTATGAAACTGTGCGATGTGGTCCGGGAAACGGGGTTCGCGATTCACCGCTACCACAAGCACGGCCACCTCGAAAAGGTCTATGAGAACGCGCTGGCCCATCGGCTCCGGAAGCTGGGCCTGGACGTGAAACAGCAATGTCCACTCAAAGTCTATGACGAGGATGGCACGCTCATTGGCGACTACAACGCCGACCTGTTCGTGGATAACCGCCTCATCATCGAGCTGAAAGCAGCCAAGGCCCTGGCGGACGAACATGTGGCCCAAATCCTTGGCTACCTGCGTTCATCTGGGGTTGAGCACGGCCTGCTGATCAACTTTGGCGCCCCAAAGTTCGAGATCAAGAAGTATGCGCTGAGCCGGATAGGCGAGGCCCGCCGCCCAGGCGGCCTCATCGGAGGAACTCTCTCGCTCTTTGCGTCTCTTGCGCCTTTTCGCGGCTGGTTCCACTTTGGCTCTTGAGGCGAGTTCGGGGAAGGCTGCCTGCCAGTCAAAGGCCTTGGGATGGACCGCCGGGTCGCTGATGACCCTGTTGCCCTCTCGGATGGTGTGGTCGAGGCTGGTCAACTGTTTGCCGCGCGCGGCGGTCTTGATCCAAAGGCTGAGCTGACAGATTTCAGGGGGGGTTCCTAGAACTGGTCGGTGCGGTCGGAGGCGATGAGGCCAGCCCAGTGCTGGAGTTTGGGCTGCCAGGCGCCCGTTTAATCCGGCAAGTTGAACGACCGCACCTGCTGGCGGAGCACTTCCGGGTGAAAGAGCAGTTTGGATTCGACAGCCATTTGCCGGGGGACAGGATAAGCAGGTGGCGGGGGAAAACCAAGAGGATTGAACATCCAACATCGAACATCCAACAACCAACATCCAAAGCCGGAAAGGGGCTCACGGCGGAAAGGGGCTCGCAAGCCGAGTTGGATAAGCTTGCCTGATTGAAAATCGGGTATTGAGGGGGGTTTATGGGTCCAGGACATGTCCAGGGTTTGTCCAGGGTACCCCCAGACCACGCCGATGGAGCCAGGAGAGAGGGGTTGTATTCGGGAGGCTTATGGGGAAAGGCCGAAGTCTAAAGTCTAAAGTCTGGAGTCTAAAGTCGGCGGGCAGAAACGCGGTTCGGCCCCGCTGCCGTGCGTGAAGATCACGCGTCCGGCCAGGCGGGGATGCGCTGCTCCGAATAAAGCCACCCCAAGCCACCCCCGAGCCACCTTCAAGCCATCTGCTAGCCAACTGGTAGGCGCCCACAAGCCACCCACATGCGACCCACATGCGACCCTCATGCGACCCTCAAGCCACCCCAAAGCCTGGAGGCCGGGGATGCCCTTCAAGCTGAATCGTGAGGAAAAGGGCTCGACCAGGCCGTCTCTGCGACCCGCCGGCCATTCGTCGCCTCGTCAATATTCGGCTTCCCTCCGCCGGAAGTCCTGCTAATGATTTCCCCGCCTCGTTTGAAGCGCAGAATATGAAAGACATTGTTCCGTCACCGCCGCCGGTCGTGCGCAACGACGTGGCGGCAGTGCAGGCGCTCTTCCACCAGAACGTCGTGCCCAGCTATGGCCGCTTCGATATTGTGCTCAGCCACGGGTCGGGGAGCTACCTTTACGACGTAACGGGCCGGCGTTACCTGGACTTCGGCGGCGGCATTGCCGTGAGTTCGCTGGGGCACGCCCACCCGGCGATGATCGAGGCGCTGGTCGAGCAGTCACGCAAGATGATCCACTGCTCGAATTACTATTACAATGAGCCGCAGGGCCGACTGGCGCAGGCGCTGGTCCGCCTCATCGGCCCCGGCAAATGCTTCTTTTGCAACAGTGGCGCCGAGGCGAATGAGGGCTTGTTCAAACTGGCCCGCAAGTTCGGGCACGAGGAAGGCCGGTTCGAGGTCCTGACCGCCGTCAATTCGTTTCATGGCCGGACGCTGGCGGGCATCGCCGCGACCGGCCAGGAAAAGGTGAAGAAAGGCTTCGACCCGATGGTGCCGGGTTTCCGGCAGGCGCCATACAACGATCTCGCCGCCATGCGCGCGGCGCTTTCGCCGGCCACGGCGGCCATCATGGTCGAAGGCATCCAGGGCGAGGGAGGGGTGACGCCGGCGTCGCCCGAGTACCTGCTAGGCTTGCGCCAGTTATGCAATGAAAAGCGGCTCCTGCTGCTCATGGACGGGGTGCAATGCGGCCATTTCCGCAGCGGCCGTTTCCAGAGCTTTCAGCGCATCCTCGAGGGGGTGCCGGGCGGGGAGACCTTCCTGCCGGACGGCATTTCGATGGCCAAGTCGCTGGGGGGCGGGTTTCCCATCGGGGCGTTTTGGGTGCGCGCGCCCTACGCGGATTTGCTGGGTGCCGGCTACCACGGCACTACTTATGGCGGCTCGCCGCTGGCCTGCGCGGTCGCCTTGAAGATACTGGACGTGATCGAGCGCGAGAAATTGGCCGACAACGCGCGCCAGGTCGGCGAATTCCTGAAGACCGGCCTGCAGCAACTCGCCGGCAAGTATCCCGCCGTCATCAAGAGCGTCCGCGGCCTGGGGCTGATGCTCGGCTTCGAGTTGGCGGCCGATATTCCCAATCTGCCCGGCGATACGAGCAAGACGCTGACAACGCGCTTCGCGAATCTCCTGCACAGCGCCGGGCTGTTGGCCATTCCGGCGGGGGCGCAAGTGATTCGTTTTCTGCCCCCGCTCAACCTGCGGCGCGGCGAGGCGGAGGAAGGATTGAAGCTGACCGAGTCGGTTGTGGCCAAGCTGGCGAGTTAGACTGAATCTGGACGGACGAGACGCCTGTCCTGCTTTGATATGAAGCATCTGTTAAGCATCGAACACTTGGGGCGGTTGGACATGGAAACCATCCTGGCCGACGCCGTGAGGCTCAAGCAAGAACGGGGGCGGCGGGCCGAGCTGCCGCTGGCCGGTCAAACCTGGGCCATGCTGTTCTCCAAGTCCTCGACGCGCACCCGCGTATCCTTCGAGGTCGGCATCCGCGAGTTGGGCGGAGAGGCGATCTTCCTCCCCGCCAATGAAATCCAATTGGGCCGCGGCGAGCCCATCAAGGACACCGCGCGCGTGTTGGGCCGGATGGTCCACGGCGCCGTCTTCCGCACTTTCGCACAGAGCGATGTGGAGGAATTCGCCCACTACGCCCGCATCCCGACCGTTAACGCCCTCACCGACCAGGAGCATCCCTGCCAGATCCTGGCGGACCTGTTCACGTTCCAGGAGAAGCGCGGTTCCTTGCAGGGCAAGGTGGTGGCGTTCATTGGCGATGGCGCCGGCAATGTGGCCACCTCCTGGATCTTTGCCGCCGGCAAAGCCGGCTTCGAATTGCGCATCGCGGCGCCGAAGGCCTTTCAACCGCCAGCCGAGCTGCTCAAGCGGGCTGGGGGCAGGATCGTGCTCACCGAGGACATCAAGGCGGCCGCCGCGGGCGCAGACCTGCTGTACACGGATGTCTGGGTCTCGATGGGCCGGGAAAAGGAGTCTGCCGACCGCATTCGCCAGATGAGTGGCTACCAAATTAACGCCGGCGTGGTCCAGATTGCCCGACCGGGCGCCCTCGTGATGCATTGCTTGCCCGCCTATCGCGGCAAGGAGATTGACGAGGCCACCTTCGAAGCCAATGCCCAGACGATTTTCGATGAGGCCGAGAACCGGCTCCACGTGCAGAAGGCGGTTCTGAGCTGGCTTGTGAGATAATGGGACGGGCGTCTCGCCCTTGCTCGTCGCACCGCGGGCGGGATGCCCCGTGTCCCACGCGAGACGCCCGCCCCGCAACCGCTACGACTTCTTCGCTTTGGGGCTCGGGCTCAATGCCGGCGGTGTCTCCGGTCGGGCGAGCGGCGTATCCCGCAGGCCCTTCTCCGCCTCCCGGCGGAACCAGTCGTTAAAGGCCTCGTTTTGCCGGCTCTGGCGGACAGAGTTGGCGAACGCTGGAAGGCTCGCGTTCATATTCGCCTCGTCCAGCGGCAGCTTCGAGTTCACATAGACAATGACGCCGCCTTCAGTCGTCATCTGGAAGGGGCTGACCTTACCCAGCGGCGCGGTGAACGCGATTTGTTTGTATTGATTCAGCGGAAGATGGTCCTCCACTTGCGGCAGCTCACGAGTGCTGAGGGAAAACGGCGGCACCTCGACCAACTGGAGTTTGGCGTCGGCGCAAATGGCTGCAACCGTTTTGCCCTGCGCCAGGCCGTTGGTGAGTGTTTGGTAAAAGGCCGCGCCCGCCTTGCGCGCCGCGTCCAATGCCTGGTTGTACTGGTAGTCCTTCACCACCTGGGCGCGAATCTGGTCCAGCGGCGGAACCTCGCTCGGGAGCTTCTTGGCCAAAGCGATGACATACACGCTGTCTTGCCCGAGGATCGGCCCCGCAAACGGGTCTTCCGGGGTCCGCGCAAACGCCTTTTGCGCGAAATCCGCTCCCACCTCCAGCTCTTTTGGCCCGTCCTGGAGGTCAAAGGGCGCCGTGACTCGGGCGACGAGCCCCTTCTCCTTGGCTAGCTTGTCGAGGTTTTCCGCGCGCGCCGGCTCCATGTCAAAGAGCGGTGTGGCAAACTCCAGCGCCTGCTTCCGGGCCGCCTGGTATTCGAGTTCCTTTCGCCTGGCCTCGCGGACCTTGACCTTGGCCTCCTCCAGCGACCGCGCTTTCACTTCGTTCAGAAAGTTGGTCCCGCCCTGCCCATACGCTTCCTCGATTTTCTGGTCCAGGTTGGTCATCCGGGCCAGCTCCTGGTTGGCCGCCGCCAGGTAATTGGTCAGGTCGAAACTCACATAGCTGACTTGCACCCGCTCGGGAATGCGGTACGCCGCCTGCCGATTTGTATAGAACTGCATCACGGCGTCGGCCGGCGCGGTCGTGCCCGCCAGATAATTGGAGGCCGAGAAGAACACGGCGGCGGTAGCGACTTCCTCATGCTCGCGCTTGAACAGGTCACGGATCTCCTGCGGCGTGACCAGCTTCCCGCTCAAGCCGATCGTGCCGATCAACTCCTGCACCCCAATATAATGACGCACAAACCGCTCCAGATCATCCGCCGTGAAACCGCGCGGCTCGAGCACCTGATTAAGGAACATCTCGGGCGAGTTGATGCCCGCCCGCTGAAACTGGCGCATCATCCCTTTGGCCGCTTGGGCGACCACGTCCGTGCTGATATGAATGCCAAGCTCATTCTCTTTCTGGATCAGCAACAGCCATTGGTAGGTATCCCGCTCAATCTCCCCGCCCTGCTTCGTGGCCTCCTCATCCGGCCACTTCCCGGTCATGAAGAACGTTCGCAAGAATACCTCCCGCCGGGCCTTGACATAGTCCTCCTCACTGATGCGCTCGCCATTGATCGAGCCCAGGTTGGCTGGACCCCGCCGCGCACCCGACATTCGCTGATACGGCGAGAAATACCAGACGAAACTGATGACCGTAAACGTTATAATAATCGCCCAGAGCCACGTTTGATGCTTTCGCAACGTCCCAATCATAAATTCAATTGTCTAAAGAGGGCGCACCCTACCCGTCTTTGCGACGGCGGGTCAAACGCAAAATCCAACCCCAAAAACCACCTTTACAAGCTCCGGCCGGTTTGCGACCCTGCCCCCGTATGCTTAAGAAATCTCTGCCGCTATTGTCGCTGTCGCTGCTGCTGGCCGGTTGCGCCGCTCAGCTCACCAATCTGACGCCCCAGCAGCAGGTCCGCACCACCAACAACCTCTACGCCGTCGAAGTCGCCATGGATAGCCGCCAGGAGACCATCCGCTGGCAGAGCATCCAGCCCAGGATCCTCGTCGGAACGAACTTCTACGATATGCGCCCCACCCCCTTCATGACCAATCGCTGGGAAGGGCTGATCCCGGTGCCGCCCGACACCACCAACGTGCATTACCGTTACAAATTCGACTACCGCTACAACCGCATGGGCAAGCCCGGGAACGACAGCGCCCTGTCGCCCTCTTATACCCTGCGAATACTGGAACAGTAGTCAGACGAGCCACTTCCGCGCCCGTGGGACGAACAGTGGCTCCACTACCCCCGCCACATGTGCCCGCTCGACCTCCAGGCGGGCGCGCCACGCTGGCTCGGCCACCAGCATGAGTGCGTCAAGATGGGGGTGAACGCGAACTTCATGCCGCGCCACTTGATCCGTGCGGCGGCGAGCGTGTTCGGCCTTCGCGGCGGCTAGCCGGTCTGCCATCTTCACCTTTGCACTCTGGCTGGCGCTACGGGCGGCGCGCGTGTTTAGCTCGTGTTCGTAGTTGGCAAAGTACTCGTCAATGCGATCCAGTTCCCGCCGCAAATAGCTCTCCTGTCGCACGCGGACGGCCGCCAGTTCCGCCGCCACATCCGCTTCCAGGGCAGCGCACAGGAGAGTTTGCCAGCGCGCTGGTTCCGGCGTAGGCCAAGCCGCGGCGGCACCCAGTTCCGGGTCTGCCTGCGCAAAACTGAATTCCCGCGCCAGCGAATCATCCGGCTCGCCGCCGGGCAGAGAAACCGCCAGGCGGTGCAGCGACCAGTGCTGGTCAATCGCCTGAATTTCGCAGCGCGCCAATGCCACCAGTGAGAAATGAAAATCGCGCTTGAACGGCGCCCTCAGGTGCCACCTTGTCGTAACGGGAGACTGCTTGCGCCAGAGCTTCTCCGCCACCAACGGATCGGGCGCATGAGCGGCTAGTTCGCCGACCAGCGCGACGCGTTCCAGCGGCAGCGGCGAGGGACGCAAGGTTTCGGCCAGGCGAAAGGTCAGCGGACAGCCAGGGAAGACTTCGCGGAGCGCATCGCGTGCGGCGGTTGCATCGGCCGGGGCGAAGGCGAGTTCGATTTCGTGCAGGGCGCCCTCAGGGTTCCACAGCTTGGCCGCCCCGCCCTCGGCGACAATCTCCAGGCGGTCGTGCCACGTGCGCTCACACAGCGCGCCGAGCGCGGCAAGACCCTCCTCGTAGAAATCCACCAGCGCGCCGGGATCGTAAGCAAGGCGGTCGAGTTTCATAGCGACTCGTAGTCCTGCTCAAAGAGCGTCTGATCCAGTTGCTTGACCTCGCCGTACGTCGTCCGGGCGGCGGCCAGCTCATTACCCAGGCCGGCCAGCGCTTCGGCCACGCGGCCCTCGCTCTCACGCCAGCGGCGCAGCACTTCCTCGGCAAACTCATCGCTGCTGAACCGCTCGCCCAGAACCAGGCCGGTTTCCCCGACGACCAACTCGAAGAGGTTGAGCTTCTCCTGGAGGATTTGCAGCAAATGCTCATGTAGGGTGCCGGCCTGGACGAAGTTGTAGATATGCACCGGGTGGCGCTGGCCCAGGCGATGAAGCCGGCCAATGCGCTGCTCAATCTCCATCGGGTTCCACGGCAGGTCGAAGTTGGCCAGGCGATGACAGAACTGCAGGTTGCGCCCCTCGGTGCCGCTGTGGGTCAGCAACAGCGCGCCGCCGCGCGCCCGGAATTCCTTGGTGATCGGCTGCCGCTCGTGCGGGGGTGTCGCGCCGTTGATGACAAAGGTCTCTACGCCAGCGCGGCGCAGATGTTCGGCCAGCGCGGCCTGTGTCTGCAGAAACTGGGTGAAAACGACCGCGCCTCCCTGCCCGCGTGTGAGCGGCAGCAGCAATTCGCATTTGCGCTGCCAACTCGCCTCCAGTGGCGCCAGTTCCGCCCAGCGCCGGGCGGCAGCCCGGTCGGGAAACTTCTGGAGCGCTTCGCGCCACGCCTTCGGGCTGCTGCCGGCGGCTTGCAACAGGAGCCGGCCCCAGAGACTGGCCTGGCTCGCGCTGAGTTGCCCCAGGCATGCGCGGAATTCCGTTTCCCACTGCTCCCAGAAGGCCCGCTCGGCTTCGTCCGGCTGGAACGAAACGGTCTCCGCCCGGCGCGCCGGCAGCGCGATGCCGGCATTGGCGCGCGTGTTCCGAATCATCACTTGCCCCAGCAACCGCCGCAATTCCTCCGGCTCGCGCGGCTGGCGCGGGCGCTTTGGGTCAATGAAGCGGGCGCGAAACTCCTTGGGCGTGGGAAGCTGCCCGGGCTGGAGCAGCGTCACCAGGTTGTAAAGCTCTTCGAGCGAGTTCTGCACAGGTGTGGCCGTCAACAGGAGCAGAAACTGGCGCGGCAAGGCGTTGACGGCCTGCCAGGCCTGCGACTCCCGGTTGCGCAGGTAATGCGCCTCGTCCACCACCAGCATGTCCCAATGGACCTGCCGGGCGATCTCCAGTTGCGCCGGTTGTTTGAGGGTATGCAGGCTGGCGACGAGCTGTGGGCTCTCGCGCCAGAACTTCTCCGCGTCGCCGCGCGCCGCGGCGTGATTGGTGGTCACGGTCCCAAGGCCGAACTTGTCGCTCAACTCCTCCTCCCACTGGTCCACCAGCGACGGCACGGTCAGCACGAGGAACCGCTTCACCATGCCCCGCGTCAGCAACTCTTTGAGCACGAGGCCGGCTTCGATGGTCTTGCCCAGGCCCACTTCGTCGGACAGCAGGGCACGGCCACGCAGGGGCCCCAGCACGCGCAACGCCGTGCGCAGTTGATACTCCAGCCGCTCCAGGTGGCAATAGGGCAGGCAGAGCAGATCGTCCGACTGGTTGGAAATCCACCATAGCGCCGCCCGCTCACGCAAGGCGTAACCGCGCAGGTCGGCCAAGGCGAAGGTCGTCTCCTGGAACTCGAGCTGCGGCACTTCGATGTGCGTTGGCACCGGCGGCAGCGGCGGGCGCTCCGCGGCGGGTCTAAACTGCTGGGATTGAGATTTGAGACTCTCAGCCACCCGCTTTGCCTCCGCAACCTTCCGGTCTTCGGCGGCCCGCTCTTCACGGCGGCGGCGTTCCTCGGCCAACCGCGCCATCGTCTCCTGCCGCCGCGCATCCTCCTCCGCCCGCTTTTGCTCTTTGCGGACAAATCGCCGCTCTTCCCGCTCCATCTCGGCGCGCGTCAGTGGATCCAGCTCGCTGACGGCCTTGGCGAGCGGGGAGAACCTGACGCGCATTGCCCGGGCCATCCCCTGGATATTGTCCGCCAGCCAGGCCCAAGCCGATTCGCCGGGGCCGAACGGCGGTTCTTCGACGTAGAGCGGCTTGGGGCTGTGCCGCTGCGGTTGTACCCGGAACGCCCTAAACGTCTCCGAGCTGGCCGGGAAGCGTGCCAGCCAAAGGTTGAGCCTGGCGCGGATGGAATTCAGATGGTGGCTGGAAGTGGTGGTTTCCTGCGGGCCCTCTGCCCACAGCTCCCACGTCAACTCATCTTGGTCAGTGCAGCGGATGCGCCCAGTGGCCGTCGGGCGCCGCTGCCGCGGGTCTCTCCATTCGCACCCGATGAACCCCTGGATCATGTCGAACGTCACCTCAAGTCGCAGCGTTGCTCCTGCCGTCGGCCAAACTCGATCGGGGACTCCGCCGCCACCCACGACCTCGTCCGTGATACCCAGCCACGAGCGGGCGAGCGTTCTTGCCGCAGTCGGGCCACGCTCTGGGGCCTCGTCGCCCAGCATCTCAGTCGCCACCTCCAGGAACCGGCCAAACTGCTGGACCTCGCGGCCCAGCCATTTCCACGGCGGCTGGCTTGGCGGCACATCAATGGTATGGGCAGCACCGGCTTTCGCCGGACCGAGGTCGCTATCCGACAGCACGCGCACTTGCAAACCGTCGTCCGGCACCGGAAGGCGTTTGCGCAGCCGATTCACCAGCGCCGAGGCGGATGTCCCTCGCGTGCCGCACCTGTCCAGTTCGGTCCCGTGCGCCGTTTCCAGTTCGAACTTCAGGGCGAAGAGCGGGAAGAACAAACCCCCGGGAAGTGGACTCAGCCGGCCGCGCGCTACCGCTTCCTCGGACCCGGCTCCACGCCACTCGAACCGGAAGCAGCCGCCCGCCACGTCGAGCGTGATGGCCAGTCGCAGCGGTTGGGGGCCCCAGGCTGTCGGGTCGCCCGCCATTGTGCCAGGTAATTCGAATTGCCCTTCGGAAGGGGACATATCTACCTCGCCGGCGTTTTGCCGAGAAGCTTGCCTATCCCGGTCCAGGCCAGCAAAGCAATGCCGACTGGGGTGCCCGTCACAAACGTGGGAATCGCCGCCAGCACTGCCAGCATCGTGGCGAAAGTCAGTGCTCGGCCCTTGGAGTCATTCTTCAGGTGCCTCTGAATCAGGTAGGTCGGAACAAACACCGCCGCGAAGCACGCCGGGATGGCCACAATCCAAACCGGCGGCACCCAATCGAAAATCGCCCACAGGCTGTCCACCGCCACCAGTAGCAGCGCCGACAAGCCGTGAATGGGAGGCCCCTCAGCGGACCTCGCCGACCGCAGCGGCGGCGGCGCCAGCGGCGGCAGGACCTCGACCGACACCGGTCGGGCAGGGACCTCACTAATCTTCGGCGGCTTTTCCACGCGCACTAAAGGTCATCCTACCCATGGACTTTGTCGAGAACCAGCGCGTGTGCGCCCCCTCGCCGTTGCCGCTACTTCCCGCTCACGTCCAGGCACACCATGTCCCCCACCGCATTGCGGCAGTAGATATGGCCGTTGGACAACACCGGCGTGGTCCAGCACTTGCCCGTGAGAACCTGGGCGCGGGAGAGCGGCTTGAATTCGGTCGGCGAAGGCTCGGCGATTATCAGTTCGCCCCGCTCACTCAGGGCCACCAGCTTGCCGTCGGCCACCATCAGCGAGCCTTTGCCGAACTCGCCATAGGTCCACTTCAGGTTCCCCGTATCAAACGCCAGGCAGCGCAGCCCGTCGTCGTCGGGACCATAGAGATACCCTTGCCACAGCACGCAGGAATTGAAGTGATTGCGCATATTCTTGTTCTCCCACACTCGCTGCGGCGTTGGCCCGAACAGCCGCAACAGGCACCCTCCGTGATTGTAGCCCGACGACAGGAACACCTTGTCCCCGGCGATGATCGGGTCGGCCGTATTCACATCGTATTCGGTCTTCCACGGATAACTCCACACTGCCTGGCCACTCGCGGCTTTGACTGCCACCAGCGATTGCCGCGTTAGAATTGCCAGGCACTGGTCGGCGCCGATCGCCAGCGGTACCGGCGTGGCGTAAGCCCCCGCGCTCTTGGCGGAGACCCATACCACTCTCCCCGACTTCCGGTCGAGCGCCACCCCGGCGCTGCCCATGTTCTCCACCACCAGGTTCCCCTCCACCAAGGCCGAGCTGGCGCAACCCCACGTCGGTATCTCCAGCCCCAGGTCCCGGTGCAGGTTCTTCGACCAAATGACCGTCCCCTTGGCCGCGTCCAGGCAGAACAAATCCGCACTCCGGCTGAATGTATAAACGCGTCCATCCGCCACCGTGGGCGTTGCGCAGGGCCCGCCTTCAAAGTTCTTGGGATCGAGCGGGCACGCGTAGGAATGGCGCCAGATGACCTGGCCTGTCCGCGCGTCCAGGCACCACACCGAATCACTGTTGTTGGCGTTGCCCATCGTATAAACCCGCCCCTGGCTGACCGAGAAGGAAGCGAAGCCCGTGCCGAGCGATGCCTTCCAAAGCTGTTTCGGCCCCGCGGCCGACCACTGCGCCTGCCAGCCCGTCTCCTTGGAAACGCCGTTCAGGTCTGGCCCGCGCCAGCGGTACCAATCCACCCCGCCGGCACCTGGTGCGGAAAACGATGCCAAAACCAGAATTGCCGTCGCCGATAGAATTTTCATGCCGCGGAGTAAATCCGCCCCGCACCGCCCTGTCAACACCCCGCGCCCTGCAGACACGATAAACTTTCCCACCCCACCAACGGCGGTCCGGGCTACGGGCAGCGTCAAGCTCTCAGCCTCGCCAAAGCCAGGTGGGGACGTTTCGCCGGTACGTCCGCGATCAAGCACGCGCTGACCCTTCCGCCAAGCGTCCCCACTGAGCTTGACGCCCCTTTGGGACGGGACGCGCGGTCCAGGGCTCCACCTTGATCAAACTCAGGTCTCGTGATATGTTCCTAACGCTGCGTGCAGCCAGGCGACAGAACGCCGGCTCTGGCAGCGCATGGCGATCGGCTCGGCTGTGCCTCTCACGTGCGCGCGCTAGAGCACAGCTTCTTGGCGTACCGAGCCACCGGGCATGTCCGGAATACCTACGGGTATGCAGGGGAATGGGCGCGACCGCGAGGCCGCCCAAGCTGCCCGACGAGCCTTGGGCAGCACCGGACGCGCACCAAATACCCTCCAGATACCTACCGGATACCCACCGGATACCCTCCGGATACCCTCCGGGGCACTTCGCGACTACCAGGCTGGTCCCTCCCTGGCAACGCGCTCCACCCGCGCTCGCCGCGGCGCACCTCGACCTTGAGGCATTAACACCCTGAAAAGCAACGCGACGCCAATCGAACACGGCGGTATCCGGGGGACGAGCCGTCCTCATCCCTTTCATGAACTGGCCCTGAGGCCGCCCGCGGCAGGCGCAAACAGGCTTGACATTGTCCGCCGACGGTGCGAGGCTTAGGGCATGAGCGGGGCGGAAGGCAACTCTAGTTCGCTTCCTTTGGCGGCCATGCGGGGTGGCTTGGTCGCTGAGGCTTTGGAGCTACTGAGCCTCGGGCGCCTGCCGCGATTCGCCGTCCGGCGGGAGGTGATGCTGCTGATGATCCTGACCTGGTTCGGGTTGGGCATTTCCGCTCAATTCTCTTCGCGTGCGGCGCTAGCCGAGCCGGCTGCCGCTTCGCCCGGCGCCACCTACACTGCGGACCTCAATTATCAGGAGGCGGACGAGGTGCTCGTTTCTCGCGGGGTCGAGGCCAGGCTTCAGACCGCTCCTTTCCCGAAGGAGCCGGCGCTGCCCGGGCAGAATGTGTTTCGCGGGTCACTGTTGTGGGGGCCGCGCCCGGAGCAGGCCCTGCCCTTCATTTGGGACAAGGGCCGCGGGCGGCTGTTTTTGGATCTGAACCGCAACCGGAACCTGACCGACGATCCCAACGGCCGATTTGCCAGCGCTTCCAGGAATGACAGCCAGTCCTTTACCAACGTCCATCTGGTCATCCCCACGGCCACCGGGAATCGTGCCCTACGGCTGCAACTGGACTTCAGTTCCTACCAGGGGGGCAGTGTGGGGGTTTCCGCGGGGCTCTGCTCCTATTGGCAAGCGCGGCTGAGCCTGCACGGGAAGGAATGGCAGTTTGGGCTCGTGGAGAATGTGCCCGACGGCACGGGCTCCGTCGCACCGGAGTACCTGCTGTTGCGGTCGTGGGCCGAGCGGCAGCGCGCGTTTCACCTGACCTCCGCCACGCCCGACTTCTGCAACTTTACGAAGAATGTCTTCTTCGACAATCACGCGTATGAGCTGGATTGCCGTTACGTGCTCGGCCAGGAGTCGCCCAAGTACAAGGTCACCTTCAAGGAGCAGGCGCCCCGTTTGGCGGAGCTGAAAGTGACGGGGGCGGACCTGCATCGCCTCATCCTGACGGCGAAGCCGGCGCTGACTGTGGTCCTGGACGAGCCGGCAGGGATGGTGAAGCTCCCGGTGGGGAGGTATTCACTGGATGAGATCTGGTTGCGGAAAGGTGAGACCGAGGTGGTCCGCCTCAACGCCGGCAGGGTCGTGGTGGACGAGCAACACCCGGCCAATCTCGTTGCGGGCGGGCCGCTGACCAATTCGGTTGAAGGGAGGCCTCAAGGCGATGCCCTCTTGCTCAGGTACCAGTTAATGGGGGCGGATCGTGGCGCGTATCAGTTCCCGAGGCCGAACCGCCAACATCCGCCGGAGTTCGCGGTGTTCCAGGGCACCAACAAGCTGGCGACCGGCAAATTCCAATATGGCTGAGGCAGCACGTGCGCGTACTCATGGCGAGTACCCTTCACCAAGACGGCCCAGGTCACGGTCGTTTCCTACGCCGACCTGGGCGGACTGGGCGCGCGGGAAGGCGCACCGGTACCATGCACGTGGGAACCCCCACCGCCCCCGCCGCCGTGGATCGTCGCGGCAGCCTCGGTGGGATTCAAGCTCCTCGGCACGATGCTGGTGCTCCTGCCGCTCTTCCTGTTCAGGCCGAATCGCTGCTCCAAGGCCTGGTGGATCTGGCTGCCGGTCTTAGTCAGCGCCGGGGCCGGAACTGCGATCATCTGCTTGCTGAGCGACTACGAATGGGTGCTGGTGCAAGCGGCGTGTGCCTTCGTGGTTGGGCTGGCAGCGATGTGGTTGTTGATGCCCTGCCTGGGGAGTCGTTATCGTCTGCTCGCGTTCTTGGAGGCGCTGGTGGTGGTGGCCGCCTTCAGCGAGTTGGCCTTTCTCCCCACGCTGCTGGCGGAGAAGCAGGGCTGGCTTGATTTCCGACCGTACCTGGCCACGGTGCTGGCGTTGGGGAGCTTGGCCGTCACTTTGGCGTTGACCCTGGACGGCCTCTCTATCAGGCGCCGCTTTGGACGCGTCCGCTTTGTGTGCTGGCTCGGGGTCTGGACGGTGCTCGTTTGGACGGCCATCGCAACGCCGTTCGTTATCGTCGGCTCCCTGACAGGCAACATTGAATGGGGGGCGACCGTCCTCTCTATTCTGTGTGTGTCCGCCATCACGTTCGCGCTGTTCCTGCCCTTCGTGCTGCTTTCTTTCTTCCAGCCCTTCTACCGGGCCCGGTTCTTCGGCTTCCTCAAAATACCCCAAGCGGGAGGGGTGGTTGAGAGTGTCCTCCCGCCCAAGCTGCCGGAAGTTAATCAGCCCACGCAACGACCAGCCCCGGCGGGAGCCACGAACTGAGGCGCGTGAAAGAACCCCTGCCCGACCTGCCGCTGTGTGGGTCGTCTCGTTGCTGCGCCTTTTAGTTGGGCCGCTTCTTTGCGGTTCATTTGCGGCTGCCGAAATGGTAATTACTCCCGGCGTGAAACCCGGCAACCGCAACCGTGGCGGCCCCCCGGCTGCCATCGTCTGGCTGCGGCACGACCTGCGCCTGGCCGACAACCCGGCGCTGCAAGCCGCCTGCCGGCGGGGCGAGCCGATCGTGCCAGTGTTCGTCTGGGCGCCCGAGGAAGAAGGCGCCTGGCCGCCCGGCAGTGCCTCGCGCTGGTGGCTGCATCAATCCCTGGCTCAGGTGGCAGAGGAATTCCACGTGGCAGGCACCCAACTGGTGATTCGCCGGGGCTCCTCCCTCGCCGAGCTCGAGCGTGTGGCCAAGGCGACGGGCGCCAACGCGATCTTCTGGAACCGGCGCTACGAGCCTGCTGCCATTGCCCGGGACCAAGAGATCGAGGAGGGTTTGCGAGCGGCGGGGCTGGAGGTCGAGAGCTGCAACGCCTCGCTGCTGTACGAGCCCTGGACCATCCACAATAAGGCTGGCCGTCCCTTCCGGGTCTTCACGCCGTTCTGGAAAACCTGTCTGGCTGCTGCTGAACCCGCCAAGCCGCTGCCCTCACAACGCAGACTCACCGCGCCGTCCCGCCAACCTGAATCAGTGCCGCTGACCGCGCTGGCCTTGGAACCCACACTGAATTGGACCGCCGGTCTGCGCGCCGCCTGGAAACCCGGCAGCGCCGGCGCCGAGGCTGAGCTCAAGCGCTTCCTGCGCGACGCGCTCCTGACTTACCCCGAGGGCCGCAACCGCCCCGACCTTCCCAGCACGTCGCGCCTCTCGCCGTATCTGCACTTCGGCGAAATCAGCCCACGCCAGGTTTGGCATGCGGTGAAGCGCTTCGCTGAGTCGAAGTCCGTTTCGGCCGGCGTGTGGCGCGATTGGCAGTTCCTCACCGAGCTGGGCTGGCGCGAGTTTGCCCATCATCTGCTGTTCCACTTCCCCCATACGCCGGAGCAGCCGCTGCGGCCCGAATTCGCCCGGTTCCTGGGGCGTAAGAACCCCGTGTGGCTCCATGCGTGGCAACGTGGCCAGACCGGGTACCCGTTCGTGGACGCCGGCATGCGCGAACTCTGGGCCACCGGTTGGATGCATAACCGCGCCCGCATGGTGGCGGCGTCGTTTCTCGTCAAGAATCTGCTCCTTCCCTGGCAGGAAGGCGCCCGCTGGTTCTGGGACACCCTGGTTGATGCCGACCTCGCCAACAACACGCTCGGCTGGCAATGGACTGCCGGTTGCGGCGCCGATGCCGCCCCCTTCTTCCGAATCTTCAACCCGGTCAGCCAGGGCGAGAAGTTCGACCCCGAGGGCGCTTACGTCCGCCGCTGGGTGCCCGAGCTGGCGCGGCTGCCCGGCGCGTGGATTCACCACCCCTGGCAAGCGCCGCCCGCCGCGCTCGCTGCCGCCGGCATCAAGTTGGGCCGCACGTATCCCTGGCCCATCGTCAGCCACCTCGTCTCGCGCGAGTTGGCGCTGGAAGCGTACCGTGGAATAACCCTTTGACAATCCGGGCAACCGGGGGCTTCCTATTCTCGGAACTTGAACTCATGGCTTCCGATCTTCGCAAGAACGGCCCAAAAGGGCCGCGCATCCTGATCGTAGACGACGATCCCGGGCAGCGCAGCCTCCTGGATTCATTCCTGCGAAGCCAAGGCTTCGAGACCGTCACCGTCGGCTCGGGCGAGGAGGCGCTGAAGGTCCTGAGTGAGGGCGGCATCAACATGATGATCTCTGACGTGCGCATGCCGGGCCTCTCGGGCTTGGACACGATGCGCCTTGCGCGCAAGGAGCACGCGGTCCTGCCGATTCTGCTGGTCACCGCCTACGCGGACATCCGCGAGGCTGTCGGGGCCATGCGCGACGGCGCGCTGAACTACCTCGCCAAGCCAATTGACCTGGATGAACTGCTGGCTACCGTCCAGCAAGCCACCGGGATAACGAAGCCTGCTCCCGTCAAATTCAGCGCCGACAAGCAGTTGCCCCCGCACGTGGTGGCCAAGAGCCCGCTCATGCAGGCCGTCTTCCATGACGCGTCGCTGATTGCCGCTTCCGAGAGCCGTATCCTGATTACCGGCGAGAGCGGTGTGGGCAAGGAAGTGCTGGCGGATGTCATCCACGCCTGGAGCCCCCGGGTGTCCGGCCCGCTGGTGAAGGTCAACTGCGCCGCCATCCCGGAGACCCTGCTCGAAAGCGAACTCTTCGGGCACGAGAAAGGCGCCTTCACCGGCGCGGTCGCGCAGCGCATCGGCCGCTTCCAGGTAGCGAACAACGGCACCATCTTCTTGGACGAAGTGGCGGACATGTCCCCGCCGTTGCAGGCCAAGCTGCTGCGCGTCACCCAGGAAGGGTGTTTCCATCGCGTCGGCTCCAATACCGAACTCCAGACCAACGCGCGCATCCTGGCCGCCACCAACCGCAACCTCGAGGAGGAAGTCAAGACCGGCCGCTTCCGCGAAGACCTCTTCTACCGCCTGAACGTTGTCGAACTCAACATCCCCTCACTGCGCGAGCGCCCCGAGGACATCCTCCCGCTCGCCAGCGCCTTCATCGCCGAGTTCACCCAGGGCAAAGCACGGTTCGCCTCCTCGGTCGCCGATTGCCTGATGCGCTACACCTGGCCCGGCAACGTGCGCGAACTGCGCAACGCGATGGAACGCGCGGCTCTTCTTTCCCTCGGCGAACTCATCCTGCCCGAACACCTGCCCGCGAAAGTCCGCGCTATGGCTGAATCGGCCCCGCCGGTCGAACCCCTGGACGCCGAGCGCCTGGCGGAGATCGAGCGCCAGGCCATCTTCCAGGCCCTGCGCAAACACGACTTCAACCGCACCGAGACGGCCAAAGCCCTCGGCATCAGCCGCCGCGCCCTCATCTACAAACTCCAACGCTTCCGGGAACAGGGATACGCTGTTGACGCGGCTTAGTCCTGGGAGAGCGAGCGTCCCCGCAAGCTTGATTTGTTAAGATGTTTGGGCGCGCGGGGACCTTCGCCCTACCGGGTCAGGCTCAGGCAGGGTGGAAAAGTCCGCGAACTGGTGTAAAGAATATCCATGATTGCCGAGGTGCGCCGTCTAGCGGAGGACGCCGCGCGGGAAGTCAATTGGAAGCGGTGGGGGCCTTACCTCGCCGAACGCCAGTGGGCTACCGTGCGCGAAGACTACTCGCCTCATGGGACAGTCTGGGATTATTTCCCCCACGAGCACGCGCGCAGCCGCGCCTACCGCTGGGGCGAAGACGGCCTGCTCGGCATCACCGACCGCGAATGCCGCCTCTGCTTTGCCCTGGCTCTCTGGAACGGAAAGGATCACCTCCTCAAAGAGCGCCTCTTCGGCCTGACCGGGCCGCAGGGTAATCACGGCGAGGACGTGAAGGAGTGCTACTTCTATCTCGACTCCACCCCGACGCATTCCTACCTGAAGGCACTCTACAAATATCCCCAGGCCGAATTCCCTTACACCCGGCTGCTCGAGGAGAACCGCCGCCGGGGCCGGCACGAACCCGAATTCGAGTTGAACGACACCCGCATCTTCGACGGGAACCGCTACTTCGATGTGCTCGCCGAATATGCCAAGGCCGGCCCGGACGACATTCTCATCCGTATCACCATTGCCAACCGCGGCCCCGAGCGGGCGCCCCTGCACGTGCTGCCGACGCTGTGGTATCGCAACACTTGGAGTTGGGGGGCCAGGCACGAGGGGCGCGCCACGAGGCCCGGCATCAAGGCCGCAGGCGAGGGCTTGCTCCAAGCCGAGCACGTCACATTGGGCCCGAGTTGGCTAGCCGCCGGGCCCGGTCCGGATGGCAAAGCGCCTCAATTCCTGTTCACTGAAAACGAGACCAACACGCTCGCGCTGTTCGGTGTGGAGAACCAGACGCCTTATGTCAAAGACGCCTTCCATGCGTTTCTGATCCAGGGCCGGGCCGAGGAGGTGAATCCCGCGCAGATCGGCACCAAAGCCGCCGCGCTCTATCGGTTGGAGATTCCTCCCGGGGAGGAAGTCTGTCTGCGTCTCCGGCTGGCTACAAAGACTCAGATAGTAGGGCAGGCGTCTCGCCTGCCCGGAGGGCGTCCCGCCCTCGGTCCTGGCAGTGCGGCCGAGGCGCCCCGTGGAGCAGGCGAGACGCCTGCCCTACTATCTCCCAAGGACTTCGATCAGGTGTTCCAGGATCGGATTCGCGAGGCCGACGAGTTCTACACTGAGCGCCTGCCCAAGGGGCTCAGCGAAGACGAGGCCCGCGTCGTGCGGCAGGCTTACGCTGGCTTGCTCTGGAACAAGCAGTTCTATCATTACATCATCCAGGATTGGCTGGAGGGTGACCCGCGGCAACCGCCGCCACCCGCCGCCCGCGCTTCGGGCCGCAACGCCGACTGGCTCCACCTCTACAACCGCGACGTCATCTCCATGCCCGACAAATGGGAATACCCGTGGTACGCCGCCTGGGACTTGGCCTTCCACATGATCCCCTTTGCGCAGGTTGACCCCGATTACGCCAAACAGCAGCTCGTGCTCTTCCTGCGCGAGTGGTACATGCACCCCAATGGCCAGTTGCCGGCCTACGAGTTTAACTTCGCCGACGTCAACCCGCCCGTCCATGCCTGGTCCTGCTGGCGCGTGTATAAGATGACAGCCGCCCGCGGCCACCGCGACCGCGTATTCCTCTCCCGCTGCTTCCAGAAGCTGGTCATCACTTTCACCTGGTGGGTCAACCGCAAGGATCTCGAAGGCCGCAACCTCTTCGCGGGCGGCTTCCTCGGCCTGGACAACATCGGCGTATTCGATCGTTCCAAGCCGCTCCCGACCGGCGGGCACCTCCAGCAGGCCGACGGCACGGCCTGGATGGCGTTCTATTGCGCGACGATGCTTTCCATCGCGCTCGAACTCGCCCGCGACAACCCCGCCACCGAAGACATGGCCTCCAAGTTCTTCGAGCACTTCGTCGCCATCGCCGACGCCATGAACACCCAGGGCGGCAACGGCCTCTGGGATCAGGAAGACGGTTTTTACTACGACCAGCTCCGCGTCGGCGCCAACACCATCCCCCTCAAAGTCCGCTCGCTGGTCGGCCTCATCCCGCTGCTGGCGGTCGAAGTCCTCGATGACGAACTCATCCGGGGACTGCACGGCTTCAAGAAGCGGATGGACTGGTTCCTGGAAAACCGGCCGGAGATGAACGACCTCATCTCCTATTGCTGCCTCCTGGACAAGGGCAAGGGCCGCTGCCACCGCTTGCTGGCCATCCCGACCCGCGCCCAGCTCGAACGCGTCCTGCGCTACGTGCTCGACGAGAACGAGTTCCTCTCGCCTTACGGCATCCGTTCCCTGTCCCGCATCCACAAGGACCGGCCCTACATCTTCCGTCTCAACGGCGAAGAACATCGCGTGGACTACGAGCCCGGCGAGTCCACCACCCAGTTCTTCGGCGGCAATTCCAACTGGCGCGGCCCCGTTTGGCTACCGCTCAACTACCTGCTCATCGAGGCCTTGGAACGCTACCATCACTATTACGGCGACGCCCTTTGCATTGAATGCCCCACCGGCTCCGGGAAGCGGCTGAACCTCCAACAGGTTGCCGCTGAATTGCGCGCCAGGCTGGCCCGCCTCTTCCTGCGCGATGCCCAGGGCCACCGGCCCTGTCACGGCGCGGACCACCGCTTTGCCGAAGACCCGCACTGGCGCGACCTGCTGCTGTTCCACGAATACTTCCACGGCGAAACCGGCCACGGTCTGGGCGCTAGCCATCAGACGGGGTGGACTGCACTCGTGACCCGGCTTCTCGAAGCTCCAGCCCGATGAGGCGCTGGCGCGCGTAGCTGCCGCTGGTATGGGTTGGGTGAGCTTCTCAGCAGGGAACTCCGCGATGGGCGATATCCGAAACCCGAGGACCGAAACCCGAAAGAAGTCCGAAAGCCGAAGCCCGAAGAAGCCGTGGGCGGATCGTCGAACGCGGCACCTTCGCTGGCGCAAGCCACGAGGCTCCAGCGCACTAGATTCCTTGAGCCGCAGACCTTGTTGCAATCAGGCCAAGTCTTGCCACCCGAGCAACAGTCGAGCTATTTGCCATTTGCCATTTGCGATCGGCCATCGGCTATAGGCTATTCGGTCTGTCGCCGCCTCGCTACGCTACGCTGCCCCTCCGCCCGTGGGCGGGCTCCGCGATTTCGGCCTTCTTTCGGATTTCGGCCTTCGGCCTTCGGATTCAGCCCCCTGGCGCCGCCGAGCGCGTCGAGCCGTCCCACCTCAACGGATACCCCAACCGAAACTTCCCCGAACTCTCCGGTGCCAGCAAATCGGTTTGCTGAATGGCCAGCCCGCCGCCGGCCCCGAGCGCCTCACCCAGCCGCCGTCGCAGTTCCTCAATCTCCGCCGCGGTCGGCGGCGTGCGGTCCGGCACAAACCGCAGCAGCCATTCGCCGACCGCCCGCTCACACAATTGGTAGTGCGCGATGCCCGCCAGGTCCGCCAAACACCGGTCCACTTGCAACGTAGTAACTCGCCTACCGTCGGCCGCGGCGAAGGCGTCTTTCACCCGGCCATGCACCACGTAACTCGTGTAGTAAGGCCGCTCATGCCGCTCCACCAGGTCCCCGATGCGATAGCGAATCAGCGGCATGTAGTCATTGGTCAGGGTCGTGACGGCCAGTTCGCTGATGCCTTGTGCGTCGGTGTTCAGCACTTCGAGCAGCGCGGTCTCGTGGCTCGGCCGCATCTCGCCGCGCCCAATTTCCATCAGCAGATGCCCGGTCTCGGTCGAACCGTAGAGGTTGAACACCGGCACTCCGAACACGCGCTCCAGTATCCGTCGGTGCATCATGCTCACAAACTCGTAGCTGCCCAAAATGAACCGCAGCGACGGCAAGCGAATGCCCCGCCGTTCGCAATAAAGCGCGAAAACCACCCCATACACCGGGTCCACGTCGAGGAACTGCGGCCGCCATTCGACCGCTTCCGCCGCCATGCGCGCCAGCTCGGCTTCTCCCCAAAGAAACGGATACCGCGACAGGCTCACGAACAGCGCATTCCCCACCACCCGATCGGCGCGGGAAGGCACGCCCGAGTAGCAGATGTCCCCGCTGCAAACCGGCGAATTGATCGTAACCCGCCGCGCCTCCGGAAACTCATCCAGCACCGCAGCCACGAACGGATTGAGCCGCAGCGCCCGCTCCTCCTGCTCGGCCCACCACCCGCGCCCCAGCAACAGCAGCGTGCGGGCCTCCGACGTGCCGGAGGTGTGCTCCAACTCCACCAGGTCCTGGCCGACCAGCGTATCGAGGTCCACTCCCGCTCGCAGGAAATTACGCGGGAAATCGCGGCGAATGTCCTCTTTCGTGATCAGCGGCAAGTGGCGCAATTTGGCTAGCGACACCGCCTCCCTGCCCAACTCTGGCATCGAGTCCGTCCGCTGGTAAAGCGGTACCTCCCTCAGCCAGCGCGGCAGCACCTCGCCCAGCCGATACGGCAGTGCGGCTTCCTTAATCAATTCCGGCGTCGCCAACATGCAATTACGAATCCTGTGTCGTTCAAATGCCGCGCCAATTTACCACACAACCACTCCCTTTCCACCAGCCCATTTGCACCCAAAACACCCCAGACATGCGCCTGAGCATATAAATGCCATATAAGTCCCATCGCAATCCCATAACAACATTAACACGGCGGATAAACCGGCCTTACAGGCCAGCACGGAGCCGGGCGGACAAGTGCCTTGCTACTCCCCGATGATCTTCACCAGCACCCGCTTCCGTCGGCGACCGTCGAACTCACCGTAGAAGATCTGCTCCCACGGCCCGAAGTCCAATTTGCCCTTCGTGATGGCCACCACCACTTCCCGGCCCATGACCTGCCGTTTCATGTGCGCGTCGGCGTTGTCCTCGCCGGTGCGATTGTGCTGGTATTGGGAAGTGGGCGCGTGGGGCGCCAGTTTCTCCAGCCAAACGTCATAATCATGCAGCAGACCGTCCTCCGCATCGTTGATGAACACCGACGCCGTGATGTGCATGGCGTTCACCAGACAAAGGCCCTCCTGGACCCCGCTCTTTCGCACGAGACCCTCAACCGTGTGCGTGATGTTCACAAACCCCCGCCGATCCGGCACCTCAAACCAAAGATGTTCAGTAAGACTCTTCACAGAGACCTTATGCCACACAGGCACCTGCCTCGACAACCCCTGATAATGTCCCACGTTCCTCGCGCGAGAAATAGTTGAGCTCGAAAAATCCAAGCTCAACAGGCTTTCCGCGCACCTTGGTGTTCCATACAGGCTCTATGTTGGCACGAAAACTGACTGCTTTGATTTTATTGAGCAAAACGGCGCTTTTGATTCCTTAGGCGAGGATTTGGGATGTCGCTCCTCTCTCTCACGCCAGAACGGAATTGCGACCCTCCGTCACGGCGCGACGAGGCGGTAGAAGCGCGCCGGGTAATGAGCCGCGTTGGTATCGGTGAACGTGAACATGCTGTTGCCGGGCAGCACCGACCCAATCTGAACCCACCCTGCCGGGTCGGCTGGATTCGCATTCGCCTGGACCAAAACCGTTTGAACCGCCAAACCCCTCTCTTGAACTGTGAATTGGAAGCCCCCGTTCGATAGCGGCCCCGCTCCACTGACCAGCGGCGCCACCGGCACAGGGTTCGTGACCACGACATACACGAACGTAAGCGGGGACGCATTGCCAGCGGAGTCAACGCCAGAAACAAACCAGATATGCGAACCGCCGGGCGTGAGTTCGGTAATGGTGCCATTGGTGCCCATGATGCCCGCGACGGTGGGCACGTTCACCGCCGGAACGACCGACATGTTTCTCTCCATGATCGTGTAGCTGATGATGGGCGAGTAAAGGGGGTTCTGGGCCGGGCCGGGCGCGGGATCCCACGCCAGGCTAACAGTGCTAGAGGTCAATGAGGTCACCCGCAAGCCGGGCGGGCCTTGCGGGGCGGTTGTGGTGGCGGCGACGGCCGAGTTGTAACCCGACGAGCCGCCCGGGCCCGAGGCGACCACGTAATACACTTGGGCCAAACCCGGCGTCAGGCCGCTGATGGTTATCATCGGCACCGTGGTGCTGCTCCCGATCTGCGTAAACCACACCGTGCCGCCGCTGCCTCTTGGGTCGTGTATCGAGTGCCTGAGGTAAACGCTTTAAGTAACCGCCCCTGCCGCCGGGCTTTCCGGGTCCCAGGACAACGTCACCGAGTTGTCGGTCACGCCAACCACAGTCAAGTTCGTGATAGCCGTCGGCGGTGGATTGGGAACGGCAATCGTGAAATTCCAGTCGGCGAAGCCGGCGTAGTTGATGGCCCGAATGGTCACCGCATTGGACCCTATCTCATCGGCCTGCGGCGTCCACGCAATCGCTCCGCTATAAGTATCAACCTGCATCCCCGCGGGGCCGCTCAAAAGCAGATACACCGGCTGCGGATTGCCCGTCGCATTGACGGAGGAAGTGTAAGGAACCTGGTAAGTGGCCGAGAGGCTGGGATACGACACGAACCCCGGCGCACTGTCGGGAGCCCCCAATTCCTGGCTGCGCCACACATCGCTCACGCCGGTGCCGTTCGTGTCCATACCACCGATTAGAATCAGCCGCCCAAGGCTGTCCACGCCCATCGCCGAGGCGCTCAGGCCCTCGGGCAGCGGCGTTGAAATTACCCAGCCATTAGCCGCCGGATCATAGACCTGAACCACATTGGTCGTGACACCGCCGGAATCGCCGCCCACGACATAGATCTTGCCGTCCGCACCCAATGCCGCCGCGCTGCCGGCGACAGCGATGGGCATGGGTGCCATCGTGGTCCAATTGTTCCCGCTCACCGAGTAACGCAGCACCCTGGCGGTTTCCGTGCCGGCCGTGGCATTGGTTCGCCCGCCAAAAGCGTAAATGTGGTTTGTGCCATCAAACACAGCCGGAAAATGGTATAGGGTCACCGGGAGAGAGGCGATGGCAGCCCAGGTATCCGAGTCCGGATTGTACTGCTCCGCGGACGAAAGCGGCTGGCCGTTGCCGTCCAGGCCGCCAAGGGCGTAAGCGTTCCCGCCCGCGTCAGGAGCATAGCCAAGGTCGGAACGGGCCACGCTCATGGAAGCGAGGCTGAGCGGGGTGTCGCCTGAAGGACTATAGCCGATCACGGCGCTCGTGGAGTTGGTCCCATCGCTGCCGCCGTACACGATGATCATGCCGCCGTTCGCCACGGCCCCTGGCGCGATGCGAACACCGAACATCGCCGGCAGGTAGGTCCAGAAGGCGTTCGTGGCGGCTAAACTCTGAGGATAAGTCGAAAACCCATAAACGGAATCACCCCCAATCAGGAGGCTGCTCCGATCCGAGAGGACGGTGGTCGCTGCACCGCTGATGGGCGCATCCAGGGGTGGCCCTGGCAACCAAGTCAGCGGAGCGGCGCATAAACCAGCCCCGGCAAATAGTGGTGCTATTCCGGTTAGACACCGGAAAGGAAAGGAATGGTTCTTTCTCATTGTTTCACCCTTTGCCTATCGCCACTGCCGAACATGATAGACCAATCCAATCTTGGCATATCCACGGCAATTTGTGCTAACCTACGCCGGCCTGTGGCGTTGTCAAGGCCCCCTCCCGTCCTGGGTGTCGAGCCGTCGAGGCGCTGAACGATGGGGCTGACTATTCACGCGTGGGGCAGACCTCTGGTCTGCCAGTGCCCGGAGCCTCCGGCTCCGCCAGCCTGGCGCCCCCGAAACACCAGGCCAGAAGCCCCGCCAACCGGCAGACGGCAGGTCTGCCCCACCCCCAGCCGCTCTTGCCGATTGACAATTCACTGCCCGCAGTCGTCATTGAAGAGCATGAGAGCCTGGCTAATTGACAACCTCAAGGGCATCGGCGGTCTCCGCCTGGCCGAGGTGCCCGACCCGGTTCCGCAGCCAGACGATGTCATTCTGCAAGTCCATTATGCCGCCCTGAACCCTGCGGATCGTTACCTCGCCGAGAATCAGTACCCCGCCAAACCTGCCCTGCCTCACATCCTCGGTCGGGACGGTCTGGGCACCGTGGTGCAACTCGGCAGCGAGGTGAAAGATGTTCGCGTGGGCGACCGCCGGGCCATTCTGCGCGGCCCAGTGGGCGGGAACCGGCCCGGGACCTTTGCCGAGCGCGTGGCCGTGCCGCCGCAAGACCTCGTCGAGGTTCCCCCCGCCTGGAGCGAGCCCGAAGCTGCCGGCGCCGTCCTCGTCTATCTGACCGCCTGTCAGGCGCTGACGATGTGGGGGCCGCTGCCCCCGCCCGCCGTGGTGTTGGTGACTGGTGCCTCGGGCGGCGTGGGCGTCGCCGCCGTGCAGCTCGCCGCGGCCCTGGGGCATACAGTCGTCGCGCTCTCGCGCAGCCCCGAGAAGGGCCGCCGCTTGGAGCAACTCGGCGCGACCTTGACAGTCAATCCTGAAGACCCCAAGTGGAGCCACACCCTGAAGACCACCCTGGCGCCGCGCCGCGTGGATCTGGCCATTGACAACATCGGCGGCAAGCTCCTGACCCAGGTCATTGACACCTTGGGCGACCTTGGCCGCGTCAGCGTCGTCGGGCGCCTGGCCGGCCCGGTCCCCAGCTTCAACACCGCCACGCTGTTCTTCCGCCGCATCCGGCTGGGCGGAGTCGCCGTCGGCGCCTGGTCCAACGCCGAGAGCCGTGCGGCCTGGCGCGAGGTACTGGCCCTGCTCGCGCGAACGGCCGCCCGCCCCCAGGTGGACACGATCTTCCCCTTCGAGCAACTGCCTCAGGCCTTCGAGCGCCTCGCTCAGGGGCCGATGGGCAAGGTGCTGCTGGCGGTTCAGCCCCCCCGCTGAGCGCGTCCGCTCCATTGATATCTTTGTCGGAGTCAGTGGCCGCCATTCGGGCGAAGCGTGGAGATCCATGCTGGACTTAGCCCGGCCGATCGGGTCATCCTTAACCCTGCGGATTCGTTGACCGAGGCGCCAGTGTGCGTGTCCTCGAAGCGACCCAAAACATGGCGTTAAAATGAAATCAGGCAGCAGCATCATTCTCTCTCTTCTGGGGCTCTTAGCGGGTTGCGCGGTCGGGCCCGATTACCAGCGCCCGGCCGCGCTCAAATCGCAGCCCATGCCCGATTCCTTCGCCGGCGTCGGAACGAACGCGCCCTCCGCCTCAGCCTTGCCCACAAACGGGCCGGCGTGGAAACCCGCTATGCCTGCTGCCGACCGCCCACGGGGTCCCTGGTGGGAAGCGTTCGGGGATAAGGAGTTGAACCGCCTCGAAGCACTTGCCGCCGCCGATAATCAAAGTCTAACTGCCGAGCTGGCGCGGCTTGACCAGGCTCGAGCCCTGGTGAAAGTCGCCCGATCGAGCTTTTTTCCGCAAATAAGTGCCGACCCCTCCGTCACGCGCCAACGCACCAGTGTTAACGCGCCGCAAAACGGTCTGCCCGCCGGCCAGGCTTACCGGTTTGATACGCTCACTTTGTCAGCGGACCTGAGCTGGGAATTGGACCTGTGGGGTCGCATTCGCCGCCAGACCGAGGGCGCCCGGGCCCGGTTTGCCGCGACCGCCGATGACCTGGAATCCCTTCGACTGTCCGTGCAGGCCGAAATCGCCTCGGACTATGCGGTCCTGCGCGCGCTCGAAGCCGAACGTGCCCTGTTGGTGGATACCATCAAGGCTTACCGCCGCTCTCTCGAACTCACGCAAAACCGCCGCAAAGGCGGCATCGCGTCGGACCTCGATGTTTTCCAGGCGCAGACCCAGCTCCGCAGCGCCGAGGCCCAGGTCCCCGCCGTTGAGCTCCAGCACGAGGACTTTGTCCATGCGCTGGCAGTGCTCTGTGGCCAGCCCGCCTCCCGCTTCCAGGTCGCCCCCGCTCAATCGCGGACGGAAACGGTCCCCTCCGTGCCGCCCGGCTTGCCCAGCGAACTCCTGGAGCGCCGGCCGGACATCGCCGCTGCCGAACGGCGCATGGCCGCCGCCAACGCCGACATCGGCGTCGCCACCAGCGCCTTCTACCCGGATGTCGTCATCAACGGGCTGGCCGGCTTCCAGTCCATTAGCACGAGCACCCTGTTGGACTGGCCCAGCCGCTTCTGGTCGTTTGGTCCGTCGGCCGATCTGCCGCTGTTCACCGGCGGCCGCAACCGCGCGCAGCTCACCGTAGCGCGACGTGCTTACGACGAAGCGGTCGCCAATTACCGGCAGACCGTCCTGACCGCGTTCCAGGAAGTCGAAGACCAACTCTCCGCCCAGCGTCTGCTGGCGGCACAACTCGACGCACAGAAGGCTGCGCTTGAAGCAGCCCGGCATACGCTGGAAATCGCCAATAACCGTTACGAGGCCGGCCTGGTCACCTACCTGGAGGTCGCCACCGCGCAGACCGCCGCCCTGACCCAGGAGAGCGCCGTCGTCCAGCTCCAGGGCCAGGACCGCGTCGCCTTGATCGGCTTGATCAAAGCCTTGGGCGGGAAATGGGAAGGCGCCGGCTGACACCCGGCTCGAATCGCGAGGCCCGAGGTCACAAGAATCCGAGTTCTGTCAGCCGGTGTTCATGGTCCGCCGTCGGTCAGGTGCCTTGCGGGTAGCCTTGGGGTAGCCTTGGGTGGCCTTGATGTGGCCTTAGGGCGCCTGTCTATCACCTGGCTATCAACACGCTTTGAGATGGCTTGACCGATCCGGCGCTTGGCTCATCTGCCAACACTTACTAGTTCTTTGATTCCTAATCCGGGGTCCGTTTGACCGACTACGGGCGCGTAGCGACCATCCGCTTCCCGAACGAGGAAGAGAATATATGCCCGTGGACCCAATGTCGGGTTCCCGGCAGGGGCGAAGGAGACAAAAGACGGTCCGTTAGGAACCCTAGGAATATTTGTGCCATCGGGGGTGCGGTAGTGGTGCAGGACAATATCCCTTAGCGCCTTATCGCCCTTTAGGACGGCAGAAACCGCAAATCTGGTTTCGACACCAATCACGGCCTGGCCGGCGAAGCCGGGGAGGTCGAGGTGCTCTTTGGTGTCGTTGGTGGTGGTGACAGTGGCAAGGACCACCACGACCGACTTGTCGAGCAGTTCTTGATACGGCCAAATGCGAACCGCGCGCGCGGCGACGATCCCGGTCAAGCCGAGCAGGAGCGCAGCGGCAAGCACGACCAGACGGATAGATTTCATACTGCTCATTTGACGGAATCGGCCGCAAAATGCTCCCACGCTGCCGAACGCTCGCGGTGAGTGGGCCTGCGGCTAGGGCGCTGGAATGCGATCTTGTTCTTGTGATTTCGCGCATAAAGGCATTGCATGGATGACAGTGAAGGCGTAAGGTTGTCTCAAGCTCAGTGATCTATGGAAGCCGTTCGCCACGCGCTTTGTGGGGTGAGAGACGTTGAGGCTCCCCGGCGGACGTTTGCACTCTCGATTCGGTGTTGGTTGGCGCGTGGTCTTTCCCATTTGTGCCGTCGAAACTGGCAACCCAAGCACTTATGCACCTCTCCCGCCGCACTTTCCTGAAATCCGCCGGCACCGGAGCCGCGTTCGCGCTCACTGGCAGTCTCGGGCTCCGGGCTTCCGCGGAATCAAACCAACCAACTATTGAACGAAAGGAGTCCCACATGGACATCAAACGAGCTGGGTCACAACCCTCCAAAAAAGGAACGTCCGATTGGTTTACCGGCACGGTGCGCATCGACCCCCTCTTCGAGGTGATGGCTCCGTCCCGCGCCCAGGGCATCAGTGTCACCTTCGAGCCCGGCGCTCGAACACTCTGGCACACCCACCCGCTGGGTCAGAACCTCGTTGTCACCGCCGGCTGCGGCTGGGTGCAGCGCTGGGGCGGACGCATTGAAGAAATCCGGCCCGGCGACGTGGTCTGGATCCCGCCGGGTGAAAAGCACTGGCACGGTGCCGCCGCGACGACCGCCATGACGCACATCGCCGTTTACGAGTTCATCAACGGCAGTGGCGCGGACTGGCTGGAGGCGGTGAGCGACGAACAATATCGCAAGTGACCGCAGCACCCGGTTGCGCCCGTGCCCGCGTGATCGCGCCCGCGGCACCTACAGGGCCCGCTACCACGCCCGCGGCAGGCCCCAGCGTTTACTTCAGCTCCGAAAACCAAGCCCCCCGCCCGGCCCTGATTGCCCTATCTACGGCATCCTCAGTTAGATGCCGGTCCATGGTGGATTCAACCGCATGGCTTTCAGGCCACCATTAGCAGAGAAGCCAGCTCGTCCGGGGCGGTCACCATTGAGTCGTGCCCTGCCTCTATGGTCGTGAACGACCAGGTAGGGTCGCCCCTTATACTGTTGCGGGTAGCGGCGAGCAAAGCATAGGGTGGTTTGATCGAAGCAATGTAGGTGCGCTTCAATCCATTGCTCCCGGAGTTCTTGAACGTAAAGGCTCCGATATATGTCCCGACTGGCATAGGCCGCATGCGCCGCTGCAGCCAAGCGACGTCCGCAGACTTGGTCACCCCGAAGGCACTGGGCGGAGGTGCCGGGAGCGCCACCCCCTTACCCTCTTCTCGCACCGACTTCAATCGCGCTTCGCGTGCCTCGGGAGGATTAAAGCCGGCCCAACTGAAGGATGCCCCTGTTGACATATCGGGTGGCACACTCGCGTCCAGGTAAACATAGCGAGACACACGCTCCCGGAGTGCGTCGGCGACGCCGGAGATCACAAAGCCTCCATAGCTGTGTCCCACGAGCACGAAGTCGCTCAACTCCTCCGCATCAACCAGGGAAAGAATGTCGTCCACATGGGTCTGCAGCGAAATGTCCTTCGAGAACAGATGCGCGCGATCCCCCAATCCGGTGAGGCTGGGCGCGAAAACCCTGTGCCCGCGCGCCCTGAGAACATCGGCTGCACGACGCCAGCACCAGCCCCCGTGCCACGCACCATGCACCAGGACGAAGGTACGGGGCTTATCGGTGACACCCGCGATCCCGGTATTGCCCACCGCGGTCACGGCACCCGCTGTTGCCGCACTTGATTCCGTTAGGAAACCTCGCCTTGTAATCATGCAGTCCTCCTTCTTCTGATTAAGCCATATAACGGAAAGCTCACCGATGCGTCGGAGCCGCATTCATAGGGGTGGAGCGATGGGTTCGGCACGCCGCGCCGAGCTGGTTGATGCTTGGCAAAAGTCAATAAAGGCTTCCCTGGCGTCGTTTGTAACCGTCTCGTCGGCTGTGGGTGCCTGCATCCCCAATGCACACCCATACCGGTCGGGTCCTGCGGCTTGTGTTCGGGCCGACTGCATCCGGGCGAGATCTTCCAGCCACTGAGTACGCGTGAAACCGTACATCCGGCGGAAGTAGTCAGCTACCTCAAGATTGGCTGCGAAGGCCGTCCCGTTCATCAAATGCTCTGATCCCCAGGGAGGGTGCCAATTCACGTCGAAAAGGTCGAACCACCAGCGCCCAAGCCAATCCGCGCCGCGGCGCACCGGTGGCTCGCGCAGTAACCAATTGACTTGGTAGCAACATAAGCAGTCTTCGACCGGCGCGGCCACAAGCGAAACGTCCATCGTTAGACTGGCTGATTTCCCAGGCGCGAGCGGAGTTGTCACCGACTTCAGCCGGTTCGTAGCCAATAGGGAACCATCCCGCTTGGCTCTGCATTCAAACCAAAACACCTCGAAGTCAACCGACCGGGGACCGACGTTTGAGACACGAAAGGTGAGCACAGGCGTGGCCGCTCCGGAGTTCGTGCGACTTCCGACAGTCGGTGTCGAAAGCCGTATCCATTCCCTGGCTCTGGGCTTCGGCCGTTGTGTTCATTCCCATACCAAGACGAGTCCGATCGCAAGTGCGGGGACCAGCACGAGCCAATACTTGAAGCGTAATCCTTTCACAATGCCGAACAACGCTGGTCAGTGGCGCGCCGACGACGACGTACAGAATGGAACAGAAAGCCTATCGGCGCGTCCACTGCACCAGCCGGATTAGCTTTTCGTGCCATATCGGTCTCTAAATGCTAAGCCGATGTCGATCCTGCATCTTCGGCAGACGAACGAGTCGGTCTCATCCTCCTCGGGGGGCACTGTGGTATCGGACAACCACGGCGCACGCCACCTAGGGACAGGCCACCATACCTGACCGCAACGAGGGCATCGTGCGAGGCTGTAGCCGAAAAGAAAAGGCGCCCCGAACAATATTAGAAACGCCAGGACACCAACATGCCAACCGATGCTCGCCCCCACCAGAATTGAAACAATCACCGCGACTCCTGCTATCGGAACCGTGCCCCACTTCATAAAACGCGCAGCCCGCATAGCTCTCTTGATGCGCGGGAACTCGGCTGGGTCTGGTGTGACCGGGCGATCCATACAAGCTAACGCTCTGCGTCAGGTGCGCCGGATACCTGAGCAGCGATAAAGAGCAAGGCGTAGTCCGGCGTCGCCTGCACGCAGTTAGCTTCCGGCGTCGAGACCTTGGCTCGGCAACGCGTAGTTCTTAATGTCCTTAATCGCCTCAAGGAGTTTGATGGTGGCAGTCGCGTCCAACGTAGCACCGGTATACCTTACTTCATACAAACCCTGAAGGTTCGAAGGCAGCTTGACTCCATCACGGACCAACAGGATGAATCTCCGTCCGTAGAAAGCCATGGCCGCACCAATCTCGATGAGCACGTTTGGATTCAGCAGGACGTGCTCGGCCCCGTCCTTGTCGGTAATCGTTCTATCAACGTCAACGTGAATGATCGCAGCTCCTGCTTTTCGCATGTCATCCATGACCTTTTCAGGAACTGGTTTCGAGACGGTTTGCCTATCAACAGAAACCATAGGCTCCAGCTCCCCGTACTCGAGCAGTTTGCATATCGGCTCGACGAGGTCGCGATTCTTCCCGTGCGTAATGTAAACTCGCCGGCGTCGCTGATCATCAGCTATTGCTGCCGTGAGCTCCGTACTCTTCGACTGGACAACAGGAGGCTGTACCGTCACCCGTTCTGGTTGGGGTTTCGATACATCTGGCTCCTTCGTGACGATATCCTTTTCCTCGGGCGTTGGGGTGGTTACCGGCGGAACTACAGTGCCCTGAAGGCTCACGTAGTTCTTTCCTTTGATTTCCTCAATGAATCCAACAGACCGCGCACTCCCGTCGATTCGTTCCAGTACCTCCGCAGTCTTTGCTCGCGGCACGCCCATTTCTTCGAGCACATTTACCGCGATGTCTTGGCGGGGAAATGGATGGCCGTCGTACTGACGGAGGAAGTCGCCGAAAATTCTGGGCTTCAAAATCGCCTCTCTCTTGGCTGCCTGATCTTCGTTTTCTTCTTTAGGACGGAGAATGCGGCGGGCTAGGTCGGTGACTGAAATGGAACTCGCTTGCGCTCCGCCTTCGACAAGGCCGAACGCCATTGCTGCCCCCGTCAGCACCTTGAGCTGGGAGCCCTTCGGATCTAGGTTCAGGCCCTTCGCAAGGTGAAGCGGAGAAGTTGGCCTCCCCGCGTAGTGGTCGAAAATCGCCTCCGCAACTCGCAGGGCGTCGTCGAGCGATGCCATTGGGACATCGGACTGTTTGAGATATTTCCGCTTGTGCACGGAATTCGCCTCGTGGGTGGTTTCCGTTTTTGATTTTGACATAAAAGAGACCCGGTTTGGAGCTAACAGCATTAGTTCAACGTAATCCACCGAGCGAACACGAACCCCACCTGGTTCTTCATGATGGCCACATTACCGCCCGAGGTCCTGGGGAAGCAAGGATTATTCGCAATTATTCATGCCTTGCCTTCCGCCATGAGAAAGACTAACTGAGTTAAGCATTGCGGGCATTCTCTCAGGGAACCAAATATGCCGCTGGACGAGGCTTAGCGAGGCCGCCGAGTGGCGGAACTGGCTGGCGGACGATCCGCTGCTGCCCTGCCCCTTTCCCGCGTCCAGGCGACCCCTCCGAACCCAGCTTGGCGCTCTATTCCTCCAACCCTGCACAAGACCGTCCTGCGGGCCGCACCGGGGCCTCCTCGGAGTCTCACCGTAGCACCTCTGATTCGAATCAGAGGTGCTACGGTGAGGCTCCGGTGCGGATCCGGCGGGGTTTCGGCGGTATAAGCGGGCGGCAGGGGACGCTGTTCCCCCGGTTCCACCGAAAACGGCGAGCGGGCCTGCTCAAGCCACTCATCGCCCGCTGCCAAACTGCCGCAGACTGAACTGCTTGTCGTCCACCAGCACCACCTGCAGGTTCTGCCAGCTCAGCAGAATGTCCAGGGCGTAGAGCGCCTCCGAGCGGGACAAGGCCGTTTGGTTGCGGAAGCAAATCGAGGCGCCACGCCACTTTTGTGCGTTGATGGGCTTGCGCCCGAGCAATTCGCCGTAGATCGGCAGCACCTGCGAGAGGTCCGCCTGCACGTCAATTGCGCCGCTGGCGATATACTCTTCGGCAGTGAAGGTGCGCCGCGGCACGTCCCGCAACCCCGCCGTGATGGATCGCGCCCTGTCGTTCGGCACCAGCAGCGCAAACCTCTCGCCTTCCAACAACACCGAAATGCCGTGCTTGCCCAGTTCCTTCTCCAGGACCACCACCGCCTCGGCGCGGTCACCGGCGGCGACCGCCAGCGACAACTGGCCTCCTTTCCACCGCGGATCGCACAGAACGGTGCGGTCAATGAGCGCGGCAAGGAGGTCCACAAAATCATCGAGCGTGGGGTTGGGCAGCCACAGCGTGGGGTTTAGGCCGCCGGGCCGGAAGCCGGCGTTGGCGGCGCCTTCGAGCTCATAGACGCTTTCCAGCGTGTCTTCGCGCAGTTGCACGCTCGCATGGAGCATGTCCACCGCCATTACCTCGAACGTCACCTGTCCGCCGCGGATGGACCGGTCGTCGAAGACCTCGCCCTCGCGCAGGAGCCGGCGGACGAGCATCGGCGGGGCGTTCGGCCGGTCCAGCGAATGATGTTGGACCCCGAGCAACACGGCCTTGAATTCAGGCAAATTAACCAGGGCCCGTATGTGAATGCCGTACTCCTTTTGCGGCGGCCGCGGCGGGGCAGGCTCCACTCGGATTTCAGGTTCGATTGGGGCGGGCTGGGACTCGAACGTAGGCAGCCGTGCCTGGAGCCGCAGCGGCAGCGTCGGCGGCGGTGGCTGGGTGGCCGCCGGCAGCGGCGCAGGCATAGCCGGCGCAGGAGGCAAGTTGTGGACATGCCACAGCACCGGCGCCCCTGCCAACAGAAGGCAAACCAGGGCCTTCTGCACCTTGGTCAGGCTGGCCAGCCGCGCCAGGCCAGCCGTTAATCCCGTCATAGGCGTTGGAGCGGCGCGCGCGGCGGCACGGGTGATCGAGGCGGCGAGCGTGGCGGGCGCCGCGCTGGCGTGATACTGCAACGCGCCGGCGGCGGCGGCGACACTGGCGGTTCGGAACCCTCGCCGTTGAAAGAACCGGACCAGCTTATCGAGCGCTGAGGCGACTCGCTTCTGAGCCGCGTCTTCGCTGACACCCAGCGAGGCGCCGACCTCTTGGAGGGACCGGTTCCCGCCGTAACGCAGCAGCAGCGCCGCGCGGTCTTTCTCGCGCAGGGTCAGCAGGGCCTCGTCCAACAGTGGCACCAGCGCGCACAAACCGTTTTGTAGGTCGGGAGTCTTCATAGTGGTGCCCAGTTCGCTGGCGACTTGCTCGCGGCGGCGGCGGCGCAGCTCCCCGCGCAGCCAGGCCTGGGCTTCGAGCAGAGCGGCCCGGTGCAGCCAGGCGGGCAGCGAGTCGTCAGGCGCAAAGCGCCAGGCCTTGCGGGCCAGCGCCACGAACACATTTTGCGAAATCTCCTCCGCCGCCGCGGGGTCTTCGACCTTCCGCCGCGCCGTGCCGTGGACCAGGATCAGGTGCCGTTCCACCAGCGTCGCAAACGCCGACTCGTCCCGGTGGCGCGCAAACGCCTGCAAAAGCTCGAAGTCCTGCCGCCGCTCATTCATCTCTCACCCCATAGGCTGCCGCCCGGCGCGCAAAACCGAAATGTTTTTTCTTGCAGGCTAAAGGTGATCCAACCCACTCCCTCAAGACTTGACTTGGCAGCAGGGGGCCGGGTTATCCTCGGTTGGCTGAGTTGATTTCGACGACTACAAACAACAAGGACCCTTATGAAACGAACTGTCTGCTTGTTCACCTCGCTCGCGCTTGGCCTTCTGGCCGGCCGCATTGTGCCCGCTTCCGCCGACGACGACGGAGACGTGGAAGGTTTCATGGCCATCAGGCCAATCACGAATGTTAAGGAATACGACGACGTGAGGTTTAAGGACATGAGCAAGCTGGACCTTTCCGCCCGGCTCGGTCTGCCCGCCACCCTGTGGTTTAACCAGAAGACCGTCTGGCCGGCGGCGATGCCGGTGGACACCGCCAAACTGCTCGCCGACACGATGAACCCCGGCCTGGGTGTTCGCAAACTGCACCAGGATGGCCTGACCGGCAGGGGCGTCAACGTCGCCATCATTGACCAGCCGCTCTATCAGGACCATCCCGAGTTCGCCGGCAAGATCGCCGCCTACCACGACGTGGGCTGCCAGTCGGAGAACAGCATGCACGGACCGGCTGTCACCAGCCTGTTGGTCGGCGCCAAGTGCGGCACTGCGCCCGGGGCCAGGGTTTACTTCGTGGCCGCACCGTCCTGGACGGCGGATACCGCTTACCAGGCTAGAGCGCTGGACTGGATCGTCGAGCAAAACGCCCAACTCCCGCCCAAAGAGAAGATTCGCGTCGTATCGGTCTCCGGCGCGCCCGGGGGACGAGGTTCGCCCTTTAACAAGAACACCGAGCAGTGGGACCCCGCGTGCGAGCGGGCCGAAAAGGCCGGTATCCTGGTGCTCGATTGCACGGAGCACCACGGCTTCATCGGGCCGTGCTTTTATGATGCGAGTGACCCGGAAGACGTGGCCAAGTGCAAGCCCGGCTTCCCCAGCCGGCCTGGTATGAGCGGCGCCCAGGGCTCGCAAAGCCACATGCTGCTGGTGCCCTGCTCCCCGCGCACGACTGCCGAGGAATACGTTAAAGGCCAGTGCGGCTATCAACACTGCGGTCAGGGCGGCCTGAGCTGGTCCATCCCTTACTGCGCCGGTGTGCTCGCCCTGGGCTGGGGAGAGCGGCCTGAGCTGACCGGGCCGCAGATCCGCGAGCTGCTCTTCCAGTCCGCCCACAAGACCGCCGACGGCTGGCTTATCATCAACCCGCCCGAGTTCATCCGCATGGTCAAAGCCTATCGTCTTTGAAGCTTCAAGCCAAAGCACGCTGCTGCGGTTTTGTTTATTGCACCGGACCGGCCCGGCAGCAGGCGGAGGCGAAGGGGTCGGTTCGCGAGATTGTAGGGATCTCAACCGGTTCCCTTCCTCCGGTGGTGTGTGCTGGGAGCGAATCCTGCGATCTCCTGTTTCAGAGCAGACCGAATACCGTGAAAAGGCCCGGCTTGCGCCTCATACCCAAAAGTGGTACAAGCGAACCCAATATGGGTTCAGTCCCGGGCAGTAGCATCGGCGCCGCCTTGTTTGGCCGGACGAGGCGGGAACTGCTCGCGTTGTTCTATACGCACCCGGAGCGTTCGTTCTACCTGCGCCAGGTCATTCGCCATCTTGGGATCGGGCAGGGCTCCGTCCAACGGGAATTAGCCCGTCTCTCAGGCGCGGGGCTGCTGCTGCGCACGCAAGTGGGCAGCCAAGTTCATTATCAGGCTAATCCCGCCTCGCCTGTCTTCGGCGAACTGAAAGCGCTGATGGTCAAGTCGGCAGGGGTGGGGGATGCGTTGCGAGAGGCGTTGGCCCCGCTGGCTGACCGAATCAGGGTGGCGTTTCTCTATGGCTCTTTGGCACGTGGTGGCGGCGGGGCGAATAGTGACGTGGACGTGATGGTGATTGGGGGCGCAAGCTTTCGCGAGGTGGTTTCGGCGTTGCAGCCCGCGCAGGGTGCGATTGGGCGGGAGGTCAACCCGTCCGTGTATTCGGCACGGGAGTTCCGCGCCAAGGTGAGGGCTAAACATCATTTCCTCAGTTCGGTGATGGGTGCACCCAAGGTGTTCTTGGCTGGAGGCGAACATGAGCTTAGACGATTGGTTAAAGGCCCAGTGGCTCACCCAGCATAAGGAATGTGTTAAGCACTATGACGAGTAAACAGACGACAATCGTTGCGCTTCTGCTTGGAAGCCTGTGTGCCGACATTTCCAGCGCACCGACTCGATCGTCGGGCGGCTGGAAGCAGAGAGAATTCATCATCACCTTTTGGTGCGCGCCACCGGCCACCGATGAAGCCTTGGCCCGGGTGGCGGCGGAAGGTTACAACCTGACCTGGGGGCCGGCGGAGGGCTTGGACGTGGCCGCGCGGCACCACTTGCGGGCCATGTTGACAAGTGACCTGCTCAAACCGGAGGTGCTGGATGAACCCGTCAAACGCGCCCAGTTGGATGCCATGATCGAGCGGGTGAAAAAGCACCCGGCCCTTGAGGCCTACTTCCTGACGGATGAGCCGGGCGCGGGAGCATTCCCCGGTCTCGCCAAACTGGTGGCCTACCTGCGTCAGCGCGACCCCGCCCATCTCGCCTACATCAACCTTTATCCCACCTACGCCAACGAACAGCAGCTTGGGGTCAGCGCCGAGGCTACCGAGCGGGCCAAGGTCAGTTACCCCACGAACTTCGCCGGGGTCGGCACGGACGACAAAACAGTCCTGCGATACCGGGAGCACGTGAAGAGGTTCGTCGAGACCGTCAAGCCCGACCTCATCAGCTACGACCACTACCATTTCCTGAAACGTAATAGCGACGGCAGCCCCAACGACGGCACGCAGTACTTCCTGAATATTGCCCTGATCCGGATGGCTGCGCGGGAGGCCCACGTGCCGTTCCTTAACATCATACAGGCGGGCGACGAAGAGAAAGCGTGGCGCGTGCCCAACGCCGAGGAGATGCGATGGCTGGTCTATACCACCCTGGCCTACGGCGGACGGGGCATCAGCTACTTTACCTACTGGGGCATCCCGGGCGGGCTCTATGTGGATGGCAAGCCTTCGCCGCTCGTCAAACCCGTCGCCGCCCTGAACGCCGAGATAGCAAAGCTCGGGCCGGCGCTCCTGGAACTGGAGTCGCTGGCCGTTTATCACACCGTGCCGCTGCCTTACGGGACCGAGGCGATTCCCGCCAGTGCCCCAGTGCAGTTGGTCGGCGAGGGCCAGTTGGTCCTCGGCCTGTTCGGCAACTCCGGCCGTCCCTCAGCGTTCATGATCGTCAACCGTGATTACGAACACAGCGTGGATGCCCGGTTGAGAATCGCGCTGCCCGGTCGTCAACTGCAGGAACTGGATCGTAACACCGGCAAGTGGTCGAGGGGTGAGGCATTGAGCCGGGACCGGATGGTGAAGATCAAACTCGGCCCCGGGGACGGGCGGCTTTGCCGTGTCACGGGATTCCCCCAGGACGAAGAGAACCAGCGCGGCGCTTACAAGCTCATGAAAGGAGTCGGATTATGAATTGCCAGGATCGGGTGGAAGACAGCCAACATCCAACCTCCGACACCAAACGCCCAATGGTCTCCGGTTCGGGGAATACTGGATGTCGGGCGTTCTTTGGGGTCATGGAACGTTTCCCGAGGGCAGCGGCCCTGGTGATGCTGGCGGCAGCCTGCTGGCCGGTGGGCGGGTTTAGCACTGAGACCCTGTCGCCGGAAAGCCTTCGATTGGTGCCGTTTCCCAAGGAGGTTCACCTGACGGACGGTGGGCTCAAGCTCGACGCCCGCCTGACCATTCGTGTCGCCGACACGGTGCCAGCCCGCCAGGCAGCTACTGACCTCGAATGCGAACTGGCCCGACTCCTCAAGGGCCGGTTGGGCGTGGCCGCGTCGGCTCCATCCGTTGCCCAGCCGCTCCTCCTTGCGCTCGGGAAAAAGAGCATTTCGATCAAGCAGGCGCAACGAGCCCTTGGCCCGCTCCCCGAACAGGAGGAGGGCTATGCGTTGGCGGTGACGGACGCTTTCGCGGCGGTGGGAGCGCGGCACTCGGCCGGTCTGGCTCACGGAATTCAGACGCTGCGCCAACTCGTGCGCGCCAACGTGCGCGATGGCCGGCTCCCAGCCATGTCCATTCGGGACTGGCCCAGCCTGCGCTACCGCGGTTTCTCCGACGACATCACCCGCGGCCCCAGCCCAACCCCGGCGACGCTGCAGCGGGAAGTGGACTTGAGCGCCTTGCTCCGCATGAACCTCTTCACCTATTACCTCGAGCACCAGTACGCCTTCAGCAAACACCCGCTCATCGGCCCCAAGGATGGCAGCCTCAAACCCGAGGAACTCAAAGCGCTTGTGGACTATGCCGCCGACCGCGGCATCGAAGTGATCGGGAACCAGCAATCCTTCGGCCACTTCGGGGCCATCCTTCAGCACGAGGAGTACAAAGCCCTGCGCGAAACGCCGGACATCCTCAACCCGACGAGCGAGCGTACTTACCGGCTGCTCGACGATCTGTATTCGGAGCAGGCGCCCCTGCTGAAGTCGAAGTTCTTCAACGTCTGCTGCGACGAAACGGATGGACTGGGCACCGGCCCGTCCAAGCAACTGGCTCAGAAGATCGGGGTCGGCGGCGTCTATACGCGCCACATCCGGCGCCTGCACGACCTGGTGGAGGACAAATACGGCAAACGGATGATGATGTGGGGCGACATCATCCTGAATCACCCCAGTAACCTGGCGGACATACCCAAGGATACCATCATGCTCTCCTGGGGCTACGACGCGCGCGACTCCTTTGAGGCTCAGATCACACCCTTCGCCAAGTCCGGGTTCGAGTTCTTCGTCTGCCCTGGCGTGAGCTGCTGGAACCGGGTGCTCCCCGATTTCCAGGTCTCGGTCACGAATATCGCCAATTTCGTCCGTGACGGCGTCAAGCAGGACGCCTTGGGAATGATCAATACGACCTGGGACGACAGCGGCAGCAACCTCGCCGGCTGGAACTGGTATGGCGTCGCCTGGGGCGCGGAATGTGCCTGGAACGCCTCTGCCACGCCGATCACGGCCTTTAACAACCGCGTTGGCGCCGTCCTGTTCGGCGAGCCAGGTGCCGAATTCGGCGGAGCCGTGGACCTCCTTGGCAGAGCGCATCGTCTGGCGGCTTTCAAGGAAATGGCCGATAGCGCGTTCTTCGAGCCCGATTTCACCGTGTGGTTGGCCGACCCCAAGGCCATCGGTGAGGCTGAGACCCTGCGGCAGATCGTCCAAAAGGCGTCGGCGAAGCTGGACACTGCCAGCAACTCCGCGACCGTTGACGGCGATATCCTGGCGGAGTTCAAGTTCGGAGCCCAGCGAATGGATCTGATGGCCTCACGGGTCATCGAAGGGCAAATGGCCGCCGAAGCCTACCGGAAAGCTGTCGCAGCCAAACAACCCGCCGAGGCCGCAGAGCTCCTGCAAAGCGGCTGCGCCGCACAAATCAGCAAGCTCCGCAGTGAATATGCCGCCCTCAAGAACCGTTATCAGGAACTCTGGAACGCCGAAAACCGCCCCTATGCACTGAGCGGAGTAATCGGGCGCTTCGACATCTGTATCGCCTACTGTGACGACCTGCTGCGGCGCTTGACTTCAGCCGAGGCGGACCTCAAGGGCGAGCGGCCCCTCCCGTCCCCGGTTATTATCGGATTCCCGCCAACACCTTCAGGCAAATAATTCTCAGGTCTCGGGCTCTTCCTCGGCCCGCGGTGCGACTTGGTCCAACAACGGCTCGACCTTTTCCCAAAGTTCGGGTGGGACCTTGGCGCGCTGCTCGGGCGTGTCAATCTCACCATCGAAGAGCAGCTTGCCGTCCTTGTCGTGGGCAGTGAGGTGGGGCTTGGGATTGCAGACCAGCACGATCGTACCCGACTCATCTGCCTTAACCATGCTCCTGACCTGGTGATCAGTGCTGCGGACGGTGACCGAGGCATTGTTGTTCACGTCAATCCCCGACCGGAAGACGTCTCGCAGCGTCTTGAATGCGGGCGCCCAGGCCGTGTTGGTCGAGGCGCGCATTGCGTCCTGCCAGGCCTTGCGGGCTTGCTCCATGCTGCGGCGGACCTCCTCCTGCACTTTGGCCGTGTCAATCTTCACATCGCCCAAGGCACGGTGGAGCGCCTTCCAGGGCTCGCCGGCCGAGTTGGGTGCGAAGGGGAGCGTGAATTCCCCCGACCCCCCGTCCCAAGGGTGCGCCTCTTCGAGGCGGCTGAATCCGGTAGGCGCCTTGCCCAGCTTGACGGAAATAGTCTGCTTCTTTCCGGCCCGGTAGAAGACAAGCTCGACCTTGTCGCCTTGCTTGCGCACCTGGATCAGCTTGCGCAACTGGGCCGGCACCACGAGCAGGTGGCCGTCCAGCTCGGCCAACACATCGTTCTTCTCCAGACCGGCCTTTGCGGCCGGGCTGTCTGGCGCAACGTAGGTCACCACCAACCCTGACCCGGGCGGCAGACCGAGCTGCGACGCCAGCGCTTCGGAGCCCTCCACGATAGAGACTCCCAGCCAAGCCTCGTCCTTAGCCGCCGACTGTTCTTCCTCGGCGGTTGGTTCGATCGAGCTTATGGATATGCCGTTTGGGCCGGAGCCCCCGCTAATCATACCCCCGCCGCCAACACCACCACCCCCGCCACCGCCCCTTTCACCTCCGCTCCCGACAATCGTTGCCGCAACCGAACTCGACTGCACAGGTTGGTCCTCGGCGGCGATGGCGGCCAGGCAGCTTGCGGCCAGTACAACGCCCAGGGCGTATCTCGCGAGCGCCACCAAGGTCGGCGCGCGGACATTCCTGTCCGCAGCAACTTTCGTTGGCAGAGTGGCTTGGAAACTGGCCGGAGCGCCTTGCCCTTCGGGGCTTGCCGCGGACAGGAATGTCCGCGCGCCGGGCCAGGTTGAGCTATGCTTCAGTGTTTGCGTGCAGGTCTTCATAATCAAGTATCGTTGGCTTGTTGAGTGATAGGCTCAATACGTCTCAAAACTCACTGGCACGACCTCGAGCCGCGGCGTGCGCTGCTCGACCACAATGCCGCTGGCGGAATCGTGCAATACCACCGCGTCCGCCCATTCGCGGCAACGGAACCGAACGGGCTGGCCGCTTGGCAACCGCGCGACGGCGTCGAACGCCGCCACCAGCTTCTGGTCGAACTCGACGTTGTCCGCCCTGAGCGCAGGTTGGGCTGCGGCGCTGCCTTGGTTGCCGTTCTGCCGCTGGTCATGCCTGGAGGGCCACCAAACCAGCAGAGCTACCGCGGCGGCAACAGCGGCGGTGGGGGCCAGCCAGCGAAGCAGCAGACGCCAAGTCAGTTGAGAGTTGAGAGTTGAGAGTTGAGAAACGGGCAGGGGGGCAGAACGTGTGGGCGCGGCAGCGTCCTGGACTGCGCCAGTCCTCTGGCGCTTTCCATCCCCACGGCCCCATCCGGAAGCGCCCGAGGACTGGCGCAGTCCAAAACCCGTCGGCACGCCCGAAGGCTGGGGGCGGGCGTGGGGGCGGGCGGCAGCCAGCTTGGCCATGAGTTCGGCGGGTGGCCGGGCGGGGGCCAGCTTGAGCAACTCGGCTTCGAACAGTCCGTGATCGCCGTCGTTCATGCGAGCACCTCTTTGGTGAGCCGGCGCAGTTCCATCAGCCCATAGCGGTAGCGCGAGGCGGCCGTATTCGCCGGGATGCCCAGCGTGTCGGCAATTTCCGTGAAGGTGAGTTCACCCCACACCTTGAGGGTGATGACCTCGCGATACATATCAGGCAATCGGCTCATTGCGCTTTGAATCAACTGGCTTAGCTCATGTTCTTCCACACTCGTATCAAACCAGCACTCGGATGCCGGCGCCATCGCGGCCAGCTCCCGGCCGGCCCGGCGATCCTCACGCCGCGCCAGGTCTATGGCCCGGCGGCGGACGGTAGCGAACACCAGCGCCGGCGGAGGGGGGCGACCGTCGTTCTGCCGCTGGGATGCCTCCACCACTGCTTCCTGCACGAGGTCCTGCGCGTCGGCTTCGGAGCGCGTTTGCTGCCGGGCAAAAAGCAGGAACTTCGGCGCGTGTTCCTCCAACCAGCGCCGCCAGTCGGCTTCTTGTGGCGTTTCGTCCATTCCACCGCATCTCCGGCATTCAACCTGATAAGCGTCGCCCAGGCGTGCTTCTGTCTATGCTTATTACCGATTCACCCCCCTGTGTCCAGGGCGCGCTGAATCGTGTTAACAAGCAAGGCCACACAAAGCTGCTGAGGACCAGGTTTCTTCATCCTGCATTCTCCCTGGCGTCCATTCTGCATTCCAGATTGTTCGCCGGCGGAGAAGGTTCCTCAGGCAGGAGATAAACCGCAGAATACACGGAATACACGGAAACCCAACCGGGAGGAAGTCTGTTTTCCGCGTATTTCGCGTATTCCGCGGTTGGTCCCTCCTGCCTTTGGCTGCGGGTTTACCGCGCTGCGCCTCTGCGTGGGTTGAAATGCGCTCGTTCTGAGGTTCAGGTTTCAGCTTTCAGGTCTCGTCCTTCATCCCTCCACCATAAGCATCCGGAATACAACTCCCTTCCCGCGTTTCCCTCGGGGTGGTCTGGGGGCACCCTGGACAAACCCTGGACATGTCCTGGTACCATAGAACCCTCTCAAACCCCCGTTTTCGATCAGCCACACTTATCCAGCGCGCTCCACCCGCTGCTACGTCGGCTGCGTTGTGCCCGCGCCAACGGTGTTTTGCCGGTGATTCCCCGGCGTAGCCCCCTTGTGTGCCCGGTGTGGATTGCGTAATCCTCTGCGGTTACGTCACTTGCGTGGAGTATATCTTCGCAAGTATCTGCGGTTGAAGCACTTGGTAGAATCGCACGCATTTCTGGTAGTCGGGGCGCTGAGGTGCCGACACTCGGGCCCGGTCGAGCCGCCGCTCAAAGGCCGCCGATATCTCTGCGGGAACCTGCTGCACGGCAACATCTATGGCTGATACTGCCCGCTCCGGGGGGCTGTTGGCGATTGTGGAACAGGGGTCTGGGGGCAGCAAGCGGAAAGAACGCTCGAATCGGCTTTACAGCGGAGCCGGCGTCGGGAAAAATGCTGCCGATGAAGGGAAAGGTTTCATCAGCGGGGAGGAGCCGTTCGCATATCATCCCAAAATGGGGAGATATGCAGACCTGCATAATCACTTGTTAGGCCGTTTACACGAATCACAATTATGAGCCAAGAAGATTTGATAGAGATACAGAATAAAGAAATTGCGCGCCTCCAGAAGGAATATGCGAATTCCCAGAAGGCCCATTTGCAGGCGATAGCCGAGAAGGATCGGCAAATAGTGGACCTCAATCGCGAGCTTTCTGAGATGAAGGGAACAAATCTTAAGCCTGAGACCAAACAAATTCTCAAGTTTTACTTTGATCGTCACGATGGCCTTACGAGCAAGGAGATCGCACAGCGTTTTAAGTTGAGTCCGAGTGATGCGGATTACCATGTTGATGTCCTTCTTAAGAAAGAGTTTCTTCAAGTATTAACGGTTGGGAAGTGGCCACGATGCTGCATAAATGATAACGGACGGGACTTTGTAAAGAACCGGATGGCCTAATCAATCGTTGGGCCGCATGAACGCGTCATTCCAGATTTGGGGCACAAGCCCCTTAGTGAGTAAACCATCAACAGAAAGGCCATCATATGACCAAACTTTTGATTTTCCGTGTTGTGCTGCGCCGCTGCTAACGGCGTGCAATCTGCCATGACGGATACTCAGGCTGGCAGGGCCAAGTGTTTGAGCTGGGAAAAAACGAGCGTAATCACGGTTAGTCGCTCTCCGGCCCATCAGACACCCGGAGGCTGTTACAGCAGCCATCGGGGGATCGGTGATCCCGTAACCCGGCATCGCATGACAGACCGACGGGGGAGAGTTGGCTATGCGCCGACTCGTTTTGACCGCGAAGGAGCGCGAGCGATGTCCTGCCAGCCGCATTTTACGAGCATGCGGCCAAACGAAATTGAATGGCCCAACAAATCGGTGCAGCGAGCCGGCTCCGCGCCGGTCGCTGACCTCTGCGTTAGGGGTCAACGTTACGTCACATGAGCACACCTGATTGGGCAAAGAATGCTTCAATGGAGAAACTTCTCCAGATACGGACCGGCTATCGCGCGCACATAGTTGAGCACCGTGTGGCCGATGAGGAGATTCGCAGGCGAGAGGCGGAAACCTCCGGTCAAGTTGGGACCCAACGCCACCAGGAATCACTTGCAGTTGAGTTGGCAGCACTTGCCCAACATCGGAGGGCGAATCGGATAGCCCTTTGGGCGCTTGGAGTCGCCGTCGTAGCTCTGGCCGTAGCCATTCTCGGATGGATGTTTCCCCATGAGCCTCGCACCATTGGTCGTGCAGAACCAGCAACCCCACAGCCAGTTGCAGCACCAGCAACAAACACAATGCCCGGATTTTCCAAGTGAGAACCCCCAACAAGCCGGTGCAGCGACTGAGCGGCGCGCTCGTCTGTGGTGGTTCGGGTGTCTTGGGGGCGCTCATCGCTGACCTTTATCGTTCGGCCTTCGAACTGCATCGGCCAAAGCAACACGTTTATGGATGACATACCTGGTGGATTCTGGCGCGCCGTGGCGGATGGCTTTATCCGCACGCAACTCAACAAACCCCTTTTTGGGCGGCCTTACCTGAAGCTCGGCCAATGTGTCGGCCTTTGGGTTTATATGTTTGAACTGGGGGGCCTTCTTGGAGCAAAGCACGCCACCAAAGTCGATGCATTCTATTCTGCGTTTTTGGGAATGTCCGGCGCATCTGGCGCTGCCAAACGCGCCTTAGTTGACCAAGCAAGCAGGATGCTGGAGCAGAACTCACTAGGTTCAATGAAATTTCAGGACTATGTCGGAGCAGACGCCGCTGACCGCGTTCATTATGAGGGAGATGGGTGGCATAGTCTTCTCATCGAGCGGGGTAATCAAAAGGTTCCACCTACGGTTGCCCTCACAAATGCCTGGGAGTACGCATCAGCCGGTGCTGCTTTAGGCGCAATCCACCCTGATATCCTGCGAGCAATGTTTGAGCGCACACATGCAGACATCCCAGAAGAAAAGTGGCGACTCATGGAGGCTGCTGGGCTGGACATCGGACCAGGACAAACCCGAACCACCTACGGGGAGGCTGAGGCGGCTGAGAACAAAACATTCACGGAGTATTGCCGAGAATATCGCCCAAAACTCTATGCAGCCCTGAACGACTGACGGACCGATCTTGAAGCCACATGATGCGCCTCCCTACGATTAGGCCGAACGAGCTCACTGGAGCGAATGCGGGCGGGCCACCTCGGTTGCCAATTCGGACGCGCTGGGCCACCCGCATCGCTCGGTGCTACCGTTCGGTGACAGGCGATATCGCCCCGTAACATGCGCCTAATTAACCTATGGAAAACCACATTGGACGAAGGGCAAACGAGGCACTTGATGCCATGTGCGGCTGCGGGTCTCTAACCAAAAGACTCAGGGCCGCACAATTCCACTTTGACTCCGCTTGGAAGTTGATCGCCACCGCACCAGAACCCGTCCGCCAGAGCATTGCCGCATTCTTGAAGTGCAAGACAGGAAGAGGTTCTGCGAAATCCGCTACACTTGCTGCTGGCGCTATTTACTTTGCTCTTGTAGAGTATGGTCGTCAGGACGCCCTGCAATCATCGCGTTTGAAGCAGAACCGCAGGGGTGGGTCATGAGCGTCAGAACGCCGAACCACAGCATTCAGCGGATGGGAGCCAGCCGATCAGGTCAGTTACAATCCGTAGGTGCTCGGCGGCTGGCTCCCACCGCTGATGCTGGTCGTTGGGGCTAATGGCGTATGAGCGTTGAAGACCTACAGAAGTCGCTCGAAGACCAGGTTCACAAGACCTACCACGAGGCCGAGCGGAAGTTGTTGCCCGCCCCACTAGTTCGGGAGCGGGACTTCTACGGGCGTGTGTGGCTTTTGACGGCATTGGCTTATAGCGCACCTTGGCTGTACTTCGGTCTCAGGTCTCTCGTAATGCTTCACGACGGCCCGCTTTGGGAAAACTGGCCGGCAGTCTGGCGCATGGGTCTCGCCATCCTGTTCGGCTGGTATCATGCTCACTCTGCGAAGCACGCGAAAGGGCTCTTTTACCCACTGGATATCTGGGAGCAGTCACTTTCAAGACGTCGCGAGGACTGGCGTGCACAGAACCCAGAAAAGGCGGCGCTTCTCAACAGACTCCAGAACCCACTTTCATACATGTGACAGACTCGTCGCCCAACCAGGCTGCTTCAGTGGACGCGCCGAAAGGGCGTCTGTTTGCAGTCCTGCCACAGGGGCGGCGCGCCGCTGAGCAGCGGTGTTAACCAGTAGCGTGAACCGCACACGCGAGGGCCTTTATACAGAATAGGCAATTGTTGGTGTCTATTAAGGTAGTATGAACCACAAGCTTGTCCTCATCGCGGCTGTTCTTGTGACCGCCAGTGTCCGCGCCCAGACGATACCGGACACAGAGTTCAAACCTCCCGTTGAAAAGCCAGCCTATTCGAAAGATGGAGGCCCGGTGGTGATGATTGATGAAGCCCACCACAATTGGCATACAGCAAGCAACCGGTTTTTGCCGTTCGCGGAATTGCTCAGGCGTGACGGTTATGTGGGCCGGGCTTCCAAATTCCCGTTCAGCAGAGAAGGGCTGAAGTCGGGGAACATTCTCGTCATTGCCAACGCACTGAATAAACGCAACGACGACTACTGGGTGCCGCCTTATCCTTCGGCATTTACGGACGACGAAATCAAGGCGGTGCACAATTGGGTCCAAGAAGGCGGGGCGCTCTTGTTAATCGCCGACCATTTGCCTTGGCCTGCAGCGGCGGACAACCTCGCATCGGCATTCGGTGTTCACTATAGTCCCGGCCACGCTCTCGACGAACGGACGCTCGCCGACCCAATGCTTTTCAGGCGGTCTGATGGAACACTGGCTGAACATCGGATAACCAGGGGGCGAGCGGCCAATGAACGAGCGGATTCTGTGGCTACTTTCACCGGGTCGGCATTTCGCGTGGACAAAGGCGGCGAGGGGCTACTGCTCTTCGGGCCGGGCATCGTTTCCTTTACCCCTACGAACTTCTGGATGTTCGACACCAACTCGCCTCGCGTTTCTGTCACAGGCTGGTATCAGGGCGCGGTAATGCGTGTCGGCAAAGGGCGGCTGGCGGTCTTCGGTGAGGCGGGGATGTTCTCGGCCCAAGTGGATGGCCCCAAGCGTGTGCCATTTGGAATGAATACTCCCGAGGCAAAACAGAATCCACAGTTTATCCTGAACGTATTGCACTGGCTTTCAGGTTTGCTGGACAAATGATCACGTATCTGGCTGCTTCAGGCAACGGCGCGATGGAGCCTCTATTTCATATCGGACGGCACCGGCGCGGCGCGAGTGAGTTCGGGCGTAGCGCGGTCCGCCGTTTGCCGTCCGCCGCTTGATGACTTGCCGTCTGATCATTTGGGCGGCTGCCCAGTTTTGGGGATCAGACAACTTGCCCGGAGGGTAAAATCCGCTACACTTTCCGCATGAGCGTGAAAGAACAGGTTCTTCAGGCGATCCAGCGCCTCCCCAATGATATTGACTTCCGCGATGTGAGGGACGAAATCGCTCTGCTTGCAGCAGTTCAGGAAGCGGAGCGCGACATCGAGGACGGCCGACTGATCTCAAACGACGAGATGAAATCACGGATTGCCCAATGGAGCGCAAGAAGGATCAATTGGTTGAGGGGGACGACGGATTGTTGAGAGACGAATTCAAACGGGTTCTCCCTCGGCACAAGCTCGCTTTCACCTCTCAGATGTGAGATTCCAACAGCCTCGACAAGCGGTGTGGTCAGGCGTTCCCATCATCAGTGAAATCGAATCACGCGTACATTTTTTCGATTTATCAGCTATCCGCATTGGGAGTAATCTTCCGCCATGAATGGAAGCTGCCATGGATATGGATGCCAGGAAGAAAGCGCAGCAGCGGGTTGACCAAATCGCCTCATTCCGGTCGGAGTTAGCCGAACTCGTACGAGAAGGAGTGCTGAACCTCACACCTGAGCAACAATCGCATTTGGACGCCCACTACGATGGGCTGCTCTCCGGGTTCCAGCAGCAGTTCGGAGTGGATGTGACGGAGAGCGGCAAGCGGGTATCGTGGGGCATGCGGGTAGCTTCGTTGCTGGGCGGCGCGGCCCTGATTGCGGCGCTGGTTCTTTTCCTGCACCGGATTTGGGGCAATCTTCCAGCGACGGTCCAAGTCGCGATACTGACAGCGGCCCCCCTCGCCTTGCTGGCAGGAGCCGAGGCTGCATTTGCGCGGCAGGCTGACCGTTATTATGTTGGCTTGCTGGCGCTAGCTGCCGGAGTCACTTTCGTGATGGAGTTGAACGCGCTTGGTTCCGTGCTGAACCTGGCGGATTCTCCTCACGTCTTATTGGGGTGGGGGTTATTCGCCCTGCTGGTGGCTTACGCTTATGGCCTGCGTTTGCTGCTGGGCGCGGGTCTGGTTCTGCTTTGTGCCTATACGGCCGCTCTGATTCTGAGCTTCCAGGGTTACTACTGGGCCGGGTTCATGCAACGCACGCAACTACTGATACCGGGAGCCCTGTTGCTCTACTGCATTCCATGGTTGACAAGGGGGCATGGTTCGGACGATTTCGAATTCGTCTATCGCGCGTGCGGCGCGGGGACAGGCCTGAGCGCACTTTTGTTACTCTCCACTTCTGGCGACCTGTGTTGTGGCGGCTTGCGTCCCGGCGCAGTGGAGGCGGCATACCAGATTGTCGGACTATTGTTTAGCGCCGGGGTGGTTTTTCATGGTGTGCGCTTGAGCCGGAAAGGTCTCGTCAACCTGGGCGTCGTGGCGTTTATCGTGTTTCTGTCCGTCCGGTTGCATGCGTGGTGGTGGCACTGGATGCCGAAATATCTGTTCTTTCTGCTGATCGGGCTCACCGCGATTGGCCTGCTGCTGGTTTTCCGGCGTATCCGAACCCGGCTGCTGGAAGGAGCGGTGGTATGAGACGAGTGCTTCTGGCAGCAGCGGCCGGGGTCGTTCTGGTCGCGAGTGGGTGGGGCCTCGTGCAGGTCTGGCGAAATCGAAGCGAGCCGCGCGGAGGAAGGATCGAGTTGACTGAGCGCGAGCTTGGCCTCGAAGTCATAGCCGCGGAGAGCACGGCTACAGTCCTCCGACTCAACTGGAACGTGCTCAGGGCCGGAGACAAAGAATATGGACCTGCCGCATGGCTGGACGCGGCTAAACTGTCGGAGCTTGGCTTTGATTGCGGGGTGCCCCTGAGCAAACCAAGCGCCCGCAGCCATTATACCTCGATGCCCAGCAGGCCAGTATTCCTCGCCATGGAATATGAAGGCGATGCGTGGCGAAAGGCCGGCGCCACAAGGAAGGTAAAGAGCCACCTTTGGGCGGTAGATGCGGCGCGGGATCCGCATCGGTTGCGACACCAATATCCGGACCGGCAGCACTACATTATCTGCCGTGGTCTCGTCAGGCTCGGTTTCCGTGATCGCGAAGCGGGGGACAGCACTTCTCTGCCTACTCCTCGGCTCGAGGGATGGATACAGAGCGTTTACCCGGACGAGGTGTTTGTACCGTTGCCATACAACCGCGTGCTGAGAGAATTGCGGCGGACTGGTCCAGCGGGACCGGATACGAGCCACGTAAGCGAACCTCGATTTGCGGTGCGGGTCTGCTGGGGGGCGAATTATGAGCCTTGGGTGGAAGGGGTTCGGGTGCTGAGCACTACAGGGGCGGGCGTGAAATAGCCGAAGAATCACTGCTTGAATTTGATTTGGCCCCGGACGACGGCCACCGTTTGGGGTGAAGAGTCCGGCGGAGCATCGGCGGGCAGGACCTGGAGTTGCAGCAGGGTGCCGGGCGCGCCGCGAATCGCTTGCACCACATCCTGCAGGGCCAGGCCGCGCGCGTCCACGAACGAGTTGTTGCCCTGGGCCATGCCGACGATGCGATCCCCCGGGTGGAGCTGTCCGCCGAGTTCGGCGGGCGTCCCGGGCAGCAACCGGTTGATAACCGGATAGCCATCCTGCACCCTCAACTCGGCGCCGATTCCCACCGGCGCCACGTTCTGGATGGCTTTGATGGCCGCGTCCCGCTCCGTGGGGTCGGGCAGTTGCTCGGCATACTGCAAGGCCGCGTCGGTGTCCTTCTGCGCCCAGCCGGCAAAGACCGAGTCAGAGAATTGGGAGCGGTCGCCAGGAGCAAGATGCTCGCTCAACGCGAGCGCGCCCGCCGGGTCAGTGCCCAGCATGGCGAGGGCGGCTTGCTCCAGCACCACCGCTCGGCTTTGGCCTTCGGTCAGCTCGTCGGCCCACTGCACCGCCAGCTCCGGGTCGTGGGCAAGCTCGACACCCAAGCCGGCCTCAAGTCCAAAATTGGCTACTGCCCAGGCGCGCTGCCGGGGCGGGTCCAGTTCGCCGTGTTTCCATTCCGTAACCAGGGCCAGCAGGGCGGTTTCACGTTCAGTTTCGTCGGTGAGTTGCTTTGCGGCGCGCAGGGCGGCCTTCGGGTCGCCGGCGGCCAGGGCGCGAAAGGTCTCGCGGAGCTGCGCCAGCCGCTCGGCTTTGTTCACGGGTGCGGGCGATTCTTCGGGCGGTGGTTGGGGGACAGCGCTTGCGCTGGCGGCTGGCGCGCTCGACCGTGGACGGGCGGCAGGCTCGATTGGTGTTGGAGGTGGCGCCGACTCGGCTGGCTCGGTGGCCGCGACGGGCCGCGGCTGCTCCGGACCGCCAGTTGGTGACCGAAGCCAAAACGCGACCACGCCGGCAAGCAAGGCTGCCACCACGCCACCTAGCGCCAGGATACCTTTCATTTTCATACGAACCGGCAAGCCAGGGCTTTTACGTCAGCGATAGACTTCGCGGCGGTGACCGATCTTTACAACCAGGACCAGCAGCACCTCGTCTTGAATCTGATAAACAATCCTGTAGTCGCCGACACGGATGCGGTAGAGGCTTTCCGAGCCGGCAAGTCTCTCGCACCCGGCCGGACGAGGGTCATTGGCCAAACCGCGCATGGCGGCCACCAAGCGGACAGCCAGGGTCTTGTCGCGCAGCTTGCGGAGGAACTTCTGCGCCGAAGGCCGCAGCAAGACGCGGTGCATCAAATCCCCTGTTCCTTGGCGAACTGCTCGAGAGGAATGTCCTCGCCAGGCTCAGCCAAGGCAGCGCGGGCGTCTTCCACATCCCGCTTGTCTTCGAAGGCCTGCAACTCCGCCAGGTCTTCGATCATCGCCAGCACACGCTGGCTGCGATCAGCCGACAAGCTGCGCAACTTAACGAGGGCCTCTTCGACTGCGATCATGCAGCGATGGTAACATCGCGGTCTGGGACGGTCAAGGTGCTGCAATGCTGCGATGCTCCCAGGGGTGTGTCTTGATACTCCCGCCATCGCCGGGGGGTAGGGCGCGCAAGGCCACATAGCGGCAGTATCAAGCAACTCAAGCGCGGTGCGCGCGTGGAAGAAGCGTCACTCCCGCCAGGCTTGCTCGGATTACTCTTGCCCCCCCGCGGCATTGTGTCATCCTTCGGCCATGAAAACGGCGGATGGTTATCGAATCCGTTCGGGAGGATTGAAGCTCTGGTTGTGTCTATGCGTGCTGGCCCTGCCTAGTGTGGCGTGGCGGGCACTCGCCGCGGCGGAGGACGGCAAGGGAGAGGTGTTCAAGCTGCGCGAAGTCTCGGTGTTCGAGCAGAGCGAGGACAGTTTCCTGAGAGGGCAAACGGGGCAGAGCCAGGACAAGCCTTTCGCGGAGGTCAGGAGCTACCCCGCGTTCGTCTCGAAGAAGCCGGTCTATGGCTCGGTGCGCTTTGGGGCGGATCACGGCCAAACGAATGGGGGACTGTTGTTCTACTTCGCGATGGATGAAAGCCAGGGAACCGGCAAAGGCTACGACCGGCTTTATTTCGACCTCAACCGCGACCTGGACCTGGGCAACGACCCAGTCGTGATGCCGCAGCGGCATCCTCATGACCGCGCCGGCTCGCGCTACAGTGGCACCAAGCAGCAGGTGATCTTTGACCCGCTCAGCATCAACTTCGATTTCGGGCCAGCCGGCAGCCGGCCGGTGCAAATCATGCCGCGGCTGACGATCTCAGTTTCCGACAAGGAGGAATACAAGCAGGTGACCTTTGTCCGCACCCGGCTTTACGGGGGAGACATCAAGCTGGGCGGCGACCTGTACCGGGCGCGGCTGGGGAACGATTTCCTCATCCGCGGGCGCCTTGATCAGCCCGGCACTGCCCTGGTGCTTACGCCCAATGAGGGTGGCAGGGGGTTCTACTGGTGGGGCGGGGACCGGTTGATGGCCGCCCACAAAGTGCATGGCCGCTTCTACACGTTCTCCGCCAGCCCGACGGGCGAGGAACTGACCGTCCTTCCGTATCAAGGGGACCTCGGGACATTCGAGATCGGGCCAGGCGGACGGGCGATAACCAATTTGAGCGTGTCCGGCTCGCTGGAGGCCAAGGCACTGGCGGTGCCTGTGGGGGGTGAGTCTGAAAAGAGCCCCTCGCCGTCGCCAGCGCGCCGCTGTCAGATTCCCGCCGGCGATTATTCACCGAACTACATCGCTGTTGAGTTCGGCCACCTGCGCATAGCCCTCTCTTACAACTACCATTCGGAGGGCAAGCCGCGCGACCGGGCCGGACGGGCCCGCGTGTATGGCATGACCGTCCGCAAGGACAAGCCATACGTGCTGGATTTCTCGAACAAGCCAGACGTGATGTTTGCCTCCCCGTCGCGCGACCAGCGGTTCAAGCCGGGCGATACGGTCGAGGTGAAGGCCGTGCTGGTGGACCCGAAACTGGACTTCATGATCCGCGGATTGGATGACGCCACCAAGACGGAAAACAATGGGCGCTATCGTTCGCTGGATCCCAAGGTGCTCGTTACGCGGGCCAACGGCGAGAAGGTGGCTGAGGGCGTAATGCCCTTCGGCTGAGACGGCACCTGTGGGTACTCATGGCGAGTACCGACCAGCCTCAAGCTCACCGGCAAGGAAGAAACCTTCACCGTCCAGGTGCTCTACGACACGGAGGAGCTCTACGGCAAGGTCAACGCCAGCCGGACGATAACGGTGGCGCGGGAGTAGAGGGTGCGGGCTGGTGTTCATTTGAGGCTAGCGTTGTCGTGTATCTTGCTCCGGGTTGCTCTGGGATTCACGTCCCAGGCTGCCCTTCTGGATATTGCAGCCGTTCCTGCACCTCCCGCAGGCCGCGGGTCAGGAGCAGTTGCTTGCCATCCTGGAGCACAATCAGGTATTCGCCTCCGGAGCTGGCCTGCAACCCCTTGATGCGCTCCAGATTGACGAGGATTGACCGGCTGATGCGCAGGAACAATCGGGGTGACAGTTTGGCCTCAAGATGGGTGAGGGTCTCGCGCAGCACGTGGTTTTCTCCGCGAGTCTGGAGTACGGCATAGTTGGCCGCGGATTCAATGTAGTCAATATCCTCAACTCTTATGAATAGGGTCTGATGGCCAGTCTTAACGGCGATGCGGCTCAAATACGCCGGTTTGGGCACGGCCGCTTTAAGCCATTCGGCTAGTTGCTCATTGAGCTTGGCCGTGTCCCGCATCCGGAGGTGCTGACGGGCCCGTTGGACCGCCGCCAGAAGCCTCGCCTGGGTGAAGGGCTTGAGCAGGTAATCCAGCGCATGCACCTCGAAGGCCGCCACGGCATGCCGGTCATGGGCGGTGACAAAGATCACCATAGGCCAGGTTTCCGCCGGCAAGGCTCGCAGGACATCAAAACCGCTGACTTCAGGCATCTGCACGTCCAGAAACACCAGGTCCGGCCGTTGTCGGCGGATGGCATCAATCGCCTCCGGGCCATTGCTGCATTCGCCCACGATCTCCAGGTCCGGCTGGCCGGCCACCAACTTCCGGATACGCCCGCGCGCCAGCTCTTCATCATCAACAATCAGAGCCCGGATGTTCATGGGGCCAGTCTCTCGGGCTGAGGCTCCCGACCGTTTAAAGCAGTGTGCCAAGGGATCTGAATCTGCGCTACCAAGCCAGCGGTTTTGCCCGGACGCACCTCCAGCGACGCGCGTTCACCGTAAAGCTCTTTCAAGCGCGACCGCGTGTTGCTCAGCCCGACCCGCTCTTTGAGTTTTCCTTCTGCGGCGGCCAGGCCACGGCCATTGTCGCTGACCGTCAGCCGTAAAGCTTCACCAACATGCTCCACCGCGATCCGGACGCGCCCAGGGGCAATTTGGGCTTCGACACCGTGCTTGACGGCGTTTTCCACCAGCGGCTGCAAAATGAGAATCGGTACGACGGCATCCAAGGCACCGGACTCGATTTGTTTCTCGACGTGTAACCGTTCCCCGAAACGGGTCTGTTCGATCAGCAGGTAGCGGTCCAGGAAATGCAGTTCTTCCCGGAGGGTGATCTCGTGCTGCTCGGACGCACTGAGTGTGAGCCGCAGCAAGTCGCTCAAAGCCTCAATCATTTCCTCCGCCTTGGGTTGCTCGTGCACCAGTGAGGCAATGGAATTGAGCGTATTGAACAGAAAATGCGGATTGAGCTGCATCCGCAGAGCCTGCAGCCGGGCCTGGGTCAGCCGTGATTCCAATTCGGCTTCGCGCCGTTCTCGAGCCTTGGCCCGCTCCTGAAACTGGAGCGCATGTGCCACTCCCACCAACCCCCAGAAAATGGGGAATTGATAGGTGACCCGCCGCAGCACCACAAATGCTGTCGTGCGCGGCTCCCGGTTCAGGCGGCCTGCCTCGGCCCGGTCGGGGCGGAGAGTCGAGGGGGAGGGCGGGCTCAAATAGGCAAATCCGCCTATGATTGTCATGCTCAGGATACACACTGCCAGGTGCATCCAAAGGGAGTGTTTCCAGGTCGAACGTTCCAGCGTGTAAACCGAGGAGGTCCACACCACGAGCGGGGTCAACAGAATCCACGGCACCAGCCGTATCAGGGACACCGCCAAGGCCCGCCCAATATCGGGTGGCGGGAGCAGTGAAGTCTCCAGGGCCGAGGCCAGCGCCACGAAGAGCCAGAAGGCGATTACCAGCCACCAAAAACTCGGAAAACGCCAGCCGCCTCCTCGCGAGATATCGGCCTTCACGGCTGCGCTCGGCTGTGCCGGGATACTGTTATCCATCCTTCCGCTCCGGGACGGGGTGGAACTAACCGAGGTTTCACTCATCGCCAATGAACCTACCGGATGCGCGGCTCCAAGTCACGCTTCCACCCCGATTCTCATCCCGGATTTCGACCGGTTCATCCTTCATTGTCTGCAGTCCGTCACATCTGGGAAACCAAAAGCCCTTTTGCCCAGTCATGATTTGCAGATGGAAGGATAGGCCGAATGAGCAAACGAATAAACGCATGACAGTCCAAGTTCTGAGAGAGTGTGGCCCACCATCCTCCTTCTGCGCTCCGGCCAGTAACCAGGCCTGGCCAGTCTCCCCGCGCATCTGGATCCAGCGGAGGCCCGGGGACCACTTTGAACGAAGGCGACTCATGCGAATGATCCATCGCCTCCCGAAGGAAGTTAGTAGTGATCGCCAGCGGACGGCCTAGGATCTCTTGGAAGAACAACTCAACCTGGGAAAGGAATAAAGATGAAACGAGGAGTTGAATTCCGGGTGCTCCAATCCAGCCAGTGCCGCGCCGTTGGTACTGTCCAACCCGGAGAGTGAAGACGCTACTTGACTTGCTGGAGCGGCAGGGGAAGTTCATTCTGAACAATTAGCGGGGATGCTTTAAAAGGCTAAGCACGCTACAGAAACGATTGTGTTTACAATGTCTGACTCAAAAATCACGCCGCCCATTGCCGACACCTCCCTCGGCTCATCTTCGGCGCAGCCTTCGAGAGGCCACAGCCGACGCTGGGCATGGATTGCTGCGCTGTGCGTTATTCTCGCAGCCGGCGGCGCGTTTTTCCTTCATCGAAGGACGGCAGAAGAACCGAATCGGAGGAGCACTCGGTCTTCACCGCCCGCTCCGATGGTGAGCACTGCGACCGCCCGGAAGGGCGATATTGGAGTCTATGTTAATCGCATAGCCTCCGTGCTCCCGGTCTATACCGTGCAGGTGAAGAGCCGGGTGGACGGGCAGCTCATGAGCGTGAACTATGTCGAGGGCCAACTGGTTCATTCGAACGATTCACTGGTAGAAATTGATCCGCGACCGTATCAGGCGCAACTCACTCAAGCCGAAGGACAATTAGAGCGCGACAAAGCCCTGCTGGAGAATGCGCATGTTGATCTGGAACGTTATCAGATCGCTTACCGCAGCAACGCAATTCCCGAACAACAGCTCGCTACCCAGGTCGCTACGGTCCACCAGTACGAAGGCATAGTGAAGCTTGACCAGGGCCAGGTGGATACTGCCAAGCTGCAAATAATCTACTCCCACATCACCGCGCCCATTTCCGGACGCGTTGGGCTGCGCCTGGTTGATCCCGGCAACATTGTCCATGCCACCGATACCAATCCCCTGGCGGTGATTACGCAGCTTCAACCCATCACTGTGGTCTTCAGCCCCGCCGAAGACGAGCTGCCTGCAATCCAGAAAGAGTACAGCCAAGGCCAGAAGCTGGTGGTCGAGGCCTACGACCGCGACCAACAGCAGAAGCTTGCGACCGGCACCCTCCTGGCAATGGACAATCAAATAGACCCCACGACCGGCACCGTCAAACTCAGGGCCCTCTTTCCCAATGAGGACAACTCCCTTTTCCCGAGCCAATTCGTCAATGCGAGACTGCTGGTGCGCACGGAGCGCGGTGTCACGCTGGTTCCCACCTCGGCCATCCAGCACAACGCCCAGGGCGCCTTTGTGTATGTGGTGCAGACCAACCAGGCAGTCGCCATGCGCACCGTCTCGGAGGGCGCCAGGGATGAGTCAACCGGTGTCACCGCGGTGGGAGGATTGGAGCCGGGCGAAATCATCGCGGCGGACAACTTCAACCGCTTGCAGGAGGGCATAAAGGTAGCGGTACGCGACTCGGCGGAAGAGCCGAATGGGAGCCGTGGCAAGCCAAAGAGTACGGCCACAGAAGGAGGCATGCGAGGGAAGAAGCGGGGCACCACGAATTCACCGCGGACGAACGCGACTGGACAAGGACGCGAATGAGCCCCTCCCGCCCATTCATCCTCCGGCCGGTGGCGACTTCGCTGCTCATGGCGGCGATTCTGCTGGCCGGACTGGTCGCTTATAAGCAACTGCCCGTGTCGGCGTTGCCGGAAGTGGATTACCCGACCATCCAGGTGGTGACTTTTTATCCCGGCGCCAGCCCTGACGTGGTGGCCTCGGCCGTCACCGCACCGCTGGAACGGCAGTTCGGGCAAGTGCCGGGATTGAACCAGATGACCTCGACCAGCTCGGGCGGAAGCTCGGTCATTGTCCTTCAATTCGCGCTCAACCTGAACATTGATGTGGCCGAACAAGAGGTCCAGGCGGCGATCAATGCGGCGCAGACCTATCTGCCGGCCAATCTCCCGTCCCCGCCTATTTACAGCAAATCCAATCCGGCCGATGCGCCCATTCTGACGCTGGCGCTCACCTCAAAATCCATCGCCCTGTTCCAGGTGGAGGACATGGCGGACACGCGGCTGGCGCAGAAAATCTCGCAGATACCCGGGGTGGGCTTGGTGACCATCAGCGGAGGGCAGAAGCCGGCCGTGCGGGTTCAAGTCAATCCGACGGCGCTCTCCTCTCGCGGACTTAATCTGGAGGACGTGCGCACCGCCCTGCAGCAGACCAGCGTCAACCAGGCCATGGGAAACTTTGACGGCCCGAAGCAGGCTTACCAAATCAACGGTAACGACCAGCTCCTCACCAGCCAGGATTACCGCTCGTCGGTCGTCGTGGCATTTCGCAACGGGGCGCCCGTGATGCTGTCGGACGTGGCGAACGTGATTGACGACGCGGAGAACGTCAAGCAGGCCGCCTGGATGAACAACGCCCCGGCGATTATCCTCAACATCCAGCGCCAGCCGGGCGCCAACATCATCCAGGTCGTGGACCGCATCAAGGCCCGCCTACCTCAGCTCAAGACCACGCTCCCTGCGGGCATCGAGGTGTCGTTGCTGACCGACCGGACTACTACGATCCGGGCCTCGGTCAAGGATGTCCAGTTCGAGCTGATGCTGACCGTAGCCTTGGTTGTCATGGTGATCTTTTTGTTCCTACGGACGCTGTCCGCGACCATTATTCCGAGCGTGGCGGTGCCGCTCTCCCTGGTGGGCACCTTTGCGGTGATGTACCTGCTGGGTTATAGCCTGAACAACCTCACGCTGATGGCGCTGACGATTTCAACCGGTTTTGTGGTGGATGACGCCATTGTGATGATCGAGAACATCGCCCGCTACATCGAAGCCGGCGAACCCCCGCTGCAGGCCGCGTTGAAGGGGGCCGAGCAAATCGGGTTCACTATCGTATCATTGACCGTTTCATTGATCGCCGTGCTCATCCCGCTGCTGTTCATGGGCGACATCGTCGGGCGGTTATTCCGGGAGTTTGCTGTCACCCTCGCGGTGACCATCCTGATCTCAGCCGTGGTTTCGCTCACGCTCACGCCCATGATGTGCGCGCGATTGCTGCGGCACAAACCCGAGGCGCAGCAGGGATGGTTCTACCGGGCCTCGGAACACGTGCTCCATCGGGTTATCGGGGTTTACGGACAGACACTGCAATGGATCCTTAAGCACCAGACCGCCACCTTGCTGGTCGCGGCGGGTACGCTGGTTCTCACGGTCTGGCTCTATGTCATCGTGCCGAAGGGGTTTTTCCCGGTGCAGGATACGGGCGTGATTCAAGGCATCTCGGAAGCCCCTCCTACCACGTCGTTCGCGGCCATGGCCGCCAGGCAACAGGCGCTGGCCGAGGTTATCCTCCAAGACCCGGCGGTGGAGAGTCTTTCATCATTCATCGGCGTGGATGGCATCAACACCACGCTTAACAGCGGGCGCATTCTGATCAATCTCAAGCCGTTGGCGGAGCGCAAGCTGGATGCCACGACGATCATGCACCGGCTGCAAGCGCAATTGGCCAAGGTGGAGGGAATCACCCTTTACATGCAGCCCATCCAGGACCTGACGGTGGAAGATCGCGTCAGCCGCACGCTGTTCCAGTACACGCTCGAGGACCCGGATATCAACGAGTTAAACACTTGGACCGCCCGGCTGATGGACCGACTGAAGACCCTGCCGCAGCTTCAGGATCTCGCAACCGACCAACAAACCGGCGGCGCAGCCACGCGGCTGGTGATTGACCGAGCGACCGCCTCCAGGTTGGGGATTACACCCCAGATGATTGATGATACGCTGTACGATGCCTTCGGCCAACGCCAGATTTCCACGCTGTTTACCCAGTTGAACCAGTATCACGTCATCCTGGAAACCATGCCGGAGTTCCAAAAGAACCCGGCGAAATTACAAGACATCTACGTTCGCTCGACCAGCGGCGGCCAGGTACCGCTGAGCGCGTTTACGCACTTTGAGCCGGGTAGCGCGCCACTGTCCGTAAACCATCAGGGGCAGTTCCCCACCGTTACCATCTCGTTCAACCTGGCCCCGGGTGCGGCCTTGGGCGACGCCACCAAAGCCATCGAGCAGGCCCAGAAGGAACTCAATATGCCGCTGAGCATTCAAGCGGCGTTCCAAGGCACGGCGCAGTCTTTCCGGGCCTCCTTGAGCAACGAACCGCTTCTCATCCTGGCCGCGGTGGTGACTGTCTATATCGTGCTGGGCGTTCTCTACGAAAGTTACATTCACGCGATAACGATTCTCTCGACCCTGCCCTCGGCCGGCGTCGGGGCGATATTGGCCCTGTTGGTATGCGGCTCCGAACTCAGCGTCGTGGCCCTGATTGGCATCATCCTCCTCATCGGCATCGTGAAAAAGAACGCCATTATGATGATTGATTTCGCCCTGGACGCGGAACGGCGGGAAGGCAAGCGCCCGGAGGAGGCGATTTACCAGGCTTGCCTGCTCCGTTTTCGGCCCATCATGATGACCACCATGGCCGCGTTGTTGGGCGCCTTGCCCCTGGCGCTGGGAACCGGGACCGGCTCGGAACTGCGCCGGCCACTGGGCATCTCCATCGTCGGCGGACTGCTCATTAGCCAGTTGCTGACCTTGTACACCACGCCCGTGATCTACCTCTTCTTCGATCGCCTGGGTTTCAAAGCCGCACCAGCCGAAGCCAGTGAGGGCCGTGTCGAGGCCGTGCCGGCGTAGCGGTTATGAACCTCTCGGCTCCCTTCATTCGCCGCCCGGTGGCGACCACGCTGCTGACGGCAGCGGTGGCGCTGGCCGGGGCGATCGCGTTCAAATTCCTGCCGGTTTCACCACTGCCACAGGTTGATTTTCCTACCATTACGGTGTCGGCGGCCTTGCCGGGAGCCAGTCCCGCGATCATGGCCTCCTCGGTCGCGGCGCCGCTCGAACGGCGGCTCGGCCATATCGCCGGGGTCAATGAGATGACCTCCGCCAGCTATCTCGGCACCACTTCGATCACCCTGCAATTTGACCTGAATCGCAACATTGACGGAGCCGCCCGGGATGTCCAGGCCGCCATCAATGCCGCTCGCGCCTATCTGCCTTCCAACCTGCCGAGCAACCCGACCTATCGCAAAGTAAATCCCGCCGATGCGCCGATTCTCATCATCGCTCTGACCTCGGCCGTTTATGACCGCGGCACGCTTTATGACGCTGCCTCGACGATCATCCAGCAGCGGCTCTCGCAAGTCCAGGGCGTCGGCCAGGTCAACGTCGGCGGCAGTTCCCTTCCCGGCGTGCGCGTGGATGTCAATCCGACCCAGTTGAACAGCTTCGGCCTGGATCTGGAGGACGTACGCACCGTGCTCAGCCGGCAGAACGCGAATCAGCCCAAAGGCCAGCTTGCCAACGACCAGACGACCGCGGATCTGGCGGCCAACGATCAGTTGCTTAAGGCGGAATATTACCAGCCGCTCATTGTCGGTTATAACAACGGAGCCGCCATTAAGCTATCCGATATCGCTCACGTGTGGGATTCCGTGGAAAACATCCGGGCTGCAGGTTTCGTCAACGGCAAACCCTCCGTCCTGCTGATCATCTCGCGCCAGCCTGGCGCCAACATTATCGAGACGGTGGACCGCGTTCGGCAAGCGCTGCCGTCGCTGAAGGCCTCCATTCCCTCGGCCATCGAGATGACCGTCGTGATGGATAGGACGACAACGATTCGAGCGTCGGTCCGCGATGTGGAAATCACACTGGTCATCGCGGTCGTCCTGGTCATCCTGGTCGTGTTTATCTTCCTCCGCAGCGCGCGCGCGACCCTGATCCCCAGCGTGGCTGTTCCGGTGTCCTTGATCGGCACCTTCGGAATCATGTACTTGTGCCATTACAGTATTGATAACCTCTCGCTGATGGCGCTGACGATTTCAACCGGGTTTGTGGTGGATGACGCGATTGTGGTCATCGAAAACGTTACCCGCTATCTGGAGCAGGGAATGAGTCCCATGGAAGCGGCCCTGAAGGGCGCGCGCGAGGTCGGGTTCACGGTCCTGACCATCAGTATTTCGCTGGTCGCGGTGTTCATTCCGATTCTGCTGATGGCCGGAATCGTGGGCCGTCTTTTCCGCGAATTTGCGGTCACGCTCTCAGTGGCCATTATAGTCTCCCTGGTCGTCTCCTTAACGACCACGCCGATGATGTGTTCCCGACTGCTCAAACATCACCGGCCCGGGGAGCACGGGCGCCTCTACCAGGCCAGTGAGAAGGTTTTCGCCTGGGTGTTGAGCCTCTATGAGCGCAGCCTGACCCGTGTGTTGCGCCATCCGGTCATCACGCTGGGGGTCCTGCTGCTCACGGTTGCCCTCAATGTCTTCTTGTTCATCAAGGTGCCCAAGGGCTTTTTCCCGCTGCAGGACAACGGGACAATTCAGGGCGGCATTCAGGGCGCGCAGGACGCATCCTTCCCGTCCATGCAGTCGGCTGCCGCCCGCTTTGTCAACCTCATCAAAACCGACCCCGCGGTCGCCAACGTCATGGCCTTTACCGGCGGGGGCGGCGCCGCGAACAGTGGTTTCGTCTATTTGGGATTGAAGCCGCTTGCCGAGCGCAAACTCAGCTCCAGTCAGGTGATCAACCGGTTGCGGCCGAAGCTGGAGCCGGTGCCAGGCGCGAGGGTCTTCATGCAAGCCGGGCAGGACTTGCGCATCGGCGGGCGCCAAAGCAACGCCCAATATCAATACACGATTCAGAGTGATACCCTGCAGGATTTGGACAAATGGGGTCCCTTGCTCTTGCAGCAAATGAGGAAGCTGCCAGGCTTTACGGATGTCAACAGCGATCAGCAGAACAACGGCCTGCAGGCCACGCTGGTCTATGACCGGCAGACCGCGGCGCGTTTGGGCCTTACGCCGCAAATGATTGATGCCACCCTTTATGACGCCTTTGGTCAAGAGCAGGTCTCGACCATGTTCAAAGAAATGAACCAATACCACGTCGTGATGGAGGTGGATCCCAAGTTCTGGCAAAGCCCGCAAGGATTGAATGCCATTTACCTGCGCTCGACCAACAGCGGGCAGGTTCCCTTGGCCGCCATTGCCCGTTTCGAGACCACGACCGCCCCGATCACCGTGAGTCACCAGGGCCAGTTTCCGTCGGTAACGGTCTCGTTCAATCTCGCCCCGGGTGTGGCCTTAAGCGATGCGGTCAAAACCATCCAACAGATGCAACAGCGGATTGGGATGCCGGGACGAATCCACGGGAGCTTTTCCGGGACTTTGCAGGCCTTCCAAACGTCCCTGGCCAGCGAACCGATGCTGATCATCACGGCGCTGCTGGCGGTGTATATTGTCCTGGGTATCCTCTACGAAAGCTACATTCATCCGATTACGATTTTATCCACCCTCCCTTCAGCCGGGGTCGGCGCCGTTCTGGCGCTCATGCTTTTTCATACCGATCTCAGCGTGATCGCGTTGATCGGCGTCGTGTTGCTCATTGGCATCGTCAAGAAGAACGCGATTATGATGATTGATTTCGCTCTGGCGGCTGAGCGCGAGCAGGGTAAGCCCCCGGCGGAAGCGATTTTTCAGGCCTGCCTGCTGCGGTTTCGGCCCATTATGATGACCACCCTGGCGGCGATGTTTGGCGCGTTGCCACTGGTGCTGGGGACGGGGAACGGGTCGGAGCTCCGCCGGCCGCTGGGCATCGCCATCGTTGGGGGATTGATCGTGAGCCAAGTGCTGACACTTTATACCACACCGGTTGTTTACCTCGAGATTGATCGCTTGCGGCTCCGATGGGAGGCGTGGCGGCGCGGACTGGTCGTTGCGGCACCACAAGCAGCTTTGGGATGAACGATGAGAAGAAGCTATAAGGAAACTCCAACTATAAGAGCGCGTTCGAGCCGTCCTGGGGCTCGGAAACTGGGGCTGCTCTGGAGCCTGGTGCTGGGCACCGGGTGTTTCCTTAATGGCTGCAGCTTCGCTCCGAAGTATCAGCGGCCTGCGGTGCAAACTCCCACAGCGTTCAAGGAACTCACGCCACAAAGTCCTGAGCCTACCAACTTCTGGAGAATGGCGCAGCCGAGCGACGCCGCCCTTCGCGGCAAGTGGTGGGAAATGTTCACCAATGCCCAATTGAACGCGCTGGAAGAGCAAGTCGCTGTTTCGAACCAAAACGTTGCTGCCGCGCTTGCCAATTTCCTTTCGGCGCGGGCCTTGGTCAAGGAAGCGCGAGCCCAGTTATTCCCAACGCTGGCCGCAAACCCGTCCGTCACCCGGTCCCGCCAGCCAGGTGTGGGGAGCCGATCCGGTTTCTCGTCCGGTACCGCGACGCTGACCGATTATTCGCTTCCGCTGGATGCCTCCTGGCAGCCCGATCTCTGGGGCCGGATTCGAAACACCGTGAACGCGAACGTATTGGGAGCCCAGGCCACTGCCGCTGATGTCGAGAACACGCGCCTCACCGCCCAGGCAGAACTGGCCGCGGATTTCTTCCAACTGCGCGGGCAGGATTCCCTAACACAGTTATTCAATGATACGGTCCGCGCCTACCAGGAATCACTCGATTTGACCAAGGTCCGCTTCCACACTGGCATTGCTTCGGACGAGGACGTCGCCGCAGCCGAAACTCAGCTTGAAACCGCCGCTGCGCAGGCCACTAATCTCGGCATCCTGCGCGCCCAACTTGAGCACGCGATTGGCCTCTTGATTGGGAAACCCCCTGCCGCCTTCTCTATCCCTGCGCAGCCGCTCAACGCAAGCCCGCCGGCGGCTCCCGTCGGTGTTCCCTCCCAGCTTCTCGAACGACGCCCTGATATCGCTGCTGCGGAACGCCGCGTGGCGGCGGCGAACGCACAAATCGGCGTCGCCAAGGCGGCGTATTACCCCACTGTCACCTTGAGCGCGTCGGGCGGCTTCCAAAACAGCTCGATTTCGAGCCTGTTGAACTGGTCCAGCCGCGTTTGGTCCTTGGGTGCGGGGCTGGGGGAGACTATCTTCGATGCTGGCCAACGCAAAGCCACGGTCCAGCAATTCCAGGGGGCCTACGACGATGCCGTGGCGACGTACCGCCAGACCGTATTGACCGCCTTCCAACAGGTCGAGGATGGCCTCGCAAGCCTGAGAATCCTCGCGCACCAGGTGGAGCAACAAGAAACGGCGGTCAAATCCTCAGAAAGATACTTAGCTTTGGCCACGAGTCGGTACAAGCTGGGGATTGACAGCTACCTTAACGTAATCGTCGCTCAAGCCACCTATCTATCCAATCGGCAAACGCTCGTAAATCTTCAAATACAACAGATGACCGCCAGCGTCCAACTGGTTGAGGCCATCGGCGGTGGCTGGGATGCCTCGAAGATGCCCTTGCCCAAGCAACTGTTCTCCAAGATACCTTAGAGCGTTCGGAACAGACGAAACAGATACATCAGGTGTTCTGACCACGGCGACAGCGCGAGCGAGGGCATTCTGCGGATCATGAACCCTGGCGAGCGAGATCATGGCTTTGCTCGGACCCGGTGAAACTGCGGTTCCCACGCCCCCTGCTCCCGCTATGGCTGGGCCTGCCCCGGCGTCAATCGTGGCGTCTCTGGCTCCGGGTTCCCGGCTTTGGTCAGTGACGGAATCCGATTGCAAACGTCCCCGATCTGACTCAGTTTTGGCCCATGCGGTCGCATCTTTCGGCATTTCCTGCCTCCTGCTGGCGAAGCCTTGTTGTCCTGGCGCTGGGTTGGGCATTGACCATAGCTGCGCCCGCTGCGGAGAAGATCCTCTTCGACTTCACCGGCAAGGTGGACTTGGCTCAAATTGCGACGACTGATGCCAAGGTGTCGTCCGCCGAGTCCGGCACTGGTTTGGCTTTGCGCGTCGGCACGAGGCACCAGGCAACTTGGCCCGGCATTGCGCTGCGGGCGCCGGGAGGCTCCTGGGACCTTTCGCCCTTCGCCCAGGTGGCTGTGGACCTCAAGAATCCCGGAACAAACGCCGTCACCGTCTTCTGCCGGGTGGACAATCCCGGCGCAGACGGGACCCAGCATTGCCTGACCGGCTCGGTGAACCTCGACCCGGGCCAACCCGGCATCCTGAAGGTGCCTTTGAAACGCATGGGCGAAGGTACTTTGGGCGGAAAGCTTTTTGGCATGAGGGGCTACCCGACCGGTCCGGGCGGCCCCACCACATTTGATCCGGCGCATGTGACCCAGATCCTGGTCTTCCTCAGCAAGCCGGACACCGACCATCTCTTTGAAGTGCGTGGAGTCCGCGCCAACGGCCAGTATTCTCCCCCTACCGCATCGGTGACGGACGCCACTCCATTCTTTCCATTCATAGACACCTTCGGCCAATACCGGCATAAGGACTGGCCAGGCAAGATCCGGTCGTTGGCTGACCTGACCGCCAGGCGAGAGCAGGAAGCCCGTGACCTTGCTGAGAATCCCGGCCCGAAGGATTGGGACAAGTACGGCGGCTGGGCGGCGGGCCCTCAACTGCCGTCAACAGGCTTCTTCCGAACGCAGAAGGTCGGGGACAAGTGGTGGCTGGTGGACCCGGACGGCCGCCAGTTCTTTTCGCAGGGCATTGATTGTGTGCGAATGGCGGACCCCACGCCGATTGATGAACGCGAGACCTGGTTTGAGGCATTTCCGGGTCATGAGCCGCAATTCGCCCAGTTTCTCTCCTACGGCTACGCCCTCAAGGGTCACTACGCGGGACTCCGGCCGCAGTGTTTCTCTTTCGCCGAAGCCAACCTTTTGCGCAAATACGGCGCCGACTGGAGAAAGACCTCAACCGGGATGATTCACAAGCGTTTGCGAAGTTGGGGTCTCAATACGATTGGCAACTGGTCCGACGAGAGTGTTTGGTTGATGCGCCGGACGGCCTACACCGACACGATTGGGAGTGGCCGCGCTGCGATGCTGCAAGGCAGCGAAGGTTATTGGGGGAAGTTCCCGGACGTGTTCGACCCGCGATTCGCGGAGGCCGTGCGCCAGGCGATGGCGACGAAAAGGGGCAAGAGTGCCGGCGATCCGTGGTGTATCGGCTATTTCAGCGACAACGAAATGTCCTGGGGCGACGAAGTCTCGCTGGCCCTTGCCGCGCTCAAGTCACCGCGGGACCAGGCGGCCAAACAGGTTATCGTGGCTGACCTCAAGGCCAAGTACGCGGTGATAACTGCGCTGAACGCCGCGTGGGGCACCGACCATGCCTCATGGGATTCTCTGCTGGAAAGTCGCCAGGCGCCTGACAAAGAGAAGGCGCAGGCCGACCTGAAGGCGTTTTACACCAAGCTCGCCGAGCAGTATTTCCAAACCGTGCGCGAAGCGATTAAGTCCGTTGCGCCCAACCAACTCTATCTAGGCTGCCGGTTTGCCTGGGTGAACGCCCGCGCTGCCGCCGCTGCCGCCAAATACTGCGACGTGGTCAGCTACAATCTCTATCAGCGTAGCGTGGCCGAGTTCCGATTCAACGGCGGTGCTGATGTGCCGCTGCTGATTGGCGAGTTCCACTTCGGAGCGTTGGATCGCGGATTATTCCACATGGGCCTGGTTCCTGTCGCCGACCAACCCGCACGCGCGCAGGCCTATAAGGATTACGTTCGCGGCGCGCTGCGCCATCCGCAGTTCGTAGGTTGCCACTGGTTCCAATATCAGGACGAGCCGACGATTGGTCGCGTCTATGACGAGGAGAACTACCAAATTGGTTTCGTGGATGTAGCCGACACGCCGTATGCGGAAACCACTGCCGCCGCCCGGGAGGTGGGCCGCAGCCTTTACCGCTAATTGTCCGGCTGTTAACTTGCACTCAGGAGCGGACCGGAGCCGGTCCTCTCGACTTTAAGCAGAACAGAAACCACGAGCGAAAAGCATGAACCAACCAAACCAAGGAAACGTCAACTGGAACCGTTTACGCACATTTGTTCTTCCTGGCACCCTGCTGCTCCTGTCAATTACTCAGATGCCGGCAGCCACTGACCGGCAGCGCATTCTGTTGGACGCAGGCTGGCGGTTCCATCGCGGGGAATTGCCAGGGGTTGATATGGTGGCCCAAGGGGTGCCGGTGACGCACTGGCGCTGGACTGCCGATGAGGCTGGCGCTGCCGACGCCAGCAAGATGGCCGCTCCTGAACTGGACACGTCCGGGAGCGGCTGGAAAGATGCCCAGACCGGAGAAGACACCTTTAGAGGACGTATTGGATTCGCCTGGTATCGCACCACCTTGCCGGAGGCTTCCGGCAAGGCGCCCATGCTGCATTTTGACGGCGTGGATGACAACGCCACCGTGTATCTGAACGGCCAAAGGCTCACTTCGCATGAGGGGTGGGACGACCCGTTCGACGTGGAACTCAAGCCGGCCTGGAAGGCTGGAGGCCCGAATGTGCTGGCGGTTCTGGTGGAGAACACTGCCGGTGCGGGCGGAATCACCGCTCCCGTCTTTTTGCAGGAGAAGCAAGGATACCAGGCGGTCGGGCCGGCCTTGGCGGAGTTCGACGATCACTCCTGGGAGACGGTGCACCTGCCTCACGATTTCATTGTCGAAGGAAAGTTTGATCTGAAGGCGGATCGCAATCACGGCTATTTGCCCACGACCACAGGCTGGTATCGCAAGAGCTTCAAGCTGACCGCCGCGGACAAAGGCAAGAGCCTTTGGATTGATTTTGACGGCATCTACCGCGACAGCCGTGTGTGGCTCAACGGCCATTTTCTGGGCCGGCACCTCAGCGGCTACACCTCCTTCCGCTATGACATCCGTGAGGCCGCCAACTATGGGGGCGAGAATGTGCTGGCCGTGCATGTGGACCCGCGCCACTTCGAAGGCTGGTGGTATGAGGGCGGAGGCATCTATCGGCATGTTTGGTTGAATGTGGCCGACTCGCTCCATGAAGCACCGGTGGGACCGTTCGTCACCGCAGACCTCCCGGAACCTAGAACGGGCGATCAAGTCGGGCCGGCCACGGTCCGTATTCAAACTCCCCTCGTGAACGCGGGCTCTTCTGCCACCGATGGGAGGTTGGTTTCCAAAGTGTTGGATGACCGGGGTAAAGTTGTCGCAACAACCTCGATACCCGTGTCAGTGGCGGCGGGCGGCACCCAGGAATTCACACAGCAGGTCATCGTTCAGCAGCCTCAACTATGGTCACTGGAGTCGCCACGGTTGTATCAACTCGTCTCCGTCGTCGAACATGACGGTCGCGCAGTGGATACCGTCAACACTCCGTTCGGGATTCGGACCGTTCGGTTCGACGCCGAGAAGGGCTTCTTCCTGAATGGCAAACCCGTGAAGATTCAAGGCACCTGTAACCATCAGGATTTCGCTGGGCTGGGGGTTGCGGTGCCGGACACGCTCGAATACTGGCGGGTACGGAAGCTGCAAGAGATGGGCGCGAACGCTTGGCGCATGTCGCACAATCCGCCCACGCCATCACTGCTGGATGCATGTGACAGACTCGGCATGTTGGTCATGGATGAAAACCGGCACCTGGGGGATTCGCCGGACAATCTGGCCGAAGTCGCCAGCATGGTGCAGCGGGATCGGAATCATCCGAGCATCATCATGTGGTCCATGTGCAACGAGCAACCGGAGGCCAACACCGAGGCCGGCGGACGTGTCTTCGCCGCCATGAAAGCCACGGTGCTGAAGTATGACTCGACCCGCCCCGTTACCAGCGCCATGAACAGCGGCTGGTTCGGCAAGGGCTTCACAGGCGTCGAAGATCTGATGGGGGTCAACTACAGCATTGAAGTCTATGACCGTTCCCATCGCGAACACCCAAACATGCCCACCTTCGCCAGCGAGACAGCCAGCACCACTACGACCCGTGGCGAGTATGCCAACAACCGGGAGAAGGCTTTTGTGAGTTCCTATAACATGACGGACGAGACTTGGCGGTCAGTGGCGGAACGGCCATTCATGGCCGGCAGTTTTGTCTGGACCGGCTTCGACTACAAAGGCGAACCGACCCCCTTCGATTGGCCCAGCATCAACAGCCATTTCGGCATCATGGACATCTGCGGTTTCCCCAAGGACAATTACTATTACTACCTTTCCTGGTGGAAAACGCAGCCCATTGTGCATTTGATGCCGCACTGGAACTGGCCCGGCAAGGAAGGCCACGACATCAAGGTGATTGCCTTCAGCAACTGCCCGCGCGTGGAACTGTTCCTCAACGGCCAGAGCCTTGGCGCCAGCGAAATGCCCCGCTACGGTCACGCGGAATGGACGGTCAAATACTCGCCGGGCACGCTGATGGCCAAAGGCTATGACGCCACCGGCAATGTCCTGGCAACGGGTGTGGTGGAAACCACCGGTGCCCCCGCCTCGCTGCGCCTGACCACAACCCGGACCACGCTGGCGGCCGATAGCGAAGACCTGACGCCCATTGAAGTGGACGTGCTCGATACGCAAGGCCGAATCGTGCCAACGGCGGACAACCTGGTGACGTTCCAAGTGAGCGGGCCCGGCCACGTGGCTGGCGTTGGCAACGGCGACGCCGGCGACCATGATCCCGACCACGCGGACTTCCGTCACGCTTTCAACGGCAAGTGCCTCGTCTGCGTGGGCGCGGAAGGCAAGACCGGCTCCATCCAGCTTACCGCCACGTCTCTCGGACTCCGGCCCACCACACTTCACCTGCGAGCCGTAACATCAAGCAAGGCCCTCGAGCGGGCGGTTTTGGGCCCTGTTGTTTCGCGCTGAACGCCACCCGCCATGCGCCCAAACATCCGAAACACGGCATTTCCTTTTTCCATGAACCGTCAGAACTCTGCAAGGTCTTGGAGTGCGGCAGCCCCCTGCCGCTTTGGAAGGCCAACCGCGTGCGAAAGCGGCAGGGGGCTGCCGCACTCCAAGACGCTGACGCGCCGTCGGAGGTTCATGGTCCCGATGCACGGCCACGGGCCGTGGAGGCTCCCCATCAACCCCAGGTGCCCCCTCACCCCTTCCCTCTCCCCCTCCGAGGGGGAGAGGGTGCCCGCAGGGCGGGTGAGGGGGTCCATGAAGCCAAGGCGCGAGTTTGTTCTGGGGGTTCTCATCCTGTTAGCCTGCTTCTGCCGGGTCGCCGCCGGGGCGGGGCTTGCTTTGGCGCGGGAAGGAGAATGGCTGATCGTCCAGGGGGCGAGTATTCCCGGCAACGAGATCCGCATCCACTACCTCGAGGCCTACTGCCGGGCCGGCTCCACCGAGGCCGACTGGGCCAAGCACACCGTCATCCCCTACACCAATGAGCTGATCTCACTGAGCCCGGACAGGAAAGTGCTGCGGCTCCGAGACACTCTGGCAGACGGGCTGGTCGTCGAGCATAGCATCACGGCGAGGAAAGATGAGGTGGACTTCCGCCTCGTCGCCCACAACCCGACCGCCCACCGTTCGGAAGCCCATTGGGCGCAGCCCTGTGTGCGCCTCGGCGCCTTTACCGGCTTCAGCAACGATCTGAGCCAGGGTGACCTCAACGATTACCTGCCCAAGTGCTTCATCTTCGTCGAAGGCAAGCTCGCGCGGTTGCCCACGCCGGATTGGGCGACACAGGCCCGCTACACTCCTGGCCAAGTGTGGTGCCCCCGGGGAGTGCCGCGCAGCGACATCAACCCACGACCGTTGAGCAGCCTGGTTCCCAGCAACGGCCTGATCGGCTGCTTCAGCGGCGACGACAGACTGATTTTCGCGACCGCCTGGGAGCCATACCAGGAGCTGTTCCAGGGAGTGGCACGGTGCCTCCATTCAGATTTTCGGCTGGGTGGTATTGAGCCGGGTGAGACGCGGCGGGTTCACGGGAAGCTCTACCTTGTGCCGAACGACGTACCGGCACTGCTGAAAAGGTACCGGCAGGACTTCCCAGAGCACCGGGCTGGCACAAACTCTCACCATGAACCTGGATGAGCAGGCGACCCTTCCTGCCTGCGGCGAGACGCGGGACCGTGAATTGCGCGCATCTTACTGTCCCTGCACCCGGAGGAAGCCACTCGTGTTCGTGATTGGCACTGAGGCGCTTTGCACGGTGGTTGTCAGGAGACTGGTCCAAGCCGCTGCCGGGAGCGTGTCCATCCGTTGCAGGACAAAGGGCGGAGAGCCGCCTCTCCAGGTAAGCTTCGCGTTCGCGCCCGCTGGTGCGATGGTCAGGGTGATGGCGTTGGTCACCACGATGACCAGGGTGTCGTAGGCAACGGCATGGATGCCGTCGTCGGCGCTTACTTCCAGCGTGTAAGCGCCCGGGGCACTGAAGGTCGCGGTCGTATTCGCCTGCGCGGGGTTGCCGAACGCGACGGTGCCCGGGCCGGAGTAGAGTTTCCACTGGATGACGGGCAACGGGTTGGAATAAGTCACCGTCGCTTGCAACTGCGCCGTTTGATTAGGAGGGAGCGTCTGGCCAGGTCCAGCTTTGATTGTCGGCGCGCCGGGCGAACGCGGCCCTTCGTTCGGTCCGGTGGTTTGGATGACCTCGAAATTGGTGATGCCAACTCCCACGCTGGCGATGTCGCTGAACGCATTGGCGGGCCAGCGGTCGTCCGGCGTGATGGAGATAGAGAAGAAACTACCGTTGTCGGCCACCATGGCGCCGTATTTCTTCAAGCCCACCAGGAGCGCCTTTTCCTCTTTGGTCCAGTTGGCCGGGATGAGGTAGGCGGCTTTGAGTCGCAAGCGCTGGCCCATTTGCGGCAGGTTGGCGTTGGTGTTGGCCGAGGAGGCGGCGTAATGCGTCGCCGGATAGAGGTAGGTGTTGTAACGAGTGCGCTTGACGACAAGACGGCAGGCGTGTTCGACCATGCCGCGCTCGCACTCATCGTAACGCACCAGGGCGGGGAACATCGGGAACCCCGCTGCATCGCCCGAGGTCCAGCCGGCCGGGCGCAAGCCGTTGGTGTTCAAGTTGAAGATGGCGCCATTGGCGGCCTGCCAGTTGGCGCCCACCCGCACGGCATTCCAGGTCTCCCAACTTAGGCCGGCGCCGGGCTGGACGATGATCGAATGCCGGTCGCTGCCGTCGTTGTTAGTTTGCCACTGGGAGAGCGTCTGGGTGCCGGTCTGCGTCGGCCAGCCCTCAATGGGCATGTTCGCCGGGATTGGATACCGCCCGAACGGGGAGGTTCCGCCGTTGAGGTCTGATTCATCGGGATAGACGACGAAATCAAACGGCACGAGCGGCTGGCTGTCGGGCACGAGCACAAAATTCATCTCCTGAAACAAGAAGAGGTGCTGGCGCGAAGCAGACAAATCGGCGCCGATCTGCGCGATCATCGCGTCCGAATTCGTCAGCACAGGCCGATTGGAGATGATTTCATTCCACGGGTTGGTGACGGGAAAGATCTGCATCGCCGAGAGGACGGCGTCGGCGTTGGTGGTATCGAATAGGATGGCATTGGTGACCACCGGCAGCGCGCCGAGTATTCGGCCCTCCTGATTGATGCGTTCGGCAGCGGCGGGTACCGCCAGCAACACCCACGCCATCGCAATGAATCTTCGTGCCCGGTTCATATCGCTTCGGCTCTGAGGCGATGCACGGCGAAATGCAAAAGGTTGGTCAAAAGCTTGCGTCGTAAAATGAGACAGCAGCCGGAGGGTGGGTGGTGGCGCAGCAGGCAGCGGCAAAGGGCCGCCCACGTTTCCTACTTTATGCTCAGGGCGATAGAAAGCTGTTGCAGCGCCTTGTTCACATGTTTGAGGGCCTTGCCGCTTAACCCCGCTTGAGCCTGTTGGAGCAGCCCTTGAGCGGCACGGAGTTGGGCATCGGAAACGCCCTGCGGTTTGTGGCCTTTGCCGTCACCGCGGACATTCACGCCCAAGAGCCTGGCGGCGGCTTCGATTTGTTTCATGGCAGCAACGCGATGGCCTTTGTAATCATGGTCGGCCTGCTCGAGGGTGCTGTAAGCTTGGACCAGTAGGCCAGCGGCAGGTGGAGGGCCGGCCACAAGACTCTGGTTGAAGGCAAGCGCGAAGCAGACAGCGGCCAGACCGATAAAGGAGCGGTAAAGATTCATCTTCATATCATTTTCATTTTCGTCGTTAAATCAGACGGTCCACTGCCAAGAGCGGTTACGAACCACGTTCCAGCGACGAGTCGTTTTCTCAGTGTCCTCGCAGCAGGTCGTTTGCCAATCGGCATGGGGTTATCGGGTCAACTGGATGCGGTAATCGGGCCAGGGCAGTATGGGAAGTGGCATGCCGCTTTTCTTAAGGCTCCGCCGGTAAATGCCTACCGTTCGTATCCGGGCAGGTCTTTCGCCTCAGGGGAATGGCTGATCTGGAGGGCGGCTTTGACGGCGCGGTCGTAATCGCCGGGTTGGCTGCCGATGGGCACGCGACTGCGGAAGAAGTTGGCCCATTTGAATTCGTCGAACGAACCGTGGGTCTTGTCGAGGCCTCCTCTCTTGCGGACGGCCCAAGCCAGTGCACGATACGGGTCGTCAGTCAATTCGGTCACGGTCTTGGGCAGCTTCTCGACATCCTGTGGGCCTTGGCCCAGGTTGTCGTACAGGTACACCCAGCCGTGCTCCTTCATTTTGTTCCAGAATTCGGGCTGGCTCAGTTCCCGCCAGTTGGCCTCGACCCGGGCTTCGACGGTGGTGGCCACGCCGGATTTGAGCAGCGCCCGGGACAGGTGATGGCCATCAATCAGGTATGGCTGGCCGCCCGGGCCAATGACGATCAGCGGCAGATGTTCCTCTACGTACGCCTTCAGCTTCTTCGGGCTTTTTTGGGCGATCTCTTTGGCCCGTTCGTCCACTTCCCGATAACCCACCGCGAATTGCGTGGGGCGGAGCCTCTCTATAGGCACCTGGCAGAGGCTTTTTACGGGGAGGGCCGGATCGTAAGGCACTACGTCGCTGGCTGCGACCAAAGGGGAGCCCCAGACCAGGATCGAGAGTGCAGCCACCAGGAGGCACCACCTGGGCATATCAGGACTAGGCCGATCGGAAGCCGGCCGGCCCGAGACCAAAATCTTTCGCATGGCAAGCATAGCTTACTCCGCGCGCACAGAATCTTCTACCAAAGGGCGATATGGATACCAAGATTGGGAGGGAAAAGACCGTGGTAATCGCCGCCGTAGAGCGTGAGAGCGGTCATTAACTGCCTGGCATTGTTGAGGCAATACGTTCCCTCGCTCTGTTGCCGGCTCCGGGAAATAACCGGGCAATCTTCGTCCTCCGCTAGAGCTACGAACGAAGACTGGCGGGAGCGACGAGGCTCGAACTCGCAACCTCTGCCGTGACAGGGCAGCGCTCTAACCAATTGAGCTACGCCCCCGCTAGGGGCACGAGAACTTAAGAAATGCCTCCACGGGCGTCAAGCGCAACCACAGGAAATGTTCGGGCAGCAGACGCCAAGGAGGTGGGGGTGGGGAACCCCGCTGAAGAAACGTACTGCCACCCGAACAACTCAAGTTTACGCCCTCCGCGCCGGATCTGTCAACAGGGATTTCTAGAGTATTTGTAACCGGTCAGCGACGGCGGATAGGGGTAGGGAGAGCGGATGACCGCCCCCCCTCCCTCCAAACCGGACAGGCGGTTCTCCCGCATCCGGCTTTCCAGTCAGTGGGTTCTCTTGTGAGAGGGAGCGGCTCTTCGCCTCG
>Ga0326727_10001653_pt1 | contig 80957 bp, 65 predicted proteins | sample MB2enrmetagenome_FD_207643 | JGI IMG/M metagenome (GOLD analysis project Ga0326727, IMG submission 207643) | Lab enriched peat soil microbial communities from McLean, Ithaca, NY, United States - MB29MY | ecosystem: Environmental > Terrestrial > Soil > Wetlands > Peat | place: USA: New York... | reverse complement strand
CGCGCGAGTTCGCGCCCAAGGTTGCCGGCGCATTGAAGGACAGCAAGCTCGAAGAAGCGATCAAGATTGCCGATCGCAACAAGAAGTCCCACCTGGCCGAGGTTGTTACGGCCGGCCTGCAGGAGTTCCGCTCTTCCGCCGGCGCACCCACCGAGCAGACAATTGCCAGCTCGGGCCGCGCGCTGGAGAGGGCTGAGGCCATCGTGCATGCCAAGCTGAAGAGGGGTCTTGCCGTTCTGGCCACCATCGGCGCCACCGCGCCGTTCGTCGGCCTGCTGGGCACCGTCATCGGCATTCTGAACGCCTTCCAGCAGATCGCGCATGCCAAGTCATCGGGCATCGCCACGGTCGCCGGCGGCATTTCGGAAGCCCTGGTCACTACCGCCGCTGGCCTGTTCGTGGCCATCCCGGCCGTTATGGCCTTCAACTATTTCACCGGACGTGTCGAAGCTTTCGATGTGGAGATGGATAACTCCTCCAGCGAACTGGTCGACTACTTCATCAAGCAGAGCCACAAGCGCTAAGCGAAGCGCCGGTCGGCGATAGCGGGAATCTGCGGAGGGCGGGAGAGCAATCACTCTCTCCTGCCCGCCGGTTTTAACCGCGCGCCAGCAGGATTTTTGCAAGGCTATGCCGGATGCCATCCGGGACAAACAAATTCAGTGGCACGGAGTCCAAACAATGGCACAAGCAGTTCGTAACGAAGGTCAGAAGGTCAACTCGAACATCAATGTCACACCGATGGTGGACGTGATGCTGGTGCTGTTGATCATCTTTATGGTCATTACCCCCATGCTCCAGAACAAGGTGGTCATCGACATGGCGTCGGTGGTCAATCCAATAGCCATGCCGGACGCCGACAAGGAAGACGCCATCGTGGTGGCCATTACCCGGAGCGGGGATGTGTTTCTCGGGCAGAACAAGTCGTCCATCGAGGTACTTGGCAATCAGGTACGCGAGAAGTTGGCCGACAACCCCGGCAACAAGACGATCTTTATTCGCGCTGATGCCCGCGCGGAGTACCTGGCGGTGGAAAATGCCATTGATGCCGTGCGCACCACTGGCGTGGACGACGTTGGCTTGCTGACACAGAAGCGTGAAGGCAATCCTGCGGCCGGCAATTAACGGTTGTCTTGCGAGTTTTTAACGATTTTGAGCTTTACGAGGAGTTTTAAGCCATGGCAATGACAATGGGAGGCGGGGGAGGCTACTCGTCCGACATCAATGTTACCCCGATGATCGACATTCTACTGGTGCTGCTGATCATCTTTATGGTCATTGTGCCGGTTACGCCCAAGGGGCTGGATGCGTTGGTGCCTCAGCCGCCTAAGACCAAAGAACAGCCGCACGACACGGACCGCACCATTGTGGTGCAGATTTTGTACCACGCGGGTGGGCTTCCGACGTACAAGATCAACGAAACCGACGTGGCTAAGGCCGAGTTGTTGCCGAAGCTGAGCGACATCTACGCCAATCGCGCCGAGCGCGTCATGTTCGTCAAGGGCGAAGACAAGATCGACTTCCGCTTTGTGGCCGAGGTGATCGATATCGGGCGTTCCGCGGGCGTGGATCATATCGGTCTGATGACCCCCAGGATACTTGCGGGCCAGTAGCAGGCAACTCCGGGCCGCTTCCCTGCGATGGGAAGCAGCCGGCGATGGCTTCGCCTCAGGGCCGGCCAGATCGCTGCTTATGCGTCCGGGGAAGCATAGATTTCAGGCTGGCCAGCTGGACTGTCCGGTAGATTCGGTTCCGGGCAATTTCCAGGGTTGCCAGCACCGCTTGGATGCAATTTATCCGGCGGGAATAAAGAGGAGTACAATTTTTTCATCCTGGTTTTGACAGCTCCCGCATGCGGCCAGCTGTACTTGAGAACCCAGACGCGCGGCCAGCAGTCGCTTGTCTGAAGGAGAAGGATACGAACATGAATAGACCCGCACGTATGATGGCGCTCGCGATTGTTCTGGCCGGTATGATGATTTCCATGAGCGGGTGCGACAAACTTGCAGCCCGTGACCAGTTGAACAAGGGAGTGGAAGCATACAAGAGCGCTCACTTTGAAGAGGCGATCAACCACTTCCAAAGGGCCACGATGCTTGATCCAAAACTTCCCATGGCGAAGAGCTACCTGGCCACCGCGCTGGGGCAGAATGTGGTGCCAGGATTGACGACCCCGGACAACATTAAGACCGCGCAGCAGGCCATTGACATCTTCCAGGAAGTTCTGGACAAAGACCCGCACGATGTGAATAGCATGAAGCAGATTGCCGGCATTGAATTGAGCATCAAAAGGTACGATGATGCCAAAGCATGGCAGAAGAAGGTGCTGATCGAGGATCCCAAGGATCCCGAGGCGGCCTACACGGTCGGCGTGATCGACTGGATACAGGCGCACCAGAACACGCTTAATGCGCTGGCGCCGGCCGGCTTGAACGATGACGGCGCGGGGAACGCCAAGGCGCCCAAGAAGATCATGGATACGATGAAGGAGCAGAATACCGCGCTGGTCGATGAAGCTATGCAGTATCTGAACCAGGCGCTGGAGAACCGGCCCAACTACGATGATGCCATGACCTATATGAACCTGGTTTACCGGGCCAAGGCGAACCTGGATTACGGCAACGCGCAAGCGGTCAAGGCCGATGTGGACGCGGCACAGAACTGGAGCGCCAAGGCGATGGGAACCCGCAAGGAAAACGAAGCCAAGAAGGCCCAGGGCCCCGGCGGCATCACCATGGGCGACAATGGAGAAATGAAGTAGACTTCAATTTGCAAGCGCACGAGGAACGGCCTCCGCCACCTGCGGAGGCCGTATCGTTTTGAGCGAATATAAACCACTGCACAGAGGACGTCATGTTCAAATCAAATCGAATCCGGTCCATTTTTCATGTTTCCGCTTACCCGGTTGTCGCGGCGTTTCTTCTTTTGCGGGCCATCGCCGCCGGGCAGGATTTTTCCGGAGAAGTTCCGGTTCCCGCCGCGATGCAGGCGGCGCAAACGCCTACCGGACTCACTGCCCGCAATAACCGCGAAGTGCTTGATGTAACGGTTTGCGGCGACTCGCTGATCCACGTGGCGGCTCGCCCGCTGGCGGCGCCTGTTTCGACAGCCGAGAGGCCCTGGATGCTGGACCCGGCCGTTGCCTGCCCGGGCGCCGCATTCCAGTTCAGTCAGGACGGCGACAAAGCCACGCTCACCACCGCGCGTGTGGCTGTCTCTCTGTCGTTGAAACGAGGCATTCTGGTCTTTGGCGTCCCCAAGGGCGAGAGTTTTCTGCGGGAAACATTCAGTATGCCGCGGACCTTCGAGCCCGCCGCAGGCCAGCCCGGCTCCCTGTACCGTGTAGAAGAGCGCTTCTCAGCCGACGCCTCCGAGGCAATCTACGGGCTCGGCCAGCACCAGAGCGGTCTGTTCAACTACCGCGGCTCGACCGTTGAGCTGGGGCAAAATAACACCGACGTCGCCATCCCGCTGCTGGTTTCGAGTCGGGGCTACGCAATTTTCTGGAACACGGCTTCCTTCAGCTATATGGACAACCGCTTCCCCCTCGATCTTACCTTTGAATCGATGGCCGCCGACGCGGTGGATTATTACGTGATCTACGGTCCGGAGATGGACAGGATTATTCACCAGTTCCGCACCATGACCGGCCACGCGCCGCTGCTGCCGCAATGGGCCTACGGGCTGTTCCAATCCAAGGACCGCTACGGATCGCAGGCTGAAATTCTGGAGGTGGCTGCCCAGTACCGCGCCCGCCATATTCCGCTGGACGCCATTGTGCAGGACTGGTTCTGGTGGAAGCAGGGCGGGGAAGGCGACCCGGAGTTCAACGCCAACTATACCGATGTGCCCGCGGAGTTGAAGACGCTGCATGAAGAACATGTGCACGCCATGATCTCCGTGTGGGGGATGATGGACGCCTCGTCGAAGACCTTCCAGGAGATTCAGCGGCAGGGCTTCGAGATTGCCGGAACGCACGTCTATGACCCAACCAATCCGCCGGCGAGAGATCTCTTCTGGGACCGGCTCCCCGGCAAGCTCTTCGCCCAGGGATGGGACGCCTTCTGGCTGGACTCGGCCGAGCCGGAGGAGTACTGGCCGCACTCGGGTGATGCGGTTCTGCGCTACAAGAAGCTGCACATTGGCAGCGGCCTGGAGTACACCAACATCTTTCCCTTCGAGCACACTCTCGGCGTCCAGGAGCATTGGAAGCAGGCGAATCCCGATAAACGCGTCTTTCTGCTCACGCGGTCGGCCTTTGCGGGCCAGCAACGCGTGGGCGCGACGGTGTGGTCGGGGGATGTGTACAGCAGTTGGTGGGCATTGCGGCGCCAGGTGGCCGCGGGGTTGAATTTTGCCCTTTCAGGCTATCCCTACTGGACCACCGACATCGGCGGTTATCATCAACCATCGAGAGGCGCCGCTAACCAGCCGGCCTATCAGGAGCTCTACGCGCGCTGGTTTGAGTACGGCGCATTCTGCCCGGTCTTTCGCACCCATGGGCACCGCGACCACAACGAGCTATGGACCTATGACCAGGTCTACCCCGCCTTGCTGGCCATTGACCAGCTGCGCTACCGGCTGCTGCCTTACATTTACTCGCTGGCCTGGAAGGTGACCAGCGAGGATGCGACCATCCAGCGCCCGCTGGTGATGGACTTCCGCGAGGACCGCGCCACATGGGAGATCGGCGACGAATTTCTCTTTGGGCCGGAGATCCTGGTAAGCCCGGTGCTCCGGGAGCACGCGACGGCGCGCACGGTGTACCTGCCGGCCTCCACCGGCTGGTTCGATTTCTGGACCGGGGAGCGGGTGGCGGGCGGGGCCGAGGTCAGTGTTGCGGCGCCTATCGGCAGGATTCCGCTCAATGTGCGCGCCGGTTCCATTCTGCCGCTGGGACCGGCCATCGAATATGCCGGGCAGTCCGCCGACCCCATCGAGCTGCGCATCTATCCCGGCGCCAATGGAGACTTCACTCTCTATGAGGACGAGGGAGACAGCTATCGTTATGAGCGGGGCGCGCACGCCATCATCCCCTTGCACTGGGAGAACGCCACGCGGACTCTGACCATCGGCGCCCGCGAGGGGAACTATCCGGGCATGGCCGCGGGGCACACATTCAACGTGGTGATTGTGGCCGAAGGGCATGGAACCGGAGCAGAGCCTTCCCAAACTCCGGACAAGACTATTCAATACACAGGAGAAAAGATCGAGGCGAAGTTCTAAACAGAGATCAGAGAACAGAGATCAGGGTTCAGCCCAAGGTTTTTAACTGATCTCTGATCTCGGCTCACTGACCACAGTTCTTACTGTCCGTTCTGTTTGAGAATCTCGTCGGCGAAGTAGTTGTGGACTTTGGCCTCGTTGTGGAGCATCTCGAAGTAGGCGTTGCGGAGCAGTTGCGCGTGGTTCTCGCGCAGTCCCTGGCGGATGACCTGCTGCACGCCGGGATCGTTCAATTCGCGCTGGCCGGCAGGTTCTCGCGCAATCAGCTTGAAGATCGCGTACCCGACGACACGGCGTCCGGGGCCTCCTCCGGCATAGATGGGAAGAATATCGGTAATTTGTCCCGGCTTGAGCTTGCTGATGGCGTTGTAAATGTCCGGCAGCTCGCTGCGCAGTTGCGACTCAGGAATGAAGCCCATATCGCCGCCATTGGAAGCGGTGCTCGGATTCTCAGAAAAGTTCATGGCCACGGCGCTGAAATCCTCGCCGCTATCTAACTTGGCGTGCAGGGTTTGAATCTTCTTGCGCGCATCGGCGTCCCCCGAGGCCTTGTTGTTCTGCAGGTTGCCGGTTTGCGGCGCGGGTCCGCTGGTAACCACGATCTGTGCCAGGTGGTACTGGGGCTCGATCAGGTTGTACTCAGCTTTGTGAGCCGCATAGTAAGCGCTGATCTCCGCGTCGGTGATGTTGATCTTCGACTCAATCTCCTTGTTGAGCAGCTTGGTCTTGGTCAGCGAGCGGCGTAGTTCGCGCTTCAGGTCATCGAGAGTAAGATTGCGCGCCTGAAGCTGCTTGTCGAACTCTTCCTGCGTGTAGGGGGCCTTCATCTCCGTCAGTTTGGCGTTCACATCTTCGTCGCTGGCGGTCAGGTTGAGCTTGGTGGCGCGCTGCCATAGAATCTCGTCCTCGATCATCCCGCGCAGGATATTGAGGCGAACAATGTCGGCCTGCTCGGGAGAGGGCTTCTGGGTGCTGTCGCCCAGGTTGGCCTTGTAATACTTCTCCAGTTCCGAGCGCAGAATATCCTTGCCATTGACGGTCGCCATCACGTCCGGTGAGGGCGAGCGGTGACAGCCGCTTAGGCCGGCAAACAGGGTTATTCCACAAAGGATGAGGACGGAGAGGCGGAAAGGCGTGCGGTAAAAAGCTGTGGTTTGCAACCGAATATCTCCTGGGGGAGGCAAAACTCCCCGGCATTTAAGGATAAACCCCCAAGCCGGGGTGGGGATATGAAATTTCACATCCCGGACCGCCGGTTGCCTCCCCGCCTTGTTTTGAGGGGGCAACGGCGAGAGTGCGAGGACCGGCCACCTATTTGGCTGTTCCCGCGGACGGGGAGAGTGCGGGCTTAACCGGCAGGGGCGGCGGCTCCACTCCGGCAGCGCGCAGGGCGCGGTCGATCACCATCCACACCTGATCCTGAGGCTGAGCGCCATTGATGCGCTCCCCCTCAATAATCAGTGCTGGCGCGCCTTCAATTCTGAGCGAGTCGGCGATCTTCATTGAATCGCGCACGTGGGTCTCATCCTGACGGGCCAGGCAGGCATCCAGCGCGGAGGAGTCAAGCTTGTCCAGCGTGGCCATCTGGCGGGCGGTGCGATTCAAGGCGTCGAAGCTTTTGGCCATGTTGCGATCTTCGCCGTCAATCTCATGGCCGTGGGTGTGAATGTAATCCACGTAAGTCCAATACTCGTCAGCTTTTTGTGCGCCCAGGCAGTTGGCGTCCACGGCGGCGTGCATGGCCCAGGGATGGATCTCCACCAGCGGGTTGTCCATGTAGATAAAGCGCACCAAGTCCTTGTAGCGCTCCATCGTCGCCGGAAAAAGCGACTGGTGCATCCGCGAGCAGAATGGGCACTCCAGATCGTCGAAGCTGATGACCGTGACCTTGGCCGCGGGATTTCCCCGGATGGGCCGGCCGGTCACATTGATGGTGAAAACCGGGTCGTTGAATAGATCAAATTTTTCCAGGCGGGCCAGGGTCTTGCCATCGGCGGAGATCAGAAAGTCGACTACCTGCGTCTTGCTGCCGCGCGTGAGCGTGACGGGCAGTTCTTCGTAGCCGGCAACCTGTCCGGGTTTGCGCGCGCCGATGGACACGTTGATCTCCGGCGGCAGGTTGTACTGGGAGCGCACCATGACCTCGATGCGGCGATTCAGCGCCATATCTGCTGTTCCCTGCGCGGCAGGCTGGGCTGTATGCGTGGCAGGCTGGGGTGGCGGCGAGGTTGGCTGGGGTGGAGCGGGTTTGACTTTGCAGCCTACAGCCATGCCCAGGGCAAGAAGGGTGGCCAGAAAGTGAGTACGTGTCAAAATGAAATCCTCTCTGAAAAGAATACCCCAGCGGGGCGGGGAGCGGGTCAACCGGTTGCTCTGCTGATGTGAACCAGCACAGTGGATGCAGAAGAAAGCGAAAGGCAAATAATCACTGCCCGCTGATTTTTATTCCCTAGTCTCTATTCCCTGTTTTTAGTACGCCGGCGGCAGGCTGGGATCGCGGAAGGCAGTGTTGGAGCGGCGGATGTCGCCCACCGAGCCGAAGTTGGCCAGGGTAAAGCTGTAGAGGTATTGGGTCTCGTTGCGGATCGAGCCGAGATCGAAGCGCCGGTAGCCGAAGGAGAGGCCGCAGCAGTTCCAGTTATAAACAGCCTGCACTCCGGCGTATTGAAGGGAATTCAGAGCAAAGTCATATCCGCCGTTGGCGGCCAGGTTGAAGCCGTTGCCGCTGGGTTTGCCAATGCTAAGGAATGGCTGCACCAACTGGCTTTTGATGGTAGAAGCTGCCGTGCCGCTCTCATCGACGGCGTTGAGCAGGGCGTGGCCCACGCCAAAGGTAGTGCGGCTCTTGCTGTAGCCGGCATAGAGGTTGTTGGCGTTCAGTTGTCCGGCCTTGGGGTCGTAGTCCATGTCCCACTGGATGCGCAGGTTGTCGATCACCTCAAAGCGCATCCGCGAAGTGATGGGCGACAGGTTGCGCGGAGAGGTCAGGAATGCGATTCCGCTCAGGTCGAGCGTGGAATCGAAGACGTTGCGCCGGCCGGGGATGAGCGCCCCGCCGAAGTTTGAATCGATGAAGAACTTCTGCGCAATCTGCCAACTGGCCCACTCGCGCGCCTGCGGCGGGCAGCCTGCCGGGGCTGCGGCCTGCTCTGCCGTGCAGGATTTCCGCTCTGTGGGGCGCAGATAGAAGCGCTGGGTGAGCGAGTAGCCCACTTCGTTGGTGTTGGTCACGACGTCGGTGGCGTCGACGAGCAGCACTTTCTGCGCCTGCGTGCCGATGCCGGCCACATAGCGATAGGTAAGCTCCGGCTCGATTACATGTCGCAACACGCGGTTCCCATGGTCAAGCGCAAAGTCGCGTTCGACGGCCGGCGCGCGCAGATCGACGGAGGCCTCAAAATCGCCGCGGTTGAGAGCATCGTGGCTGATGGTGGGAACACCGCCGTTGACGCCCGTCAGGTCGGGGGTCTGGCTGATGGTGTAAACAGTATCGCGCACCGCGGCTTCGGCGGCCAGGTTCCAGCCCCCGGCGGAAAGCGGAAGAAATATATGCGGATAAAGGTCAAAGCGGCCGGCGTTGCGGGCGTGGAAGCTGTCCCCGAGAGGGCCTCCGGGTGTAGTGGGGGCGCCGGGCTCTGAGCGGGTCAGATAGCTGAGAGACGATCCCATCCCCCAGTAGATTGGCGTTGCCTCCAGAGGCCGGTCCGGTGCGTCGAAGCGCAGGCTGGGCAGGTGAAGAATCCTTACCTGGTTGCCGTTGATGGCGGTCGTGGTCTCGTTGCTGCCGGTGGTTCCGGCAAAGCTTTGAAAGCGCTCCAGATCGAGGGAGGGAATAAAGCCCCGGCGAGCCTGAGAGAGCGAAACATCGCTTTTCACATAAGAACTGACTGCCTGCCAGAAATTATCGTTGAAAACCAGGCGATAGACGTAGCTGGAGAGGTATTCGACGTTGCCTGCCAGGCGCATCTCGGAACCAAGATCCTTGCGGCCCTGGACATTGATGTCCACGCCGCCCTGGTTGGTCAGCACCATGGTGGTTGAACCGGGAGTGATGGGCAACTGAACGCCGCGGTCCAGCAGGGCATTCCAGCGCGTAATCAGGTGGTCGAGCCCCGGGCCTTTGTAGCGGAAGTCGCCGTTGGGCGCCCAGCCGCGCTTGCTGTAATACTCCATGCCGACGATCATGTCCATGCTGCGGTTGATCGCCCAGTAAGCCTGCTCGCCAATGGTGTAGCCCCGGACGGAGGAGTTGTTACTCGGAAGAACGGGAATCAGTAATCCGCTCTCGCGGCCGGTTTCGTCCACCGGGTGGCGCAGGTAAGGAAGGTAAAAGACGGGCACGCCGAGAAATTTGAAGACGGCATTGGCCATGGAGGCCTTGCCGTCCTGCACCTTGATGGAGCGGGAGATTACCTCCCAGTCCGGCCGGGGCATGGTGCAATTGGTGATGGTGCCGTCGATGATCTGGTAGTGGCCCTCGCCGTTCTCCAGCACCACCCTGCCGGTAAAAAAGAACGGAGTATTCGTGGTATAGATTGCCCTGCTGCGGGCCATGGTGCGCAGGCCCTGCGAGCCATGCACGCTGAAATAGCGCGCGGTGTGCATATTCAGCCGCATGTTGCCGTAATCGGCGTAGATGAGCACGTCGTTGGGCCCGCCGGAAACCTGCAAATGGCCTTCCGCGTCCAACTGCGTTGTGGACTGGTCGTAGACCACCTTGTCGGCGCGCAGAATGTAGTCGCGGTAATGGACCACGACATCGCCGGTGAGCGTCCAGGTGTTGCCCACGCGGCTCTGTCTTTTGGCCTCCCAGACGACCGGCACGCCGTTCGGCGGCTCCGGTTCGGGCTGGGCGATGGGCAGAATCTCCTGGCCGGGGTCGTTGGGCAGGGTGGAGATGAGCCCATTGCCGCCTTGTTCAAGGCTATTGGCGGCAGACGCGCCCGCGCCGCCGGTCTCCTTGCCTGATGGGGGTGCCGTACTGGTCAACGCCTGTCCCCGAAGTAGCAGGTGACAGAGGGCCAGCGTCGTGATAAACACAAAGGTGCGTAGGCGCATTCCGGGACCAAGGTCAGCATAGCAAAAGAGGCCGCCCGGGCATCCAACTAGCGCCGCGCAGCTCTGGCAGCAGGAAAAAACCGGCCGTTTCCGCCGCGCACGGATCCCGCGATCCGTGCCTGCATATTCCCGCGTGCATTGCGTCTTTTTGAAAGCAATGTTCTGGTGAAGCCTTGAGCACAACGTTAATTCAGCCTGACGCCGCATCTTCCTGGAAGCAGGAGTTGAGCCGGCTCGTCGCCACTCACCAGGGCCGCGATGGCCTGTCCGAGGCCAGGGCGGATATGCCTGCCTGGGGCCGTCCTGAACCCGGCAGCCGGGCCGCGCAGGTTGCCGCCCGCGTGGCCGCGCGCTATGCCCAGGCCCCCAGCTACAGCCAGAGGCTGGCCATAGCCACCGCAGCTCTGCCGGCTGCTCCAGAAGCCTCGCCAGGGCCTCTGGCGGCCTCTGCAGGGCCATTTCCGCGGCAGATCGAGGCCTTACAGGCCGCAACGCCCGTGCAGCGCTCCACGCAGGCCTGGGAGCCCGCCGTTGCGCCGGTTCTGCCTGCCACGCCCTCCTCGTTCGAGGCCTGGGTAAGCCAGAACTCCCGTCTTGTCCGCGAGCCGGATTTTGCCTTATTTCCACTCCAGCCTGCCACGGACCACATGCCACAGATTGCGAAAAACGATGCCCCCCAGGACGAAAGCCGGGGAAGGCTGGCGTCCGCCGAAGATTCATCAGGCGACGATGATTTCGAGTTGACCGAGCCGGTTCTAACTCCCCGCGCCAATCTCATCGAGTTTCCGCGCGAGCTGGTAGCCCCCCGCAAAAGGCGTCCCCGGCGCGCCGAGGGGCCATTGGCTGCGGATGGGCTGGAGAGGCAGTTCAACATGTTTGAGGCAGACCCAGGAACCCTCCTGATTGAGCCTGGGGCGGCTGGCGGTGAGCCTGCCTGGAGTGCGCCCGCGTGGTCGGGCATGAAGCTGGAGGCTCAACCCCCAGCCGAACCAGAGCCCCCCAAAGCGCCTGTCTCGCTGCCTGCCCTGCGTCTGGCGCCCTTGGGTCTCCGGCTGGCAGCGGTCGCAGTGGATGGCGCGCTGATTGCAGCGGCACTCCTGGGGTCGGCCTTGGTAGCCGCAACCTGCATCGGCCACTCGCTCCCGGCAGAAATCGCAAGAATCAGCGCCCTCCTGGGGTTCCTGCTTGCCTACTTGCTCTACCAGTCGATGTTCTTCATTCTGGACGAGGCAACGCCGGGCATGAGGTCTTCGGGCCTTTTGCTGTGTACCTTCGATGGCAGTAATCCTACCCGCGCCCAGATGCGCCTCCGGCTCATCGCGCTGCTCCTCTCCGTGCTTCCGGTGGGGCTGGGCATAGCCTGGATCCTGATCGACGACGACCACCTCTGCTGGCACGACCGGCTGTCGCGGACATACCTGCGCAAAGTCTGAAATGTTGCCGGGAAACCGTCTTGAGAACAGGCCGGATTCTCTGAAAAAACGCTGCCGGAATCAACCCGGCAGCGTGGAGGAAATGAATGGCGGCAGCCTCTGAGCGGGCTGCTGCTGTTGATTCTTTATGAGTGCGCGGCCCGCAACGCAGGCTGTCTCGCCGGTTCGCTCTTGCCGGAATATTTTGCGCCGGCCTGACGGTCACCCTCCAGGCGGAACTGGCGGATCATGCCGTCCAGGTCGCCGGCCAGCGAGGAAAGGCTCTTGAGGGCTTCGACGGCTTCCTCGGCGCCTTGCGCATTCTCGACCGCCAACTGCGATATCTGGCCAACGGACTCGGAGATTTCGCCCGAGGCCGAGGTTTGCTCAGTGGCGGCAGTGGCGATGAGGTGAATCTGGTGCTCCACCTGCTTGGAGGACGCGATGATGGCCTCCAGGCTCTGGCGCGCGTGGGCGGTTTCTCCCATGCCGGTTTCCACGGCTGCGCGGCTGTCCTGCATCACCTGCATGGTTTCGCGCGTCTCATCCTGAATGTTGCGGATGGTGCCGGCAATCTCCTCGGTGGCGCTCTTGGTGCGCTCGGCCAGGCGGCGTACCTCTCCGGCGACGACGGCAAATCCGCGGCCATGCTCCCCGGCGCGGGCTGCTTCGATGGCCGCGTTCAGGGCCAGCAGATTGGTCTGCTCGCTGATCTCCTGAATCACGCTGACCACCTTGCCAATCTCCTCGGAGCGCTGGGCCAGAGAGGTCATCTTCTCCGAGACGGTGCTGGTGACCGCGGCAATCTTCTCCATGGTTGCGGCCGCGGCCTGCATCACCGTTCCGCCCTGATTGGCAGCCTCGGCGGATTCACGGCTGGCGCCAGCGGCATTTTCCGCATTGTGGCTGATCTCGCCGATGGTCGCCGTCATCTCCTGCGCCGCGGCTGCAATCTGGTTGGTCTTGCTGGACTGGGTCTTGGCGTTTCCGGCGCTTTGCACGGACTTTGCGCTGAGTTCCGTGGTGGCCGCGGAGAGCGTATCCGCGCCTTTGGCCACTGACTGCAGAACGTCGTGCAATGAAGCCACGCTGCTATTAAAGGCCTCTCCCAGGCGGCCGATCTCATCGGTTCCGGTGACTCGAACGCTGGCTGTCATATCCTTGGCGGCCATGGCCTCAACGGCTATCTTTATCCTGTTAAGCCGCGGCGCAACCTCCCTGGTGAGCAAGACACCGATTAGCCCGCACAGCAGCATGATCAGCAGCGTGGCTCCAGAGGCGATCCAGGTTGCGCGGTTACTGGTGCTGGTGGCGCCCTGGGATGCATCGATGGCAATCTTCGTGTGGGTCCGAAATCCAAAATCCGCCGCGCCCAAAGCCTCCGCAAGCGATGTATTCATGGCGGAGGAGGCAATAAGGTCCAGCGCATCTCCAGCCTTGCCGGCATTTAGTAGAGCGATACTGCGATTGCTGGCGTCCTGATATTGCTTGATTGCCGCCCCGAACTTCTGGTACTGATCGCGCTCCTCGGGGACGATGAGAGGATCAATCAATTTCAAGGCATCTTGGTACTGGACGATACCTTTCTGGCGCTTTGCGTTGTGGTCCGTCAAACAAGCAGGCGTCTGGCACAGCATCAACTCAAGATCTTCCCGCCGTTCAGCATTGATGCCGTTGCGGATCTCGGCGATTTGAACCAGCGCAGGCAAATGGTTCCCACTGACGTTTTCGCTCTTGACCGCTATTTCCTTGAATGTAAAGAACGTGTAGATGCCGAGCAGGATGCAAAGGCCGCAAACGATGCCGAATGCGGCGATGAACTTGCTGGAGACGGGAAGATTGCGCAGCCACTGCATAGGGGTAGCCCTTTCTCAAAAGACTCTTGGAGTTCATCGGCAGAATCCGGCCTGGCTTGAGTACTTTTGTGACAGGGAAAGAGAAGAGGCGCTCCGAGGACGGGGACTGCGTCTTGCTTTTATAAGCGCATTGACGGTCTTGTCCGAGCGCCTTAGGCTCATACTATGCATTTCAAAGTCAGCGAACTGGAACGGGAGCCGGTCGATTTTGATCTTGAACTTGCTCCGGGTGCGGTCGATCTGGGCTCGGAGGCCGAGCAGCAGGGGCCGATGGCTGCCTCGGGACATGCCGAGGTGCTGCATGAGCACCGGGGCCCCAGAGAGATCGTGGCCGACATCCGGCTGAAAGGCCGCTTTGCCGGCAGATTTCAGGTGCCTTGCGCCCGCTGCATCGAGCCGGTGGAGATTCCGCTCAGCGCCGATTACGACCTCATCTTCCGCCCCGCGGACGCCGATGCCGACAGTCCGGAGCGCTCCATTACTGCGCCGGAGACGGAAATCGGTTATTATCAAGGAGACAGTCTTGCGCTTGAGGATGTGCTCCGCGAGCAGGTGCTTTTGTCCCTGCCGGCGAAGACGTTGTGCAAGCCTGATTGCAAAGGACTTTGCCCGCGCTGCGGCGCAGACCGAAATCGCCAGCCCTGTGCCTGTGTGGGAGAAGACCCCCGCTGGGAAGCGCTGGCCAATCTTCGCGGCCGGATCAAGTCCTAAGACAACCACCACGGGAAAGATTAAGGAATCCAGCCATGCCGAATCCGAAGAGGCGCCACTCGACGCGCCGCACCGCCAACCGACGCGCGCACGACTTTCTGACCGCCGCGGGCGTCTCTGAGTGTCCTGCCTGCCACGAAAAGAAACTGCCCCATCGCGCCTGCCCCAAGTGCGGCGAATATAAGGGCCGCGCCGTGGTCGATGTCAAGGAAGAAGCCAAGTAGATTTCGCTACCATGCTGATCGATATCGCGCTTGATGCCGTAGGCACAGATAAAGCTCCCGAGGCGGAGATTCGCGGGGCCATTCTCGCCTGCAAGGCGCTGCCCGTCCGCGTCCACCTGGTTGGGCCGGAGGCGGAGCTGCGCGATCTGCTTGACGAAATGCTCGGTAACGAAGACCTGCCCATCGTCATTCACCATGCCTCGGAACGCATCGGCATGGAAGAGAAGGCGGCGCACGCGGTGCGCACCAAAAAAGACAGCTCCATTCGCGTGGGACTCAAGCTGGTGCGCGAGGGCGTGGCGGCGGGTTTTGTCACTGCTGGCAACACCGGCGCGGCCATGGCCACCGCCAAAATGGTGCTGGGCGCGCTGCCCGGCGTGGATCGTCCGGCGCTCGCCACACCCATGCCCAGCTCCAAGGGCAATCCCTGCGTGCTGCTCGACGTGGGCGCCAACGTGGATTGCAAGGCGTCCAATCTCGCCCAGTTCGCCGTGATGGGCGAAATCTATGCCCGCAGCGTGCTCAAAATCGAGTCGCCGCGCGTGGGCCTGCTCTCCATTGGCGAAGAGGAGACCAAGGGCAACGATCTGACCCACGAAGCCTTTCCGCTGCTCAAGGCGCTGCCGATTCGCTTTGTAGGCAACGTTGAAGGGCGCGACATCTTCAGCGGCCAGGCCGACGTGATAGTTTGCGACGGCTTTGTGGGCAACGTGGCGCTCAAGACCAGCGAGGGCGTGGGCCGTTTTGTGCGCGATGTGCTGCGCGAGTCGCTCACCCGCACGGTCACCGCCCAGGTGGGCGCGCTGCTGTCGCGCAAGGCCTTCAACGAATTCCGCCATCGCCTGGACTATCGCGAGTACGGCGGCGCGCATCTGCTGGGGGTGCGCGGCGTATGCATCATCGGCCACGGCTCCTCCAACGACCGCGCCATCTACAACGGCATTCGCGTGGCCTACGAGTCGGCCAAGGGAGGCACCATCCAGAGCATCGAAGCCGGGTTCGCCAGTTACCCTAGGCTGAGCGGACATCCCGCCGGGACGGAAACCACTTCAGATCCGGCCGTCAACGCCGACGCCACCATCCAGTAAAGTCTCATGGCAGCCGATTCCAGAGATCTTCCCGTCTTCGATTCGTCCATAGTCTCCCAACTGGCCTGCCCCGCCTGCCTCGGCGAGCTTCGCCTTGAAGAGAACAAGCTGCTCTGCGCCAGGTGCGCCCGCAACTACCCGATTGTGGATGGAATTCCGGCGTTGATTGCCGGACGCGAGAATCCGCGAGACTGAGATTCCTCGCCTTTCACTATCGCCGGTGATAGAACGGCAGCACAATCAGCAGGGCGAAGCCGATAGCCGCGGCCACAGCCACGGCCAACAGACTAAAAAGCAGGGCCAGGCTCGGTCCTTGTGCGGGCTGGTCTTCGGCGAGGGGTTGGCGCGGCTCGCCGCCGGGAGCGGATTGCGTGCGTTCAGGCTTGCTCATCCCTCATCCCGCAGCGCTTCCACCGGGTCCATCTGGGCGGCGCGCGTGGCCGGCATGGTGCCGAAGAAGATGCCCACCGAGGTGGCCGCGGCCAGCGCGATGGCCACCGACCAGACGGAGATGGGCAGTTCAAAGCCGGTGAAGACGCGCACCGAAAGCGGCACGGCCAGCCCCACGGCGATGCCTACCATGCCGCCGATCAGAGAGATGATGACCGCCTCGGCCAGAAACTGGAACTTGATCTCGCGATAGGTGGCGCCCAGCGCCTTGCGGATGCCGATCTCGCGCGTGCGGGCGCGCACATTGGCCAGCATAATGTTCATGATGCCCACGCCGCCCACCATCAGGGTAACGGCGGATACCAAAAACAGCACTGCGGTCAGGATGTCGGCCACCTTGGCGGCCGTGGTCAGAATTTCCTTGAGGGTCTGTGTTCCGTAAACAGAACCGGGACGGTGGCGAGCCTGGACGATGCGCTTAATCTCGCTGGCCGCCTCCGTCACCTCGTCCATGCTATGCATGGAAAAGTAAATCTGGCTCACGTTTTCGGTTCCGGTAAAATAGCGGGCCACCGAATAGGGAATCAGGATGGTCTGCTCCTGAATCTCCGATATGCCAAAGTCGTCCACGCTCTCCTTGAAGACTCCGATGATCGTAAAGGGGATGCCGCTGATTTCAAAGTTCTGCCCCACAGCCGTATCCGCGCTGCCAAACCGGTCATGAGCGAACTTCTCGGTGACCACGGCGCACTTGATGTGGGCAAAGTCGTCGGTTTCGTCCAGAAAGCGGCCCGCGAGCACGATCAGGTTGCGAATCTGCAGGTACTGGGGGCTGACGCCCATAATCAGCGTGTCCTTGACCACGCCCCTGCCAAAGCTGATGGGGACGTGCATCTGCATGATAGGCGAGGAGTACATCACGTTGGGCAACTGCGCCAGTACAGCCTTCTCGTCGTCGCGCGTGAGGTAATCGGTGAAGGCCGTATGCTCCGATCCGACGGCCCCGCCGCCGTCGTACTCCAGCTCCACCGAATTGGTCTCCAGCTTTTCCAGCTCTTGGAGAATGAATTTCTTGCCGGTCAGCCCAATGGTCACCACCAGGATGACCGAGGCGGTGCCGATGACCATGCCCAGCGCGGTCAGCGCAAAGCGTATTTTGCTGGCCCGGAAGCTGTCCACGGCCAGCTTGAGAATCTCGCTCAGCACCATGGTGCGGCGGGCGCTTAAAAGCGTCTCCTCAAAGCTGCGGCTGCGGGCATGATCGGTTGGATTCATCGCTTCCTATACAGATTACAGCTTTGCAGCGGTCAGCCGACAGCGATCAGCCAACAGCCGTCAGCGATCAGCCGTCAGCCTGTACCGAGAGCTGTCCACTTACCACTGCCTGTGGCTAGTGACGGCTGCATAAGGAATATCCTGGTAGGCGCGCCGGAGGCGTAGTGAATGTCCCGTCGCCCGCGCCGGAGGCGCAGTGTTTGTTAGCCCCGCGCTTTAGCGTGGGGAAAGCGGGTTCCATAGATTCATTCCGGAGTCCCGTAGGGACGGTGCAAAGACATTTCTCTTGCAGGGGTCGATAATTGTTGGCTGCTTGTTGTCCACTTCAAACAACAACCCCGGCCGGAGCCGGGGCTGTGAACGACGGAAGTTCGAATAGGACCCCAGGCGTAGTCCTTACGCCTTGGCCACCACGCGGCCCACTTCCTTCAGGCGGGCAGCCTTGCCGCGTAGGTCGCGCAGATAGAACAGCTTGGCGCGCCGCACCTTGTAGCTGCGGATCTTCTCGATCTTGTCGACCACTTTGGAGTTGAACGGGAAGATGCGCTCCACGCCCTGGCCAAAGCTCATCTTGCGCACGGTAAAGGTGCCCTGGGGGCCTTTGTTGATGGCGATCACCAGGCCCTCGAAGGCCTGCAAGCGCTCCTTGTCGCCTTCCTTGATCTTCACTTGGACGCGAACCTGGTCGCCAGGCACAAACTCAGGGAGGTCGGTGCGCTTGAGCTTGTCGGCCAGGCGCTGCATTACGGGATGTATGGACATTGGATTTTTCCTGCTGATGGACTCAGAATATTAAGTTTACTACAAATGGAAGGGTTTGTGCCTGAGCCTGAGGCGCTATAGTTTCCGTATGGACGAGAAACGCGAAATGCTGCGCCACACGCTGGCCACCGTTGCCTACCGGGCTGCCCGCGCCCTGGAAGGCGCTCCCGATCACTTTGCCGGTTTTGCCGGCGCCGGACGCCTCCCGGTGCAGATTCTGGCCCATATGGGAGACCTCTTTGACTGGGCGTTGAGCATGGCCATCGGCGAAGAGCGCTGGCAAACCGCCCAGCCGCGCGCCTGGGCCAAAGAGCAGCAGCGATTTTTCCAGTCGCTCCAGGCCTTCGACTCGTTTCTGGCCTCCGATGCGCCGCTGCGCGCTCCGGCCGAGCGCCTCTTCCAGGGTCCCGTGGCCGACGCGCTCACCCATGTAGGCCAATTGGCCATGCTGCGCCGCCTCTCCGGCAGCCCCATCCATGGGGAGAATTTTTTTGTTGCCGAGATCAAGGCTGGCCAGGTGGGCGCGGCTCAACCCGCGCCGGTCAAGACCTTCTGATCGCGCCAGCGAATAGAGTCAAAGCCACTAAATTATTGGTGAGATACCACGAACCTCTAGCTGCGGGTGCCCCCGGTCCCTCGCATTTGAAGACCTGGGAATCCACAAATCTCCTGGCGCGCAAGCGCCGGCTGCCCCACCGCAGGTGGTTATTGGAACGCCAGCGGCTTCCACGCGTCCTTGTCTTTCAGCGCCAGTTGCAACGGCCGGGGCGGGCCTTGGCGCGGAACAGTGACCTCCATCCAAAGCTCTTGGCCGGGCTGGAGCCGGGTCGGGTCCGCGGCGTGCTCGGCGATGTAAAAGTTCACCGGCTCGTCGAGTCGCATCTCGTCGCAGCTTGTATCCGGCCATGCCGTTATATTCACGCCCTTCGAGCTCTGGTCGGCCTCCGGAATCCGTATCGCTAATAGCTTGTTGTTTTCCACCTTGAGTTTGGCGCGGAACTGAACGGCGCCCCGCCAGTTGACGTGGAAACCGGTCGGCTTCGTAGTACCGTCGCTGTTGCGCGGAAAAGTCGCGTGCAAGGCGCTGGGCAGCGTGCTCTGGCAGCCGTCCACAGTTAGCCGCAGGCTCAGGTAGCGTCCGCGCATCACCATCTCCGGATCGTAGGCCGCCGTCCGTACCCAGACGCGCGGGCAGCTCCGGCGCTGGTAAAGGTACTTGGCCGCGATGGAGGAGACCAGCGCCAGTTGAATCAGAAGCAAAACGATGGAGGTTTTGGAAAACTTCATAGCTCCTCCTCTTCGGAAACTTCCGCTTTTTCCATGCCGGCCAAAAGTTTGCGGCGCCATTTTTCCAGCGCCCATCCTCCAGCCAAAAAGAGAATGCCCAGCCCGATCAAACCCAGCGAGCGGTCCAATTTGTCCATGATGTCGCTGAAGTAGAACCAGCCCACGGCGATGGCAAATCCCACAATGCCCAGGTTGACCAGCGCCTGCGATGCCTGCCGCACGCCCCACCAGATGATGAAGACGGCAAAGGCGGCAACCAGTACGTGCGAGGCGAGGTTAGGCCCTGAGTGATAGGCCCACTCAGTGGGGGTTCGCTGGCACCAGGGCAGCGCAATCGAGAAGCAGAGCGCCACGGCCACCGGAATCACGCTCTTGCTGAACTTGAAGACGGCAAGCAGCAGCGGCAGAACGGCGATGATAACCCAGCCCCAGGAGCGGAGTCCGAGGGATAAATAGGTCTGGTCTCCCCACGAATTCCAGCCCATCAGTAGAACGACAACTCCCACAATTGAGTAGATGGCTCCTAAAGCAAAGAGAATCCCCTGAACAATTCTGCGCTTGGAGCCGAGGAAAAATGTCAGGTAAAGCACTGCCCAGACAATCAGAAATCGGCCCTGGTAGACGTTTTCGCCGATGTGGCCTTCGGCGTAATAACTAAACTCCGAGAGCAGCCAGGCAGGGAAGAGCAGCAGGGTCAGCGTCTGCTGCGCCTCATCGTGGAGCAGAATCCATCCGGCCAATGCGGCCAATGCCCACAGCAGCACCGCCGCCGGCCAATGCTCCTCGATGTTGAAGATCTGGCCCACCAGCGCGATGGCCGCTCCGGTGGACAGGGTTCCCACGGCGTGCAGGGCCGTCGAAAGCACGCGGAAGCGCTTGCGCGCCCAGCTCCCGCCCAGGTGGAAGAGGCTTACCATACCCAGCACCACGGCAAAGCGCGCGCCGGGGCTGATCCGGTCCCAATGGGCGGAGACAAAGAGCGCCACGCCGCAAGCCAGCAGGATGGCCCCCAGAATCAGCACCACAATCACCTGCCAGCGCAACCCTGTGGGCTTCTTCTGCTCGCTTTCCCACGCGCGGATGTGGCGAGCTGTCTCCCCATCCAGGATGCCGGCCGTTTGCCAGCGGGTTAAATACGTTTCAAAGTCAGCCATAGCAGTTGGCAAAAGTAGAACACATTTTTGCGGACTTCGCGGCAGAAAATATTGAGGGTTGGCTGCGCGGCCAGAAGTGAGCGCGTATAAGCTGGGGAGACCGCTGCATGGATCGATAGACACCGGCCCGTGCGCAGAGTAAAATTCCCGCATTATGCGCAACATACTCGTAGTTTTTGGCCTACTTGCCGTGGCGGCTTTTCCCCCCGCCGCAACTGCCCAAAATCAGCCCTCTGAATACGCCACCCTGCTCGCCTCGCTGAAGGCGGGCAATACCGCTATCGACTACACGCGCCTGCGCCTCAGCTACATGGACTCGCCCGAGTACAAGGCGGCCAAGGATGTCTCCAAGTCCGAGGATGCCATGTCCGATGCGCTGAACAAGAAGGACTATCCAGCGGCTCTCAAAGACGCCGAAGCCGTGCTTGAAAGCAATTATGTGAATATGGATGCGCATTTCGTGGCCCTTGTTGCGAACCAGGAGATGGGCGCATTGGACAAGGCGCAGTTTCACAGAACCGTCTTTCGCGGGCTGATCAACTCGATCCGCGGCTCGGGCGACGGCAAGTCGCCGGAGACGGCCTGGGTGGTGATCAACGTCCACGAGGAATATGTGATGCTGCGCGTCCTCGGCTTCCGGCCTTCGCAGCAGAGCCTGGTGAATCAGAACGGCCACGCCTACGACGTGATGAAAGTGAAGAACGCCGAAGACGGAACCGAGCAGACCTTCTACTTCAACGTGGATATTCCCTTCAAGCACTACGGTTTCTGAGGAGATTTGCGCAGTCTCTCTGGAGCAGTACTCGCTGCGCGGGCGCTGCCAACGCCGTATCATCTAGATGTATGCGTTTCGAGATCGTCACCATCTTCCCGGAGTTTTTCTCGAGCATCTTCGAGAACGGAATTCTGCGCCGCGCTCTGGCCGAGGGGCTGGTCGCGGTCGAGGTGCGCGATCTGCGCGCCTTTACTCACGACCGCCACCGCACCGTGGACGACCGCCCCTTTGGCGGCGGCGAGGGGATGGTGCTCAAGCCAGAACCGTTGGCCGAGGCCCTGGCCTCGCTGGGCATTGCGCCCAAAGCCGAGCGCGGGAAGGGTACGGGCTTCAGCCCGTACATTGATACCGCAACAAATCAGGGGGCTTTAGCCCCTGAGGGAAATCCTCCAGACGAAACCGCCCAGCCCCGCACGCGCGTAATCCTCCTCTCCGCGCAAGGCCGTCCCTTCACCCAGTCCATGGCTCGCCAATTGTCCACACTCGACCGCATCGTCCTTCTCTGCGGCCGCTACGAGGGCGTGGACGAGCGCATCAACCAACTCTACTGCGACATGGAGTTGTCCATCGGCGATTATGTGCTGAGCGGAGGCGAGCTGGCCGCCGCCGTGGTGGTGGATGCGACCATGCGCCTGCTGCCCGGCGTGCTGGGCAACGAGGCGTCTGGCGACTTCGAGAGCTTTGGCGTGGCCGACGCCGAGATTGCCACTGCCGAGAACGGCGTTCCGCGCTCGCAGCATGGAGCTGGCGGCCTGCTTGACTACCCGCACTACACGCGTCCAGCGGAGTTCGCCGGCCTGCGCGTCCCCGAGACCCTGCTCAATGGCGACCACGCCGGAATTCGCCGCTGGCGCCGCGAGCAGCAGTTGCGCAAGACCCTGGCCAACCGTCCCGATCTGCTGGAACGCGCCGCGTTGAATAAAGAGGATCAAAAAATTCTGGAGGTGATCCGGAAGGAAACTAAGTGAGCATAGTGAACGAAGAGTAGAGACAACGCGTGCTATCCTGCAAGGCAGAATTCTTTTACTTCGAAAAAACTGGAGTGATCTATGGATTTCGATTACGTTGTCTTGCCGGCCATCATTTTTGTAGTTGGCGTTCTGGTGATTTGGTTGAGCGTTCGCCGTTTTCGTTCGCTCTCCACCAGGAGTTACCGCACGTGGCGGAAGGTTATCGAGCGCATGGTTCTGTCCGTTGTGGTTCTTTTAGCCGCGTTCGTAGCCGGCAGCAGCACTTACAACGCGATCGCTCTTCACCTTTTTTGGGCGGCGAATTCGCCTCCCGGCGCTTTCTACTCCGTCAATGGCCACAGGATGCACATCATTTGCACAGGCAGCGGCTCGCCCACCATCGTTCTGGAATCGGGGCTGGGAAACGACGCGCTGACCTGGGGAGGGGTTCAGCCTGTGCTCTCCAGCACCACGCGCGTCTGCTCCTATGACCGCGCCGGTTTCGGCTGGAGCGACCCGCTGCCACCTCCGCCCGACGCCGACCATATCGCCGCCGAGTTGCACGAACTTCTGCTTCAGGCCAAAGTCACCGGACCCATCGTGCTGATGGGCCATTCCATCGGTGGGATGTATCTGCGTGATTACGCCACCCGCTATCCCGAGAATATTGTTGGGATCGTCTTTGAGGATAGTTCCACGCCTTTGCAGGACGAGAACCCCGTGTTGAAGGCCATGCAGAGCAAGGTGCCACCGCGTTGGGCGTTTGAGCTGCTGACAAAATCCGCAATGAGTACGGGAATTCCGCGCCTCCTTGGGATGTGTTCGCAATCCATCAAAGGCTTTGATGCCCACGCAGCCAAATTGCAGGCGGAGGATATCTGTCATACAAATGTCAGCCCGATGTTTGATGCGATGGACAGCATCAATCAATCCGGCCAGGAGACCGTTCATACCGGACCCTACGGCGCGCTGCCGATTCTCATCATCTCAGAGGATCCCGCCCAGGCGGTCGCCGCTTCATCGGCAGATGCGACGAACGTCTTTTCCGGAATGCAGGAAGACCTCAAGAAACTCTCCACGCGCAGCCGCAGAATCATCGCCAAAGGCAGCACCCACTACATTCATATTGACCGCTACGAGCTGATCGAAAAAGAGGTGCCGCTTTTTATCGAGCAGATTCGCGGCACAGCGCCGCAGCCCACGAATTACGGCTCAACGATTACTGAATAGGGCAGAGTTCGCCGGCCTGCGCGTCCCCGAGACCCTGCTCAATGGCGACCACGCCGGAATTCGCCGCCGGCGGCGCTAATAGCAGTTGCGCAACACCCTGGCCAACCGCCCCGATCTGCTGGAATGCGCGGAGCCGAGCAAGGAAGACCGCAAGCTGCTGGAGGCAATCCGCGAGGAAAATGTGTAGATCATCAATAAATCTCAAATACATGATTGATGCTCATTGCCGCCAGCCAAATGCCTGCTTTACGTCTGAGTTGATGAGATAAACAAGCACAAAGAAACTCAAAAGAATATTGGCTGCAAGATATGGTGGAAATTCAAGCAATTGTAGCGTCTTACGATCGAAGACGATAAGCATGCTCAAACTAACCGCAGACCTGGCAAAAGCCCATGAAAGGTCTACAACAATGATCGTCCACGCCCACTTTTTCAGGAACCAAATTCCTAATCCAAGTATTAAGTAGAAAATGATAAACAGCGGAGCAATTATTACCCTATTGTCAATCTGATAATTCTGCAATGCTGGAATTAGATACAATACGAGCTTATTCGCTTCCGGTTGAAGTTCAGGCCTCTCATATACTGTTGCGACCACAAGAAATAGTACCAGTGCTTTGAGGCAAAGATAAGCAGCGATGAGCTTTATTCCCAGCCGACGTCTAGACATTCTGATATTCCTGACACCATCCGTCAATCATTTTCAAATCCCCAGCTTTTTGAAATACTCAATGGCATCCTTAGCCTGATGCACTTCTTTGCCCTGGGCGGTTTTGCGTATCGTCACTTCCGTTAGCTGATTGGGCTTCAATTCAGAGGGCGCATTCAGCTCCACCAGTCCCTCGGGCAATGCCATTTCCACGCGCTTCGCTTCGAGGTCAATCTTCCGCAGGTAGTTTTTGGCGTAGGGCACCAGCACTTCGCCCGTCGCGCCACGCACCACCAGCAGCGCCACCGGACCGGCTGTCCGGTCCACGCTCTCGATTTCGCCCACCGTCACCGGCTCAGCTCCGGCCACGTCGATCAGCGCGCAGCCGATCAGGTCGCCTGTGTAGACCTCGTCCTCGGCCAGAGCGGCCCGCTCGGAGCGCGGAACGGCCACAATCAGCCCCTTGAGGGTCTCGGCCGCTGAGATGGAGTCCACTCCGGCAAAGTGCAGCACGATCCCGCCCTTGTGCAGCCAGTGGTTGAGAAGTTCGACCTCGCGGGGAAGCGCGCCAGCCGCCGTTGGGCGAGCGGATTTTGCAGCAGAATCCGCCAGCAGCCAGAGCCGCTTGCGTTCGGCAAATTTTTCAGGAAAATCAGTAAGAATGTCGGCGAAGATCTCGCCTTTGCGCCCCTGCGTGCGGCGTATGCGCGCCAGCCAGACCCAGTCTTCAGGCGTGGTCATCTCTGCCTCCAGTGAGGGGCCGGATGTGGCTTTCTCAGGGCTCGTCTTCTTCCAGGATGTCGAGCGTGTAGCGGTGATGCACCTTCATGCTGACAGCGCCCAGTATGGTGCGAATCGAACGGGCAGTGCGCCCCTGCTTGCCGATGACCTTGCCCACGTCTTGCGGGGCCACGTGGAGCTTGAGAACCGTGTTTTCATCGCGGCCCACGCTCTCCACATCAACGGCTTCCGGCTCATCCACCAGGGCTCGCGCAATCTCGCGAACCAGTTCTTCCACTTGAACACTAGCGTTTTGGGTCATGTTCTTGCCTCTGACCAGTGCGATCTGGAATTGGCAGCCATGGTTTGCCTGCCTGAAATGAACCACATGGAGCTTTGGCCGCATAGTACCAGCCCGCACCCATCACCGTCAGCAAATAAAATGCGCGCAGGCTGGGGTGAGCCCGCGCGCGTTCCGGGAAGGGTAAAAATCAGGCTGCGGCAACTTCTGAAGCCGGCGCGGCGGCCGGAGCTTTGGTGAGCAGCTTTTCCACCCGCGGCGACAACTGCGCGCCCACGCTGCGCCAATAGGCGATGCGCTCCTGCTTCAGTTCGACCGTGGCCGGGTTGGTGCGGGGGTTGTAGGTGCCGACGACCTCGATGGAACGGCCATTGCGGGCGCGGTCCTTCTCGATGACCACGATGCGATAGTAGGGTTGCTTGGGTGCGCCAACACGCGCTAAACGAATCATTACCACGGCGATACGGTTCCTTTCAGATTGCAAAACTATGTTGTTGTCCACAGGGTGCTGGCCGGCAGGTGCAAGCCTAGCCACAGGGAGGGCCGGACGGACGCGCCCAGCCATACAAGACACAACACCTAAGTATCGCCGATAGTGGGCAGTTCAGGCAAATGGCCCTCCCGCCGCCGGTAACAGGCTGCGGAGCAGCGGTCAGGGCTGGCGCGCTATTTGCCTTGCTTGCCCTTTTTGCCGCCAGCCAATTTCGCCGCGGCTTGCTGCGGCTGGTCGCCGCTATGGTGCCGTTTATGGTGGGCCAGTGCCTTGGCTATCTCCTCGGGGCTCAGCTTGCTGCCGCCCAAGTGCAGTACATCATTGGCGATTGCCGGGTCGTTTTTGTTAGGTTCCATGGGTTTCTCCTTTTCAAGGGAGGGCGCGCGAAACCGGGCAGGGCTGGTTCCCTCCCGCTCTACAGCATAGTCCCATTCGGCAAGAACGAACAGAATTTCCTGCACCTTAGTGCCGGGTCAGCCATGAATCTTCTTCAGCAGCCACGCCATGTTCTGGCCCAGGGTTTTCATCGTTTGCATGCCCTCTTCGTCGCGCTCCACGTCGCCCGGCTGGAGGCCGATGCCGATGTTCCAATACGACGAGCCGGGGATGATCATTTCGCTGATCAGGAAGAAATGGTTCAGAGCATCGAAGGCGTGAATCGCCCCGGCCCGGCGCACCGCCACCACGGCAGCGCCCACCTTGCGCCGGAAGAAGTTGCCATTGGCCCGGCTAACCAGGCAGGCGCGATCCATCAGGGCCTTGATCTCCGGCGAGATGTCGGCCACATAAGTCGGCGAGCCCAGCAGGATGCCGTCCGCCTCCTCCATCTTTTCGATCAGCGCGTTGCCCTCGTCGCTCTTCTGCCCGCAGCGGCGGTCCTTGTTTTTTGCGCATTGGCGGCAGGCCAGGCAGCCGTGAATCTTCATTCCGCTCATTTCGATCAGTTCGGTTTCGATTCCCTCGTTTTCCAGTTCCTTCAGAACCGAGCGCAGCAGGATGGCCGTGTTTCCACCCTTGCGCGCGCTGCCGTTCAACGCAACAACCTTGATCCGGGTTCCGCTCATGATCCTTCTCCCTTTGCCAGCCATCCGCATGGCCGAAATCTCCCAACTCACTATTATGCTTCCTCGGCCTGAAAGGAGCCACGCTCTTGGCAGTGCTCTGGGCAGGTCAATCGCATTTGAATCCTTGCAGGGTACGGATTTCAGCGAAGGGTACAGGCTTCAGCCTGTAAATGAAGCTGCCGCAAAGCCGTCACACTCCTTCGCCTCTTGGGAGAACATTGCAACTTCCACGCTGCCAGTCCTTGCAGATAATTACCCTCCCTCGCTGGGGACCTGGGAAATCCTAACCTCATGCGAGCGAATAGCGAGCGTTTGCCTGGACGGCCAGTCCTTGCAGATAATTTCCCCATCCTGGCGCACAATCATAGCAATCAAACGGCAATGCCGCTCCCGATCTTTGAAAACTGATTCGCTGACAGCCTTAAACACGCATCATTTCGCCTCCGCCGCTTCCGCAACCCACTCATAAATCATGAGTTAGCTCCGCTACCGGAGCAAAAATGCAACAATTGTTTTGCCTGTTTTCGCCTTTCAGGCCAAAAGGCTGAATCACATAAACATTATGGAATCAATAATATAACCAATCCTCTAGGGCGAACAAAGGACAAACGAAGGGCGAAACCCAGGCGCGGGATTCCGCGTCAATTATCAGACGTGGGAGTCAGATCCTTCATCGGGATCGATTTTCAAATGCGATGGTCGTGGGCTCAACGCAGGTTTTTGCCGTTGCGCGCTTTTTTTCAAATAATTTGAAACGGTTCGCGCAAGATTTTACCCCTGCTCCGTTCAAAGCATGTGGACTATGGCGATTTTCACCTTTCGCGGGAAGCATTTTGCCCTCGCCATGGTCCAAAGGAGTAGCATTTCTGTTGGTTGGTCCAAGGAGGATTTGTGCGCCGAATTCTAACTGTTTTCTGTCTTGCCACCTTCACCGTTGCCCTTTCCGCCCAAGCGCCGGCCGGAACTGCCGCTAAGCCTAAGTTGGCCGCACCGCAGGTGCCGCCGAAGGCGCAGTCAGCCGCGCCGCAGGTGGTCAAAGACCTGCCCGTCCGCAAGGTGGTGCTCTACAAAAACGGCGTGGGCTACTTTGAGCACGCCGGCTCGGTTATCGGCAACCAGCGCGTGGCCATCGATTTCACCTCGCCGCAGTTGAACGACGTTTTGCAGTCGCTCACCGTGCTCGACGAGGGCGGCGGGCGCATCGCCGGGGTCAACTACAACTCCACCACGCCGCTGGCCGAGCAGCTCAAAACGCTCTCCCTGGGCATGACCGACGAACCCACCTCGACAGAACTCTTCCAGGCGCTGCGCGGGCAGCGGGTCGAGGTCACCGGCGGGCCGGGCGGCGCGATTACCGGCCGTCTGCTCTCCATCGAGTCGCGTAACGAGAAGATTGGTGAAGCCGACACCTCCATCAATAAATTTTATTTGACGCTGGTGGCAACGTCGGGCGCAGTGCGGGTCATTGAGCTGACTCCGGCGCTGAGCGTGCGCCCGCTGGACGCCAATCTGCAAGGCCAGCTTGACCGCTATCTGGAGCTGCTCTCCACTACCCACGCCAACGGTCTGCGCCACCTGACTCTCGATGCGCTTGGTGTTGGCCAGCGCCAGTTGCGGGTGAGCTACATCAGCGAGGTTCCGGTCTGGAAATCGACCTACCGCATCGTCTTCCCGCGCACGCCCAATGGCAACGCGACCATGCAGGGATGGGCAGTGGTGGACAACACCGTGGGCGCGGACTGGGACAATGTGCAGTTGTCGCTGGTGGCCGGAGCGCCGCAGAGCTTCATCCAGCCGCTCTCGCAGCCCATCTACACCAAGCGTGTGGAGATTCCCATCGCCACCGAGGCGCAGTTGACGCCGCAGACCTATGAGGCGGCGGAGATGAGGCAAGACGCGAAAGCGTCGCAGCCGGAGATGGCGAATGAGCTGCTTGCCGCGCCGAACGCTCCGCGGCCGATGATGGCAGCAAGGAAGAAAGTGTTGACTGGAGGCGTGGGTTCCGGCGCAGGGAGGAGTAGAAATACTGTTGCTGACGCGTTGACAGTTCAAGCGGATTCAAATGTAGTTTCGACATTTATAACCGGAGAGGATATAGACCGCGTCAGCGACGCCTACAAAGAGGGCGACGTCTCCACCAACACCTTCGACGACTTCTTCGAGTACGCGCTCACCGCTCCGGTCACGATTCATAAAAACGAATCGGCCATGGTGCCCATCCTGCAACAGGAGCTTCCTGCGATGCACGTGACGGTGTGGAGCGAGCGGGAGCCCTCGCCCATGCGCGCGGTTTGGCTGGAAAATAAATCCAAATTGACGCTCGACTCCGGCAGCTTTTCGATTTTTGAAAGCGGCGAGTTTGCCGGCGAGGGTTTGCTCGAGCCGATTCATCCCGGCGAAAAGCGGCTGCTCTCTTACGCTGCCGATCAGGCGGTACGCGTAAAAGTGACGGCTCGCGATGCCCAGCGCACATTGCACCATGTGCAGATCAGCAAAGGCGAGATTATCGAAACACACATGGATGTGGTTTCAGTGACCTACTCGGCAACCAACCACGCGGAGGTGGATCGCGTTGTTTTACTCGAACATCCGCGCCGCAATAACGGCTGGTCGCTAGATGAGGGGCTGAAGGCGGACGAGACAGCGCCGGACCTCTATCGTTTCCGGCTGCCGGTAGCCGCCCACTCGACGGAGAAGCTTGAGGTGCGGGAGCGCGGTCCGGAGAAGACGCAAGTCTGGCTGAACGCCAACAATGACCAGTCAAAGTATCTGCTTGATCTGGTCAAGAGAGCTCCCGATGCGCTGGAGAAGCTGAAGCCGGTAATCGACGCGCAGACGGCATTGGCCGATCTGGATCGCCGCATCGGCGAATCCAGGCAAACGGAAAAAGCCGCGGCGGATGACGAGGCGCGCGACCGCGAAAACCTGACCGCCCTCAAGGGCAATGACGCCGCCAAGAGGTTTGTGGATGAGCTGAACCGCGCCGAAGATCAGTTGCAGACCGCGCACAAACAGACCCTCGATTTGGAGCAGCAGAAGAAGGCCGCCATCGAAAAACTCAATGCGCTGATTGCCGGATTGAGCTTTGATTGGGATGTGAAGCCGGAGAAGTAAAAGGGCAGGGAATAGCCAGCCCAGCGAGTAAAGATCACTTTACGGCCGCAGAATCACCAGCGACTCCCGCTCCGCGCTTCCCTCCGGGGCCAGAGTTTCCATTCGATAGTCGAAGGTGACCAGGATTCCTTTGCGGTGCATGGCCAGGGCCAGCAGATAGGCGCCGGTGATCTGGCTTGATCCCTTGATGCGCGTGCCGAGACACATGTCCAATTCCGATGAGGTGAGCGAATCCGGCCAAAAACAATGCCTGGAGCTATCTCCTGTATGTTTGCGCAGTATCCTGATCGCCTCAGCCCACGCCGGCGCATGGGGGGAGAATGAGGGGTTGGTCACGATCCGCAGGAAACCCAATTCCGTCACCGGGCAGGTGGCCCATAGCTCTTGACGATGATTATGCATCCAACTGCTTGCGGCCTTATGGGTTTCGTGCGCCGGCCACAGCCAGGCAATCAGTACATTCACATCCAGCAGCCAGACTTTGCTCACAGTTCGTCCTCAAGGCGCAATGTATTTCTCAGTGTGACAACCGGGCTATCGCCGGGCACATCGAAAACCTCAAAGCCATTTTCGATACGAGTTCCCAGAGGCTTGTTCAAGGCTTGTTGGAGCAGGTAGCTGGCAGCAGCCCCGGCTGGTATCGACCTGGCCGCGGCATACTCCTTTACCTGTTGCAAAACATCATCTCGAATATCGAGAGTGGTCCTCATGGCAATCCTCCACAGGAAGCTGGCCGATCCTGTACTGCGCGACGGTCCGGGGAAAGCCCGTAAAGCGCATCAAACATATTATATGATGTGGAACATTAAATCACGCATCAAATATAAATAATGATGAGAAATTATATTTTGCGCATCAAGCCCACTGCTTATGCTGAGAAGGTTGGGTTCGGTACCAGTGCGCATAACAACAACGCTTTGATTCGCATCCAGTTACCATCATGGAAACTTTGGTTCCACCAGAGTTTAAGAAAAACTTAGTTAAATCCGGTAAAGTAAATATGGCTCTTTTTTGGGGCTCGGGATGCCTTCTATGGAACCTTCGAAGTCCGCGATACCGCACTCGTCTACCAGTCCTCAGCTGGCCTTTCAGCAGCAGGAAGTGCGCTGTGCGGTGCGTTTTCCGCTGGCACTGCCAGTCGTTTTGACGACTGGTAAGGGAGAGATTGCCGCTATAACCCGGAATGTATCCGCCAGCGGCGTGGTTCTTGAGTTGGAAAGTCCGGTTCAGTCAGGGCTGGAGATCCGATTTTCTATGCGTATGCCCGGTGAAATATTAGGCACGCCTCACGATGTTCTGGTTCAATGTCAGGGGCGTGTGGTACGCTGCTCGAGGAACCAAAGTAACTATCTGGCTGCCGCCACCATCGACGAATATCAGTTCGCCGAGCAGTGACAGCCGGAAAAGGCTTGGCAACACCCATTTTTCTTGACAAGAAATTATTATGGATTTTCTGGAAGATTCTGCTGAAGGCGAAATCCACGACGCTCCGATACAGCCGGGGACCATCCGCGTAATTCTTGCGGATTCCCAGGCGATTTACCGCGTGGGCATTCGCAAGGTATTCGCGTTGGAAGACGATCTGCGCGTCGTGGCCCAGGCCGATTCCCTGGAGAATCTGCGGGCCGCCATCGAGCGTTATCCCACCGACATCGTGCTTCTGGAGGGCAGCCTGCTGGCCGGCACGGCCAACGTCATCCCCGAGTTACTGCGCGTTGCTCCCGATGTGAAGCTGATTGTGCAGGCCGTGGCCGCCGACGAGAACCAAACAGTAGAACTTTACCGGCGCGGCGTGCGAGGCATTGTCAGCCGCTCCATTTCTCCTGACCTGCTGGTCCGGTGCGTACGGCGGATCGCGGCCGGCGAAACCTGGATCGACAATCAATCGGTCAGCTGGGTGATCGAGGCTTATCGCGCCCAGGCCGCCGCCCTGGTCAATCCCCGCGTCCAGCCCAAGCTTTCGCCCAAGGAGATGGCCATCATTACCTGCATCACACAGGGCAAACGCAATAAGGAGATTGCCTACCAGCTAGGCACCACCGAGCAGGTGATCAAGAATTATCTGCGCAAGATCTACGATAAGCTGGGCGTCAGCGACCGGCTGGAACTGGCTCTCTATTGCCTGCACAACAAGATTATTCATACCGACGAGGATGAGGAATTAACGGCGCAGAAGCTGGTAGGCAAATAGGCGAATTCGATCGATATAGAGCAACGGCCAGCCTTAGGACTGGCCGTTTTGTTTCATGCAGAAATCGCGAATTAATATTCGAGAAAACAGCTTCGCGGGCAACAGCATGCCCTTACTCATTTTCTTGCCGTTTGTAAGGCTTTTGCAGCCATTGGCGGGCCTCGTTGACCGCGCCCTGGCTATTGTCATTGGTCTGCACCGCCAGCCGGTATTCGTTCACCGCCCGGTCGCGCTGGCCGGTAATGTCGTAGATATTGCCTAGCGCGATGTGGCTCCAAACCTCGGTCCAGCGCGGCTCGCCGTCGCCGTGCAGAGCGTCGCGGTAGGCGTTGACGCTGGCCTGGTAATTGCGCTGCTTGTAGAGCACCTCGCCGATGCGGTAGTTGACCAGGGAACTCTGCGCGTTGATTTCCAGAGCCCTCTGGTACTCGGCCAGCGCGCCGGCCAGATTGCCCTGAGCCGACAATTGCTGCCCTTTGAGAATGTTGAGGCGCACCTGCACCTCGGGTGTGGACTTGAGTACCCAGTCCTGCGGGTCGATGATAATGCGGCGCGGGCGGCCGAAGGTGTCCACGGAAAATTGAGTTTGCGCGCCCGCCACCTCGATCTTTTGCGTTTCGGTCTTGCCCTCGGTTTCAACGCTTAGCTCCACCGGCATGTGGAAGAGGTCAAGATCCTGCTCAATTTCGCCGACAACACGGAAGCCCTTGTTGTTGCCCAGCCGGTAGATGGCGAACTTGTTCGTGAACTGCGGCGCGCCGGTGCTGTCGACCCACTGCGCAAAGAAGGCGGTCAACGGCTGCCGGCTCTCGGCTTCGGCTGCCTTCTCCAGGTCTGACGCGCGCATCGAGCTGCAGTTGAACTGGTTGAGCGCGCTCTTGAGCGTGGCCATGAAGGCTTGGTCGCCGATTTCCCAGCGCAGCATATGGAAGATCATGGCTCCCTTTTCCAGGGTCATCAACTGAAACTCGGGCGAAAAGGGATTCAGGCGGCCGGCGCTCGAAAGAGGAATGGTGTCGTAGGCCAGCGCCCCGGCGGAAACATCCAACAAGGCCGCCTTCAGGGCGTTTTTGCCGCTCTGGTTCTCGATAAACATCAGCTCGCTGTAGCGGGCCATGCCGTTGGTGATCCAGGCGTCATTCAGGGTGCGCGGGTTGACTTTCGAGCCCCACCACTGCCGGGCGATGGTGTTGGCCAGCAGTCGAATACCGCTCTTGTCGCCCACGCGGGAGCCGGGAATCGCCGCCAGCTCCGGCGCCCATACGGATTGCAGCGTGTCGTCCGGCAGTTCGACGATATTCAGGCGGCTGGATTCGGCCGCGCCAAAGTTTGCGGTGAAAAATTCGTATTCTTTGGCCGCGATTTGAGCCAGTTCGCCGGCCTGCTGCTGGTGATTCGCCGTTAAATAAACTTGCACATTGCCTGAGCCGCCCGGCTCCGGGTCCACGTAGCGGCCGGCAATCACCGTGCCGGGGAAACCGGGCTTCTCCCATTTGAAGCCGTACTCGTCGCCGGGCTTATTGTTGGCCAGAATCACCGGTTTGGCTCCGCCCTGCGCGCCGCTTGAAAAAACCCGCATTCCACGGGGCACGCGAATGTGCATCTCCGCTGTGAAACGGCTGGTCAAATCACCCGAGGTGGGAAACCAGCGAGCCGAGCAGAGCAGGTAGGTAATCGGCTCCTGGATGGCGGCCAGCCTGACGCCCTCGACTGGGCCATCGTCGTTGCCGGTGATCACGCCCTCGTACTCGAAGGTCCAATGTACTGCTTGCCCGTGGACAAAGGGTGTGGTTGGGACGATGCGGATGTTGCCGTCCGCCGCGCGCTGGCCGGCGAGCACAGTGCCGGCCTCATCGGAGATTTTGGTCACCTTCAGCGCTGGGTGCAGGCCGAAGCTGACAGACTCGGCTGGTTGGGGCCCGGCATTTTCCGGCGCGATAAAACTGACCACCGCTTTGGCCGACAGATGGTGCGTCTCCGTGTCGATCTCGGCGTCGATCACGTAGCCGGTGATGGCCGGCGCAGGCTGCTCCGGGCGCTGGGCGGCGAGCTGAACGGCCACGATGAGAGCGCAGGCCAAAATGAATAAGCCCGCCGGCAATGACCTTCTTGTCTTTATGCGCACGCTGCCATTATCGCAGCCGCCGCCAGGGCGTTTCACCTCGGCCTTTTGTGGCTAGCCGAGTTTACTGCTGGACGATTTCCAGTTCGATGGTCAGCTTGACTTCATCGCCCACCATTGCAGCGGGGAAGCTGGACCCGATTCCGAAGGCGGTGCGGCTGATGGTGGTGGTGGCTGTAAGGCCGGAGTGTGGCTTGTGGTCCATCATCCCCGGAACCGGCGCGCCGGGGCCTTCCACGTCCAGAACCACGGGCTTGGTGACGCCGTGCAAGGTCAGGTTGCCGCTCACCGTCAATTTGCCGCCGTTCTTCACCACGCTGGTGCTGGCAAAGCTGGCCGTGGGAAACTTGGCCACGTCAAAGAACGCGTCGGATTTGAGGTGCGTGTCGCGCTGCGCAACGCCGGTATCGATCGTGGTTACATCGATGGTGGCCGTCACAGTGGACTTGGTAATGTCGGCGTTATTCAACAAAATCGTCGCCGCCACATTGCCGATGCGCCCATGAACATTGGAGACGCTCATGTGCTTGATGCTGAAGTCGACCTCGCTGTGCGCTGGATCGGAAGTCCAGGTCGTGGTTTGCGCCACGGCCAGCGGAGCCGCCAGCGCCAAAATGCCAGTTAGAATTGCCAAACGCTTCATGGTAATTTCCTTTCGGTGACGGGCCGTTGGGCCGCTGTGGGGTTGGGGAGAGGGAAGCCTCTTATCGAATGCGCCAAAATGGGGACTATCTTCCTCGCAAAATCTACTCGTAGAATTTCGATGCTGATCAATTATGATTTGTTGCAACAATTTTTGTCTGGTTCCAATAGACCAGCCTTGGAAAGGAAGTTCGAGTCCCTAATCTCTCTTCCCTATTCGCTGGTCCCTTTTCTCTGCTATTCTCGCCTAGATGTCCGTCCTCAACGACTTTCGTCGACTCACCCCGTCCCAGCGCCGCACCTTTCTGGCCGCGTTTCTGGGCTGGACCATGGATTCGCTTGACTTTTTTCTGCTGGTCTTCTGCGTTAAGGCCATCGCCGCTGACTTCCACACCCTGCCCTCGGCGGTGATGGGCGCGGTCTTTCTGACGCAGGCCTTCCGGCCGGTGGGCGCACTACTCTTCGGCGTGCTGGCCGACCGCTACGGACGGAGGCCGGTGCTGATGGTGAACATTCTGAGTTTTTCGGTAATCGAGCTGGCTTGCGGCTTTGCGCCTTCACTCATGGTGCTGCTCGGGCTGCGCGCGCTTTTTGGACTTGCCATGGGCGGCGAATGGGGCGTGGGCGCAGCGCTGGCATTTGAGACGCTGCCCAAAGAGGGCCGCGGCGTTTTCAGCGGAATTTTGCAGGAGGGATACGCACTGGGCTCCATCCTGGCCGCCGGCGCCTTCGCTCTCTTCTTCAACGGTTTTATGATGCCCAGCCTGCACTTCCATGGTTTCGTCCTGCCGGGACTGCACGTCCCCGGAATCGGCTGGCGGGGGCTCTTTATCCTCGGCGCCATGCCGGCCCTGCTGGTGCTCTATGTGCGGATGCGAGTGGCGGAGTCGCCGGTGTGGCTGGAAGGAAAAAAGCGGAGGCTGGCGCGCTCTGCTGGAGACGCCCTGAGCGCCAGGGCCGGGGAACTGGCCCGCCTTCGGGCCTTTTTGCCGACGTTTCTTTTTCTTATTCTGCTGATGACCGCCTTCATGAGCTTTTCTCACGGCACGCAGGACGTGTATCCCACCTTCCTAGCCACCTACGCGAAACTTACGCCGCAGATTGTCGGCCTGATCGGCGTCTTGTACGGCATCGGCTCCATCGCCGGCGGCATTGCCTTCGGGGCGCTCTCGGAGAGGTTGGGCCGCAAGCGGGCTATCGTGGTTGCGGCACTGTTGTCGATTCCGGTGATTCCGCTCTACGCCTACGGCCACTCGGCTGTCACGCTGGGCATCGGCGCGGTGCTGATGCAGTTCATGGTGCAGGGAGCATGGGGCGTTGTGCCGGCCTATCTCACCGAACTGTCGCCGGCTCCGGTGCGGGCCACGGCTCCCGGCCTCGCCTACCAGTTGGGCGGCCTCATCACCTCCTGGAACGGCAAAGCGCAGGCGCTGATCGCCGAGCGCACCGGCAATTACCCGGCGATGCTGGCCGGTACCGTGATCCTTGTGGCGCTGACGCTGGCCGGCCTGGCGCTCTCAGGCCGCGAAGCCAAAGGACGGGAGATGACGGCGGCGTGAGGCGAGTACCGCAAAGAACGCTTTTGGGCGTAACCTATAAACAGGGAGGAGCGATCCATGGTAAATCTCTAATGGTCCCAATGTCCTGTCGTCAAATTAAGCGGTTTTTGAACTCCAAATAAGTATCACCCGCCATTTGTTTGGTCCAGAACAAACCAAACAATTAATGAATCGAAATTGGTTCAAGTGAATTGTGTATGGAGGATACTTGAATGAAAGAGTTTTGGCGGTGGTGGTGTGAATTGTGGTGGTGTGTATATCCAGGCCAACATAAGGAGAGGAAATTGATAAAACAGGAAGAGCAGCTTAAGACGAAACGCTCTGAAGCCATGGAAACTATTTCTAAGGCGCGATCAGAGATTGAGGATATGGCCCAGCGACCTCGAAGTCGAGGCAAGGTAGATCAACAATACGATCCATTAGACACCGATTTGTTGGAAATGCTACGAAAACGACTGAAGGAAATAGAGGATAAAGTTAAACAATCGACTGACATTGATGACATTGATAATTTAGAAGAGGAGGCGGATCAACAGGGGGCATTTAGTGCCTATCTCTGTCCACGTGAGGAAATTTGGATCGAGGGTAATCTAACTATTTCATTAATGGATTGGTGGGGTGTTCCTGAAACGGAAATTGATAAACTTCATGTGCTGCTCTTAAAGAAAGACGATAAATACGAGTACCTTCCGGAGGATGCCCGAGGTAAGTTATATGCACTTTTCCAAGAAAGTGATGAATGGGATGATTATATCGAGTATTATGAGAAATCAAAGAAGAAATATGCGAGTAAACTTTTTTGGTTCGGAATTATTCCCCTGCCTCTAGTAGCCATCTTTGCCATACACTATGGCTTCTTATACTCACCATTTCTTGTCATTGGACTTTGGCTTGCTGGATTAGCAGGTGCTTGTGTCAGCGTTATTACAAAACTGCCGGTGCTTCAGAGTTGCCGTTCAGAAAAAATGGGAGGTTATATACGGGATATATGGATGCGCATTGGTGCAGGTTCCGTCACGAGTTTGATCGGGTGTGGATTACTTGGATGGGGCATTGTACCCATTGGTATACAGGGTCATACTTTCGCGGAGGTGCTTAACTCTAGTATTAACTGCTTGCCAGCAGTACCTACTTCCAACAATTCTCTGAGGATTCTGATTCTTCTTGCCGTACCTATGTTATTCGGATTCAGCGAACGCGCGTTGACATACCTCGAGGGTTTCATCGTAAAAACCAAGAAGTCTTGAAAATGGAGGATATCACTCTCGGATTGGCACAGTACTTCGACTGCACCAACTCGATGCGATTCCGTGTGTACGCTCAGGTGTTGTAGGCCTACACCCTACCGCTGAAACAAGCCAATCAGCTTGCCACTTGCCAGAATGTGTCCCTGCATGGCGGCTTCAGCCTGCGCACGTGTTGCGCCCACCGGCAGATTCAGTTTTGCGTCCAGCGCGTAGAGTGTGAAGATGTAGTGGTGCGGCGAACCCGGCGGAGGACAGGGACCTCCATAGCCGATCTCGCCGAAATCGTTGCGGCCTTGGAGCGCGCCGTCGGGAAGCTGGTCCAGCGCCGGCAGCCCCTCGGGCAGCGCCCGCGTTCCGGCTGGCAGGTTGTACAGCACCCAGTGAACCCAGGTTCCTCGGGGTGCGTCCGGGTCGGTGACGATCAGCGCAAGGCTCACTGTCGCCGCCGGTGGCGCGTTCCAGCTCAACTGCGGAGAGATGTTCGCACCACTGCACGTGAATTGCTTCGGAATCCGGCTGCCATCCTGGAAACTGGTACTGGTTAGATGCATCGTCTGCCCCCTTGCAATATAAACGCGGTAACCCCGCATCGCCGCAGCCGCGAAAAGAAGCACCGCCGCAACAACCCGCGCCGCCTGCCACAATCTGCCGCTGACACTTTGTCGATTTTTACTTATTATCGTGCGCATTCGTGGCCTTCCATTTTGCAATCCTTCCAATGCACTGGAATTGTAGTACATTTTCTCGGTCCCTGGAATGTGGGTGCTTGCCTTAATCCCGAATCCCTAATCCCTATTCCCAGTTCTGTCACTTCGGCCGGATCAACTCAAAGCGCTCCCGCGTACGGACCCAGGTGTTGCCGGCCATGCGGCCCACGGCATCCAGGCCTGCCGGATCGACGCGGAAATCCTCCACCAGATCCTGGCGCAGGTGAAAGCGCAGCACCTCGCCCAGCACGATGACGCCGCTGGCCAGCGCGTGGCCGGTGTAGATGACCTGAAGCAGCTTGCACTCCATCTGCGCGGGCGACTCAGCGACACGCGGCGGGCGGACGGCTACGCTCGCGACCGGCGTCAGCCCGGAGAGCACGAACTCGTCTACCTCCGGCGGAACCTCGGCTGAAGAGGCGTTGGCCGCCACGGCAATGGCGTCGCTAACCACGTTGATGACAAACTCGCCCGTCTCTTCCACGTTGCGCAGCGTGTCCTTTGGCTCGACGCTCCCGTCCGTAGTGCCGGCGCGCAGCGACGGGCAAAAGAGCACCGTGGGCGGGTTTGAGCCCACGCCGCAGAAAAAGCTAAAGGGCGCGAGATTTGCCACACCCTCCCGGCTGATCGTGGAGACCAGCGCCACCGGACGCGGCACGATCATGCCGGTCATCAGCTTGTACATTTGCCGGGGCTGGCAGACTGCCGGGTTAAAGCAGAGCATGGGGCTTGCGGAAATATGCGCGTGATCCATGCAGATAGCCTAGACTATTGCACTGCCGAGTGTAACGCCAAAGCAATACAACTTACTTTTCTGCTTGCTCTGAGAGCCCAACCTCGGCTGGCGGCGCCAGTGTGTGCGTCTTCCACCACTGCTCCAGAACCACGTTCCAGCGGTCGCAGCGGCCGATCCACAGCTCAGCAGCGCGGTTGTAGCGGGCCAGGTTGTTTTCCAGCCAATAAGGCCGGTTGTCGCGCAGCCAGGCCTGCTTGTAAAGACCGCCCAGCAGCGAGTAACCGTCACGCATGTCTTCCAGAAGCCCGTTGTTTGCGCCGATGGCGAACAGCTTCGCCTGTACATCGTCCCTGCGGCTCTTGTCACCGGCTATGGCTCGCGCCTGGTTGTAGAGCGCAACGGATTCGTCGGCTGCCTGAAATTTGAGACCGACAAAATCGATGCGGCGTGCGCCCAGCTCCATGGCGTCCAGCGCCTCCGGATTATCCAGAAGACGATTCTCCTGCCTGGCCGCGGCCCTGGCTTCGGCGATCAACGCAATGGCGCGCTCGGCGTGCAACCGCAACGCGCTCTCGACGGGGCGCAACTTGTCGTTTAGGCGCGCACCCTCCGGCGAGAAGGGGTCCACCCAGAAGTAAGTATCTCTGGCATCGTGCAGGTCGGCCTCTTTGAACTCGATGTGGGCGGCCATCAGTTCACGCTGCGCCTCGCTGATTTTGCCTGTCGGATCGCCATGAAACGCCTGGCCAAAGGACGCAACAAAGTTGTCCTCCGGGCTTTCTCCCGCCTGCCATCCGGCGGCCGCGCCAAAGAGCACGCCAAACCAGTTCTCGTCGAAGATGCCCTCGCCGTCGTCGTTCCACACCGTGTTCAGCACACCCGTCGCGCCCAGCGCCTGGCCGTCGCGCACAAAGGCGCGAATGTTGTCCAGCGCCTCGTTATTGTTGGGATAGAGGCGATTCCAGTTGCTGACGCCCGGCGCAACCCACGTTTCCAGGCCCGCTTTGGTAAATGGCTCGATGATCGGCTTGAAATCCGGACGGGCTCTGTACTCCCAGGGCACGGCGATCATGTCTTTGGGCAAGGTGCTCACCAGCTCCGGCGATTTGACCGCGATGTCTCCCCAGAAGAGCAGCCGCTTATGGTTGGGCTCGAGCGTCGCGTGAATCTGCTTGAGAAAGTCGATGTAGACCGCGTCCAGTCCCTGCTTCTCAACCTGCTCGCGCGTCTTGCCCAGGCCCAGATCGTTGGTCTCGTCAGCGCCGATGTGCGCGTAAGGAGCGGGAAAGACCTGGGCGAGCTCGCTGAACCAGCTGCCGATCAGCGGCAGCGCGGCCGTGTCGGGTCCGAGCGGCGAAGGTTTATCGCTGGTGGCCGCGGGCGCAAGCACAGAGCCATGCGGCGTCTCGCCCAGAGAGGAAAACTGCTCGAACTTGAGCAGGTGGTGCAGGTGGCCGAAGGACTCCTGCTCGGGAATGACGGTGATGTGGTACTGGGCTGCATAGGCCACCAGTTCGCGGGCTTCGTCGGGGGTCATTGCGCCGCCGGGAAAGGCCGCGACTGGCGAGACTGCATAGGCGAAGGTGTGCTCAAAATAGGGCGAAAAAATGTTGATTTTGTAAGCCGCGAGGGTGCGAATCTCGCGCTTCAAAAAATCCATGTTGGGCAACGGGCCGCGCGACCAGTCGTCGGAGAGCCCGCGAAAGGCCATCGCCGGCCAGTCGCGCAGCGTGGGCACGAGCAGCACCGCGTTCTGGCCGCTGCCGCGAATCAACTGCTTCACCGTCTGCGCGCCGTAGAAAATGCCGGCGGAGGTTTCGGCGATTACCGCCAGGCCGCCCTGCCCGTCGGGCACGAGGATGTAGCCCTCGTCGTGCATCGCCGGATCAAAGCTCACATGGTTCGCGGCCAGCAGCGCCTGAGCCGTCGCGCTTTCCGCTCGTTCCAGCCGGATGAAAGGCGCATCGCTGCGCACAATTCGTTTCCCCAGACGCTCCTCGATCAGGTCCTCGACGGCAAACTGATCCTCGACATTCTTCTCCGAGGTGACGAAGAAACCGATGCCCCCGATGGGAATTGCCTGAACGGCGGAGCACTCCCGCGGCGCGGGCACCAGGCGCAAGTCCGCGCAGGAGGGCGCGGCGGTCTGGGCAAATGCGCCGGCTGCGACGCACAAAATGAGCAAGGAATATACGGAGATAGAACGGCGCATCAGGGCAGCCTCGACAATCGGGTTTCGTCTACAAGGCTAACGCATTGCCGCGGTTGCTGTGAAACAAGCGAGCGTAAGCAACCGGCTCCTATTCTCCGCTTTTTGCCGAACCGCGTATGGCTATAGCCACGAAACATCCGCTAAATGCATGGTCAACAGCTCGCGTTGATTTTGGCTTGGAACCAGTCAAGCAAAACAGGGGTCCATACGTCTCACTATGCAGTACGCGGCCCCGGAATGTGACTAGTGGCACAGTAGCTTTTCGTTTATTGGCCGACAATGAATATATAAGGCCTGACAGCCATACGCTGTGAGGGCCCGGGGGAAGAATATCGATGAGCGATCTTGCACTACTGGCCGAATCCGTTGCTGTTGATCCGTTGGTCGGCCATCCTGCCAACTACCACGTCTTTCACAAGTTCCTGGAGCGTTGCAAGGAGTTGCCGGCCATTTCCACGGCGGTTTGCTGGCCGCTGTCGGACGTGGCGCTCAGGGGCACGGTGGAAGCGGCGGAAGAGGGACTCATCAAGCCTACGCTGATCGGCGACGAGGCCAGGATGAAGGCTCTGGCCGCAAAGATCGGCGTCAATATCTCTCCATTCCCCATCGTGAATGCCGATACCGAGGTAAAGGCCGCGGAGTTGAGCGTGGCCATGTGCCGTAGCGGCAACGCCCAGGCCATGATGAAGGGCAGCCTGCACACCGATGAGCTGATGAAGGCGGTGATGGCCCGCGAAACCGGGTTGCGCACCTCGCGCCGTATTTCACACGTCTTTGTGATGGACACGCCAGCCTATGCGCGCACCCTGCTGATTACCGACGCGGCCATCAACATCGAACCCGAGCTGGTAGACAAGATCCACATCGTACAGAATGCCATCGATCTGGCCCACGCTTTGGGCATTCCCAAGCCCAAGGTGGCGCTGCTGTCGGCCGTCGAGACGGTCAACACCAAGATCAAGTCCACGCTGGATGCCGCGGCGCTATGCAAGATGGCCGATCGCGGCCAAATTACAGGCGGCATTCTCGATGGGCCGCTGGCCTTCGACACCGCGGTCAGCAACAAAGCCGCCGCCATCAAGAAGCTGGTTTCGCCGGTTACCGGCCAAGCCGACATACTGGTAGTTCCCGATTTGGAAAGCGGCAATATGCTGGCCAAGCAACTGGAATACCTGGGCGGAGCGCAATTGGCCGGCATCGTACTCGGCGCGCGTGTTCCCACCATTCTCACCAGCCGGGCGGATTCGGCCGAGACGCGGCTCACCAGTTGCGCTGTGGCCGTGCTGTTGCACTATGCCGAACATCCGCTGGTCAAGGCATAGTTTCTCCTTCATTGGCTATTTTCAATGGGCGTCATTCCTTAGGGGGCTGGCGCCCGTTTGCATATGGTCCGGCTTGCCTGGTTTAACTTTGTTGGCGGTATTTCTGAGTTGTTTACAGGCATCTTAAAGAAATTGCGTATCTTTTCCGATGAAATAGGTATTAAAGTTTAAGGGGGAATTGTGTCTTGATGAATTCCGGGCAAGCAGAGCTGCTGGTTTTGCCCGGAATCTGCGTCGCTGTCAAGTAACGCATTTCCCTTTGCTGCGGCGGCAGACCGCCAGGGCTTGGAAAGACCGATATGCGCATTGAAGCGGAAGCCAATCTCTCGGCCTTGATTGAAAGCACCGAAGACCTGATCTTCTCAGTGGATCCCCGCTATCGGTTGATTACCTTCAACCATGCCTTCAAAGAGCATTTTGAGAGAAATTATGGCGGTCCGGTAACCCCCGGAATCAGCCTGCGGGAGATGCTTCCCCCGGCGCAGGCCGCGCCCTGGCTTTTGCTTTTTGACCGGGCCTTCTCCGGGGCAAGTTTTCACTTCGAAATGCCCCTCGTGGATGGCCGCGTCCTGGAACTCGTCTTCAGCCCTATCCTCGTCGATGGCAAAGCCACCGGAGTTTCCGTCTTCGGCAAGGACATCACCGAGCGGAAGAAAACAGAGAGCGCGATCAAGAAGGCAAATGCCAATCTTTCCGCCCTGATTGAAAGCACCGAAGACGTGATTTGGTCGGTGGACCTCGATTTCAGGGTGATCGCCTTCAACCTTGCCGCTGCCCAGATACTCAAGAAGAACCGCGGCATCGTGTTGACGCTGGGGATGAAGCTGGAGGATAAGGGTGTTCCGGAATTGGCGGGGCTATTACGTGGTCTTTATCAACGAGCCCTGGCAGAAGGCTCGTATCGGGAGGAATACGGGACGCTCGATGGCCGCACCCTCGAACTTTCCCTCAACCCTATCCTCGTCGATGGCAAAACGACCGGCATCTCGGTCTACGGCAAGGACATCACCGAGCGGAAGAAAGCAGAGACCGCGATCAAGATAGCGGAAGCAAATCTTTCCGCCTTGGTCGAAAGTACCCAGGACTTGATCTGGTCAGTAGACCTCGATTATCGCTTGGTTACATTTAACCGGGCATTGCAGCAGAACATCCTGAACACCTATGGCGTACTGATTGAGGCAGGGATGCGCTTCCACGAGGCGCTATCTACGGATCGCATTGCACTGTGGCCTGCGTATTATGCGCGTGTGCTTGCCGAAGGCCCGTTCCGAGTCGAGTATTCCAGGGGTGATGGCGGCACCATGGAACTGGCCTTTAATCCCATCGTTGTCGATGGGAAAACCACCGGCATCTCGGTCTTCGGAAAGGAAATTACGGAACAAAAAGAGACTGAGGAGTCGCGCCGTTTTCTTGCCGAGGTGGTGGAGAGCTGCGAGGAAGCCATCATCACCAACGCGCCCTCCGGCGAGATTCTCACTTGGAACCACGCCGCGGAAGTCATCTATGGCTACACCGCTGGCGAGATAATCGGAAAACCATTCTCCATGATCATTGCGCCGGAAATCAGAGCGCTTGCGGATCGTCAACTCGGGGAACTCCTCAACGGGGCACCGCCGCTGGATACTCAGGGAATAGCTTTGCGAAAGGACGGAGGCAGGGTTCACATTACCGTGACCACCTGGCCCATCCGGAATGCCGCCGGCAAAGTGACGGCCATCTGCACCATCGTGCGCGACGATTCTGCTCGCCATGAAGCCGAAAAAAATCGAGCCTTGCTGGCTTCGGTTGTTGAATCTTCCGGCGACCTGATTCATGCCGTCAATCTGGATGGGACCATCACCAGCTGGAATCCGGGAGCCGAGCGGCTCACAGGCTACACGAGTGATGAATCCTTGGGGAAAAATGCGGAGTTTCTTATTCCTTCCCGCATTCGAGGACATATGCGGAAGAATCTCGGGAGAATTGAGAACGGAGCAGTGATCGGTCCCTTTGATACGGTAATTCTCCGCATGGATGGAACCGAAATCGATGTTTCGATTACCTTGTCCCCCATAAGAAATTCGGACGGGAAGGTGGTAGGCGCCGCTGCCATTGCCCGCGACATCACCCAGCGCAAGCAGATCGAGATGCAACTGCGCGAAAGCCTGGATTCGCTCAAGGAGTCGCAGGAAATTGGAGGGCTGGGCAGCTACGTTCTGGATATCGGAACAGGCGTGTGGACCAGCACGGATGTGCTGGATGAAATCCTCGGAATCGGAAAGGAATATGACCACACGGTGGCCGGATGGACGGCCTTGATCCATTCTGATGATCGTGCCATGATGGCTGTCTATTTTGCGGAAGAAGTTGCCAGCAAAGGCCGGAATTTCGACAAGGAATACCGCATTGTTCGCCAGACAGACCATGCGGAGCGCTGGGTGCATGGCATCGGCAGGCTGGAGTTCGACGGCAAGGGCAAGCCGGTGATGATGCGCGGTGTCATTAAAGACATCACCGAGAGCAAGCTGTCAGAGATACAACTGCGCGACAGTGAGGAGCGCTACCGCGCCACCTTCGAACAGGCCCCGATGGGCATCGTTCACGCCTCGCTCGAAGGCCGGTACCTGCGTTGCAACGCGCATTTCGCGGAGATTATCGGTTACCCGCTAGAGGGGGTTCCCGGCCTCAGCTTTCAGCAGATCACAGTCCCGGAGGATCTGGAGTCAAGCCTCGCGCTGCACCGTCAAATGCTGGGGGGCGCTGCAGAGACCCCCAGCATGGAAAAGCGCTATGTGCGCAAGGACGGCAGCCTGGTCTGGGTAAGGGTGACGCTTTCGCCGCAACGCGACGGCGAGGGCCGCCTCCTCTACTTCATCGCCATCGTCGAGGAGATTCAGGCGCGCAAGGAGGCTGAAGAGCGGCTGAAGGTAATTCAGGAAACTCTGCAGGCGAGTGAAGAGCGTTATCGTACGGTATTTGAGACCAGCCCTGATGCTGTTATTGTTGCCCGGCTGAGTGATGGGGCGATCCTCGACGTAAATCAATCCTTTCAGGATTCCACAGGGTTCGAGCGCGACGAAGCCATCGGACGATCTGTGCTACAGCTCGGCCTCTGGGAGAATGAATCAGAAAGGCGGATATATTTTGAGCAGTTGGGCAGCAACGGCAAGTGCCGGGATGTGGAGGTGCAGTCTCGTAGAAAGAACGGGGAACTATTTTGGATTCGGTTGACCGCGTCCCTGATTGAGATCGGGCGAGAGCGTTGCCGGATTACCTACGCGAAAGATATCTCTGAGGTCAAGGCAGCCGAGGAACGTCTGGTGGCTGCCGCCAATGCGTTGCGCAGCAGCGAGGAGCGCTACCGCACCGCCTTCCAGGCCAATTTTGACGCCATGATTATCAACCGTGTCGATGATGGGAGATTTATCGACTGCAATCAGGCTTTTCTCGATACCTCGGGGTTTACGCGCGAAGAGATCCTGGGACGAACCACACTGGAACTGGGAGTCTGGACGGATCCCCGCGACCGCACAGCCGTGAAGGAAATGTTGCACCGGGACTCAAATATTCGCGGCATGGAAATCCAGTTCAAAAAGAAGAACGGCGAGGTTATCTGGGGGGAAATGTCGGCGACACTGACGGAGGTTGACGGCATTCCATGCATCCTATCCAACATACGGGATCTTTCCGCGGCCAAGGCAGCGGAGAGCACCATTCGCAGTCTGGCTTTCTACGATTCGTTGACCGGCCTGCCCAACCGCCAGCATCTGTTAGAGAGGCTGCGCCAGCCTCGAATCAACAGCGCCCGCAGAGGCCATTCGCAAGCGCTGCTGCTGGTTGATCTGGATCACTTTAAAACCCTGAACGACACCCTCGGCCATCAAACCGGCGATCTTCTGCTTCAGGAAGTCGCGCGGCGCATCGTGTCCTGCGCCCGCGAAGCCGACACCGTCTTCCGTCTGGGTGGCGATGAATTTGTGGTTCTGCTGGAAGGTCTGAGCAAATCCGTCGAGGAGGCCGCTGCTCAGGCCGAGGCGGTGGGTGAAAACATTCTCGCGGCCATTAACCTGCCCTGTCTGCTCGATGACCGGGAATGTCTCTCCTCGGCCAGCATCGGAATCGCTTTCTTAGGGGACCGGCAGGACAGCACGGATGAGATATTGCAGCAGGCGGAGATTGCCCTCTATCAAGCCAAGGCCGCGGGACGCAACACCCTGCGCTTTATATCTCCCGCCCTGCAGGCTGCCGTCAACGCCCGCGCCGCGATGGAGGAGGATCTGCGCCTGGGAATCAAAGCCAATCAACTCCTGCTTTACTATCAGCCGCAGGTGGAGCGGGGACGACTGACAGGCGCCGAGGCCCTTGTACGTTGGAAGCACCCCAAGCGCGGCCTGGTCCAGCCCAACGATTTCATTCCCCTGGCCGAGGAATCCAGGCTGATACTACCGCTGGGAGATTGGGTGCTGGAAGCCGCCTGCACGCAGATTGCGCAGTGGGCTGGCCGCAAGGAAACAGCCCATCTATCCGTCGCAGTCAACATCAGCGCCCTGCAGTTCCGCCAGCCGACGTTTGTCGAGAATGTGCTGGAGATCCTCAACCGCACCGGCGCCAACCCGGGAAATCTCAGGCTGGAACTCACCGAGAGCATGTTGGTGGAAAATTTCGAAGACATTGTTGCCAAGATGACCCAGCTCAAAGAGCATGGCTTGCGATTCTCCCTGGATGACTTTGGCACTGGCTATTCGTCCTTGTCTTATCTCAAGCGCCTGCCCCTGGACCTGTTGAAGATTGACCGGTCGTTTGTGCGCGACATGATAGTGGATGCCACCAGCGGGGCGATTGCGCAAACCATTCTTTCACTGGGCCGCGCCATGGGTTTGTCGGTCGTCGCCGAGGGCGTGGAAACGGAGGAACAGCGGGGCTATCTGGCCGCCCTCGGCTGCCATTCCTTCCAGGGGTTCCTGTTCAGCCGCCCGCTGCCGCTGGACAAGTTCGAAGAATTTTTACACAACTTCGCAAAAGGCGGCGGCCCGCGTTAAGCCGCTTGTGCCTGGGTGGTCTGTAAATTCGAATGTGTCCTTTCTATTTGCTGCTTTAACGGGAGAATCCTTGAGGAAAGCCCTTCCCGGAATGATTCGATAGTGCAGCCAGTCATCCTACAGAAAGCAAAAAGGCCTCGTATTGCGCGAGGCCTCATTGCTGTTGTATCGGTGTTTTGCTAATTCAGCGTCAACTCCGCGTTGAGCGGCGTGTTTTCGCTGGAGTCGCCCACGCGGATCACAAACTTGCCGGGATCGATGGTCCACTTGTGAGCCGCCGTGTCCCAGTAGCTGAAGGCGCGGGCATCCAGATTCAGAGTTACGTGCTTTGTTTCGCCAGCAGCGAGCCGCAGCTTTTCAAATCCCTTCAACTCGCGCTCCGGGCGGCTGACCTTGGCGGACGGGTCGGAAACGTAGAGCTCGGCCACCTCCGCGCCATCCACGCTGCCGGTGTTAGTCACGTCGAAGCTTACATTCACCGTCGAGCCGGCGGAAGCCGTGGCTGGAAGTTGCAGATTGGCGAAGCTGAAGGTGGTGTAGCTCAATCCGAAACCGAAGGGGAAGAGCGGGTGCTTGCCGGTGGTGGTCCAGTAACGATAGCCCACCATCAGCTTGTCCTCGTACTTCACGTGGGGGATGACGTAATCCATCGGCGGGCGGCCCTCTTCGATCACGTGCAGCGTAGTATCCGCGCCCTTGACCGGATAGTAGTAAGGCTCGGAGGGATTCTCCTCCCAACTGCGGTCGAAGCTGACCGGCAGCTTGCCCTCGGGATTGTGTTTTCCGAAGAGCACCTCGGCGACGGCTGTTCCGCCCTCCTGTCCGGGATACCAGGTGTGCAGCAGCGCGGGAACCTTGCTGAGCCAGCGCTGCGTATCCAGAGAGCCGCCGGCGGTCAGCGTGGCGATAGTGCGCGGGTTGGCCGCGGCGATGGCCTCGATCAGCACGTCCTGTCCCCAGGGCAGCGCGAAAGTGCGGTCATGGCCCTCGCTCTCGGTGGCGGGAGAGAATCCGGCAGCTACCACCACCACATCGGCCTTGGCGGCCATCTCACGAGCCTCGGCGGAGACCAGCTCAGGCAGATAGGCAACGCCCACGCCGAAGCGCGGCGTTGCGCTGCGTGGGTGTAGCTCAGCAACCACAGTGGCGGTCTCTCCGGTAGCCAGGTCAATGGTGGCCGACTGGGGAAGCTGGCCTTCGGCGCGTTCCTGGTGGAGTACCTCTTTGCCGTTCACCAGCACCTTGAATCCATTCCCGCCCCAGCCCGACGCGGCAGCCAGAATCATATACTTGCCACCCTTTTCTGCCTTGTAGTGAGCGGTGTAACGGAGGGTGTGCGGCGTTGGAGCCTCTGGCTCCCAGCCGGTCTCGCGCCATCCGGCGATGTCCCGCTCGGTTCTGCTCTTCGGCGTTCCGGTGAAATCCGCGCTGGGATAATCATCGACCTGAACGGCGCCCTCCCAGCGTGTCCGCCAGAAGAACTCTCCAAGTTCGGGCAGTCCGCGGCTGTATAGTACGCTGACGTTTGGACCGGCCAGATTGGCAATGCCGGTGAGAATGCTGACCGGCTCAAAGGCATGGGCCTCGGAGGAACCGCCGCCGCCAGTTACCGCCGGATAAGCGTCGGGGCCGATTACGGCGATGATTTTGATCTTGCTCGCGTCAAGCGGCAGCAGATGGCCTTCGTTCTTCAGCAAAGTCAGGCTCTCGCGCGCGCCGTCCAGCGCAATGGCGCGATCGGCCACAGAGTAGGTCGCGTCAGCCGGATCGAACTGCGGGCGGTCAAGGAAACCATAACGCAGCACAGTCCTGAGCAGCCGCAGCACCTTGTCGTCGATGGTGGATTCTTTCACCTTGCCTTCTTTGACCGCGGCCAGCAGAACTTTGGCGGTCATGAAGCGCGCGTTGGGCATCTCCAGGTCCAGGCCGTTATTGGCCGCCGCCACGCCGTCATAGGTGGCGTCCCAGTCCGACATCAGAATCCCCTGGAAGCCCCATTCGCCCTTGAGCACCTTCAGGTTCAGGAACTCGTTTTGCGTGGCGTGCACGCCGTTGACCAGATTGTAGGAGTTCATCACCGCGTCCACGTGACCCAGCGTAACGGCGGCCTCAAAAGACGGCAGATAGATCTCGCGCATGGTCCGCTCGTCCACGTCGGCGCTGGCGTTGTGCCGGTTGTACTCCTGGTTGTTCAGCGCGTAGTGCTTGACCGTGGCGATGACGCCCTGCGACTGCACGCCCTCGATATATGGAACCACCAGGGCCGCGTTCAAAAACGGGTCCTCGGAGAGGTACTCGAAGTTGCGGCCGTTCAACGGCGAGCGGGCGATGTTGACTCCGGGGCCGAGCAGGAAGTGGACACTGCGGGCGCGAGCATCGCGGCCCAGGCTCTCGCCGAGTCTGCGGGCGAAAGACCGATCCCAGGTGGCAGCCAGTGCGGCTCCGCCCGCATAAGCGGTGGTCGGTCCCCAGGTACGCACTCCCACGGAAGCGTCAGACATCTTGAAACGCGGCAGGTCAATAGCTGGGATGGTCTGAGTGAACATGCCATCAACCCCTCCGAGTAGCTTGATCTTCTGCTCCAGAGTGAGTTTGGCTAGCATTGCATGAGCCTTGGCCTCGATCTGCGGCGAATCCGGAGCGGGAGCCTGCGCCGCGGTAATCAGTCCGCAACTCAGCAGGATCAGCAGCTGGCAGGTGAAACGGAAGGACAAAGTCGATTCAGGCAGGCATTTCCAGGAATTTCTCATGATGGAAAAAAGATTACTGTATTTGGCCCGAGGATGTACACCCGTTCATGGTCATGATGGCAGGTAAGTTTCTACATTACGAATTATCCGCCCGAAACCATCGACGGAAACGCGGCTATTCGCTTTACTTTGCAACATTGCTGTCAAGAAAACTCAGCACCGCGTCTTTGTACAACGCGGGGGCATTGCTGAAGGTTGTGTCGTGTCCGGCGTTGGGAATGGTGACCAGCCGATTCCGGGTTCCCGGCAGCGCGGCGAGAATTCTGCGCGCATTCTCTGTTGGGACAATCCAATCGCTCTCGCCGGAAATAAGCAGCACCGGGCAGGTGATGTGCGATGCAACCGGAAGAACCGACACAAAATTCGATCCGAGGTAAACTCCGGTTCGCAGATAGTAGGCCAGCACGATCGAACGAACCAATCCCGGAAAGGATGCAATGGAGAAGACGCGCCGCTCGAGAAAACCTCTGCTGGGGTCGTGCGCATAATAGTCTTTGACGTTTCGGAATACGTCGATCCCGCTGATGAAGGCGCCGTCGCTGACCACCGCCGCAACGTCATTGGACCTGGCAGCCGTAAGCAGGCTTGTTTCCGCCCCCAGAGAGACACCCAGAAGAACAATGGGGCCGCGATAGCCGCGTGAACGTACGTACCGGATCGCGCCGAGCAAATCACGCGTCTCCACCAGTCCGGGCGAAACGAACCCTCCACCGCTTTCACCGTGACACCGCAGATCAAGCGCCAGCGCGTTGTAGCCGCCATGAACCAGAAAGGCGGCGCGGCCCAGCATGACCTGGCGCGTGTGATCGATGCCGTGGGCGAGGATCACGGTAGCCCGTGGCGTCCCCTCCGCAGGAAGCCACCAGGCCTTCAGGGGAACTCCATCGGTCGCCTGAAACGAGACAATCTCGCTTTGCAGGCCGTATTCCATCGGCCCCATATTCATTCCATGCCAGCGCGGATTGTAGCCAATCATCAGTCCGCTGCCGAAATACCCCACAACAGAGTAGAACAGCGCCAGGAAGACAATCGGAACCGCGAACCAACGCCATCGCCGCATGGCTCGCTTGCGAGAAATGGGTGGAATCGGTCTCGCCGGGAAATTCGTGGCAACGTGGGTGGCGGGTTTTCCGGGTTCAATGGTATTCATGGCGATAAAATTGCGCTCCGTATTAATGATTACTCAACAGTTCGCCATTCTAACCGAATGATTTATCGAAAACATCACGTGTGACCAGAGTCACAGTGCGGGGTGAATGGGGTCACTGCCAGTGCCGCTGCCGGGAGCGCAGACTCGAAGTCCAATAGCAGAGTAACAAGCATTTCCCCGGAGGCGCTCATGAGTTTTGCAGGCGGCTTGAATACCATTGTCGTGGCCACCGATCTGAGCGGCAGCTCGGAAGCCGCTCTGGAGTATGCCCGCAAGCTGGCTGCCGCCTATGGCGCGCGGATTGTGCTGGCGCACGGCATCGACCCCGTGGAATATGCTCAGTTGGATTCGATCCCCGGCCAGGTTCTGAGCGCGCTCACCGGGGAGGCGCGCGCGGTGCTGGACAAATTATCCAGCGACCTGATGCGCGAGGGCATCCATAGCCACTCGGAGATTCGCCAGGGCGCGGTGGCGCAGATGCTTCTGGATGTGGCCCGGCAATTCGACGCTGGGCTGATTGTGATCGGCACTAAGGGCATGGAGGGCGCCGGTCCGGTGATTGTGGGCGCCATTGCCGAGCAATTGGTGCGGCTGGCGCCGTGTCCGGTGCTGGCGGTGGCGGCGGACTGGAATGCGGGCGCGTTTCGTCCCACTCCAGGCGGGCCGGTACTGCTGGCCATGGAGCGCAACGAGGCTTCCTCCGCCGCGATGGCCATCGCCTGCTCGCTGGCGCAGACCTTTGAGCGTTCCCTGCTGGTGTTGCATGCGCGCACGGCGGCCGAGGCAGCGGAGAATCCGGACCCCTGCGCCGCCACGCTGGGGGAGTTTGGCGTTCAATCGCAAGGAGATTTCCCGGTGCGCTGCATCGTCAAGGACGGCAATCCGGCAGACGCCATTGTCGAGGGAATCGCCGAGAATCATCCCTGCATTCTGGTAGCCGGCGTCAAACGCTTGAGTGGCACGCCGGGGCCGCATGGCACGGCCTTCGCCCTGCTGGCCCGCTCCCGCGTGCCGATTCTATGCGTGCCGCCGGAGTTGGCCACCGCCGGTGATCAGCAAGCTGCTTGTGCATGTGCAGAGGTTCGATAGCCTGGGCCGCGGCAGGAAGCGCGGCCTCGATTTTCACGCATAGAGGCAGGCGGCAAGAGATATTCTGACCGCCCAACCCAATTTTTCGTGTTGACAGCATTTGGAGCGATTTACCTTCCATGAAAATCGGCTCGTCGCAATCTCGCATCGCCAAACACGCTCAGCCGCAAACGGACGGCGGGCGGAGTACGGCCTCGGCCCGTCGCGGGACAAGAGTCCGGGTGGAGACGGAGGTTGAGGCCAACAAGAAACGTGATGCAAGGTCCAGGCGTATGGAATCTGTTCAAGCGCATCCCGTGGCAGAGTTGCTGGAGTGCCCTCCGGCCATTGGGCTGCTGTTGAACCGCTCGGCTCATTGCCTCAGTTTTGAGGCTGGGGAGGTGGTATTTCGCCAATCCGATACCTGCCGGGGCCTCTATCTGGTGATTACAGGGCAGTTTCAGCGCTGCGCCGACCGGCGGGAGATGCATCTGACGCTGGGACCAGCTCGCCCCGGAGATCTGGTGGAGCTGGCTGCCGCACTGGGCGACCGGCATCACACCTGCACACTTGCCGCGCAAACCGCCGGTTCGGTTCTCATACTGCCAATTGAAGCGCTTAACCAAGCGTTTCAGGGCTTTCCACCCCTGCGGATGCGGTTGTTGGAGGAACTAGCCCGCGAGGTTTCCCGCGCCTATAACACCTGCTGCTTCAACCGCATGGCCAAGCCCAGAAGAGCAAGCGCCGTGGCCTGACAGGGTGGCAGGCGGCAATTTAGCCTTGGTCAGCTTTCGTGCCGGGACTTCCCGGAACCGGAAGTTGGTGGAAAATCCCTGCCTTGCCGCCCTTGCGGCCCGCCCAATACGCTATACTGCATATGCACAGCAGCGGAACCATGGCATCCTACCATCCCCACCACGCACCGGAAGATTGCATTAACTGTGAGCATCGCCATTTGCGCATGTTCTGCAATCTCACACCCGAGGCGCTCACTGATTACGACGGAATCGGCATCATGATGAGCCATGCCCGCGGAGCCAAGCTGTTTTCAGAGGGCGACCAGGCACGTAACGTCTTTGTGATCTGCTTTGGACAGGTAAAAATCTCCTCTACATCGCGCGACGGCAAAACCATGATCCTCAAGATCGCCGGTCCAGGGGACGTGATGGGCCTGAGCGCCGTGCTGGCCAATGTTCCCCACGAGGTGACCGCCGAAGCCATCGAGCCCTGTCAGGTGAAAACCGTGCGCAAGCAGGAGTTTGTTGACTTCCTCTCGCGCCACGGCATCGCCAGCATGCATGCCGCGCAATCGCTCTCCGGCGAATACCTGACCGTCTTTCATGACGCCAAGCGGCTGGCGCTATCCGGCTCGGCGGCCGGGCGGCTGGCGCGCCTCTTGCTGGACTGGGGCCGCGCCTCGGGCAACGGCAAGAGCGAAATCCGATTCACCATGGCCCTGACACACGAAGAGATCGCCAACATGGCCGGCACCTCGCGCGAGACCGTCACCCGCCTGCTCAACCAGTTTCGCCGCGACCATTGGATCACCATCAAGGGCTCCAGCTTGACCATCACCCAGCCCGAGCAACTCGAAAAATTGACTGCCTGACCCCCTCCCAGCCTAATGAAAATATTGCTTCCTGCATCCATCCTTCGCGGATTCCGTATGAACATCCAGTAGTACAAAATAATTTGAATCAACGAGTTCCGCGAGGCTGAGAAGGCAATCGGCTCCATGAGACGTTTCCAATGACTACAGAACCGCTCCAGAATTCAAGACCTTAACACTTTCTGAGAATTGCCGATAAGATGGGCAGCAACTCGGGGTTACAGGCGGTTGCGCCTAGGGGAGAACGTGCGGATGCGGGCCCAGATCGACAAACAGTGCGTGATTAAGGCCAATGCCCAGTTCTGGGAGCAGATGCTGGCCATGACCTTGAATCCAATGGCTGTACCGGGGGAGTTTTGCGTAAGCGCCGGGCATCTGCATGGCTGCGTTACACTGAAGGGCGTGTGGAAGGGCCGCATTGAGGTGCGGATGGGCGAGGGACTGGCTTACCAGGCGACAGCGGCCATGATGATGCAACCATTGGAGACGGTGGGCGAGGCCGATGCCCTGGACGCCACCAAGGAGATCGCCAACATGATCGCCGGGGTCATCAAGTCGTCATTGCCCCAGCCCTGCTCCATGACCGTGCCTGAATCTGTTGTGGAGGCGGAGGGATTTTGCTCCTCGGCACAGACGGAAGACTCACTGGTGGTGGCCTTCTGCCACGAAAGCGGCGAGATGATGGTGCGCGTATGGGAGCAGGAGTGCGCGTGACAGGGCGTTTCAGAATTGCAAAAATGGCGCGTAATACGTTACTGTTTTTTGCAAAATGGTGAGCTATAGCGCACTGGTTTTCAGAAACTGAAGCATTCAACTCGCCACGGATCGGCGTCATGGATGCAAATCCATTCCTCTGCTAACTACACTACGGAGTCTCTGCCGGCTCCAACGTCAGCCTGGCCGTGAGCACCACCAGCGCGGCCCAAAGCGTATCGGCGGCCAGCAGGTGCGCCACCTGCACCCACAACGGAGCCAGCAGCAGTACGTCCAGCAAGCCCAGAGCGTAGACCGCGGCCAGCAGCAGGAGCACCACAGCGGAGAGGCCGCGATTATCTATATTCGTCTTATGACGCGCGGCGCGGACCAGCAGCCAGATGAGGAAAAAGCTGGCCGCAAAGGCGATGCCCGGATGCACCCAGCGCCAGCGCACCAGCCAGCCGCTCGCCGGAGAAAAATCCTGGGCCAGCGCGAGGCCCAGCGAACTGGCCGGGAAGAGCGTATCGCCGAGGGCGGCCAGCGATCCGGTGACGCCCACGAGCATGACCACGAGCACGGTGGCCAGGGCGCCGAAGGGCGCGGTGAAGCGAACGGTTCCGCGCAGATAGCCGCGATGCCGGCTGAGCAGGTGCGCGGTCAGCGTAAGCGCGGCCACCAACAGCAGCGTATTGGCCAGGTGCAGCGCCAGAAATGCGGGCCGCAGCGGCGACTGGCTCTGCGCCGTGTATCCCAGCTTGACCAGCAGCGCGCCCAGCAGCGCCTCTATCAGCGTGAATGCTACGGAAGCAACAGCCGCCCAGCGCGCCAGGTGACCGCGCACGGTTCCGGCAAAGGTCCACGCTGCCAAACCCACAACCGCAAAGAAGGAGAGGCCGCTGGTGAGGCGATGGGTGAACTCGATGAGCGTGTTGACGCTTGCCGAGCGCTGCATCACGGTGCCGTTGCAGAGCGGCCAATGGTTGCCGCAGCCGGCTCCGGAGCCGGTGGCGCGGACCAGCGTGCCCCACAAAATAACAGCGACGAAGTAGCAGAGCACGCCCCAGGCAAAGCGGCGCAGGGCGGGCGAAGGCAGGCATTGAGAATCGACGGAATTTGGCGTCATCGAAGGCTCCGGATGGTACCCACCAGTGTAGAACAAGCGAGTGACAGTCTCAGTTGCCTTACTCTGCCATCAGCCGGACCACGTGGTTCACGATAATCAAATCCTCGGCGGGCGGGATGACGCGCACCGTGACCGGGGAGAATTCGCTGGAGATGACCGCCGCGCCACGGACATTATTGCGTTTGGGATCGAGGACAATGCCCAGAGCATCGAGGTTGGCGCAGATCTCTGCGCGGGCGTCGATGTCGTTTTCGCCGATGCCGCCAGTGAAGACCAGCATGTCCAACCCGTTCAACTCCGCCACATAGCTGCCGATCCAGCGGGCGATGGTCCAGGTGAACTTGTCCACGGCCAGCCGCGCATTGGCGTTGCCGGCGTTGATGGCCTCGCGCAGCTCACGCATGTCGTTGGAGAGCTCGCTGACACCCAGCAGGCCGGACTTTTTGCTGACGACGGTTTCCAGCTTGTCAGCGGCCTCCAGCGCGTTGGGGGTCGATTCAGCGATCTTCTTGAGGATAAAAATCACGATGCCGGGATCGATGTCGCCGGTGCGCGATCCGCTGATGATGCCGCTGGTGGGAGTGAGCGCCATCGAAGTGTCCAGGCATTCGCCCTTGCGGATGGCAGAAATGGAGGAGCCGTTGCCCAGGTGCGCCACGATGAGCTTTTCCGGCACGCGGGGCTGCAACTGGTAGACGATGGACTCGTAGGAGATGCCGTGATAGCCGTAGCGCCGCACGCCCATGGCCACGTATTCGGTGGGGATGGGCATGTGAGTGGCTACCTCGGGCAGGGTGCGGTGGAAGTAGGTGTCGAGTATGGCAAAGTTGGGAATGCCGGGGAAGAGCTTGAGGGCCTCGCGCATGATGTAAACGGCGATGGGCGTATGAAGCGGCGCAAGGGCGGCGTAGCTTTCGATCTCGTCAATGAGTTGCGGCGTGATGAGCTGGTTTTCGCGGACCGTGGGCCCGCCGCAGACGGTGCGATGGCCGATGGCCGCCGGGGAAGGGAAGTCTTCAGAGTGGAGTGCGTCTGAGACCATGGCAAAGGCCACGGCGCGATTGGGCAAAGCCGGAGTCTGATCGACGAGCTTCTTGCCCGCGGCGTCCTTGATCCAGAACTTGCCCAGATCGGTGCCGATGCCATCGACCGCGCCCTCAAAGAGCCGGGTGCGCGCGCCGCTGCCGGCCTCATAAACGGAAAATTTAATGGAAGATGAGCCACTATTTAAAACCAGTACGGGCAAGGAAGACATAAGTGAAAAACCTCTTGGGTTGGGGCTGAACGTGTCAGCGGGGTTAGCAAGTCAGCGAGTCAGCAAGTTAGCATTCAGTGATTCCCAGGTCTCAAAATCGAGACCTGGGGCACCCAATTAATTAGTTCTTCGGCCAGCGCCAGTCGCGAATCTCGGGCAGATCGTCGCCGTTTTCCGCCACGTAGAGCTTGTGGCGCTGGATGGCCTCGGAGTACCACTGCTCGGCCGCGTCCACTTGTTTCGCAAGCCGCGGCACGCGCTTGACGGCGTCGAGCGCCAACTGAAAGCGGTCAATGTTGTTGAGCACGCACATATCGAAGGGCGTGGTGGTGGTGCCCTCTTCCTTGTAGCCGCGCACGTGGAGGTTGTCGTGGTTGTGGCGCCGGTAAGTGAGCCGGTGAATCAGCCACGGATAGCCGTGGAAAGCGAAGACCACCGGCGTCGCGGGCGGAAAAATCTGATCGTACTCCTCGTCGGGCAGGCCGTGCGGATGCTCAGATTGCGGCTGGAGGGCCATCAGGTCTACCACGTTGACGACACGAATCTTGAGATCAGGCGCCAGAGTGCGCAGCAGAATTACGGCGGCCAGCGCTTCCATGGTGGGTACGTCGCCCGAGCAGGCCATCACCACATCGGGCGAGCCGGTGTCGTTTGATGCCCACTTCCACACGCCCAATCCGGTGGTGCAGTGAGCTACAGCTTCGTCTATCGAGAGCCATTGCGGCGCGGGCTGCTTGCCGGCCACGATCAGGTTGATGTAATTCTTGGTGCGCAGGCAGTGATCGGCAACCGACAGCAGCGTATTTGCGTCCGGCGGAAGATAGACGCGCACTACCTCGGCTTTTTTGTTCACCAAATGGTCAATAAAGCCGGGGTCCTGGTGGCTGAAACCGTTGTGGTCCTGCCGCCAGACGAGGGACGACAGCAAATAATTGAGCGAGGCGATCGGTTTGCGCCAGGGAATTCCGCGCGTGACCTTGAGCCACTTGGCGTGCTGGTTGGCCATGGAATCGATGATGTGAATGAAGGCCTCGTAGCAGGAGAAGAAGCCATGGCGGCCGGTGAGCAGGTAGCCCTCCAGCCAGCCCTGGCAGCAATGCTCGCTGAGGATTTCCATCACGCGGCCGGTTTGCGAGAGGTTCTCGTCAACGGGCAGCGTCGCGGCCATCCATTCCTTGCCGGTTCCGGTGATCACGTCCTGGAGGCGGTTACTGGCCGTCTCATCGGGCCCGAAGACGCGGAAGTTTTTCTGATCCTTGTTGGTTTCCATGACGCCGTGCAGAAATTGCCCCAGAACACGGGTGGATTCCACGTCCTTCTGCCCGCGGCCTTCGATCTTGACGGCGAAGTCGCGGAAGTTGGGCATCTTGAGGGGCTCCAGCAGCAGGCCGCCGTTGGCGTGTGCGTTCATGCCCATGCGGCGGCGTCCTTTGGGCGCAATCGCGGCCAACTCCGCGCGGAATGTGCCCTTATCGTCGAACAACTCCTCCGGTTTGTAGCTGCGCATCCACTCTTCCAGCAGCTTCAGGTGGTCGGGCTTTTCGCGAATCTCACTGAAGGGAACCTGGTGAGAGCGCCAGGTATTTTCCACAGGCTTGCCATCCACAAATTTCGGCCCGGTCCAGCCCTTGGGCGTGCGCATGATCAGCATGGGCCACGCGGGACGGCGCTCCGCGCTCTTATCTTTTCGATTGGATTTGCGGGAGGTTTGCTGAATCTCGGCGATGCGGTCGAAGATTTTGTCGAAGACCGCGGCAGCCTGCTGGTGCATGACGAGCGGATCGTCGCCCTCGAGCGTGAAGGGCTCATAGCCGTAGCCGCGCATCAGATTTTCCAGCTCGGCGTGCGGAATGCGCGCCAGCACCGTGGGATTGGCGATCTTGTAACCGTTCAGATGAAGAATCGGCAGCACCGCGCCGTCGGTGGCCGGGTTGAGAAACTTGTTTCCATGCCAACTGGTAGCAAGCGGGCCGGTCTCAGCCTCGCCGTCGCCCACCACGCAGGCCACAATGAGATTGGGATTGTCGAAGGCCGCGCCGTAAGCGTGCACCAGCGAGTAGCCCAGCTCGCCGCCCTCATGAATCGAGCCGGGTGTTTCCGGCGCCACGTGACTGGGAATGCCGTAAGGCCAGCTGAATTGCCGGAACAACCGCTTGATGCCGTCAGCGTTCTGCTCGATGTGCGGGTAAATCTCGGAGTAGGAGCCCTCGAGGTAAGTGTTAGCTACCAGGCCCGGCCCGCCGTGTCCCGGACCGATGATGTACATCATGTTCAGGTCGCGCTCGCGGATCAGACGGTTCCAGTGCACGTAGAGAAAGTTGAGTCCCGGCGTGGTTCCCCAGTGGCCCAGCAGGCGCGGCTTCACATCGTCCAGGGTGAGCGGACGCTTCAGCAGCGGGTTGTCTTTCAGGTAAATCTGGCCCACGGAGAGATAGTTGGCGGCGCGCCAGTAGGCGTTCATTTTGGCCAGCACTTCGGGGCTCAGGGGGCCTTTGCTCGTGGCTTCGCTCATAGGGCACCTCGCAAGGGGAGATTTGCGCGACACGTCCAGCGTAGCAGCCGCGGGGCCTTTGCTGGGGTGATTGAAGTCACATGCAAGTGGGACGGAGGTTCACATTGTGAAATGTGCCAATAATAAACACTTCTCGTCGGAAATCCGTACGAATGCGCTAGAAATACCGCTTCAGTTTTAGAATTTGCGACTCGAAGCCGTACCATAGCGCGGCGGCCAGCGCGGTGGAGACGGCGAAGCGCGCGGCCACCACCACCAGGTTGCCTTCCATGCCGTGGCCCGCCATGCGCAGGTCGAACCATCCGATGAAGATGAAGGCCACAATGTGAATCATATAGAGACCGTAGCTGATGCGGCCATAAAAGGCCAGCGGCCCGCGGCGCAGCAGGGCGTTGATGGGGTTGCGCTCTCCAGTCGAAGCCATCAAAGCCAGCACGGCTCCGGCTAAGCCCGCGGATAGCGCGGTATCGAGCAGCGAGGTTCCGCCAGCCACGGTGGCAGCGGCGGTGATGCCCAGAACGAAGACGCACAGGCCGAGCCAGAAACAGAAGCGGCGGCTCAAGGTGATTGTGTAAAGCCCGAGAGCCATCAAACTGCCCAGCGCGATGCCGTCCAGCTTGATGAGCGTGTGCGTGGGAAGCGTCCACAGCCAAACCGGGTTCAAATGGCGCAGCAGCGGCGAGCAGGCGAGCGCGGCAATGAGCACGGCGGCCAGCGCCCAAATTCGTTTGGGGCCGCCTAGCCAGCGGACCAGCGGCGCCCAGAAAAAGTAGTACTGCTCTTCGACGGCCAGAGCCCAGGTGGGACCAAGGGCCGAGGGCAGCGAGAGATGAAAGAGATTTTGCACGAAAAAGATGTAGGCCAGCCAGGGAGCGGCCTTGACGGCGCTGATCACGCTGGCGTTGGGGGCGATAAACCACGGCGCGTTCAGATAAACCACCGCCAGCGTCAGCACATAAACCGGCCAGATGCGCAGCGCGCGGCGGGCATGGAAGTTGTGAAAGTAATGCGGTTTGTCGCGCGCCGCCAGCAGGTTGGCGGTAATCAGGAAGCCGGAGAGGACAAAGAAAATGTCAACCCCCGCCCATCCCCACTCCGCCACGCTGTGCAGCCATGTGCCTTGGAGCAGCGGATCGCAGTGGTAGAGGACCACCCAAAGAATCGCGAGGCCGCGCAGGCCGTCGAGTTCCGGCAGATAGGATGGCAGCCAGGTTGGTCGTTGGATGGGCAAATTGCAGGGTAACAGATCAACGTCCCTGCGAAAAACCAATCAGCGGTTTAATGTATATAGTTTGATGACTAACGATGTTTGTTGCGGTTTAGGATATGATCTTTCGGCGTCGATTTCCACATCTCGCCGATCAGTAGGCTTTCTTCGTCCATATAAGCGTGAAATTCCCCTACAGGAGTTGTGACGGGCCATCCTTTACGAGCATAGATTATACCTGTAGTTCCAGCCGGTAGTATCTTTTTCCATTTCTCAACCTCTTCAGGCGGCGCCGGTGATTTTCTATCGTTGAGCGCATCAGTAATGTGCTTTTCGTAGTTTTTTAGACGTTTTTCCAATCGCGCTTTACTGGACCCGATGCGGACAACCTTGCCTCCTATGAGGAATGCATAAATACATTTCTCAAGCTTGACGGTTTCCAGATCGGTAATATCTATTTTTAATTCTCGGTCTGCTATATGGACACGCGCCACAGGAACAAGTTCATACTTAGTGAGATCCGCAGCATTCATTGAAGCCTCTCTATGTGAATTCATCAGGTTCGGCGCGTTTTGTTTTTGCGCCTAACCTGGAAATCACTCACCTCAATCAAGCACGAAAAAACTGACTCCTGATCTCTAACCCCTGACCCCTGTTCTTCACCCCGCCGCCAATTGCTTGGCCCGTTCCGTAGCCCGCATCACGGCCTTGATGAGCGTGACGCGCAGGCCGCCCTCTTCCAGTTCCAGAATGCCGTCGATGGTGCATCCGGCGGGAGTGGTGACGGCGTCCTTCAGCAGGGCAGGATGGTATCCAGTCTCCAGCACCATTTTGGCTGCGCCAAAGGTGGTTTGCGCGGCGAGTTCCGTGGCGATGTCGCGGGGCAGGCCGACCTTGACGCCCGCTTCGGCCAGCGCCTCGATGATGATGTAGATGTAGGCTGGTCCGGAGCCGGAGAGGCCGGTCACGGCGTCCATGTGCTTCTCTTCCACCACCACGGTGCGGCCCACGGTCTGGAAGATGCGCTCGGCCAGTTCCATCTGCGGCGCGGTGACAAAGCGCCCGCGGCACAAAGCGGCCACGCCCGCGCCCAGCGTGGAGGGCGTGTTGGGCATGGCGCGAATCACGCCGATATCCACTCCGGCCGCTTCCTCAATGGCGCGCGTCTTGACCGACGCGGCAAAGGTGATGAACGTTTTGGCCGGCGAGAGCGCGGGGCGAATCTCGGCGATCAGGTCCTGCACCTGGAAGGGCTTGACGCCCAGCAGAATCAAATCAGAGTTCCGCACCGCCTCCAGGTTGTTAGTGGACACGTCCACGCCCCACTGCGTGCTCAACGCGACGGCTCGCTCGGCGTGGCTTACGGTGGCGCGAATCTGGCTGCGCGCAAACAGGTTTTGCTTCAGGAAGGCCTGCAAGAGAATGCCGCCCATCTTGCCCGCGCCCAGAACCGCTACGCGCGTCTCGGGCAACTGCGCCGGTACTTCAGGGGCCTCAACAGTGATCTCCGCCATCTTTTCCCTTTCCTGAAAGTATGTGATTTTTCCTGAAAACACTCACATCTGATACACAAATGCGGACGCCCCAGGTCCGTGGTCCCCACGGACTAGTCTTCGTCTGTGGGGTGGAGGTCTCAACTGTGAGACCTGGGAATCACAAATCCTGTGCGCCGGTCATCCCGGGACTAATGTTTACGCCTGGGACACTCGACGTATCCCAAGGCCGCGTCTACCTGTGGAGAAGCTCTTCGTTCTTGAGGAAGCCGTTAATCGCTTCTTCCACATTTTTGTTCATCTCGGCTTGCGACCATGCCGAGTTCAAAATCAGATAGCTGCCCGGCAGCGTAAGGGTCTTCTGCTTGCTGGCGAAAGCGTCCAGAACGGTGATCGTCCAGGCGTGATTCTCCAGATCGAATAACGCGGCGCCCACGTCAGCCGGCTCCGGGTTGCGCAGGTTGGCAACGTTTTCCCCGGCAAAAATAATAGCTCTGCCCTGGGCATCGCCTTCCAGTCGGCTCAGATTGAAGGTGCAGGTGAAGAGCAGGCCGTCCGGGGAATCAACCATTCCCTTGCCTTCGAACTTTGCCGCAGCCTCGTTGCCGGGTCCGTGCACGACGATCACTCCACTATTGTGGTCGCCCTCTTTGCCGAATGCATCGACAGCCCGTTTGAGCTGAATCCCAGCCGGAACGCCGGGGGCAAAACCTGCAGCTAATTTGCGTGCGATCGCAAAATAATCCGTGACTCTCAGACCGGGCGCATCGTGTTTTAGGCCGGGCGCATCGGGCAAACCAGAATCAATGGGCACATTGTCGTTCTTAGTGATGGCCAGCGTCTTCGAGTAGTCGATCTCCTTTGAAGTGACATCGGAGACCGACTGCAGCACCAGGCGGGCGCGATAGGCGTTCATGTGCCCAAAGCCGCCGAAGCCGATAATCTTGCCTGCGTTATCGCGCTGCACGCCGGCCTTGTCCACGGCATCCAGCCGGCCCACCAGCGTGGCCGTCACCTCAAACTTGTTGCACCCCAGGCACATTCCGCCTTTTTGGTAAGGCGTGGCCAGTTGCGAATCGAAGAGCTTGAAATCTTTGCTGTTCTTATCCAGCGTGACCGGCGTCCGCTGCACCGCGGGAACGTCTCCGGCAAAGTTGCGCGCCGGTTGAACCTGTACCGTGGCCACCGGGCCGGCCTTGGCCTTGGCTCCTTCCGGATAGGAAAGCCAGATGTTCCGGTTGACGTTGATGCCGCAGTCGGCGCCCTTGACGACGAACTGATCAAACGAGGCGGCCACCGTGCCTTTTATGCGGACGATCTTGCCGTTGAATGACTGCGGATGATCCAGAATCTCGCAGACGGTTGTATCCACAGCCTGCGCGTACAGACAGCAGGAAAATCCGAGGACAAAGACGAAGGTCAAAGCGCGTTTCATGCAAATCTCCAATCGAAGCAATAGCCCGCAATGGCAGCACGATTGAGCCTAAAAGCTGCTTAATAGGGGACATTACAGGTTAACACGTTCCGCGGGTTAAATCTCGCGGTCTATTTACGGCTGGCAATCCACGCGTCGATGCGGTCGCTCAACACATCAAGCGGCAAGGCTCCGGAGTCCAGCACCTGGTCGTGAAAGGCGCGCAGGTCGAACTTGTCGCCCAGGGCCTTCTTTGCCCTCTCGCGCAGTTCCAGAATCTTCAACTGACCGATCTTGTAGGCCAGGGCCTGTCCCGGCCAAGCTACATAGCGGTCTACCTCGGCCTGGACCTCCGGCTCGGCGACTGCCGAGTGCTCGTGGAAGTAATCGACCATCTGCTGGCGGGTCCAGTGCTGAGAGTGGACGCCGGTGTCGACGACCAGCCGTATGGCGCGTTCAATGTCACCGTCCAGGCGGCCGTAGTCGGAATAGGGGTCCTGGTAAAGGCTCACTTCCTTGCCCAGCCGCTCGCTATAGAGCGCCCAGCCCTCGGCATAGGCCGCATAGTCCTCATACTTGCGGAAGGTGGGCAGCCCGTCCAGTTCCTGCGCGATGGAAATCTGTAAATGGTGGCCGGGAACTCCCTCGTGGTAGGCGATGGCCTCCACTTCGTCCAGATTGCGTTCTTTTGCGTCATAGGTGTCGATGTAGAGGCGGCCGGGGCGGCTGCCGTCGGGAGCGCCGAATACATAGTAGGCTGACGCCGAGGTCTTCTCACTGTACTCCGGGACAGCCAGCACCTCAAACTTAGCCTTGGGCAGGCGGCCAAAAAGCTGCGGCAGGCGAGCCTGCATGGGCGTGAGAAAGCTGCGGTAAGCGTCGAGCAGAGCTTCGCCATTAGCGGGATGATTTTTCGGGTTGGTCTTGAGGCTGGCACGGAAGCTTTTCAAATCAGCGAAGCCCAGCTTCTGCGCGATGACCAGCATCTCCGCTTCGTCGCGCTTTACCTCGTCCAATCCGATCTGGTGAATCTGTTCGGCGGTCAGATTGGTGGTCGTCTCGCGGCGAATCTTGTAGGCGTAGTATTTTGCGCCGTCAGGCAGAGCCCACACGCCCGGCTCCGCGCGCCCGGCGGGAATGTAGCTGACCTCGAGGAAGCGCGCAAAGCGCATGTATGCGGGCAGGACTTCCTTGCCGATGGCGTCCAGCATCTCGGCCTTGATGCGCTCCTGCTCGGCGGGCTTGACAGCGGCGGGAAACTTCTTGAGCGGCAAGGCCAGCGGCGAGTCTTCTGGTTTTTGAGAGGCCAGCAACTTCACCTGCTCCAGCGTCTTTTCCAGCAAATAGCGCGGCGGCACGCGATGGTCCTCCATGCCGATGGACATATTAGCCGTCACCTGGTCGAAGGCCTTGGGAATTGCGTGTAACCGCGCGATCCAGTCGTCGTAGTCCTTCACCGTGCTGAAGACGAGCTCCTCCACCAGTTGCGGATACGCCGTTTGAATGCCGTCCATCTGGTTTACCGGCATTTCCCAAACCTTGAACTGAGCCCCCTCCGCATCGTCGGTAAACTGGCGCAGCAGCAGCTCGCGGCTGATCTTCTCCTGATCGGTGAGACCGGCCGGGTCAATTGCCGCCAGCCGCATCAGGTAGCTCTCTTCGCGCTCCAGCCAGTCGTTCTCCGCCTTCACGGAGTGGTCGTCGATGCGGTCGTTGTAGCGCTTGTCTCCCAGCATGGAGGCAAACTCCGGCGAATGCGCTAGGTTTGCCTGCCAGTACTCCTCAAATAGGTCGTTGAGCGCCTTGCGGTTGGCCTCGACGGAAGCAGGCTGCGTTGCCGAGGCGGGCTGTGCGGGAGCCTGCGCCGCGAGCGCGGAAGCAAAGGCAAGCAGCAATAACGCGGCAAAGAAGAGGGCAGGGCGCATGAGTTTTCTCAAGGGAGCGAACCTCGGTTTGAAATCATGGGGCAAAATTGCCCACCTTTTGAGTGTAGAAGATTGCGCCCAGCTATCTGGATCGTTGCCAACAGATGCCAAACCAGCGAACAGGGTAAATTGCTCACTTTTATTAGACCTGAAAAACAATACATCTCCAGAGCCATTCGCGCATCAAAGGATTACCGCAAGTGTGGAGCACTTTTCCGGGTTCCTGAATTGTTGATTTCTGCGAATACATATTGGCTTTATAGGTGCCGCTCTCTTCGCGCCGGAAGCGATTTCGAAAGGAGAAGCAAGGCATGAAAATCCTCAGTTCAAAATGTTGTTTGGCCGCGAACTCCGTACTGTTTCTTGCGGTTGTTGCCGCAACCGGGCCAGCGTTTGCGCAGTACGGAGCCGCGCAACCCCGCACCATGGAGCCGCGCAGCCTGCCGAACTCCGTCATCCTGCGTGGCGAAAGTCACGCCACAACCATGCAGCGGCTGCACGTTGTGAGGCAGTACAAGATGGAGGATCTCCGCTCCAGGCCGCAGATCATGCTGGGCAATGTTCCGCTGGACTTCACTCGGATGCTAAACAATCCAAAGTCCGTGTCCAACATCGCGCTGCGCCTGCATGCGATGCCGCAAAATGTGGAGGTGAAGGAGGATACGAGCGAGATCAGCGAAGTCGATCAGGGACTCGTGCTTCATCATGTTCTGAGTTACCGGATATTGCCGGGGAAATGCGCCGAACCCGGCGTGCAGGCCCAGCTTGCGCAGGCGGGCGTCGCTTGCTTCACAAAGGAATCGGCCAGCCAGCGCGTGGCGGAGTTTGCCATGCCCGGCCACGCGCGTTATGTCGCCGACCCGGTCAAGCGCCAGGCCGCAATCGCCGCCTATCAGCAGAGATCGGCGCAGGCTGACGCCGAGGCGAATCAGCACATTGCCGATTTGCGCAAGAGCTTTGCCGACCCCAAGCAGCGGGCAACTTTGGTGGCTCAGCTTGGCGCGGCTGAAGTCGCGCGCATCAGCAGCCTGAATGACGACCAGCTAAAGGCAGAGATCATCAACTCATCGGTGCAGCGCGTGGAGCAGACGGCCTTTGTTTACAAGCTGGGCTCATCGCAGTACGCGCACGCTCCCAATGTGCTGCGCTTCTCGCCGAATGCGCAGGAGATGGCCGCGGGGAAGCAATTGTTGCACATGACAATCCCGGCGGGCGGAGCGGCGAATTCACAATTCCCGAAGCTGCTGGTAGTGGAGCCGGCCACGAATTATCACGTGCAAGCTGCTCCCAATTCCCCCCAAAATACAACCGATCAGACGACCGATGTTGATTTGGGAAACTATATCTACCTGACCGGTTTTACGCTGGGCCATGATTACGAATGGAGTTTGGAAGTCGACACGACAGTTAACTGGTGCGTGGTCGGCTGCTCTTCGACTTACAGCGTCAGGCTTTTTGCGGGTTTTAATTATGGGTTTGGCCTGCGATTCCCCATCCAGACACATCTGAAATACCATAACGTGGTTCATCCCAACCAAACCGCCGATGCGAGTCTCACCGCCGACTTTGAGCCTGCCGATTTCACGTCCGTCGCGGATTCCATCGCACAGTTTAAATCGACGGGTTTGGAACAAGATCAGATTTTTGACGGCAAGGAACTGGTTGCGCAGGTGGGAGCGGATGCCGGCGTTGATTTTAATTTGCCGGTTATTGGCAGCCAAGAAATAAAATTCTCACCTACCCTGGATTTTACGGATTTGCTGCCGCCTCCTTATAAAGGCGGACACTTCAACCCGCCGGCTCCGGGCACGCATGGCATCGACACAGTCTACAAGTTCGATCAGTTTGACTTTCTTGGCGGACTTCTAGACTTCGGGGTTGTGAGCGGAAAGGTCTTCCCCGCCGTAGACATCAATCTCCATTCCAACAAGTTGCAGTTCACGCTGAATGATGAAGTCTTGAATAAGCAGTTCAACGTCTTTGCCCCCGGGCAGACTGTCTCGCTCGGCACCGACAAGAACAAAAAGTTTGACAGCCATTTCAGCTTTGGCAATCCCGTCTACAATCTCGGATTCACGCTTACGCCTGGAATTGACGCGCAACTGGCTGTCGATTTGGCTGTATGGTCGCAGACCTGGGATTGGATTGTCTGGTTTCCGCAGTTGGCCGTTGACCTGCCGCCCGGCGGAATCGATTTCGGATGCCATGCCGGTACCACTTGTGTGCGCGACTTCCAGCCCAAGGAAGGTATTCAATCAAGCTCCACGGGCGGCGCAAAGCAGCAGCTGTTAAGCGAAGGCTGCACGGCCAAGGGCAACGTCATGACCTGTGAAAAAATCATGACCATCCAGGAATGTCAGAATGCCCTGAACGCCAACGCGCTGCCGGGGATTAAGAGCTGCGATCCGGGCATGCTTTTCAAGTTCGAGGACACCGCCAACCGCACTCTGACAGGTGGAGGCTGTCAGAATCGTCCTGGGATGGTCCAGTTTATGGGGATCATCATCGACCACGATTATCTCTGCCCCGTGGGTATGTTGGGCTTGTGCAATGACATCTTGAAGAATGGCGTGATCTCAAGCTGCACCTTGCTGGTGCCGCCGGCCATTGACCAGGAGTTGAAAAAAGCCGGATGCAACTGCGGCGGCGTCTCCGGCAAGGTCATTCTCAGTTGCCTGCCGGGCAATTATTATTGTTCCCCTGGCGGCATGGCCAAGTGCAATCAGGAGGTGAAAGAACAGCACATACTCTCCTGCAAGCCGAGCAAATGAGGAAGGCCGGCGCCTGAGCAAGCAGCGCACGGACAAAGTCAAGCAGCAAAAACGCGGCAACGAAGAGAGTGGGGGAGCGGGAGTTTTCTCAATGGAGCGGTCATCGGCGAAAAATCAAGGGGCGAAACTGCCCTCACGTTGAGTGCGGAAAATTTCGCGGGACCAGCCGAATTGCAGATTCTGTTCGCTCTCTTTATTGCTGCAAGACGACCTGGTCGCCTTCCTTTATGCCGCTAAGGATTTCCGTGACCGAGCCGTTGGAGAGGCCGACCTTGACCGCAACTTTGCGCGTGCCGTCCTTTTTGCTCTTATCCGGGACATCGACTGAGGCATTTTTATCCTTGTCGTAGCTTATGGCGCTTTCCGGCACGGTGAGCACGCCCTTGTGCTCGTCGAGCATAATCTCGGCGTTGGCCGTCATGTTGGCCTTCAGCTCTCCGCCAGCATTGTTGATGGAGACGCGCACCTCGAAGGTGGTTACGTTGTCCTTCTCCACGCCCATGGGCGAAATCTTGGTCACTTTTCCGTTGAAGAGACGGTCGCGGAAGCTCTCCACCTTGATGCGCGCGGGCTGGCCCATGTAGACGTGGGCAATGTCGGCCTCGTCCACTTTGCCCTGCACATAAACCTCGCTGGTGTCGCCCTCGGTCATCACCAGCGTGGCCGTGGAGCCGAGCACCAGGATGGAACTGACGGCGGCGCCAACTTCCACGTCGCGAGAGAGGATTTCGCCGTCCATGGGTGCGACGATGGTGGTGTAGCTGAGCTGTTCCTCCAGTTGCTTGAGGCTGGCGTCGGCTTGCAACACCTGGGCCCGCGCCTGCTTGAGGCGGGCCGTGTCCACGCTGATTTGCGCCTGCGCTGAATCGCGCCGGGTGAGCGCGGCGAGGTAGTCCTTGTTGGTGTCGTCCAGCGCTTGCCGGCTCACGATGCCCAACTTCTGCATCTCCAGGTTGCGATCCAGAGTGGCCTTGTACATGGGCAGGTCCGGGGCCGCGGCGTTCACTTTGTCCTGCTCGATATTGGCCTCGTAGGAGGCCACATTGGCCTGGGCCGCTGTCAACAGCGCGCGCTGCGCGTTCACCTGCGCCAGAATCTCCACCTGGTCCAATTGCGCCAGTTGCTGGCCCTTCTTCACCCGGTCGTTGATGTCCACGTAGAGCTTTTCCACGATGCCCGAGGCCTTGCATTTAACCTCGACCTTGGTGATGGGCTGAATTTTGCCGGTGGCCACCACCGAGCGCGCCACGTCGCCGCGCGTGACCTTGGCCAGCCTGTTGGGATCGATGGATGTGCCCTTGGCCAGCTTCACCAAAGCAAAGCCCAGAATGAGCACCAATACGACCGCCCCGCTTCCCAGCCAGATCCAAAAGCGTTTGCTCTTTCGCGATGCAGCCACAAATCCTCCCAGAAAGTTAAGAAAGCCGCCGCTTTCTATTAGATTAGTCAATCGTCAAAGCTAGAAACCTGCACATCAGACGGGCGCGGGGCAACAATGTTACCCGATGTTAGATCTTACGCAACCGGCCGCAGTTTGGTTCCAGTCGATCTGATGTATTGTGGAACCGCAAGTCGAGCCGCAGCGTATGATTCTTGGTGCACCCTCCCCTGGAGGCCAATTTTCCATGCAGAGCTTCTCCGACACCATCGGCCAGGTCTTTCGCGCCATTCTGGCCAACAAGATGCGCAGCTTCCTGACCATGTTCGGGATTGCCTGGGGCGTTGGCTCGCTGCTGGTTCTGGTGGGGCTGGGCGAGGGCTTCCGCTCCGGCCAGCACAAGCAGTTGGCCACCTTTGGTAACGACGTGGTGATGATGTGGAACGGCACCATTCCCGCCCTGGCCAACCAGCACACCGGCATGCGCCCCTACGAGTTCACGCTGGGAGACGAGGAAGCGATGCGCAAGCTGCCCGAGTTGCGCGCGGTGACCGCCATTCTCAGCCGCAACGATCTCTACGAGGTCAGCGCTTATGCCAATGCCTCCGGTCAGGTGATGGGCGTGGAACCGAACTTCCCCGCCGTGCGCTTTGTGCCCCTGGCCGAGGGCCGCTTTGTGAGCGATCAGGATCTGGCCGAGCGGCGGCGCGTCGTCGTGCTGGGATCGAAGAACGCCCAGATTCTCTTTCCTGGCCGCCCCATACTGGGCGAGACCATCACCATCAACGACGTCAGCTTTACCGTGGTCGGACGCGTGCAGCCCGTCGGCCACGGCAACAACGACAGCGACAACCAGAAGCTCTACATTCCGCTCACCATCATGCAGGAACTCTTCGCCATGAAAGGCGAAAACATTGCCCGCGACGCGCTGAGTTCGATCCAGTATCAGCCGGCAATCAAAGGCGACGCCACGGCAGCCAAAGTTGCAGTGCATAAGGTGATCGGCGAGCGGCACAACTTCGACCCCGCGCTTAAAGACGCCTTCAATGAGTGGGACACGATTGAAGAAGAGAAGATAATCGGCGCTATCTTCAGCGCCATGGATGTCTTTTTGGGCGGGGTGGGAATCGTGACGCTGGGCCTGGGAGCGGTGGGCATCATCAACATCATGCTGGTTTCGGTAACCGAGCGCACCCGCGAGATTGGCGTGCTGAAGGCCATAGGAGCCACCAAGCGCAGCATCCTGTGGCAGTTTTTCTGGGAGGGGTTGCTGCTGACCGGCATCAGCGGCAGCATCGGCATCCTCATATCCGCCGGTTTCATGTGGCTTTTACAGCAGGTTCTCACCGGCAAGATGCCCGGCTGGGATCCGCCGCGGCTGGTGCCGTGGTCGGCCGCGCTGGCTTTGGGCTCGCTGGTACTGTGCGGCGTGGCCGCCGGACTCTATCCGGCCAGCAAAGCCGCCGCCATGGACCCCATTGAGGCGCTGCGGAGAGAGTGAGAAGACAGTGAAGAAGTGAAGACAGTGAAGAAGTGAAGACAGTGAAGAAGTGAAAGAGTGAACAGAGAGCAGTAAATAAGTGAAGGGATTTTCAGTCTTTGGCACAAAAATTGTTTGGAGAAGATGAGATGAACAATACCCGCAGAAGTTTTCTTCGCATAGCCGGCGCCGGCGGCGCCTTGTGCGCAACCGGGGCCACAACTGCCTTTTCCGCGACCAACAGCGATTCCGGCTTGCTCGACCTGTTTGCGAAGCGGCAGTCGGTGCGGCGCTACAAACCCGACCCGGTTCCGGAGGAGCATCTTCACATGATTCTCGATGCGGCGCGCCGCCCTCCCACCTCGGGCAATCAGCAGCCTTGGAAGTTCCTGGTCGTCAAAAACAAAGCCACCATCGAGCGCATGCGCGCTCGATGCCTGCAACTGTACGAAGCGCGCTTTCCACAGGATTTGCCTCCGTCAGAAAAGGCGACGCGCATGGAAAGCGCCACCAAGCGTATGGCCGGCTACTTCTCCGCTCCTGTCTATATCGTCGTTCTTACCGATTCGCAGTCCATGTATCCCACGTACAACCACCACGACGGCCCATTGGCGGCGGGATACCTGTGTTTGGCGGCTCGGGCGCTCGGTTATGGAACTGTGTACGTTACCGACGCGATTCCCGAACAGGTCACGCGAGAAGTGCTGGCCATTCCGGATCGTTATGAGCGCGTCTGCATAACGCCGCTCGGCATCCCCGATGGATGGCCCGAACCGACGCCGAAGAAGAAGCTTGAGGAATTTATCGTCTTCGAATCGTTCGGATCGTAGAGGTTACACCATGCTCAAGGACATTCTCGGCCAAGCTTGGGAGGCGATGCTCTACAACCGCCGCCGCACCACCATCACCATGGTGGGCATGGCCTGGGGCATCGCCACGGTCGTGCTGCTGCTGGCCTATGGCGCGGGATTCAGCCGCGCCATCGAGACTATCTTTGCCCAATGGGGCATCAACCACATCGAAGTCTACGGCGGACGCACCTCCGAGCAGGCCGGCGCCGACAAGGCTGGCGTCCGCGTTCGCCTTACCCAGGACGACATAGACCGCATCTGGAACTCCGTTCCCGGCATTACCTCGATCTCTCCCGTCATGTTCCAGGACGTGACCGTCCGCAACGACCTTCACACCTATACCTGGTCTTCGATCGGCCTTCGCCCACAGGGTCTCGACATGCTGGCCCTCGCGCCCGTTGAAGGCCGTCTTTTTACCGGTCTCGAAGAGCAGCAGCGCGCCCACGTCTGCGTCATCGGCTCCGGGGCCAAGACCAAGCTCTTCTCCGGCGCTTACGCGGTCGGCGAATCCATCCGCCTCAACGGCATCATCTTCACCATCGTCGGCGTCCTCCAGCCCAAGATGGTCTCAGGCGATAACGATATCAACACCGACATCTGGATTCCCTTCTCCACCATGGGCGATCTCAAAGACACCACCTATGTGGACGGCATCTGGTTCAACTATCGCGGCGACAACGAGCTCGTCGAAAAGAGCCTTCGCCAGACCCTGGCCGCCGCCCACCACTTCCGCCCCACGGATAAACGGGCGATCTTCGTGGCCAACCTGCTCACCCAGCTCAAGCAGTTCCAGATGCTGTCCATCGCCCTGCAGGTGCTGCTGTCACTGGTGGGCGCGCTCACCCTGGGCATCGCCGGCATCGGCCTGATGAACATCATGCTGGTGGCGGTGCAGCAGAGAACACGCGAAATCGGCATCGAAAAGGCTCTGGGCGCGCGCAAGCATCATATCCTCACGCAATTTCTCGCCGAGGCCTTCGCCATCACCGCCGTGGGCGGCGCGGCCGGCATCGCCCTCGCCTACCTGATCTCCGCGCTTGTGGGCCGCATCACCTTTTACAGCGCCATTGCGAAAAACGCCGAAGCCGGCGACATACATCTCATTATCTCGCCCTCCTCGATCATCATCGCCACCGTGATTCTGGCCCTCACCGGCCTCATCAGCGGCATGATCCCCGCCATCCGCGCGGCCAATCTGGACCCCATCGAGGCGCTGCGCTACGAGTAAAACAGCTTATAGCTGTTCGCTTGTAGCCTCATTTTATTATTGAGTTGATCGTATTCCCCAGCCTACCGCAGTCTTCAATGCGTGAGGATATTCTCGTTGCCGAGGATGCGGTAGAGGGTGGAGCGGCTGATGCCCAACTGGCGGGCGGCGCGCAGTTTGTTGCCCCGATTGAGGTCCAGAACATATTGCACATGATGTTGGATCACGGCGTCCAGATTTAGACTTTCCGTGTGTGTGGCGGGACGCGCTTCGGAGGGGGCTTCGAGGCCGGAGGGGAGGGCCAGGTCATCGGGCCGGATGATGCCGTTGACGGCCTCCAGCAGGGCGGTTTCCAGCACGGCGGCCAGCTCGCGCACGTTTCCCGGCCAGTTGTGCTGAAGCAGGCGGGCCAGCGTTCCGGGAGCCAGAATGACGGGGCGCTGCTGGTAACGGTTGCAGATGCGGTCCAGCAGGGCCTGGGCCAGTACGGCGATGTCTTCGCGGCGCTGGCGCAAGGGGGGAATGGCAAAACGGACGGCGGTGAGGCGGAAGGCCAAATCGGGAAGCAGCAGGCCCTGGGCGGCCATTTGGCGCAACGAGGTCTGGGAGGAGGCCAGCAGCACGGAGCGTCCTGGAGGACGGTCTTGGAGCGTTTTAATGACGCCCAGCAGCAGGCCCTGGCCTGGCGGCGCGAGCAGGTCAACGCGGTCCAAATAAAGGAATCCGGCCAGGGTGGCTGGATCGGCGTCAGCGACCAGCCATTCGCGGGCGTCGCGCCTCTGAAAGGCGCCGCCAGCCAGAGGGGAGCGGCTGAAAAGATAGCGGGCCAGGGTGTGCTTGCCGGCGCCGTGTTCTCCCTCGATGGCCGCCAACTGCACATAGGGCGCAGCCATCTCCGCCTGCATCAACAGCTTACGCCATGCGGCGCTGACCCCCACGGGTAGCGATTCGGGGGACGACTCCACATCCACCAGGGATAGACCGGAGATGGGAGGCTGGTACTGAGCGGCGCTCTGCATGGCTCTCAACGTGCCTCGCCTCCATGGCCCAACCGACAATTTCAAGGCCGACACAAGTTTCATCGGCGGGAGGGGAAAAAACATGAACCGGAAAGAAATAACTTCTTTCCGGTTCGGGATCGGGTTGGATTTTGGACCGGCCGGGCAGGGGGGCTGCCTTAGCGGAAGCGCTTGGAAGGTTCGTCGGAGTAGATCTGGCCGTCGCGGATATGCACCACGCGATGGGCATAATCGGCGATATCCGGCTCGTGGGTGACGAGCACGATGGTGTTGCCGTTGGCATGCAGAGTGTCGAGCAGGGCCATGATCTCCAGTCCGGTCTTGGAATCCAGGTTGCCGGTAGGCTCGTCGGCCAGGATTATGGATGGGCGGTTGACCAGTGCCCTGGCAATGGCCACGCGCTGGCGCTGGCCGCCAGAGAGCTCGTTGGGCTTGTGGTACATGCGCTCCGCCAACCCCACGTCGGTGAGCGATTCTCTGGCCCGCTCGATGCGCTCCGCAGCCGGGGTGCCGTTATAGATGAGCGGCAGCTCGACATTGTGCAGTGCGGTGGCGCGGGCCAGCAGGTTGAAGGTCTGGAAGACGAAGCCGATCTCCTTGTTGCGAATGCGGGCCAACTGGTCGTCATCCAGTTCGCTGACCAGCTGGCCGTTGAGCCAATAGCGGCCTTTGGAGGGGGTGTCCAAACAACCGATCAGGTTCATCAGCGTGGACTTGCCGGAGCCGGAGGGGCCCATGATGGCCACATACTCGTTCTGCTGGATGCGCAGGGAGACACCGCGAAGCGCATGCACCTGCTGCTCGGAGCCCATGTCGTAGGTGCGCCACAGATCCTCGACGATGATGATGTCGCCGCCGGGGGGAAGCGTTGCCTGGGTGACGCTTTCCGTGCTGATTTCCGTAGGGGTGTCGAATAGAGCCATCCGCATCTCTTTCTTTGGCGATGATTAAGAATTTCCGCCGGAGGTTGTGGTAACCGGCTTGGAGGTATCGCGCTTGACCAGTGCGTTGTTTTTGAGGCCGCGCAGCGTCTTGTAGGGGCCGGCGACAATTTCCTGGCCTTCGGTCAGGCCGCTGAGCACTTCAATGTCCGTGGCCCCGGTGATGCCGGTCGTGACCGGCACGAACCTGGCCCGTAGCTTGCCTTTCTTGTTATCGATGACGTATACGCCCTGCACTGGCGCGCTTTTCGCGGCGGAATGTGCGGAAATGGAAGCGGCTTGCACATCGCCCTGCTCCTTGCCAGGAGCCTTGTCATCGTCAGGGTTGTGCATGGTAAGCGCCTGGATGGGTAGCGTGAGGATGTTCTGCTTGTGCGCCGTGGTGATCTTGGCGGTAGTCGAGAGTCCGGGGCGCAGGTCGCTGGAAGGCTGGTCCAGAGTCACCACGACCTTGAAGTCCTTGGCCTCCTCGGTGCCGGTGGTGGACTGCAGCGTGGCCACGCCGGTGGAGCGCAGCAGGGCCTGATCGCCGGCCAGGGTAACGTGGCCCTTGAAGACCTTGCCGGGCAGAGCGTCTACGGTAACCTCGACGGGCTGGCCGACGCGGATGTTGACGATGTCGGTTTCATCCACCTTGACCTCGGCGGTGACCACGCTCATATCCGCCAGGGTCATCAGCGTGGAGCCCACTGTGTTCTGAATGCCTGCGACCACTGACTCGCCCTCGCGGATTGGCTCGTTGGTGACGATGGCATCAAAGGGCGCCACCATGATGGTCTGGTCGAGCAAATTCTTGTTGGCGCGCAGTGTGGCGACGTTAGTTTGCAAATGCGCGCGGTACGATTCGGTTTGCGCCCTGGCCTGGTTCAGTGCCGCAATCGATTGATTAAGCGAGGCCACGTCGGTGTCATAGGCTGCCTTCTTGAGGTCATAATCCGATTTGGCTACGATTCCAGCCTTGTAAAGCGGCTGTTCGCGCTCCCAGTCAAGACGCTTCTGCTCCAGATCGGCTTTGGCCTTCTCGACGTTGGCTTCAGCGGTGTTTTCCGCGGCGACGTAGGAGGCAATGTCGGTTTTGGCGGCGGCGATGGCGGCCTGCTGGCCATCAACACTGGCTTGTTGCTGCACGTTATCGATGGTGGCCACGATCTGGCCTTTTTTAACCGTATCGCCTTCTTTGACGTAGATGTGGGTGACGCGGCCCATGGCAGTGGCGCTCAGATTGACATAAGTTGTGGGCTTTATCTGGCCGGTGCCGCTGACGACCGTGGTCAATTCCTGGCGCACGACCTTGGCGGTAAGTACCTTGGTGTAGCCGGCCTGCTGTCTCCAGATGAAGACACTGACCAGGGTCACAACGGTCACGGCGGCGAGAATGATCAAAATTATCTTTTTCATACGAGATGGGTACTCCCGGTATCCTCAATTTCAGTCTACGCAAACAGCTCGGGTTCAGTTCCCTGCAGATGCCAACCGGCCCGCAGGAGCCGCGTGCGTGTTCATCCTGTGAGCGCGATCTAAGCGTCAGGATGCGTTAGCGACGCAAGTGCTTCAAAAAAATCAGTCGAGCAGTACAGAATCACCGCGCTTGTTTCTTAGACGGCGGAGCGGCCCGGCGGGTCTCAAAACCCTTCCCATATGCAGTTTAGCAGTTCCATGGACGCCGTTTCATTGCTTACTCCGGTCAGGTATATGCGTCCAACCGGAGGCCGACCCCCTACGGAATCTTGCCCAGCCCTTTCCGGACCCGTAGAATAAGGAGTTGCAGGAGTATTCAAATCTAATGATGCTCAATCGTACAAGCCTTCTTTTTGTCGCAATGAGTTGCGGCCTGTTGATGATTCCCTCCGTCACAGTATCCGGACAGCAGACGGGCAACCCACCGGTCCAGGCGCAACCGGACAGTGGCCAGAAGCAGGGATCGGATCAGGAAGTGGACCCACTCAAGCGGGAGCGCTCCGACAAGGCCAAGATTGCCACACAGAGGGCTGTCCGCCAGGAAATCAAAGGCGCCTACAAGTCCTGGCTGGACCAGGATGTGGCCTACATCATCTCCGATGAGGAGCGCAAGGCCTTCAGAAACCTCTCTAACGATGAAGAGCGCGAGGCGTTCATCGAGAACTTCTGGCAGCGCCGCAACCCCAATCCGGATTCGCCGGAAAACGAGTTCCGCGAAGAGCACTACCGGCGCATTGCCTACGCCAACGAGCACTTTGGCGCCGGCAAGCCCGGCTGGAAGACCGATCGCGGGCGCATCTACATCTCCTGGGGCAAGCCTGATGAAATTACCGCGCACCCCTCCGGAGGACAGTACGTTCGGCCTTACGATGAAGGCGGCGGCACAACCTCTACCTACCCCTTCGAGACCTGGCGCTACCGGTATCTGGAGGGCATCGGCGAGAACATCGAACTGGAGTTTGTGGATACCTGCATGTGCGGCGACTACCACTTCACCATCGACCGCAGCGAGAAGGATGCGCTTGCGCGCATTCCCGGCGCCGGCCCAACCATGTGGGAAGAGATGGGCAAGGGCAACAAGGCCGACCGCTTCAAGGGCGGCATGGAAGCTCTGGGCACGGGTCCGAATACGCAAGGGCGGGAGGCCAGGGACTTTGACCGCATCGATCTGGCCGCCAAGGTCTTCGCGCCTCCGCCGGTCAAGTTCACGGATCTGGATGCATTCATTTCCGAACACAAACTGATCACCGGCCCGATCTTTCCCTTTGACGTCCGCACCGACTATGTCAAAGTGACGGAAAGCACGGTTCTGGTTCCGATCACCATCCAGATGAAGAACCGCGACATCACTTTTCTAACCAAGGAAGGCGTGGCCAAGGGTGTGGTGAACATCCTGGGCAGGGTGACCACCCTGACTCACAAGACGGTGCAGACCTTCGAGGACACGGTGGAGGTGACGCAGCCGGCCGAGTTGCTGGAAAAAACCCTTGACCACCTGTCGGTTTACTGGAAGGCACTGCCGCTGTTGCCCGGTCTCTACCGCCTGGATATTGCTATCAAGGACGTGAATAATCCCGACCACATGGGCTACTACGGCCGCAGTCTCGAAGTGCCAACCTATCGCGACGAAAAACTAGGCACCTCTTCGCTGATTCTGGCCGACCAGATGAACACGGTCGATTCCCACTCGATTGGCAGCGGCAACTTCGTGATTGGCAATACCTTTATCCGGCCCCGCGTAAGCAGCTCCACGCCGACCAATCCCAATCCCCCGGCTAAATTCAACCGCAAGCAGATGCTCAACTTCTGGATGCAGGTGTACAACCTGCAAGTGGACGATGCCACCAAGAGCAACCAGGCCACGGTGACCTACCAGATCATCAAGACCAACGCCGCCACGGCCACAACCCCCGCCACGGATTCCGTGATCTTTGAAAAACAACTGGAGTCACAGGATCTGGGCTCGCACAGCGACCAGATGACTGTGGAGAAGTCCTTGCCCATCGCGGGGCTCGAACCAGGGAAGTACAAGGTGACGATCAAGGTGAATGACACGCTCTCGAAACAAGAGATTGCGCAATCGGCGCCTTTTATCGTGGAATAATGGTATGTAACCCGTGCACCGGGCTACCGGACGCCAGATCCGGAATCCCGCGCGGGCTTGATTCTAGGTTTAAAGCCAGAGACGCCGTCAGGTCGCCAACGACATTGATGACGCGCAGGATTCATCTCGTTGTTTTCGCAGTGCTGACCGCCCTGGGCAGCGGCCCGGTGAGCGGAGCCGCACCCGCATCGGTCTCCGGCCTGGTGAGCGACTCGGCAGGCGTTCCGCAGATAGGCGCCCAGGTGCAGCTGCTGAGCCCTGATTTGACCGTCATCGCCAGCGTCTATACCGATTCGCGCGGCCGCTATCTTATCTCCTCGGTTTTGCCCGGCCGCTATGCGATCAAGGCCATGGGCGCGTGGTTTCTGCCCTCTCTTCGCGAAAATGTTCGCGTCCACGCCAATACGGTCGTCAACCTGACATTGAACAGCCTGTACGAAGTGATGCAGTGGCTGCCTGCCGAGCCGCGCGTGGGCGACTCCCAGAAGGACGATTGGGCCTGGACACTGCGCTCGGCCGCCAACCGCCCCCTTTTGCGCTGGCTGGAGGACGGGCCCCTGGTGGTTGCCGATGACGGCTCCGGCGCGCATCCCCGGCTGAAGGCACGCCTGGTGGCTACCGGCCAGGAGGGGGCATTCAACGAGACCGGCGAGCGCATCTCCGCGGCGATTGAAGAAACGCCATCCGACAGCCGCGAGCTGCTGGCCCGCGTTGATTTCGATCCCAGTACCGATGCCGGCATGGAGTCCATGCTGGGTTTCAGCCAGGACCTGGGATTTGCCGGGTCGGTGCAGTCGGTGGCGGCTGTCGCGTTTCACCCGGAGGTGACGGCCGGCGACGCCGCGGGGCTGGATGAGGCTGCCGTCCGCGCCTGGGAAACGGTCCATCTGGGCGATGAGTTCGTGGTGGAGGCGGGCTCCAGCGAGGTTCTGGCCAGGCTCTCCTCAAACGCTCCCCAGACCATTGCCGCCGTGCTGCCCTATGCCTCCGTGGGCTGGCGGGGCGGCGACTCCACCATTCGTTATCGCATGACCACTTCGCTACCCGGAGCCGCGGGCGCTGACGAAAGCGAAGCCCGTTCCTGGCTGCCCGCTCTCTCCGCCAACGAAGGCGAACTGGCCATCGAACGCGGGCTGCACCAGGAACTTGGCTGGGAACGGAAAACCGATCTATCGGGGGTCTCCCTCCTGGTCTTCGCCGACCGGATCGACAACCCGGTCATCGAGGCCATGAGCCACTTTGCGGCCGGCAGCCCAAGTTCCTCCGCAGTGCTTCTGGACCCCATCAGCGGCCTGATCCACGCCGCCGGCCCGGAGTTTTCCACCGCCGGAATAGCGGCCTCCTTTGAGCATCGCCTGCCTGGCGGCAATCATCTACGCTTTAGTTACGCCAACGGCGACGCTCTTGTGCTTTCCGGCTCTGCGCCACAAAACGCATCTCTGGCCCAACTGCTTTCCAGCGCTGATCCTCGCCGCGCGCAGTCCTACACGCTTTCGTTCTCCGGCACGCTGGAGGGCACCAAAACGCGCTGGCGGGCCAGCTACCGCTGGCAGCCGGAAGATACCATCACCCAGGTTGCTCCCTTTACCATGGACAGCGCCACGCCCTGGCTCGGCCTGCGCCTCCGCCAGCCCATTCGCCTTTGCAGCAGCGGCTGTGCCGGCTTGCAGACGTTGTTTGAGATGAACAACCTGCTGTCCCAGGGATACCGGCCGTACCTGTTAGACGACGGTTCCCTGCTGATCTTTGCCCAGAACCAGCGCAGCTTTCGCGGCGGCCTGGCCTTCACCTTCTAGATCGCTCCTGCCTGTAGCCTTCCACGTTTTGAACAAGCCCCGCTGCTGTGCTATATTCTTCAAGTGGCAGCATAATTATTGATCTGCTCGCAGCGTGTGAAAGTCTCATCGCCGCAAGGATTTCGTAGTCTGGACGCGTAGCTCAACTGGCAGAGCATTCGGCTCTTAACCGACAGGTTGTAGGTTCGATTCCTACCGCGTCCACCAAATCGATTCAATGGCTTACACCTTTTATCAGCTTCCCTAAAATCCTCA